>Ga0255126_1000227_pt1 | contig 24461 bp, 21 predicted proteins | sample Law_Miss_RepA_8d_FD_188556 | JGI IMG/M metagenome (GOLD analysis project Ga0255126, IMG submission 188556) | Freshwater microbial communities from St. Lawrence River, New York, United States - Law_Miss_RepA_8d | ecosystem: Environmental > Aquatic > Freshwater > River | place: USA: New York... | reverse complement strand
GGTCATCCCCACGCGCCCCAATGCGATCCGCATGCACGTCGAATCGGAAATGGCCGCCATCGGTTGCCGCCCCCACATCGCGCTGGAAATCGACGGCGTGAGCGCCATCCTGGACCTGGTGGCCGATGGTGCGGGCTATGCCATCTTGCCGCGCAACGCCGTGATGCGTTCGGTGCGGCCGTCGGCGTTTTCAGTGCGCCCGCTCAAGCAACCGGCCCTGCACATCCAGCTGACCACCGCCGTCAGCGCACAGCGCCCCAGCACCCTCACCCAACAAGCCACCATCACCTTGCTGACCGAGATGGCCGCGCAGTGGCTCAGCCCGCCTTGACAGCACGCCCCACAACCAGCACCGATCACAACGGCTGCTGCTGCAGCAACCACAACAAGGCCGTGAGCGTGAAGAACGAGCCGATCGTGGTCACCAGCAATGCCGCCGCGCTCACCGTGCCGTGGCCGCGGCGCTGGTTCAAGATGGTGTAGATGCCCAGCATGGGCATGGCCCCTGTGAGCAAAGCCGCGGCGCGCAAGGCCGGGTCGGCAATCGGCACCAGCCACACCAGCACGGCCCACATGGCCAGCGGGTGGAGCACCAGCTTGCCCAGGGCGATGGGCATGACCGTGCCCTGCAAACCCCTGGCCTGCAGCCCCACCAGCGAGCCTCCGATCACGAACAGCGACAGCACCGCGCTGGACTGTGCGAACAGGTTGATGGTGCGACCCACAGGGGCGGGCATCTGCAGGCCCGACATGGAAAACAGGAAACCGGCCACGATGCCGAGGATCATGGGGTTTTTCAGCAGGTTTTTCAGGGTCTGCAGCAGCACGGTCTTCCATTGCCCGGGTCGGCCCTGCGAATCGGCGATGGCCAGCAGCAGGGGCAACAGCAACAAATTTTCAACCACCATGTTCAGCGCCAGCGCCACCCCGGCCACCGGACCGAAGGACAACAAGATGATCGGGTAGCCCACAAAGCCGCTGTTGGGGCAAGACATGCCCATGGCCATCATGCTGCTGTAGCTCAGGCTTTGGCCTTGCACCTTGCGCGCCCAAAACAGCCCCAGGCCGATGACTGCCAGCGAGCCCAAGGCGTAGGCCAGCAAATAGTTCAGATTCAAAATCTCGGCCACGCTGCGCTGAGACAGGGCATTGAACAAGAGCGCAGGCAGCGCCAGCTGGAGGGTGAAGCGACCAAACACCTGCATGTCGGCTTTGGCAAACAGGCCTTGGCGGGTGCAGAAAAATCCCAGGGCAATGGCCAGGTAAATCGGGCCGGTGATGCCCAGAATATCCAAAGTCGCGTTCATTCCAACCGTTCAATGTGTTTGGCCCGCAGCGTGCCATCGACAGAGGAACGCATGCCCTCTGCTTAGAATCTGCAAGCGTTGATTGTATTTTTATGTTGCCCCTGCCCAAACCTGACCCTGAGCTGCTTGATGTTCTGAACGATCGCCAGTTTGAAGCCGACCGCGCTTCACGCTTGCCCGTGCAGTTTCAGGCCGATGGCCGCAACGCCAGCCTGGTCCGACTCATCGCAGGGGGTCGGGTGATGCACCTGGGCTTTGCCGACCATGGGCCGCTGATGGCTGACAAACGCGCGCAAGGCACTTGGCTGCACGACCAGGTCATGGCTCGCAGCGCGGCTTGCATCGGGGTCGACATCAACGCAGAAGCGGTGGCCCAGGCCCGTGCGCTGGGGGTTCCCGACGTGCATGGCCTGGATGTGTTTGAGCCCGCGTTTGCCAAACTGGCCACGCAATTTGCGCCCACCCATGTGCTGCTGCCCGATGTGCTGGAACACCTGCACAAACCGGTGGCCTTTGTGCGCCGCCTGGCGAAGGTGCTGCCGCAAGTGCCCTTGATCGTCTCGGTGCCCAACGGCTTGAGCCTGCGCAACGCATGGAACAGCCTGGCGAATGTGGAACGCATCAACACCGACCACCTGTGCTGGTACTCGCCCTTCACCGTGGCCAAGGTGCTCAGCCGGGGGGGTTATGCGCCCGAGCTGTGGTGGAGCAGCCAGATTGCGCCCGCGTCCTCACCCAAGGGCCGGATGCTGTCAGCGCTGGCCGCCTGGCGGCCGCTGTGGGCCGACAACATCCTGGTGCTGTCGCGGCCTGTTTGATCTGACAGACGATCTATCTGACAGGCGATCTGGCAGACGATCCGACAAGCGTGCCCTCAACCGAGCGACCAAAGCCGCCACGCCCACTGGCTGGCTTCAGGTTCAAGGCGCTGCAGATCCACCGCCAGTGGACACCGGGCGCGATGGACAGGCCGCCACCCACAGCGTCAAGCCGCCCAGGCTCAAGGCCATGTAGGCGGCGATCACGCGCACATGCTGGCTGGCCGTGACATCGCCCAGCCAAGGCAGGCCCACGCACAAGGCCATCAAACCCAGATGGATGGCGATGCACAACCCCGAATACACCGACGCCAGGCCTTTTTGAAACGGCCAGTGGGCATAGGCGGCCATGAAACAGGCCGCGATTTGCCAGGCTGCCAGCGGCCACACATAGCCCGACAAGCCTTGCCAGCGCGCATCGAGCCAAGCCAGGGCCAAGGCCAGTTGCACCAGCGCGCCCACGCCCAGCACCAAGGCCGACGCCGCCCAGGCCACATGCACAGGGCGCAAGCGAACCGCGCTGGCACTGCCCAACACCACTTGCGCCCAGGCCGTGTGGACCAGTGCCGGCACAAAGCTCAGAACGCGCAAGACCGCCAGCAGCCAGCCCGCCTCTTGCGCCCCGTAATGCGCGGGCCAGCTCACCGCCAAGGTGGTGGCGGCCAGGCCATCGACCAAGGCGTGCAGCATTTTCAGCCGGGCACTGCGCGGATCGGACTGCGACGCGGCGGGCTCGTCTGCCTCGGAAGTGGGGACAGTGTCCAGTGCTGCGCTGGCCCCCGACTGCCAGGCGGGCCGCAGCCACCAAGCCCCAACGGCATAGCCCACCACAGCGGCGCCCAGCAACACCGGTGCGCCAGCCCCGTGAACCCCCCACGCCCCCAGCAGCACGGCCCATGCAGCCAGCACCGGCGGCACCAGGCGCACCCAAGCCATCGACCAGCGGCTGCCCAAGCGCAGCGTCAGGCTTTGCGCCAGCAGCCAGCTCAGTTGCGTCACGCACAGGGCAGCGGCCCAGGCCCACACCGCGCCCCAATGCCCCAAACCTGCCCAGGCCGCGCCCACCGCCGCCAAGGGCGCCAGCCACAACATACGCCTGACGCTTTGCCACCAGGCTTGGCGCGCCGCAGCGCGGGGCTCCTCGTGCCGGTTGGCCAACAGGCTCAAGGGGCTTTGTGCCAGCGCCAGACTGGCCCAGAAAAAAGCGATCTGGCTGGTGACCGAAAACACCCCCACCGCCTCGGGGCTGAACAGCTTGAACAACACCAGCGCCAAAAAGCCCTGCGCCGCCAGCGACACCAGGCTGCCCAAAGCCGCAGGGGCCGTGGCACGGGGCAAGGCTTTCAAAAAATTCATGACTGGCCACCGAACAAGGTCTGCCAGACCGGCAAGTCCTGCAATTGCGCACGCCAGCTCAGGCCCTGCAAATGGCCACGGTCGCGTTGCAGCCCAGGCACGCTTTGCACCGCCTGCTGCCAAGCGGGCGCAGGGGCCGCCACATCCACCAACTGCACACGAGACGGATGCGCCAGCGCCGTGCGCTGCGTCCAGGCATAAGGGTTGCTGATGACGGGCAGCCCCACGGCCAGGTACTCCAGCGTTTTGGTGGAGGTCTGCTCGCTCAAGGGCTGCACATCGGGCATCAGGTTCAGGCCGCAGCGCGCGCGCAGCAGATGCTGCGGCACCTCGGCCTGCGGCACCCGCCCCGTGGTCTGAACACGCGGCAAGCCCGACAGTGCCGACTGCAAAGACGCGGGCACATCGCCCACCAGCAGCAGCGTGATGCCCGTCTGGTCCAGCCTTTGCAGCAAAGGCAAAAAATGCAGCAAGCGGCTCATCTCGCCCAGATACACCAGATCGAACGCGGGGGCCTCAGCGGCCTGCACCGTCAAAAATTCTTCGGGCACGCCCATGTCGCGCAGGGCATAGGGCACCGCGTCGCGAAAGCCCATGCGCTCACGCACCCATTCGCTTTGGAATATCCGGACATCCGGCACCGGGTGTTGCCATTGCTTGACCCGGTCCTTCAGCCAGGCCAGCGGGGCCACGCTGGCAGAGGCGTATTCGTGCACCTGCACCGCGCCCTTCAAGCGCCGGGCTTGGTCTGCGTGCACGCGGCCACACATCCACCACACGGCCTGGGCGTCGTGCGGCACGCTGTGGGCGCTGGCATGCATGTGCGCGGCATGACCCAGGTTTTCGATGTGGGTTTGGTAGGCGGCCAGCTCGGGCAGGTAAGAACGCTGGCCATGCACAAAATGAACGGTGATCACGGCCGATCTCCTGCAGCGGGGTCATCACCCAAAGCCTCATGCCCCTGCCCCGGGCTGCGCTGCATCACGCGCGTGAGCAGCTGGTGCCAGGCCTGCGCAAACGTCTCCAGGCGGTGCTGGTCCCGCAAGCGGTCGATGGCCGCGTGTTGCACATCCGGCGCTTGCGCCAGGCAGCGCTGCACCGCCTCGGCCAGCGCGGCGGGGCTGTCGTCTTGCGCCAACCAGCCTGGCGCCAAGGTGCCCAGCATTTCCTGCATCGCCGGGATGGGGGTGCTCACGCAGGGCACGCCACAGGCCAGCGATTCCAGCGCCGTCATCGGATAGCCCTCGTACAGCGAGCACAGCACCGTGGCGCGCCAGGCCCGGTAGGTCTGCGCGCTCACGGTTTGCTGGCCATGCAAGTGCAAACGCCCTTGCGCGATCAGCGACCGCCCGGCGCTTTGCATCTCCCCCATCAGCTCACCATCGCCCACCACATGCAAGCGGTAGCGCGCAGGCAAGTGCTGCAGCATGGCGATCAGCTGCACAGGCTGTTTTTCAGGCGACAGGCGGCCGATAAAACCCAGCGGCATCACGTCTTGTGGGGCGTCACCATCGGCTGAAAATGGGCTTGCCGCGGTGCTGTGCGCCGCAGCGGTGCCCGGCAACACCACCGGATTGTGGATCACGCACACGGCGGGCTGCCGGGCACGCACGCCACCCGCCATCACCCGCCCCAAACTGTCGCAGGAGGTTTGCGAGGCGCACACCAGTAGGCTGGCCCAGCGGTACACCGTGCGCAGCCACCAGCGCTTGGCGCGCGAAGCCCCCGCCTGCTGCAGCACCTCGCTCAAGGGGCCGTGCACCCAGACCACGCTGGGCCGCCCACTCAGCCAGCCCAGCGCCACCGCCCAATAAGCGGGCCAGAAATTGTTGGAGGCCACCAGCACCTGAGCCCGGCGTGCCGCCTGCCAGCAAGCCCACAGCGAAGGCCTGCCCCGGCGCACCGGCAGCCGCGCGATCTGCCAACCGCGCGCGGCCAAGGCCGAGCTCAGCAAGCCCAGCGTGGTCTGCACGCCGCCCACACCCGATTCTTCGGTGAGCAACAAAATCTGGCGTGGCGGGGGCATCGGCAAAGTGTCCTGCATTCAGCGCGCACCGCGCCCGGTCAGCACGGTCTGGATGGTTTTGAGCACGATCAGCAAGTCCATGGCCAAACTGTAATGCGTGATGTAGTACAGGTCGTAGCTCAGCTTGATGGCGGTTTCCTGGGCGCTGGCCGCATAGCCTTGCTGCACCTGCGCCCAGCCGGTCAGACCGGGGCGCACCAGGTGGCGGTAGGGATAGCTGGGCATCTGCTCGGCAAACTGCTGCACAAAGCCTTCTTGCTCGGGGCGCGGGCCGATCAGGCTCATGTGGCCCATCAACACATTGAACAGCTGCGGAATTTCATCGAGCCGGGTGCGACGAATCCAGTGGCCCAAGCGGGTGATGCGCGGGTCATCGGCCTGGGCAAACTGCGTCTTGACCTGCGCTTCATGGCGCATGCTGCGGAATTTCCAGATGCGAAACGTCTGACCATGCAGACCCGTGCGCCGTTGGCTGAACAAAGCCGGGCCAGGCGAGTCGAGCTTCACCGCACAGGCCACCAGACAGGCCAGCGGCAACCACAAGGGCATCAGGGCCAGCACCACGCTGACATCGATCAGGCGCTTGAACAGGTCGTAAGCCGGGTTGCCATCGGTTTGCCACAGCTCGTTGTCCAAGGTCCGGGCGGCCATGCGGCCGGTCACGGCTTCCTGCAGCGCGTCGGGGCTGTACAAGTGGATGTGCTGCAGCTTGAGCGCGGTCAGGAAACGGCGCCGCTCCGGTGAGGCTTCGGCATCCGGCAGCACCACCGCCCCTTCGCAGGCCAGCGCCGTGCCGGGCGGCATGCCTTGCTCGGGCCAACGCAGCCAACGAATGCGGGGCAAGGCCGGGGCTGGGGCCTCGTGCAGCCAGGGCGCCAGCAACTCGGGCACGCGGGGGTCCTGGTACACCAGCCTGAAAGGCCGATGGCGCAAAAACCACTGATCGGCCAGCCAGAACCAGAACGTGGACAACAGGTAACTGAGCAGCAAGGCCCCCCGCGAATACGGCTGCTGCAACAAGGCAAAGGCCAGCGGGGTCAGCCAAAAAGGCAAGCCGGTGGTCACCAGCAGCAAGCTGCCGCGCTCGGCCGCGGGCATGTGCGCGCCCCGGTACAGCAAATGCGCCGCCACGGCATAAGGCACCAGACTGGCGAGCACCGTGCGGCCAAAGTCCACCGTGGCCCAGCCCTGCGCCATCAAGACCTGGCTGATGGCGTAGGCCAGCCCGATCATCGCCAGACCCAACAAGCTCCAGCCCAAGTGGGCACTTTGCCGGTGCGCCTGCTGCGAAGCCAGTTGCTTGTGGTGGCGACTGGGCCGCGTCATGGGCCAGCGGGCGGTGTGCATCAAAGGCGCTTGCTGGTAAATGGCCCACACCGACGCGGCCATGGCTTCGGGCTGAAAATGGGCTTCGTAGCGGGCACGGGCCGCACCGCCCAGGCGCTGGCGCAGGGGTGCATCGGCCAGCAGCATCTGCAAAGCTTCGGCCACCGCTGGTGGCGCATTGGGCACCAGCCAGGCGTTCTCGCGGTGCGTCAGCATTTCTTCGATGCCCGGCAAGCGGGTGGCCACAATCGCCATGCCGGCACGCATGGCCTCCAGGATGGCAATCGGCAAGCCCTCGTGGTCGGACAACAGCACAAAAATCTGGTGCTGCGCCAAACGCTCGGCCACATTGGGCACATCGCCTGCAAATTCGATGTGCGGCAAATCGGCTGCGGCCTGCTGGTGCACCGCCAGATCGGGCCCGCCGCCCAGGAAACGGGTGAGCGGGCGCAGGCCTTGCTCTGCCAACAACGCCAAAGCGGCGATCAGCACATCGGGCCGCTTGGGCGCGGCCATGCGGGCCACCATGACCAGCTGCGGCGCATCGGCTTGCAGATCGCTGCGCCAGGGCACATCGCCCAGCGCGTTGTGCACCACACTCACCCGATCGGCCTGCATCGGCAGTTGCCTGGCCAGTTCTTTTTCGTGTTCAGACACACACACCATGCGGGTGGTCCAGGCGGCCAGCACCGCTTCGGCCAGCCAGGCGTTGGTGCGGATCAGCCAAGGCGCCTGGGGTTTGAAGCCAAACCCATGCACCGTATAGACCACCGGAATCTGCCCGATCTTGCCCGCCAGACGGGCGATCACCCCCGCCACCGCGCTGTGCGCGTGGATGACATCGGGCCGCAAGCTGCGCAGATGCGCCTGCAAGGCACGCACCGAGGCCAGCACCTTCAGCGGATTGAGCGAATTTTGCAAAGAAGGCAAGGGCCGCACCGCGATGCCCAAAGCCGTCAGGCCCTGCCCCAACACACTGTGCGATTCTTCCCCGCCAATCACCACCGTGAAGCGCACCCGCTGCTGCAAAGCGCGGCAAAGCTCCAGCACATGCGTCTGCGCGCCACCGGCTTCACCTTTGGTGATGACCAGCAGGACGTGGGGAATGGGGGGGTGAACGGGGGCAGACATGCAAGACCAACAGAAAGTGTCGGTATTGTCACCCCGAATGGACTCGGACCCGCCCACCATCGCTTGCAGGCAAGCTCCCACAAACAGCCAGTCACCCTGACTCTGTAGGAGCCAGCCTGCTGGCGATGGGGCGTTTGATGCGCCGCAAGTCCTCGCTGGCAGGCGAGGACCGATGACGTTTTACAGGTCCAGCACCAGGCGCGCCGTCTGGCTGCGCGAGCAGCAGATCAGCATCTGGTCGTTGGCTTCCTGCTCTTCGGGGGTGAGGAACATGTCCCAGTGGTCGGGCGTGCCCGCAATCACCTTGGTCAGGCAGGTGCCGCACACGCCTTGCGAACAGGAAAACGGCACATCGTGGCCCGCGTCCTGCAACGCGGCCAGGATCGATTGGTCCTTGCCGACTTTCAGGGTCTGGCCGCTTTTTTGCAGGTGCACTTCAAAGCTGCCATCGGCGTCGAGGGGGGATTGGGTGGGTTCTGGGGTGCTCATGCGGTGATTCCGGAAGGAGTTTCTTCTGCCAACAAACGGTCGATGATACGACGCGACTGCACGCCGCCCGCGTCGATGTTCAGCATCAAGAGCTTGCGCTCGGGCCATTGGGTGATGTTGGCCTGCTGCAGCTGCAGCATCTCCATGTCTTCGTTGAAAATTTTGCCCTGCCCCTCGCGGATCTTGGCGGTGAGCTCGGCATCTTCGGGCTTGAACTGGCGCGCCATGCCCCAGTGGTACCAGTGCGAGGTTTCGGTCTCGGGCGTGATGAAGTCCACCACCACGCTGTAGGCCTTGTGCTCGGGCGCGGCGTCAAAGCCGCCCTTGCCCGCCAGGGCCACACCCACATCGATCATGACGTGGCTGGGCGGCGTGAAGCGGCAGATCTGCCAGCGGTCGACCTTGGCCTGCGGGTCCAGGCCATTGGCGCTCATGGCCATTTGCCAAAACGGCGGCGCCTGGATGCCCGTCATGTGGCGCTGCAAAATGACCTGGTTGCCCTCGACCTTGGTTTCGCAAGGCGTCTCGTCGATCTCGGGCTGGCCGATGCTGGTCGCGTGCACATAGGTCTCGTGCGTCAGGTCCATCAGGTTGTCGATCATCAATCGGTAATCGGCTTTGACGTGGTACAGCCCGCCGCCATAGGCCCAAGCCGGGTTGTCAAAGAACTCGAACACAGGCATCTGCGCCTCGTCCGCCTTGGACTGGTCACCAGGCCAGACCCAGACAAAGCCATAACGCTCGACCACGGCATAGCTCTTGACGGCCGGAAAGCCGCGCACGCGCTGACCGGGCATGTGCACGGTTTTGCCTTCGCAGCCCATCTCCAGCCCGTGGTAGCCGCACACCAGCTTGCCCTGACACACTTTGCCCAGCGACAGGGGCGCGCCGCGGTGCGGACAGAAGTCTTCCACCGCCGCCACCTGGCCCTCCGGGCCTTTGAAAAAAACCATCTTTTCGTTGCAGATGGTGCGGCCCAGGGGCTTGTCGCCCAGCGCCTCCAGGTCGGCCAGGGAACAGGCCACATACCAGGTGTTTTTGATGAACATCTTGTCCTCTCTTTCCAATTCAAAGTTGGCGGGCCACGCCCAGCAGGCGGTCCAGCAATTCGGGTTCTTGTTGCAAGCTGGCGGCGTCGCTGGCATGCACCACACAGCCGTGGTCCAGCACCACCGCGCGGTGGCTGATCTTGAGGATCGCTTGCGGGTGTTGCTCCACGATGATGGCCGACAGGCCCTCTTCCCGGGTGATGCGGGCAATGGCGCGCAGCAGCTCTTGCACAATGATCGGCGCCAGGCCTTCGAGCGGCTCGTCGAGCAAGAGCAAGCGCGGGTTGAGCACCAGCGCCCGGCCCACGGCCAGCATTTGCTGCTCGCCGCCCGACAGCTGGGTACCCAGATTGGTTTTGCGCTCGGCCAGACGCGGAAACATCTCGTACACACGCTCGGGCGTCCAGGCCCGGCTGGTGTGCCCCTTGCGCCCGGGCCGCGCCACGGCGGTCAGGTTTTCGTGCACCGTGAGCGATTTGAAAATGTTGCGCTCCTGCGGCACCCAGCCAATGCCCGCCGCTGCCCGCTCGTGCGAAGGCAAGCTGTGCAGCGGCTGGCCGCCCAGAAAAATCTGACCGCCATGCTGGCGTGTGGCACCGGCCAAGGTGTCCATGAGCGTAGTCTTGCCGGTGCCGTTGCGGCCGAGCAGGGCCAGGGTTTCGCCCTCGCCCAGCGAAAAGCTGATGTCGTTCAGCACCACGGCTTCGCCGTAACCGGCGCTCAGGTTTTCAAGCTTCAACAACTCAGCCATGGGCCACCTCCTCGCCATGCCCCAGGTACACCGCCTTGACCTGCGGGTCGGCCGCGATCGCTTCGGGTGTGCCTTCGGTCAGCACCGCGCCATTGACCAGCACCGTGATGCGATCGGCAAATTCAAACACCAGGTCCATGTCGTGCTCGATCAGCAAAACCGACACTTCGGCGGGCAGCGCCGCCACGGTCTGCAACAGTTCTTCGCGCTCACCCGCAGGCACGCCCGCCACCGGCTCGTCCAGCAGCAGCACCTTGGGCTCGCAAGCCAGCGCAATCGCCATCTCCAGCAAACGGCGTTTGCCGTAGGCCAGGTGTTCGGTGCGTTGGTGCATCACCTCGGTCAAGCGGAACAGTTCAAGCAAAGCTTCGCAGCGCTCGACCACGGCAGCGTCTTGACCCAACTTGGGCCACCAGCGCCCACCCAGGCCGCGCTGCTGCGAGACCACCATGGCCAATGTTTGCAATGGCGTCATGCTGGCAAACAGCTGGTTGATCTGGAAGGTGCGCACCAGGCCCCGGCGCACCCGCTGGTGCGGGGCGAGCTGGCTGATGTCAACGCCGAGCAATTCAATGCGGCCCGACGTGGGCGTGAGGACGCCGGTGAACAAATTGATGAGCGTGGTCTTGCCCGCGCCGTTGGGGCCGATCAGCGCATGGCGTGCGCCCAGGCGCAGCTCCAAGTTGACGTTGTCGGTGGCGGTGATGCCGCCGAATTGTTTGACGAGGCCCTGGGCCTTGAGGACAACGGGTGCATTCATGACAGCTTGGCTCATTGCGCACCGCCTTTCTCATCGGCAGCGCGGCCAAACCACCGCCAGGGGCGAATCAAACGCTCGCGCCCAACCATGACCAAGACAACCAAAAACAGCCCAATCCAGAAGGTCCAGTACTGCGGCGTGATGCCCGCGATCACGTCGTGCATGAGCTTGAACACCACCGCACCGACCACACCACCATACAGCCAGCCCACGCCGCCGATGACCAGCATCAGCATCACATCGGCCGAACGCTCCAACGCGAACACATCGAGCGAGGCAAAGCCGGTGGTCTGCGCCATCAAGGCGCCTGCAGCGCCAGCCAGGGCTGCGGCCACGGTGTAGACCACCGCCAGGCGCTTGTGCACGGGGATGCCAATGGCCATGGCGCGCAGCGGGTTGTCGCGCACCGCCATGAGCGTGGCGCCCCAGGGCGAATGCACCCAACGCCGCGCCAATGCAAACAAGATCAGCAGCACCGTCAGCGAATACCAGGCGGCCGTCTGGCCGTACAGGTCGAATTCAAAACGACCCAGCACCGGGCCCATCATCACGCCCTGCAAGCCGTCCGAACCGCCCGTGAGCCAGTCCAGCTTGTTGGCCAGCTCCATCAAAATCAGCGCCATGCCCAACGTGACCATGAGCCGCGTCAGGTCGGTGCCACGCAGGATGGTGAGCGAACACAGTGCGCCCAATAGCGTGGCGCAGCCCATGCCAAACAACAGGCCCACCAGCGGGTCGGGCATCACATGTTTGGCAAACAGCGCCGAAGCATAGGCGCCCAAGCCCAGAAACGCCGCATGGCCCAGCGACACGATGCCGGTGTAGCCCAGCACCAAATCGAGCGACACGGCAAACAAGGCGACGATGGCCACCTCGTTGACGATCAGGGCGTGACCTGGCACCAGCAGGGGCAAGGCAAACGCCAACAGCCAGACCAGCGGCTCCCAGCCGCGCATGCGGGCAGAAGATAAAAGTTGTTGTTGTGCGTTCATCTCAACGGCCTCCCTTGCGCACAAACAGCCCTTGCGGACGCCAGATCAAAATCGCGATCATCAGCGAATACACGATGAAAGAACCGAGCTTGGGCATGTAGTACTTGCCCGCCACATCGGCAATGCCCAAAAGCAGGGCGGCCCACAGCGGCCCGGTGATCGACGAGGTGCCGCCCACGGCCACCACGATCAAAAAGTACACCATGAACTTGAGCGGAAAAGTCGGGTCCAGCCCCAGCACTTCGGCGCCCAAGGCCCCGCCGAGTCCGGCCAGGCCCGAGCCCACGGCAAAGGTGGCGGCAAAGATCAGGTTCACGCGGATGCCCAGGCCTGCGGCCACGCGGGCGTCGTCCACGCTGGCGCGCAAGCGGCTGCCAAATCGGGTCTTGGCCAGCACGTATTGCAGGCCCACGGTGAGCGCCGCGCACACCGCGATGATGAACAGGCGGTAGTGGCCCATGCCCAGCGCCCCATCCCACAGCTCGGTGCGGCCGCGCAGCCAATCGGGCAACTGCATGATCTGCTGCTGCGAGCCCATCAGGTAATCCACGCTGGCCACCGACATGAAGGCCAAGCCAATCGAAAACAGCACCTGATCGAGGTGGGGCTTCTTGTACATGTGCCGGTACAGCGTGCGCTCGAGCACCGCGCCCAGCAAGGCCGTGCCCGCAAAAGCAATCGGCAGACACAGCAGGAAAGGCACTTCCAAGCGCTGCATGAGCACCACCGTGAGGTAGCCGCCCACCATGGCAAAAGCGCCGTGCGCCAGGTTGATGAAGTTCATCAGACCCATGGTCACGGACAGGCCCACGGCCAAGATGAACAGCAGCATGCCGTAGGCGATGCCGTCGAAAAGGATGGTCAGCATGAAATATCTTCCGGCCGACCGGGGCGCACGCCCCGGTCTGGTGATGTGCTTACTTGGCTTTGCCCGGGTCCTTCACGTCCTTGATGGTTGCAAATTCCTGGTTGTAGAGTTGGCCGTTCACCTTCTCCACTTTGCGGATGTAGATGTTGTGCACCACGTCGCGGGTTTGTGCATCGATGAACATCGGACCACGGGGGCTTTCAAAGACCTGACCCTTCATCGCGTCCAGCAAGGCCTGACCGCCTGCGCCCTTGCTGGCTTTGGCCGCTTCGTAGATCACGCGCATGCCGTCATAGCCGCCCACCGCCATGAAGTTGGGGCGCAGGCCGTTGTTGGCCTTCTCAAAAGCCGCCACAAATTTCTTGTTGAGCGGCGAGTTGTGCGAAGCCGAGTAGTGGTGCGCCGTGACCACGCCATTGGCCACATCGCCCATGCTGTTGAGGATGTCATCGTCGGTGATATCGCCGGTGCCGATCAGCTTGATGCCCGCCTTGTCCAGGCCGCGCTCGGCAAACTGCTTCATCAAGGCCGCGCCTGCGCCGGACGGCACGAACACGTAAACCGCGTCGGGTTTCAGGTCACGCACTTTTTGCAGGAAAGGCGCGAAGTCCGGGTTGCGCATGGGCACACGCAGCGTGTCAAGCACCTGGCCGCCGTTGAAGATCAGGCGGTCTTTGAAGAATTTTTCAGCATCGATGCCCGGACCATAGTCGGCCACCAGGGTCACGACTTTCTTGATGCCGTTGTTGGGCGCCCAGTCGGCCATGGTCACCGCCGCTTGCGGCAAGGTGAAGCTGGTGCGCACGATGAAGGGCGAAGCCTGGGTGATGCTCGATGTAGCAGCCGCCATCACCACCAAGGGGGTTTTGGATTGGGTCGCAATCGGGGCCGTGGCAAAAGCCAGCGGCGTCAAGCCAAAACCGGCCAGCACACTGACCTTGTCGTTGACCACCATTTCCTGCGCGATGCGCTTGGTCACGTCCGGGGCGCTGGTGTCGTCTTTCACAATCAGCTCGACTTTTTTGCCCGCCACCATGTCGCCGTTTTGCGCCATGTACAGGCGCGCTGCCGCTTCAATCTGTTTGCCGGTGGAGGCAAAGGGGCCGGTCATGGGCAGGATCAGGCCGATCTTGAACTTGTCTTGCGCCATGGCGGTGGTGGCGCTGGCAGCCACCGCTGCGCAGGCGATGGCGCGAAGGAAAAACCGTTTTTGCATGCTTGTCTCCTGGTGTTGAAAAGTGAAATGGAAAAAAACTTACCGTGAAAAAATCTGGTCGCCTTGGGGCGTGCGGATCAGCTGCACGCCGGGCGTGGTCGAAGGCTGTGGATTGCGCAGCGCCAGACGCAGGTTGTGCCGCGCCAGGCGCGAATGCTCTCGCATGATCGATTCGGCACGACCGGCCTCGCGCTGCGCGATCGCGTCCAGTACTTGCCGGTGCTGGTGCTGCGCCACCACCAGCATGTCACGGGCATCGGGGCTGTGGGCCTGCACGCCGACAAAACCGGAAGCCGACGCAAAAGGCAGGCGCGATGCCCGGTCAATCTCGCGGGCCAGCACGGCGCTGTCGGCCATCTCGGCCAGCAGTTTGTGAAAACAACCATTCAGGCGCACATAGCTGGAAAAGCTGTCGTCGTCCAGCGTCACTTGCCGCAGCAGCTGGTCAATCTGGTCAAGGCATTCACCCGCTTGACGCAGCACCACGGGGCGCACACCCCGCTCTGCCGCCAGCCGAGCGGCCAGGCCTTCGAGCGTGCCGCGCAGCTCGATCGCGTCGGCCACCTCGCGCTCCGAAAACGTGCGCACCGCGTAACCGCCGCCACTCAAGGCTTGCAGCAAACCCTCTTGCCCCAGGCGCATCAAGGCCGCCCGGATCGGGGTGCGTGACATGCCCAAGCGCTCGACCAGGGCCAGCTCGGCGATGCGGCTGCCGGCGGGCAAGTCACCCGCCAGGATCAGCTCGCGCAGGCGCTGCTGCGCCTTGACGGCTTGCGAGCTGCCTTCTTCGGCAGCTTCAGGCTCCTGAACATGGGGGGATGTTGCGGGCATGGACGAATTGGGAAAAAAGAACATTAAACCACCAACTCGACCACGCCTGTATACAGAAAACCCCTGATACGGCATTTATTTGCACAAATTTTAGGCAAATCATGTTTTTCTGTATCCCAAAAATCCTATGTATCTGAGCCGCCTGCCTTGCGACGACAATCAAAAGCGATTTCGGACATGGACCCATGAATTTGCAATTGCTGGACTTTGACTGCACTGAAGACGCCGAGGGCGTGGTGTGCTGGGATGCCTTGGCGCAGCCTGCCCGTGTACACAACACCGCCCTGCTGGCCGAGGTGACTCAGGTGCTGAATTGGTGCCACCGGTTTGACCCACAAGGGCCGGGTCCTCTGGAAGACGGTGCGGATTGGGACTATGACCTGCAGCTCAGCTTGCATGGCGACGCTCACCATGCCCAGCCCGCTTGGCCCGCTGTGGTCAGATTCGACCCGGCCACAGGCAGCTTGCACCTCCCCTCTGGAGCCGACCAGCAAGCCATGGCCTTGAGTTTGAGCATCAGTGGCTCGCCGGGCTTCGGCCAGGCGTTTCGCGAACAATTTGGCCTGCCATGAGCAGCGCCCCCAAGGACACCATGCCGACAAGCCCCACACACACCACCCCGGTCAGCTTCAGGGAGGCCTTGCGCTTCTGGTTCTGGCTGGGCTGCGTCAGCTTTGGCGGCCCTGCAGGCCAGATCGCCCTGATGCACGAAGAACTGGTGGTGCGACGCCGCTGGATTTCTGAAAAACGCTACCTGCACGCGCTGCATTACTGCATGCTGCTGCCCGGCCCCGAAGCGCAGCAACTGGCCACCTACACCGGCTGGCTGATGCATGGCACACGCGGCGGCATCGCGGCGGGTGCGCTGTTTGTGCTGCCCTCTTTGCTGCTACTGATCGTGCTGAGCGGGGCCTACACCGTCTGGGGCCAGCACCCCTGGGGACAAGCCTTGCTGTGGGGCCTCAAGCCTGCCGTGACCGCGCTGGTGCTGCAGGCCGCGCACCGCATGGCCAAGCGGACGCTGAAAAGCCGTTGGCTCTGGGTGCTGGCGGCTTTGTCTTTTCTGGGCACTTTGTGGGGACTGCCTTTTCCCGTGATCATCGTGGCCGCAGCGGCGGCGGGCTTTTACATGGTGCGCCACCGGCCCAACGTGCCTGGCCCCAGCGCGCAGCCAAGCCCGGATGCACTGTCCAGCGAGACCACGGCCTGGCTCGGCGACCACTCTGCACAGCCTGCACACACCCACCACAGCCCACAGCGCCTGTGGCGTGCTTTGGCCATGGGCGTGGGCTTGTGGGCGTTGAGCCTGGGCCTGATCGCTGCGGCCTTTGGGGTGGGCCACACGCTCACGCAAATGGGCGGCTTTTTCACCCAAGCGGCCTTGCTGACGTTTGGCGGGGCCTATGCCGTCTTGCCTTTTGTGACGCAAGCGGCGGTGGTGCAGTACGGCTGGCTCACGGCCGCGCAAATGATGGATGGTCTGGCCTTGGGTGAGACCACACCCGGGCCGCTGATCATGGTGGTGGCCTTTGTCGGTTTCCTGGGCGGGCACGGCCAGGCCTTGTTCGGCCATCCGCTGCTGGGCGGGGTCGTGGCCGCCTGCGTGGTGACCTGGTTCACCTTTCTGCCCTCCTTCGTGTTCATCCTGGCGGGGGGACCGCTGGTCGAATCGACCCGGCACATGCCCTCGCTGGCCGGGCCTTTGCAAGGCATCACGGCCGCCGTGATCGGCGTGATCCTGCACCTGGCGGGTGTGTTCGCGCGCCAGACCTGGCTGCCCGGCGGCTGGCACATGCTGCCCGATCTGAGCGCGATCGCGTTGACCTTTTTGGCCGTCTGGGCCTTGGTCTGGAAAGGCTACAGCGTGGTGCGCGTGCTGGCTGCTTGTGTGGTGTTGGGTCTGTTCAGGCACGCCCTGTTGTGATGCGGCACCACAAGCCATCCATGGCGCTGGATTTGCTGGACCCTGGCTCGATGGCCTGAGACAATGGACGCCTTGACTTCAGGTTCTTTCATGGCATCCCACACCTCCAGCGCGTCCTCGGCATTCGCCCCCCTCCAAAACGACAGCTTCCTGCGCGCTTGCCTGCGCCAGGCCACGGACCACACCCCCGTCTGGCTCATGCGCCAAGCCGGGCGCTACCTGCCCGAGTACTGCGCCACCCGCGCCAAAGCCGGCAGCTTCATGGGTCTGGCCACCAACGTCGACTACGCCACCGAGGTCACCCTGCAGCCGCTGGACCGTTACCCGCTCGACGCTTCCATTCTCTTCAGCGACATCCTCACCGTGCCCGACGCCATGGGCCTAGGCTTGTCCTTTGCACAGGGCGAAGGCCCGCGCTTTGCCAAGAACGTGCGCGACGAAGCCGCCGTGGCAGACCTCGCCGTGCCCGACATGAACAAGCTGCGCTATGTGTTCGATGCGGTGACGTCGATTCGCAAGGCGCTGAACGGCCGCGTGCCCTTGATCGGCTTTTCCGGCAGCCCCTGGACGCTGGCGTGCTACATGGTCGAGGGCGCAGGCTCGGACGATTACCGCCATGTCAAAACCCTGATGTACAGCCGCCCTGATTTGATGCACCGCATCCTGGAAATCAACGCCGACGCGGTGGCCCTGTACCTGAACACGCAAATCGAAGCGGGTGCGCAAGCGGCCATGATCTTTGACAGCTGGGGCGGCGTGCTGGCCGATGGGGCTTTTCAGCAGTTCAGTCTGGCCTACACCGCCCGAGTACTGAGTCAGCTCAAAACCGAGCACAACGGCCAGCGCATCCCCAGCATCGTGTTCACCAAGGGCGGCGGCCTGTGGCTGCCCGAGATGGCGGGCCTGAACTGCGACGTGCTGGGCCTGGACTGGACCATGAACCTGGGCCGCGCACGCGCCTTGGTGGGCGGCGAAGTCGGCGGCCCCGGCAAGGCACTGCAAGGCAACATCGACCCGAACATCCTGTTTGCGCCGCCCGCGCAGATCGCGACCGAGGTGCACCGCGTGCTCGACAGCTTTGGCAAGCCGCACACTGACACCACCCAAACTGGCCCGACCCACATCTTCAACCTGGGCCACGGCATCAGCCAGTACACCCCGCCCGAGCATGTGACGGCGCTGGTCGAAGCGGTGCACAGCCATTCGCGGACATTGCGGGTCACCGCTTGAATACCGAAGGCTTCAACTCGCACAGAAACCTCAATTACCATGGCTTTTTTGTGAAAAAAACCAGACATGCCCTATTGACTTATGCACAAATTTTGGTCTTGCAGCTTTTTACATTTATTTACCACTGCCACTCAAATCGATCTACACCTGATCTCATAAGTCATTGATTTTATTGAGTTATTTTTCTTGCCCATCCGATAGGCATTCCAACGAAACCCTTGATTTTCAAGGGTTTGCGGGGCTTGACGACAAGTTCTCAACAAAGTTATCCACAGATTTTCTGAATCACGGGCAAAGCACTTTGAAATCAAGCACTTAGGTCTGTTTTCGAGATTTCACGTAATCATCAAAATTCGTAAATTCATTGAAGTCAAGGATTCTGTTTGAGCAAGGCCTTTTGGATCGACATCGCAGTCCAGACCCCGGCACACAGCCCGGTGGGCGGCTTGCTGAGCTACCGCAGCCCCTTGGCCGTACAGCCTGGGCAGCTGGTCAGGGTACCCTTCGGGCCGCGTGAGGTCCTCGGGGTGGTCTGGGCCGTGCATGAAACGGCCCCTGTAGACATGTCCGCCTCGGCCATTCGCGATGTGAGCGGTGTTCTGGAAGGGCTGGCCCCACTGGACAGTGCATGGCGGCAACTGGTGCAGTTTTCGGCACAGTATTACCAGCGCTCCTTGGGCGAAGTGGCCTTGTCGGCCTTGCCGCCGCAACTGCGTGACCTGACCAACGAACAACTGGCCCGCCGCCTCAAAAAGCAAAATACCCAGCGCACCGTGCAAACCCAGCCAGGCCCCGCCCTGTCTGAAGAACAACGCGCCGTGCTCGCGCAAATGGCCAACGGCACCGGGCCGTTTTTGCTGTTTGGCAGCACCGGCAGCGGCAAGACCGAGGTGTATTTGCAAGCGGTGGAGCGCATGCTGGTCACCGACCCGCAGGCCCAGGCGCTGCTGATGGTGCCCGAGATCAACCTCACGCCCCAGCTGGAAGAACGGGTACAAGCCCGTTTTGGCACCGAAGCGGTGGTGGCCATGCACAGCGGCATGACGCCCGCCCAGCGCCTCAAAGCCTGGCTGGCTGCGCACGCGGGCCACGCCCGCATCGTGCTGGGCACGCGCATGGCGATTTTTGCGTCCATGCCGCACCTGAAGCTGATCGTGGTCGACGAAGAACACGACCCCAGCTACAAGCAGCAAGAAGGCGCACGCTACTCGGCCCGCGATCTGGCCGTGTACCGGGGACGCCTGCAAAACGCACCCGTGCTGCTGGCCTCGGCCACGCCATCGCTGGAGAGCTGGCACCACAGCCGCCCAGCCGCGGAGGGCGACCCCGGCGGACGTTACCAACGCTTGCTGATGCCGTCTCGAATAGGTGCAGGCTTCGGTACCGGCCTGCTGCCCAAAGTGCGCCGGGTTGACATGAACAAACAACCCCGCCGCACGGTGCTGTCTGCGCCTTTGGTGGCCGCCATCCAGGAGCGGGTCGAGCGCGGCGAGCAATGCATGCTGCTGCTCAACCGCCGCGGCTATGCGCCCGTGCTGCACTGCGCCGACTGCGGCTGGAAGAGCGCGTGCCAACACTGCAGCGCGTTCCGGGTGTTCCACAAAATCGACCGCACCCTGCGCTGTCACCACTGCGGCCTGACCGAGCGCGTGCCCCGCGCCTGCCCTGAGTGCGGCAATGCCGACATCGCGCCGATTGGCCGGGGCACCGAACAACTCGAAGAACACCTGGGCGAATTGCTCGCACATGTGTTGCGCCCCGACGGCACGCCCGTGCGCATCGCCCGCATCGACGCCGACAGCACCCGACTCAAAGGCGCGCTGGAAAGCCAGCTGGCGCAGGTGCATTCGGGCGAGGTGGATGTGCTGGTGGGCACGCAGATGATCGCCAAAGGGCACGACTTCAGGCGCATCACCCTGGTGGCCGCCGTGAACCCGGACACGGCGCTGTTTTCGAGCGACTTTCGCGCCCCAGAGCGGCTGTTTGCGCTGCTCATGCAAGCGGCAGGTCGCGCCGGGCGAGACGCCGCGCAAAGCGCCACCAGCGAGATGTGGGTGCAGACCTTTCACCCCACGCACCCGCTGTTTGAAGCCCTGAAAAAACACGACTACCCGGCCTTTGCCGCGAGCGAATTGGCCGAGCGCACCGCCGCCGACCTGCCGCCCATCAGCCACCAGGCCCTGCTGCGCGCCGACGCCCGCACCCAGGAAGCCGCCCAAGCCCTGCTGAACGCCGCCCGCGAAACGCTGGAAGCCCAACTGAGCGCCGACCCGGCCACCGCCGACCTGGTGCTGCAGGTCAGCGTTTACCCCGCCGTGCCCATGAGCATGCAGCGTGTGGCCGATGTGGAACGCGCCCAAATGCTGCTGGAGAGCCCCCACCGCATGGCGCTGCAAAAAATGCTGTGGCACCTGCACAGCGTGCTGCACCAGGTGCGCAGCCAGCCCGAACACAAAGGCGTGATCCGCTGGCTGGTGGACGTGGACCCGCAGGCGATCTGATCACCCCTGGCGACTCAGTTTTTGAAAAACGCCACCGCCCCCGAAAACGTCAAGAACGCCACCGCTGTGGTGACCAAAATGATGCGGGCAATGCGGCCGTTGTCCGCGCCCAGGCGCTCGGCCAACAGCGACACATTGCTGGCGCTGGGCAGGGCAGCCACCAGCACCATCACCTGCAAGGCGAAGGGCTCGATCGGCACGCCCCACTGGATGGCCGACAAGCCCACCAGCAAAACCAAGACCGGGTGCAACACCAGTTTGATGAGTGAAATCGGCAGGTAATCGACCGTGCGCAAAGCACCATGAGGGCGCTCGTGCGCCAGCATTTGCGAGCGGGCCAACACCGCCCCAATGGTGAACAGCGCCACAGGCGAAGCCGCATCGGCCAGCAAGCTCACGGTTTTGCCGACCGGACCGATGAGCACCAAATCCCAAAACGAAAACGCCGCGCCCAGGCTGATGGCCCAGGGCATAGGGTTGCGCAGCACCCCCGCCAGCGCCTTGCGGGCCGCCACCGCCGCGCCATGCTGCCCGGCCGCGTCCATGCGCGACAAAGCCACGCACAGCGAAGAGGTGATCACCAGGTCCACCACGATGGTCACAATGGCCGGCCCCACCGCCTGCGCACCCAACAACGCCACCAGCAAGGGCACCCCCATGAAGCCGGTATTGGGAAAGGCCGCCACCAGCGCCCCCAAAGACGCGTCGTTCCAGCGGATGCGCGCATTCAGGCTGATGGCGATGCTGAACGCCACGATCAGCAAAGCACAAAACAAATACGTGAAAAACACCCCCGCATCGAGCAACTGGGCAATCGGCGTGTCGGCCCCAAAGCGGAACAACATGCAGGGCAGGGCAAAAAACAGCACAAAACCATTCAAGCCCGGAATGGCCTCAAGGGGCAAAAACTTCAGCCGGGCAGCGCCATAGCCGCACAAGACCAAGGCGAAGAAAGGAAAAGTGACACGCAGGATTTCAAGCATGGGCTGATTGTCGGGGTAAACCAGTAGAGCCCTCAGCCTGCACAGTCGCAGTGCGGACAAAGTTGACCCGCCCAAAGCAGCGTGAACCACGCGCTGCAACCGTGTGACGCGCCCTCTCCCAAGACCTGCCCCGGCTCAAGCCCGCTATGATGGCCCGCTTTGCCCCGATCGCCCCATCCCCCATGTCAGCCGGACTCAACAACGCCCAACTCGAAGCCGTGAACTATGTCTCCGGCCCTTGCCTGGTGCTGGCCGGGGCGGGTTCGGGCAAGACGCGGGTGATCACGCACAAGATCGGCCGCCTGATCGAAGCCGGGCTGGAGCCCAAACGCATCGCCGCCATCACCTTCACCAACAAGGCCGCCGCCGAGATGCGCGAGCGGGCCAAAGATTTGATTGGCAAGGCCGCCAAAGATGTGACGGTCTGCACCTTCCACGCTTTGGGCGTGCGCATCATGCGCGAGGACGGCCATGTGCTGGGCCTGAAACCGCAGTTCAGCATCATGGACGCGGACGATGTGACCAGCATCCTCAAGGACTGCGGCGGCACCACCGACGCCGCCACCGCCCGCCAGTGGCAGTGGACCATCAGCCTGTGGAAAAACATGGGCCTGAACGCCGAGCAGGCCGCGGCCCAAGCGCCTGACGACAACGCCCGGGTGATCGCCCGCATCATGGCGCTGTACGAAGAGCGGCTGACGGCTTACCAAAGCGTGGACTTCGACGACCTGATTGGCATGCCACTGAAGCTGCTGGCCGACTACCCCGAGGTGCGCGAGCGCTGGCAGGCCAAGATGGGCCATGTGCTGGTGGACGAATACCAGGACACCAACGCCACGCAATACGAGGTGCTGAAACACCTGGTGGGCGAGCGGGCCCGCTTCACGGCGGTGGGCGACGACGACCAGTCGATCTACGGCTGGCGCGGCGCGACGCTGGACAACTTGAAGCGCCTGCCCGTGGATTTTCCAAATCTGAAGGTCATCAAGCTGGAGCAGAACTACCGCTCCACCAGCGCCATCTTGCGGGCGGCCAACAACGTGATCCAGCCCAACCCCAAGCTGTTCCCCAAAACCCTGTTTTCGGAACTGGGTGAGGGTGAGCCGGTGCGTGTGATCGATGCCGTGAACGAAGAGCACGAAGCCGACCGGGCGATTGCCCGCATCCAGTCGATTCGAGGCGGGCAGATCAACCCCTCCAAACACCGCGAGTTCAAGGACTTCGCCATCCTGTACCGGGCCAACCACATGGCCCGGCCGTTTGAGCAAGCGCTGCGCCGCGCCAACATTCCGTACAAGGTGTCGGGCGGGCAGAGCTTTTTTGACAAGGCCGAGATCAAGGACCTGTGCGCCTGGTTTCGCCTGTGGATCAACAACGACGACGACCCGGCCTTTTTGCGCGCCATCACCAGCCCAAAGCGCGGCATCGGCCACCAGACGCTGGGCCAGCTGGGCACCTTTGCCACGCAGTACAAACTGAGCCTGTTCGAGGCGCTGTTTGCGGGCAGCCTGCCCAGCGCGGTCAACGCCCGCGCCGTGGCCGGCCTGCACGAGTTTGGCCGCTACATCAACGACCTGGAACACCGTGCGCGCCAGACCCTGGGCAAAGAGGCGGCGCTGGCGTTTCTGCTGGAGTGGCTCCAAGAGATAGGCTACGAATCGCACCTGTACGACGGCGAGGACAACGAAAAAGTGGCCTCAGCCCGCTGGACCAATGTGCTGGAGTTTTGCGACTGGATGGCCGGGCGCTGCGGCGGCGAGATCGAAGACGCCACCGGAACTGAAACCACCGAGACCAAGAACCTGCTGGAGGTGGCGCAGACCATCTCGCTGATCTCCACCCTGAGCGAGCGCGAGAAAGACCAGAACGTGGTGACCCTGTCGACCCTGCACGCATCCAAGGGCCTGGAGTGGCCGCATGTGGTGCTGGCGGGTGTGAACGAAGGCCTGCTGCCCTTCAAGCTGGGGGACGACGACACCACGGAGGGGGCGAGCCAGGAGGGCATCTTGCTGCGTCTGCAGGAAGAGCGCCGCCTGATGTATGTGGGCATCACCCGCGCCCAACGCAGCCTGGCCGTGAGCTGGACCCGCCGCCGCAAAAAAGGCCGCGAAACCGTGGCCGCCCTGCCCAGCCGCTTCATTGCCGAAATGCGGCTTGATGAAAAGACCACCCAAGAAGACCCACGCGAAAAACTCAAGGCGCTGCGGGCCGAATTTGCCCAACGCGCAGCCGATTCAGCCGCCGCCGCGCAGACCAAGCCATGAAAACCTGCAGCATCCCCACCTGCCGTGCAAGCGTCCCCCTGTTGGCCGCCATGAGCCTGTTTTTGAGCGCCTGCAGCACGCCGCCAAGCCAGGGGTGCAGCCCCGCCATCCGCGCCGAGATGCTGATCGGTCCATGGTCCGCACACCTCGACGGCGAGCCGGGCACCTGGTCGCTGACCCTGGCACCCCACCCGGAACACCAGGGCAGCTTGCGCGGTGAACTGCGCCAGGGTGACCTGCGCTACCCGGTGGTGGCCGATCTGGACGAGGGCGAATTCACCATGGAAGAAAGCCACGACGGTCGCAAGATTGCAGCCACCTGGCTGGGGCGGCTGTCACCGCCCGACTGCCATTCCATGATTCTTGGCGACAGGCTCACGGACGCCCCATCAGCCCGCCCTTTCCGCCTGACGCGCCGGCCTTGAAATCTGGATTTATCCTGCAAAATACAGCCCGACGCCCCAAGCAACCGACCGATGAACGAATCCACTTACACCCAGGCCACCTCCCAGCGCAAGCTGATTGGGCTGGGTGGCGTTGTGATCTTGCATCTCTTGCTGTTCTGGGCCATCCAATCGGGATTGACCCGCACAGTGTTTCAAAAAATGCCCCATGTGGTGCAGGCCATTTTACTGGAAG
>Ga0255126_1000224_pt1 | contig 24616 bp, 21 predicted proteins | sample Law_Miss_RepA_8d_FD_188556 | JGI IMG/M metagenome (GOLD analysis project Ga0255126, IMG submission 188556) | Freshwater microbial communities from St. Lawrence River, New York, United States - Law_Miss_RepA_8d | ecosystem: Environmental > Aquatic > Freshwater > River | place: USA: New York... | reverse complement strand
CCCTTGGATGGAGCCTGTCCCTTGGATGGAGCCTGTCCCTTGGATGGAGCCTGTCCCTTGGATGGAGCCTGTCCCTTGGGGGCGACAGATTTTTCGATAGGAAACGAGCCTGAGTTTGGCATTTCTCGCGTCGGCGATGCGGGTTTAACTCGAGGCCATGTTGTTGACGCCGTCGGAACTGGACAGCCTGACGCGCCTGATCCACCGCTCGCCGCACACGCTCCTGGGTCTCCATCCTTTGGGTGACCGGAGCGGCATGGTGGGGCGTGCGATGATCCCCGGGGCTGTGGCGGTGCAGTTGGTGGCGGTCCATGACCGATCCCAACCCGTGCTCGATCTGGTGCGTCTTGGTTCCACCGATGTCTTTGAGGGAATCCAACGTTCCGCTTCGCAGGTGTATGCCTACGATTTGCGGATCCAGTGGGCCGATGGATCGGTGACCCAGGGTCGTGATCCCTACTCGTTCTGGCCTACGGTCTCCGAAAACGATTTGCACCTCTTTGGCGAAGGCAACCACCTGCGGTTGTACGAGGCGATGGGGGCTCGGTGCCTGACTTTGGACGGCGTGAGTGGCGTCGCCTTTGCCGTCTGGGGCCCGAGTGCTCGGCGGATGTCGGTGGTGGGAGATTTCAATGGATGGGATGGCCGCCGTCATCCCATGCGACAACTGGGATCTAGCGGCGTCTGGGAGATTTTTATTCCAGGGGTGCGTGAAGGAGCGTTGTACCAGTTCGAAATGCTCGACGCCCAGGGTCACATTAAGGTCAACACCGACCCGATGGGGGCGGCCTTCGAATTGCCTCCGCAGAGGGCGGCTGTGGTGTGGGACACCCGCAAGTTTGCCTGGACCGATGATGCGTGGATGGAGCGCCGTCGTCAGACCAATGCGTTGCAGTCTCCGATGAGCATCTACGAATTGCATGTTGGCTCCTGGAAAAAGAAATCCGTCAGCGAATCCCTCAGTTATCGGGAGTTGGCCGAGTCCTTGATCGAATACTTGCGGAGTACGGGGTTCACCCATGTCGAGTTAATGCCGGTGGCAGAACACGCCTTTTATCCCAGTTGGGGCTATCAAGTGACTGGCTTCTATGCGCCGACGCGCCGCTATGGCACTCCGGATGATCTTCAATACCTCATCAACGCCCTGCATGAGGCCGGCTACGGAGTTCTTATCGACTGGGTTCCGGCCCACTTTCCCAAGGACGATTGGGCGCTGGCCCGCTTCGATGGAACGGCTCTTTATGAGCACGAAGATCCGCGCCAGGGCGAGCACCAAGACTGGGGCACGTTGATCTTTAACTTCGGTCGGAATGAGGTGTCCAACTTCCTCATCGCCAACGCTCTAAGTTGGTGCGACCGCTACCATGTGGACGGCCTGCGCGTAGACGCTGTGGCCTCCATGCTCTACCTCGACTATTCCCGCAAGGAAGGCCAGTGGATCCCCAACCAGCGCGGCGGTCGCGAGAATTTGGAAGCCGTCGAATTCCTCCGGCGATTCAACCATCATGTCGGAGTCGAGTTCCCGGGCGTGGTTACCGTGGCCGAAGAGAGTACCTCGTGGCCGATGGTGTCGCGGCCTCCGTGGATTGGTGGTCTGGGTTTCACCCTGAAGTGGAACATGGGGTGGATGCACGATACGCTCGGTTATTTCGGTCGGGATCCCATCCATCGACGCTACCATCAGAACGATCTGACCTTCGCGATGCTCTACCAAGGGCATGAGAATTTCGTGCTACCGCTCTCGCATGATGAAGTGGTCCACGGAAAGGGTTCGCTCCGTCGCCGCATGCCGGGCGATGATTGGCAGGCCTTCGCCAACTTGCGTACATTGCTGGGTTATCAATGGTTCTTCCCGGGCAAGAAGTTGATCTTCATGGGTGGCGAGTTGGGGCAGGTCACCGAATGGGATGTGAATGGTGAGGTGGATTGGGGGCTTCTGCAGCAGGGGCCTTTCCATGCCGGTGTCCAACGTTGGGTCAGTGATTTGAATCACGCATATCGGTCCGAACCGGCCCTCTGGCGCGGGGATTACGAGGCGGACGGGTTCCAGTGGATCGACAACGGGGATCACGCCAACAGTGTGTTGAGTTTCATCCGGTCCGACCGGGAAAGCGGTGGGTGTGTGCTGGTAGTTCTGAATTTGACCCCGACCTTGCATCGCAACTACCGAGTGGGGTTGCCGCGGCCGGGTCGATGGGTCGAATTGCTCAACTCCGACGCCACGCTTTACGGAGGTGGCAATCAGGGTAACGCAGGCGTTGTTGTTGCAGCCCCCGTTTCTTGCCATGGGCAGCCTCAATCGGCCGAATTCGTCCTTCCGCCCTTGAGCGTGTGCGCGTTCCGGGCCGTGGGTCAGTGACGGTAGGGTTTCCTTCGGAGACAGCGGTGAGGCTCCATCTTCGTATCGTGGAGAATTTATGCCCCACGCGTTGGAGCTTGTCCTGGGTTTGTGCGGTTGATCGATGGCACAAACCTAGGGATGATCTGGTCGGCCTATTGCCCCATGGCACTTGTTTCGCAAAGCACCCTTGAGCAGATCCGCGCTGCCAACGACATCGTCGATATCATCGGCGCGCATGTTCCGCTGAAGCGCAATGGCGCTAACTTCGTGTGCCTGTGCCCGTTCCACAAAGAGAAGTCTCCAAGCTTCAATGTGAATCCCTCGCGGCAAATCTTCCGTTGCTTCGGCTGCGGGAAGGGCGGGGATGTGTTTGCCTTCGTTAAAGAGTACGAAAACCTCGATTTCATGGACGCTGTCCGGCGCTTGGCCGAGCGTGCGCGAATTCCGCTGGAGATGGACAATGATCCTGCCATCCGGGACCAGCGATCCATCAAGGATCAGTTGCTCAAGCTCCACGAGGCCATCACCCAGCGATGGCAGCAGTGTTTGGCCGGTGAGGCGGCGGGGCAGGTGGCCCGAGACTATCTGGAGCGCCGCGGAGTCCACCCGGACGCCGTCCTTGAATTCCGCGTCGGCGCTGCGCCCGAGGCTTGGGATGACACGGTCAACTGGGCCAAGGCCAAGGGGTTTTCGCCCGAGTTGTGCGAAACGGCCGGACTTATCTTACGACGGGATTCCGGTGGTTGGTACGATCGCTTCCGCGGGCGCTTAATATTTCCCATTTGCGACGAACAGGGGCGGGTCATCGCCTTCAGTGGCCGCGTGCTTCAGGGTGACGAAAAACAGGCCAAGTACGTCAACTCGCCCGAGACACCGATTTTCAGCAAGGGGCGTGTACTCTTCGCCCTCGACAAGGCAAAGCGTTCTATTCTTGACGCGGGAAAGGCCATCCTCGCCGAGGGACAGTTAGACACGATCGCCTGCCATTCGGCGGGTATTCGCAATGTCGTGGCCCCGCAAGGCACCGCATTCACGGCCGACCAGGCGCGAGTGCTCAAGCGCTATGTCGACGAGGTCGTGCTGTGCTTCGATGGCGACAAGGCCGGCCGCGACGCCGTGATCCGGGCCTTGGATCCGCTCCTAGCGGCCGGGTTGGCCATTCGCGTGGCCAGCATTCCGCCTCCGGATGATCCGGATTCCTGGATCCGGGCTCACGGGGCAGAATCCTTTCAAGCCCTCCTTAACCGTGCCCAGGGCATCTTCGACTTTTATTTGCAGGGTTTGTGTTCCGGAAACGACATCGCCTCTGATCGTGGTCGCTTGGTCGTGCTGCGGTCGATGGGCGAGGCCGTGCACAAGACGGCCAACGCCGTGCTAATCGACACGTATGCCCAACGGACCGCGCAACGTCTGGGGGTGGATGTGCAGGCGGTGCGGGCTGAGTTCCGCAAGCAGGCCGCCGGAGCCAAGCCGCGGTATGAGCGTTCGGAGGAAGAGCCACCTCTTGAAGAGTTGGCCTCGCAGGCGATGCCCGAACGCCCCGGGGTCAACGAACTTTGGTTGCTCAAGTACGTTTTCCTGTCCGCGGATTTGCAGAATTTTGCGGCCGTCCACTTGGAGCCTGAATGGGTTCCAAACCCGGTGGTGCAACGGATCTTGGCGATGCATTTCCAAGAGGGAGGCGATGTCGTGGGATTGCTGGGCCGCTTCGAAGGGGATCCCTTTGCCGAGTCGATCATCACCGAAGCGGCCACTGAGCAGCGGGAAATCCCTGAGCCCGAGCGTCAGTTGGCCGATGTTGTTCGACGCCTCCGGGATGCTTGGTTGGATCGTCAGATCGCTTTGCGCAATGGACGGCTGGGTGATCCCACTCTGGACGACGACGATCGGATGGTCCTCCTCTCCGAGTTGCAGGCGTTGCGTCTTCGTAAGCGAAGCCCCTTGGAACCGATTCCCTAGAGCTCGATGAGAAGCTGTATCCCGATGTGCTTTCGGTTTGCCTCGTGGGATCTTGGAATCTCGGTTTGACAGGGAAGGGGGGGAACGAGTTTTATATATCTCTGGACGGCGCGCTCGTCTATCGGCTAGGACACGGCCCTCTCAAGGCTGAAAGACGGGTTCAATTCCCGTGCGCGCTACCATTCGCATTCTCCAATCTCCCCTCTTCGATTCGTTCCCCTGTTCAATTGGTTCCCCTCTCCAAATTGTTGTATCCTGCTGAGATCCCGCAGAAATGCTGCTGATCGCAGGTGAATCTCGCTCCAGCAACTCGTGCTGTGTTTTCACCGGTCCTCGAATTTTCAGTTCTCCACCAAATTCCCTGAAGTGGATCACTCAACGGTGCTTTGACGGGTCGAGACTGTCGCAGCGTCTCAAGCCGGAACGATGCAATTGAATTGTCCCGTACAGGCTGTCGTACGCCTCCGGATGAAACCCGAAGGCCTTCTTAGGTAGGGACCGATCTCCGAGCGGTCCGGCACCGCAGATGTTGGCACTTTCGGAGAAATCGCCCTACGGGGAGCTGCCCAGGCAATGCTCAGGCAACGATGCAATTGGATCGGTTGTGCTGGCTGGGTTATCTTCCGAAAGAGCGCCGTTGTTCGCTCGTTACAGGCCTCCAATCGGCCCGCGCCTCGCTCTCTCCTCGTCTTGCGAGAGAATCCGCCACGCCGTCCCGTTCCTCACAATTGCATCGTCCCGGCTAAGTCATGGCAGTTCGCGGATCCGCAAGTTCCGGAACTCGACCGGTGAGCCTTCGGACTCCAGGCACAGGAAGCCGCTGGCAGGTGAGCAGCCGGTGCCGCCAGACACCTCCTCGCCGTTCACCCAGAGACGGACCTCGCCGTTGATGGCGCGCACGTAGTAGTGGTTCCACTCGCCCACGCCGCGGCTGAGGTTCTTGCGCGGGAAGCTGCGCATGCTGTTCGGTGCGACCGGCGGGAAGGGCGTCATCCGGGCTGGCCCGGTCGGGAAGACATCGCCGTGGGACGTGAACCAGTCGGCCTTCTTTTTGGAGTCGCGCTCGTACTGCTCGGTGTAGCCGTGGTCGAGAACCTGCACTTCGATGCCGTCGGGCAGGCGTCCCCGGCCCGCCTCAAGATTTTTGATCGAAGTCTGGCTGGCCCACAGGAAGACGCCGGAATTGCCGCCCGACTTCAGATGCCGCCACTCGGCGACCATCTCGAGGTTGGTGAATGAGTGTTTTGACCGGATGACGCCGACAGGTTGCCCGGTGCAGTTTACTCCGTTCGTGTGCCACGTGAACGTGTTGGTTGGGCAATTGACGGCGGTGAAATCGGCCTCCCTCAAGGCCCGCCATCCCAGGCCTATACCGTCAATCGTGGCCTTGGGAGTGATCGCCGGTTCAGCCGCCAGCAGCGCGCCGGCAAGCAGCAGAGAGGACCATAACAGTCGGGGAATCATGGCGTTAGGATGGTCCAAGGCACGACTCCCAGGCGAACCAAAACGGCTTCACGACGTCGCCCCGATCTGGCGGTTTTCGCTGAGCCATGCGGAGCCTCATTCAAGGTTCTAGAGGCGATTCATTCGGGGACAGGCTCCTTTTCCCTAGGGGCTTCGTTCCTTGGAAGGAGCCTGTCCCTTCCGGAAACGAGGGACAGGCTCCTGAGCTATGTGTCAGGATCCATTCAGGGACAGGCTCCTTTTCCCTAGGGGCTTCAAACGGGGACAGGCTCTTTTTCGAGAGGCACACCCATTGCATCCGCCCTCACTGAAACCACCGAAACTAGGGACAGGCTCTGAAGCGCTCTGAAGCGCCCTGAAACCAATGAAACGAGGGACAGGCTCCGAAGCGATGCGCCAGAGGACTCCGCGGAATCTTCGGGCGGGCTCAAAGAGGTGGAGCATTTTGTCTCGGTGGTGGATGCGTTTTGTTCAAAACGTCTCAGAACGAGGGTAAAACGGGGTTTAAAACCGATAATATAACGATAAACATAAGATTTATTTGAGCAAGCGGGCTGGCACTGCTTAAGCAGCAGGAGGGGCAAGAGCCTACTTGGGGCTCCAGTCAGCACTACAACCCAATAGCGAAAATGAAACCTATGACGCCCCCTCGTTCCGCCCTCCGCTTCGCTTCGCCGTTCTCGCCACTCTTTGATCGTGATTTGGAACGGTTGATTTCGGGCAGTTCTATTTGGCGAAGTCTCGATGGATGAGCCGATTGTAGATTCACGAGCGGCTCGGGAATCTATTGCATCTACCGGCTTTTGAATGAGAAGATTTCATCGTTTCCGCGATGACCCATGAAAAAAGTAGAAGCCATTATTAAGCCTTTCCGACTCGAGGATGTGAAATCTGCCCTTCAGGCCGCGGGTCTGGTGGGGATGACTGTTTCCGAGGTGAAGGGCTTCGGTCGGCAACGGGGCCATACGGAGATTTACCGAGGCTCGGAGTACACGGTGGACTTTCTTCCTAAGCTGAAGATCGAACTCGTGGTGTCCGACGCTTTGGTTCAGACGGCGGTGGACGCCATTATCCAAGCAGCCCGCACCGGCAAGATCGGTGATGGTAAGATTTTTGTTTCCTCGGTTGAGGAAGTCATCCGGATCCGAACCGAGGAGCGCGGAGAACAGGCTGTCTAATCGTAATTCCCGAATGAACTTGTTTCGCATGTTTGCGGCATTTTTGTCCGCGGCCCTCGTGTTGTTGCCCTCGACCTCCTTCGCCGCCGAGCCCGGGGTCGAGCAGCGTCTTGCAGATCTGGAGGCCTATGTCCGCAACTCTGCCCCGACCGGCCCTCTGCAGGGAGTTCCGGGTCCCGGTCACAATGGTTGGATGATGATGAGTGCGGGTCTAGTGCTGTTCATGAGTCTTCCGGGTCTGGCGCTATTTTATGGCGGGTTGGTACGCCGCAAAAATGTCCTTTCGGTCATGGCGCAGTGCCTGGGATTGGCGGGTGTGGTGGGGGTGATGTGGTGGGCCTTTGGCTATTCGGTCAGTTTTGCCCCCGGGTCGCCTTGGCTTGGTGGTTTCCAATGGTCTGGGTTCTCTGGAGTCAATGCCGACCCCAATGCCGACTACGGCCCATGGGTCTCCCATAATGTCTTCGCCATCTATCAGATGATGTTCGCCATCATCACCCCGGCACTGATCGTGGGCGCCATCGCTGAGCGGATGCGATTCAGTGCTCTGCTGGTCTTTTGTATAGCTTGGATGATCATCGTCTATTTTCCGGTCACCCACATGATGTGGGGAGTTGGGGGATGGATGAACGGGCTCTGGAACGCCAAGGCCGCGATCCGGGCGATTGATTTTGCGGGAGGCATTGTCGTGCACATGACTTCTGGTTGGAGCGCCTTGGCACTTTGCCTGTTGCTCGGGCCTCGCCGAGGTTTTGGACGTGAACACATTCAACCGCACAGCATGGTCTTGTGCATGGTGGGGACAGGCATGCTGTGGTTTGGATGGTATGGGTTTAATGCCGGCAGCGCCGTCGCGGCAGACAAGATCGCCGCCAACGCCTTCACTGCTACTACCCTGAGTGCGCTGGCCGGCCTGCTCACCTGGGGCGCCCTGGAACGTGTGATCCGCGGACGTCCGTCGGTCTTGGGCCTTTGTTCTGGGGCGGTCGCCGGACTGGCAACCATCACGCCGGCCAGCGGTTTTGTGACCCCTACCGGGGCCATGATCATTGGTTTTTTGTCCGGGCTTTCCACCTTCTGGGCCTGCAGTTGGCTCAAGGCCCGTTTCCGCTACGACGATTCTCTCGATACTTTCGGGGTTCATGCCGTCGGTGGCACCGTCGGGACGGTAATGGCGGGCGTGCTGGCTACGTCCGATATCAACCCCAACCTCAAAGCCGAATGGATTCTACCGCTGGTGGGCCGATCTCTTTGGTGGGAACAAGTCAAAGCGGGCGGATTGGTTTTGGTCTTCTCAGTGGTCGTCACGGTTGTTCTCTATTTGGTGATCGATCGACTAATGGGATGCCGTGTCTCGGAGGATATCGAAGACCAGGGGCTCGACCTCGCTGAGCACGGCGAAGAGGGTTACACGCACTGAGCCAGACGCACTCAATTGGGTTAGTGGCGATCATGCCCGCAACCCGAGATGTGCGATTGAATCCAAGCCTGCGCCTCAGACCGGCAACGGCCAACGGAAGGTGGACTTCAAAGGAATAGTCCGACCGTTGGCCGAAGAGGCGCGAGCCGCAGTGATAATTTCGAGGACGTGGAGAGCCTGTTCTGGGGTGGCCAAGAGTTCACGGCCTGTCGCCAGGCATTCCGCCGCTAGGGCAGCTCCCTGTTGCCATATATATCCGCCGGGTTCGGTGCATTCCCGAACCAATTGGGGACGGTCCAACGTGGCCCAATCCACGCCCTGCGGGGCCCAATCGTAACCGACCAGCCCTACGTAACCGCGACTGCCGGTGATCTGGATCGTGTGCCGTTTCTCACCACTGCCGTCATGCCCGTGGGGGTTGAAGTAGTTGAAGCCCGACTGAACATGCGAGAGGACGCCCTTGCCGTGGTCTAGCAGCACCATGGCGTTGTCCTCCTCGGTCACCTGAATTTTGCCCTTCTCGTGAATGGTCCGCTCTGGGGTGACGATGCTCAGGAGGGCCGTAACTCTTCGGACCGGTCCCAGCAGTCCAGTGAGGCTGGTGAGATTGTAAACAGCCAGATCCGGCAAGCTACCTCCGCCCTTTTCGTAGAAGAACGAAGACCAATTCGGCCCTTCGTGCCCGTAGAAGGCGTGTGCCGCGGCAATGCGCCCCAAATCGCCGGAGGCCACTTTACGGGCCATGAAGGCGAACTGGGGGCTTTGCACGGTGATTGGGGCTCCCCAGAGCCGGAGTTGACGCCGCAGGGCCAAACGCAGCAGTTGCTGTCCTGCCTCTAGGCTGTTGGCGATGGGCTTCTCGCTCCACACATGCTTGCCAGCCTGAAGGGCGCGTCGGTTGATGGCCTCATGGGCCTGCATGTCGGTGAGGTCGATGAGAAATTCGAAGGGTTCCCCGGACAGCATGGCGTCGATGCTCGGGTAGTGGTGGGGCACCTGATACGCTTCAGACTGTTTTCGGGCCCGTTCCGGCCGGATATCAGCGACACTGACTAGTTCAATAAACGGGCAACGCTTCAGGACCGGCAGGTACTGGTTGGAGACGCTGCCGCATCCGATGACTCCGGTCCGAATGCGACGGATTCCGGGCTCCGCAGCCTTCAGCGAGGAGTCCCAAGGAGCTACCGCGAACGCTCCGGCAGTCAGGAGGGAAGCCTTAGCAAAGTCGCGACGGGAGATAGTGGCAGAGACGGGATGGGAAGGGTTCACGTGAGGTCGGGATATCTGTTGTTCGGATAGCCTCCAACCTCGGCTCCTGCAAGGTCAGATCGAAGGTACGGCTACACGAAGGGCGCCCGTGGGCACCGATCTTGGTCAATGATAGGGATCAACCCGATGGGCTCAGCGTCCTTTCATTGGCTTGTGTCCGGCCGCTTCCCACGCGGTGATGCCGCCGGAGAGGTTCAGGACCTTTTCGAACTTAAGGCTGTCCATCTGGCCGCAGGCTTTGGCGCTTCGGCCGCCCACGGCGCAATGGACGAGGTAGGTCTTGGACTTGTCCAAGCCAGCGAGCGTCTCGGCGAATTTGCCGCCGCGGATGTCCAAGTTGATCGCGCCCGGCATGTGGCCTTCGGCGTATTCTTCGGCGGTGCGAACATCTAGCACCACCATCTTGGCGTCTTTGCGTAAGGTCTCCCATTCAGCAACGTCCACGTTCCGGAACCGCTTGGTGGCGGGCGCCTCTGCCGCTGTTTTTGCAGCGGGTTTGTCCGCGGCGGTTGCCGGGAGGGACAGGCTGGCCATGGATGCGGCCAAGAGGCACAAGAGGGTCTTCATCGAAGGGTCGGTGAGGGTTTAAGTTTGCTCGAACCGCCGCTCAGGAAAGCTTCCAACCGGGGCGGTAGTCGTGATGGATCCAACGGTCGGCTTCAGGCACACCCCGGGCGCGCAGGTGTTTTGCGTCCCACTCAATGACCTTGCCGGTGCGGAAGGCGAGGTTGCCGAGTTGTCCGATTTCGGTCAGGTGGCAGCCGTAGGTCAACGGGGAGTCGGTCTTGCCGATGCCTTTGCAGGCGGCGATCCACTCTTCGTGATGGCCGATGGAATCCGGAATGGAGTGGGGCGGGGGAGTCGAACCGCGGAACTGTTCTTCGGGCAGCAAGACGTAGCGGCCGTAGTCGGCCAAGAGCATACCCTTGTCGCCGACGAACAGTGTGCCACCTCCCCACTTGGAAAGGTCGGGAGCTCCAGGAACCTGGGGACGCTTGGAGCCGCTGTACCAGTGCATGCGCACCGCAGGAGCAGTGCCCCGGGCTGGGAAGTCGTAATGAACGATCATCCACGGGGGTGCACAGTGGGCATCGGGGGCGGGCCCCTCGGCTTGGATGCGCGTGGGCAGTGGCAGATTTAGCGCCCACACGCCCAGATCCATGTGATGGCAGCAGAAGTCCGATAGGGTGCCGCCTCCGAAATGCCACCAACGGCGCCAATTGAAATGCACCCACTCCGAGCTGTAGGGCATGGGTTGTACCGGCCCCAGCCAGAGGTCGTAGTCGATATTGGACGGAACGGGCTGCATTCCGGGCAGCGACTTGGTTTCCCAAACCGACCCGGTCCAGTGGTGCACTTCACGGACCGCTCCGATGCTGCCCGCGCGAATTAATTCCACCACGCGCCGGTAGTTAGAACCGGAGTGGATCTGGTTGCCGGTCTGGGTCACCAATCCAGAGCGTGTCACCTTCGCAGCTAGGGCGCGGGCCTCAGAAATGGTGTGGGTGACAGGTTTTTCGCAATAGAGAGGACGCCCGGAAGCCAGCACCGCCGTGGCGATCACTGCATGGCTATGGTCGGGCGTGCTCACCACGATCCCGTCGAGATCGGTGCGGTCGAGCAGACGTCGGAAGTCGGCGTACTTGGCCGCGCCCGGGTGCTTGGCTACGGCCGCCCCGAGCCGATCTGAGTCGATGTCGCACAGCGCGACAATGTTCTGGCTGGAGACCCCCGCCAGGTTTTCTCCACCTCGTCCAGCCACTCCGATGACACCCAGGTTGAGCTTTGCGTTCGGGGACACCTTGCGGGCAATCCGCGGTGCATGGCAGCCAGCCGCGGCGGCGGCTCCGGCGATGGCGGCGGAACGAAGGAACTGACGTCGATTGAGAGACATGGTGAATTTCCTGGGGCTGCGGTTCAGTCGATACGGGTGAGCCTGATTACGGTTTGGGCGGCGGGAAGCTGGTCCAGCACTGTTCCATCTCTTCACGAGAAGGGACTTTCAATGGGCGTACGATGCGGAAGCCCAAGAACTGGGCATCGGTCAGGTACCACTTAGATTTGGGCAACTGAGGATCGCGCATCTTCCAACTCGCATCACTGGCACGCCGGGTCGCACTCCGAAGAGCATCGGGTTCGTCATCCCAAGAACCACCGCGGGCCACATGGGGATACTCGGCGGCACCCGGGGTATAGGGAACATCGCCCACCTTGGAATAATCTTCCACGTAGGCGTCGAGCACCCACTCGGCGACATTGCCATGCATGTCGTAAAGCCCCCAGGGATTCGGCTTTTTCTTGCCCACCAGTTGGTACTTCTCACCGGCGTTGGCGAAGTGCCACGCGTACTCGCCCAGCTTGGAGTCGTCGTCGCCGAAGGAGTACTTAGTGGTGGTGCCAGCTCGGCAGGCGTACTCCCACTCGGCCTCGGTGGCCAGGCGGTAGAAGTGCCCGGTCTTGGCGGTGAGCCACTTGCAGTACTTTACGGCTGCATAGTGGGTCATGGAGATGGCTGGGAAGTTTTCCTTGCCCATGCCGAAGCTCATCTCGACATACGGGGTCGTCGGACGAGACACGGCGTCGGATTCCTTGCCGATGTAGGGGTTGACTCCGGGCTGCGCGTTGGCCGGCAGTAACTCGGGCAACGCCAGCCAGAGTTCCCGTTCCATGCGCTCGGTGGGAACATTGGTTCCCTTTTCCAGAGAGGGGAACTGGAAGAGTTCGTACTCGTTCCAGGTGACTTCGGTTTTACCCATCCAGAACGGCTCGATCTTCACCTTGCGCTGCGGACCCTCGTCCGTCTTGCGCTTGCCCTCGGAGGCAGGGCTGCCCATCAGGAATTCGCCTGCGGGAATCGGCAGCATGTCGAATTTGACGTCCGATCCCACGATAGGGTCGCTGTACGGCTTCATGTCGGCGGCGCTGACCTCCTTGGACACCTGCACCACCCGGGCGTGGATCGCCGCGATCATGGCCTCGTTGTCGCGGGTCAGCAGGGAACTCGCTTCCTTCTGACTCAGGGTTACGCCGTCCGGCCATTCTGCGCCTTGTTCGATCCAGTTGCGGATTAGGTCGGTCTTAGATTTTGGCAGCGGTCCGCCCTTCTTGGCCGGCGGCATCAAGTCGTCGTGGTCGGCCGGCAGAATGGTGCTGGTGTAGATCGTAGAGGCTTCGGCGTCACCGCGCACGATGGTCTTGGAGGCGAAGAATTCAGCCTTGGAGTCCATCCGCAGGCCCCCCTTGGCGTTTCCTTCCTTGTGACAGGTGACGCAGTGGACTTCAAAGATCGGCTTCACCTCTTTGACGAAGTCTACCTTCTGCTTCTGGGAGAGACGGAGGTCTTCCGGCCATGCGGCACCCTCTTGGATCCAAGTCTTCAGGGTCTCTTGCTGCAGGGCACTGAGCCGGTCGCCCTTGGGTGGCATCAGGTCATCATGACCGTCGGGCAGAGTGGTCGTCGTGTAGATCTTGCTCTTGGCCGGGTCGCCCGGGACCAAGGCCGTGCCACTCTCCCCCCCCTTGATGGTGTCGGCACGAGTCACCATGACGAGGTCAGCCTTGGGCTTTTCGGGGCCGTGGCACTTGAGGCAGTACACCTCGAGGATGGGACGGACTTGTTTCTTGAAGTCCACCGGATTCGCCGCGTTGAGGATCAGTCCCGCGGTGAGGGTGGTGGTGATGGCGACGAATCGGTTCATGCAGTTGTGTCGGACGTGAGAATACCGCCGGGCCGGTTGCCGGTGTCAAATGCAGTGACGCCCCGGAAGCACGAAAGCTTCAAAGGGGATTGGAGGTTTGTTCCACCGGGAAACCGATGGAAGCGGACGGAGTGAAGAGCTTCTACTATTGCCCTCCACCGATTTTAGGATCGAGCCAAGGGGTCGCTCCCCAGTACCAACGAGAACTCTTAAGCAGTTCGACGTGTCCCTCGCCAAAGGTGACCACGCTCTTGCCTGTGTGGCGCAGTTGGGGCCCGCCCCAGTTGGGATCGTCCGAGGTAACACAGCCGCTGCAAGGGGCGTCGTTGATGGGATCGTGTAGCACCCAGGCACCTGCTTTTTCTGGGGATTTTTCGGTCACGCATTTTAGCGGATCCTTTGCGTCTGAGCTCTTAGGCTTGCTGCCGCCGTCGGTGATCACCACGGTCGCCGAAGGGGAAGCCATGCCAGAATCCTTCACCGGAGGATAATCCTTCGCGTCCCAGACGTTGGGCCAATCGCACCCGCCGGCTTTGAAGTTCATGGAGTAGTTGGAAATCATCTTGTCGGTTTGATCCGAGGCGTAGATCGCCCAACTCTTCTTGAACCCCGGGGTCTTGGTAGGGCAGATGACGATGTTGGTGGTTTGCAGGTAGGGCTTGAGGAAGTTGAACCACAGACGGCGGTTCACGTTGTCACCTCGGACCCAGAAAGTTGGCGTAAAGTAACCCTGATTGTCTGAAGCGTAGAGGGCTTCTGAAATCATCACTTGCCGGAGGTTGCTCAGACAGTTGGATGATTTGGCCTTCTCTTTGGCTCGGGCTAAGGCCGGCAGAAGCATCCCTGCAAGGATGGCGATGATGGCAATGACCACGAGCAATTCGATCAGGGTGAAGCCTTTTTGACGCCTGCGGGGATTCATGGAATGAGTCTTTAATGGGAAAACCCTCGTTTGTCGTTATCGAAGATGAGGGAGCGAGATTTTTTACCCTCGGACTTGATTCCCGGGTCGCGAAACCGCATTCCCGCCGGAGGTGATCACTTTTTTGAGAGGTAAGTTGGTCGAGTCCCTGCCGACCCAGGTGGTGATGGAGGTTCAGGGCGTGGGATACGAGGTTCTGGTTCCACTCTCCTCTTACGATCGCCTTCCAGCCCCGGGGACTGAAGTGCTTCTCTTGACCCATCTGGCCATTCGGGAAGACGCACACTTGTTGTACGGATTCCTGACGGCGGCCGAGCGGGATTTATTTCGACTGCTCATCCACACGGTCAGTGGCATTGGCCCAAAGATCGCCTTGGGTGTCCTGAGCGGGATGAGCATCACTTCCTTCCGCAGTGCTGTGGCCGCGGGCGATGTTAAGGCTCTCTCGTCGGTCCAGGGGGTTGGACGCAAGACTGCCGAGCGAATCGTGGTCGAACTCCGCGACAAGTTGGGCGGTTTTGGTTCGGTTGGATCAGTTACCTCGCCCTTGTCTGGAGTTTCCGCCGCTGCGGGTCCCCGCGAAGACACTCGAGGAGTCGACGCCGTGGCCGCTCTCATGGCGCTGGGAATTAAACCGATCGAAGCACATGATTCAGTCCGAGCGGCCCTGGCCATACTGGGGGCAGAGGCCACGGTCGAGCAGTTGATCCGGGCTAGCCTGCGTCGCAATGCCTGAATCGATGAAGCCCACTTCCCACTCCAAACGGCCCGTTTCAGGGCTGGTGGTTCCAGAGGCTGCTCGCTGGCATGGCCGCTTAGCCGCTTGGATCATCGCGATGCTGGCCCGATTGCTGGCTTCAAGTTTGCGATGGCATTGGACCGACCATTCATTTTTCAACGATACGAGCACCGAGCAGAGGGCCATTTTCGCGATCTGGCACAATCGACTGGCCTTGTCTTTGATCCTCTACCATCGCCATGTCGCCCGCTGCGGTCAGCGTCGGCGTTTGGCGGCGTTGGTCAGCGCGAGCCGGGACGGTGGCTTGCTGGCGCGAGTGCTCGAGCTCTTTGATGTTATCGGAATCCGCGGGTCTTCCAGCCGCCGGGGTGCGCCTGCATTGCGCGAATTGGTCTCCGCGGCCTCCGACGGGTGCGATCTGGCTGTGACCCCCGATGGGCCCCGAGGCCCCCGCTATGAGCCTCATCCTGGGGTAATCTCTTTGGCTCAGATCACTCAACTCCCCATCGTTCCGGTCTCTTTCCGATTAGGTTGGAAATGGACCCTTCGTAGCTGGGACCGGTTCCAAATCCCCATCCCCTTCAGCCGGTGTGAGGTGGTCTTTGGTGAACCCATATGGGTGCCCCGGTCCACCGATGAAGCCGGGCGCGAACTCAGTCGAATTCTCCTGAGGGAACGACTCGTAGCCATCACTCGGGACTGACTTCAAGACGGACACCGTCGAAGAGCTTGACTCTCGCTTCTATCACTTGCGTTTGAGTTGTTTCTTGGTGGCAGTCTGAAGGTTGTCCACCTCGTCCCGCACCTCGGAGCGATTTTTGGAATCCATCCGGTCGATGAAGAGGACTCCATTGAGGTGATCCACCTCGTGCTGAATGGCCCGAGCTAAAAGTCCACCCGCCTTGAACTCGAAGCTCTCGTTGCGGTCGTTCATACCTCGAACCTCCACCTCGGCCGGTCGGCAGACGTCTCCGTAGATTTCCGGGAAACTCAGACAGCCTTCCGGTCCAACCACCGCTTCCCCAACTGGCCGGATCGTCGGGTTGATGAGAACCAAGGGCATGAACGCATCGACATCGGCCGGTTGACCAGAGATCCAGAGTTGGCTGGCGCGGTCTTTGACCCCCCGGACATCGATGATCGCCAACTGCAGCGCCAGACCAACTTGTTGGGCTGCCAGTCCGATTCCGTTGGAATGGTACATGGCGTCGAACATGCCGGCGATGGTGCCTCGCAGGGCGTCATCCACGGATTCAATGCGCACTCCGCGCTGGCGAAGGATGGGGTCTCCATAATGGACCACTGTGAACTTCATGGGAGGAGGCTGGCGCAAAAGCCAGATCCTGCCTAGTCCATGGACGCTGGGTTTGTCGGAGGCTGGGTCGGATCGCACGGATCACAGGAGGGTGAACCGGACGGGTTCATGCACCTCGATACCGGCACCCGAGCCCTGGTTGAAGGGGGAGCGGCCGGCTTCGGTGAGACAAGAGACTTTCTGTAAAAACTCGCAGGTGCTTGACTCAAACCGTCGACTGGCTAATGTGCGCGGCTCCGCGGGCCAGCACGTCAGCGGATCTACAGCGATGAAACGTCAGTACCAACCGTCGAAAATCCGCCGTCAGCGTCAACACGGTTTCCGTGCCCGCTCGGCAACCCGAAGTGGCCGCGCCATCCTCAACAACCGTCGTCGCATTGGCCGTCGGCGCCTGACTCCGGTGTGAGTTGCTCTGATAGTTGCTCGGATTGGTCGGGCCAATCGGGTCTCTGTTTGCCTCGATCCCGGCTTCAATCCCTGCCGCAATGAACCCGCCGCTGCGGCTCCAATTCTCCAGTCGGCGCCGGATTAGCCGGTCTTCCGATTTCGCTCGGCTCAAGGAGGAGGGACGTCGCGAGATTTGCGGTACCCTCATCTTGAATTGGCTTCCTTCCAAGGAATTGCGCTTGGGAGTTGTTACCAGTCGAAAGGTGGGTTCTGCGGTCATTCGGTCTCGTGCCCGCCGGCTTCTGCGTGAGGTCTTCCGTCAGCATCAGTATGAGGTGACCGAACCGGTCTCCATGGTGCTGGTCGCCCGGAAGTCGATCGCAGAAATGAACTTAGAGACTGTCCGCCGAGATTATCTGCGGGCATTGTCTCGGGCCAAACTCCGGAAGTTACTCCCTTCCGCCCCATGAATCTTGTCCGACAGGCCCTGTTGCTTCTCATCCAAATCTATCGTTGGGTGGGTTCTCCGATGAAGCGGTTTCTGCTGGGCCCGAGTTCTGGATGCCGATTTACTCCTTCCTGTTCAGTTTATGCGATGGAGGCCATCGAGCGGTATGGCGTGGGCCGTGGGGTAGTATTGACCACGCGACGCTTCTGCCGGTGCCATCCCTGGGGTAGCAGCGGTCATGATCCCGTGCCCGCGCTTCCGACACACAGCCTGTCTCCGAGATCACTCAAATTTCCCAACTAGACCATGGATCGAAAAGGTATCGCGTTTCTTGCAGTCTGCCTCGCCGGAATGGTGGGCCTGAAATATGTGGCTGATTATATTTGGCCCACACCAACAGGCGCTCGCTCAGAGGCTTCAGTTGCCGCTTCTAGCAACTCCCCACTTTCAAAGGTCAACGCTCCCCTGGCCAGTACCGCGCAGATGGTGCCGGTTTTGCCCGCCAGCCCTGTGAGCGTGCCGACTTTCCAGACGGCCGAGGAATCGGTGGTTCTCGAAAACGACTTGCTGCGACTGACCTTCACCTCGCATGGCGGCGGTGCCCGATTGATCGAGCTCAAAAAATACCCCGCCTCGGTCGATTGCCGCGATACTACGGCCAACGGTGTTCCCTCAGCCTTGAATCGGTTCGCTCCATTGCCAGCCCTGACGCTGGGAGTCGGTCCGCTGACCGGTGATGGTCTTTTCAACCTTCGCAAGACCGAAGCAGGAGTCCACGCCGAGAAGACTCTCCTGAATGGATTGGTGGTGTCCCAGGATTGGGCTCTGTCCAACGGCTACTTTTTTGAAACCGTGGTCACGGTCGAAAACCGTGGTACCGCCGCGGTACTAATCCCCCCGCACGACTACGTGGTGGGAGCGGCGACGCCAATGGATCGCTATGACATGGCAGAGGTGCAGGGAGCCTATTGGTTCAACGGTGAAAAGGCCGAGCAGATCAATAAGCCTTGGTTTGCCAACGCCACGCTGGGTTGTTCGACGATCAGCACGCCGCGGAGCGAGTTTGCCGGCGGCAACAGCAACGTGGTCTGGGCTGCTGTCCACAATCAGTTCTTTGCGCTCATCGCCCAGCCGGATCAATCCCCGGCGGGTGTTCGAGTGGTCGATATCCCCCTACCGGCACCGTCTCCTTCGGAGGTGGCGGCGGATGGGCGGTTGAACCCTCAGCCCCATGCCTATCACACCAGTCTGACCTATCCGGCCCAGACCTTGCAGCCCGGCGAGAAGGTGGTGCGCAAGCACACGATCTACGCGGGCCCCAAGGAGTACAGCCAACTCAAGAGCAGCGAGAAGCAAATTGATCTGGTCATGGATTTTACCGGCATCACCGGCATTTGCGCCAAGGCGCTGTTGTTGCTCCTCAACGCGGTCCACTCGCTGATTCCGTCTTATGGAGCATCGATTGTCGTGCTGACCATCGCGATCAAGTTGGCCTTCTGGCCTCTGACCTCCGCCAGCACCCGCTCGATGAAGCGGATGTCGACCCTTCAACCGCAGCTGAACGCCATCCGCGAGAAGTACAAGAGTGATCCGACCAAGATGAACCAGAAGACCATGGAGTTCATGAAAGAGCACCGGATCAATCCCATGGCCGGTTGTCTTCCTTTGGTGCTGACCTTCCCGGTGTTCATTGGATTTTTCTTCATGCTCCGCACTGCGATCGAGCTGCGGGGTGAGAGTTTCCTCTGGTGTTGCGATCTCTCTCGTCCTGACAGCGTCTACGTGGTCCCCGGTTTGGGATTTATTCCGCTGCTGGGGATTCCCGGGATCGGATTGCCGCTCAATATCATGCCCGTCCTGTATTTGGCCACAGCTTGGTGGCAGTCGACATTGACACCGGTGTCGCCGCAGATGGATCCGGCTCAGCAGAAGATGCTCAAGTACATGCCTGTCTTCTTCGGTGTGCTCTTCTACAACTATTCGGCTGGCTTGACGCTGTACTGGACTACCCAGAATTTGATGACCATCCTTCAGACCAAGATCACCAAATCGAACGAAGGACCGGGGAAGGGAACCGGTACTGCCGTCATTGCGCCTGCCCAGCCCGGACGTCGAAAGGGATCTGTTTAATTTTCCATGAGTGCCAAAGACACCCTCTGCCAGATGCTCAAGACCCTAGGCTTCGAAGCCACGGTCACCGAGCAGAACTACGAGGACATGCTCCTACTGGACATCCAGACCGATGAACCCAACCGACTGATCGGCCGCCAAGGTCAGACGTTGGGCGAGATCCAATACCTGCTCAATCGCATCCTTCACAAGGGGGACGATTCGGTGCCCAGAGTAATGCTGGATGTTGGTGGTTACCGTCGTGAGGCTCGGGAGCAACTGGCCAAGCGGGCCGTTGAGTTGGCGGACAAGGTGCGCCGCTTCGGTGACATTATGGAGATGGAACCGATGAACGCCTACGATCGCCGCATTGTCCATCAGGCCTTAAAGACAGACCCGGACATCGAGACTCACAGCGTGGAGGTGGATGGGAGTGACAAGAAGGTAATCCTCCTGCGTCCTCGTCGTCAGGCATCGTCCTCGACAGCGACTTAATGGTTGGAGAGTGGGTTTTCAGACCCTCCTTGAGACGGGTTGGGTCACTCTTTTTTGTTTCCCACGGTGAGAAGGGTTCACCCCTCACCTTGACTCTGCTGCTTCCTACATCGATATCTGCCCTGTAAATTATGGTGTGCCAGTTCTGCAAGCTGAAGGAGGCGTCGGTCCACGTGACCGAAATTGCCGACAACAAGGTCAAGAAGGTCGATGCCTGCGCCGCGTGTGCGAAGGAGAAGAACTACAATGACCCGGCCGCCTTCGCCATCGCCGATCATCTTCTCGGTCTGGGCGCCGCCCAGAAAATGGAAGAGGCTTCCGAGGCGGTGGGAGCCCTCTCGTGCGACCAGTGCGGGTACACCCAGGCCGACTTCAAGAAGAGCGGCCGTTTGGGGTGTGCGCATTGCTACGACATTTTTTCCGACGGCCTGGATTCGGTGCTCAAGACGATGCACAAAGACATCCGCCACCGTGGTAAGGTGCCGGCGGGGATGCAAAGTGCCTTGGAGGGTGCGCACAGACTCCAGAGCCTGAATCGCGCCCTTCAGGCGGCCATTGCCCAAGAGGACTTTGAATCGGCCGCCCAGTGGCGCGACGCAATCAAGGCCTTCAAGGCCTCTGAATAATCCCTCCGATATGAGCATTATCGATTTTCTGGTTCCCCCCTCCGAGGCCTGCCTGCGCAGTGGCCCTCACGACAAAATCGTGCTCTCCAGCCGAGTTCGTCTGGCGCGCAACCTCCGAACGGTCCCTTTCCCGAGCCACTCCAAAAAGGCAGAGCGAATTAAGGCCTTTGAGACGCTGATGCCAGCGGTCAAATCCCTGACCCTGTTGGGGGAGGAGATTTTTGCCGAATCGATGGACAAGCTGCCCGCCCTGGACAAACAAGTCCTGGTGGAACGGCATCTTATCAGCCGTGAACACGCGGCCAAGAATGCCGGCAGCGGCATTGTGCTGAACCGTGAAGAAAACGTCTGCGTGATGGTCAACGAAGAGGACCATTTGCGGATTCAGGCTCTGCGGCCCGGGCTCCAACTGAGGCAGGCTTGGACCGCCATTGATGCCGTCGATACGGCCTTGCAGGAGAAGGTCGAGTTTGCCTTCTCCGAGCGTTACGGGTTCCTGACAGCGTGCCCCACCAATTTGGGCACCGGCATCCGCGTGAGTGCGATGCTGCACCTTCCAGGCTTAGTCTTGGCCGAGCAAATCAACCAGATCATCCAAGCCGTCAATAAGTTGGGATTGGCGGTGCGCGGCCTCTATGGAGAGGGTACTGAGGCGCTGGGCAATGTCTTTCAGGTCTCGAATCAGATGACCCTGGGGGAGCCGGAAAACGACATCGTCGAACGGATCAACAAGGTTTTGCTCCAGATCATTGAGCACGAAGAGAACGCACGCCTCTCCCAGATGGAGAAGAAGCCCGCGGTGTTGCTCAACCACATTGGCCGTGCCTACGGCGTGTTGGCAAACAGTTGGAGCATTTCCTCCAAGGAAGCCATGAATCTAATTAGCTTCCTGCGGCTCGGCGTTGATCTGGGGGTCTTCGGCAAAACACCGAAGTCGCTCACTGACGAACTATTCCTCCGCAGCCAACCGGCCCACCTTCAGTTGGCGCATCCACTCCGCGAGAAGCTGGGTTCCGACGAGCGAGACTTGTTCCGGGCTCAGATGCTCCGTGAGCGTACATCTCTGATCCCCAATCCCGATCCCCAGGCCTTGTTGGGGCGGCGCGAAGAGGGTTCTCCTGAGTAGGTGTCCGAGCGAGGGCCGTGCGTCTAGCGCACTTGTCACTGACGGTGTGAAAACCGATGAAACCTGCCGGTGTGAAAACCACTGAGCTCAGAAACTCAACGGACCATCAATCCGGCCTGAGCTGGTCGGTTGCCCCAACGAATTCTGATCAATTCTGGTGAGCCTCAGTCGCAATCGGCGTCATCTGGAAGAAGGAAGAAGCGCTGGCGCTCAATCCGGAAGAAAACGAATCCGAGGATCCGGCAAAACCGCGAATTTTAAACCGGCAACTTTCCATGGATTCCGGAACGTTGCTGAGACGTACTCACGGAAACAAAGCCATTTCTGGCGTTGGCATTGGCTAATTCCCGAGCCGAATGCGGTTATCAAGATCGATATGGAATCAAATATCGGCCTCGATTTCTGCCCAAAACTCGCTGCTTATACCTCAGTTTTCTCCGGAGGCTGGACCTCAGTCCGGCAAGCCGATTCCCAGTTTCTGAGCGGCCTGCATGACGTCTTTGTCACCGCGTCCGGACAGATTTATGATGATGATCGCATCCTTGGACATGGTGGGTGCACGCTGGATGGCTCCCGCTACGGCATGGGCGCTCTCCAGGGCCGGGATAATCCCCTCCATCTTGGCTAGGCCCAGGAAGCCATCCAGAGCCTCCGTGTCGGTGGCGTAGCTGTACTCCACTCGGTTGCTGTCCTTCAGCCAAGCGTGCTCGGGTCCGACCGCGGCATAGTCGAGTCCGGCGCTAACACTGTGGGTGAGTTGGATCTGGCCAAACTCGTCCTGAAGGATGTAGCTGCGGGTGCCTTGCAGAACGCCGAGAGAGCCACCCTGGAAGCGTGCGGCATGCTTTTCGGGCATGATGCCCTCGCCACCGGCCTCGACTCCCAGCATCCGCACAGAGGAATCGTTCAGGAATGGGTAGAACAATCCGATGGCGTTGGATCCGCCGCCGACGCAGGCAATGAGCAGGTCTGGCAGACGATTCTCGCACTCAAGGATCTGGGCACGGGCCTCGTCTCCTATGATCCGGTGAAAATTGCGAACCATGACCGGGTAGGGGTGGGCGCCATAGGCCGTGCCCAGGATGTAGTGGGTCGAACGGACGTTCGTCACCCAGTCGCGCATGGCCTCATTGACCGCCTCCTTGAGGGTTTGTTGACCCGCCTTCACGGGTACCACTTCGGCCCCGAGCATTTTCATCCGGTAGACATTCAGCTCCTGGCGCTTGCAGTCGACCGCCCCCATGTAGATGACGCATTTCATGCCAAACATGGCCGAAACAGTGGCAGTGGCCACGCCGTGCTGACCGGCTCCGGTCTCAGCGATGATCCGGGTCTTGCCCATGCGCTTGGCCAGCAGCACCTGGCCCATGGCGTTGTTAATTTTGTGGGCACCGGTGTGCAGCAAATCTTCTCGCTTCAAGTAGATCCGTGCCCCGCCCAGAGCTTTCGTCAGGCGCTCAGCGAAATACAGGGGTGTCGGCCGTCCCACGAACTCCTTGAGATAATAATCGAGTTCCCGCTGGAACTCTGGGTCTTGCTGGGCGCGCCAGTATTCGTCCTCTAGCTGCTGGAGCGGGTGGACGAGAGTCTCTGGTACGTAGCGTCCTCCGAACGGCCCGAAATGGCCGGTCGAGTCGGGCATGGCCGGTGAGGCGAAATCAGTGGCGGAAGTCATATCAGGCAAATTGATGGAAGCGGCGGAAATTTACCGAGTGTGCAGCCGGGGAGGTGCCAGTGAGGTCAGGGTGAGCTTGGGATGGTTTTGTGAAAAATACCCCAACGACCACTCGCTGGGGAAAAGAACGACAGGGTTGGAGTCCATGTCGAACGCCAATCGGGCTCCAGTGGGCAACGAGAGGGTGTCCAGAGTTTCAGTCGGCGTTCCCTGGGGCAGCCAGCGGACGGTGGAGAACGGCGCACTCTCCCGTCGCGTCTCGGCATTGTATTCCGTCTCGAGCCGGTACTGAAGCACCTCGAACTGCAACGGGCCGACGGCAGCCAACAGTGGAACCCGGCTGGCTGTTTCCTTCAGGTGGAATGCCTGCGCCACGCCTTCTAAGAGCAACTGGTCCAACCCCTGGCGGAACTGCTTGAACTTGGCCGTGTTGGGATTGTGAAAATATTCGAACACCTCGGGGGTAAAACGGGGGATCTCATCGAAGCGAATCTTTGGATCGGTGCTCAGAGTATCTCCGATTCCGAAGCCATCGTGGCCCACCAGACCGATGATGTCCCCGGGGTACGCCACATCCACGGTCTCTCGTTCATTTCCGAAGAGTTTGTGCGATGAACTCAGGCGGACTTTCCGACCCGACTGGATGTGAATCACGTTCATGTCTCGCTCGAATTTCCCGCTGACGATCCGCACGAAGGCGATGCGATCTCGATGCTTCGGATCCATGTTGGCCTGGATCTTAAAAATGAAGCCCGAAAAATGCGGGTAATCTGGGGCTATGAGTCGTCCGTCGTTCACTTGTCCGCACACAGTGGCTCCGACCGCCTCCTATGACAATTGCGGGCTTTCCCCTAAAGTTTTGACGAGGCGCAACGAGAGTTTGCGGTGGGCTGCAGTCATGGCCAGAGACTCCAGTTCGGTGACCGTGGCCCAAAGCCAGGTTCCCTTGGCCCAGTCGGGGGAGGGCAGGAAACAGGCGCACCGAACCCGTTGGGTCATCCGGTACCGAGTGATGTGATGGCGCAGGTCGGGCTGTGAAGACCAACGGTTTGGTGGAACGCCCAACTGGTCGCTCAACACCGCCTCCGGCGGGTCAGAGGGGCCTGTTTCCCAGTTCGGAAACTCCCAGAACCCTCGATTAACCTCCGTGTCCTCGCGCAGTTTTAAAAGATATCGACCCTGATGCTCTACGATTCCAGTTGCAAAAAAACGCCCTGTTATAGGAACCCGTGGCGGCAGCTCCGGGAATCGTTCTTGTTGGCCTCGCCGCCGAGCTTCGCAGGCATCGGCTACAGGGCAAACACCGCAGGCGGGCTGTGCCCCTGGAGTGCACACCATGGCCCCCAATTCCATGAGCGACTGGTTGATCCGCGCGCACCGGCGATCGCCTAGATGTGTGGACTCATGAGTCACCCGAACCAGTGCAGCCGCCAGCTCCCACAATT
>Ga0255126_1000217_pt1 | contig 24824 bp, 16 predicted proteins | sample Law_Miss_RepA_8d_FD_188556 | JGI IMG/M metagenome (GOLD analysis project Ga0255126, IMG submission 188556) | Freshwater microbial communities from St. Lawrence River, New York, United States - Law_Miss_RepA_8d | ecosystem: Environmental > Aquatic > Freshwater > River | place: USA: New York... | reverse complement strand
CCCAACAAACCAGTTGCCAATCCCCCAGCGTGACAAAGTGGAGGTCTGTTCCCATGCCTGCTCTCGTTACTCCCCGCCTTTCCCGTTCACGGTCTTCTTGCAAGTTGGCCATCAAAAATAAAAAAAACATGCCCCCTCAAGGCATATCACAAGATATTAATCCGGTTGCTGTTAGCGAAATTTGCCTGCAAACGCCATGCGAAGCAACTGGGACACCCAGCACCACCTTGCAAGAAGATCTCACCCCTTTGGTCAGGCGAGCCTTGGCAGGTGACCTTGAAGCACGCAACGAGCTGTTTGCCCGGTCGGATGGAAATGTTTGGCGCTGGTCCCGCAGTGAAGTGGGTGCGCATCGGGCTGATGATCTTCGTCAGGAAGTGCTTTTGCGTGCACACAGAAAGCTGAACGGGCTTGAAGTGCCCGAGGCCTACCTTGGCTGGCTAAGAATCATGACCCGGCGGCTGGCCTATAACCTGCTCAAAAAAGAACGCCCCGAACGAAGGTGGTGGACCTCCGCCACCAGCGAGAGATCTTTCGATATCTTCGAACTCATTCCCGGGCGGGAAACTGACCCGGCCATGGATTTCCTCAATGAATCCGACCGAAAAGCTTGCTTGGAAATTATCTGGAAAGTGGTTGAAACCCTGGAACCCGCCCAGCGGAACCTTGCCGATTTGTATTATCGCCAGGGCAAATCGGTCACCCAAATCGCCATCACCTTGGGCTCGGCCCGCAAACCCAAACCCCAAGGAACTGTGAAAACCCTGCTCAACCGGTTGCGCAAGGCTATCCGCCGGGGGGTTGTTGAGATGGCCGGGTCGACCACCTTACCCCACGAACCCATGCAAGCCTAATTGGTAATCCGGGCCAAGTTGGCCTGCTGGGCATTGGCCCGCCGGGCCTTAAACAGTAGTTTGTAGAGTAAGGGTAAACCGGCAATTGCCGGCACCCAATCCAGCGGCAGGGCCTCAGCATGGACCATGTGGTCTGCTTCATTCTGGGTGGTGGTCATGGTGGCGCGCTTTATCCGCTAACCCGCTCCCGCAGTGTTCCAGCGGTGCCCTTGGCAGGCAAATACAGGCTTATAGATGTGCCTGTCAGCAACTGCCTCAATAGCCGTCTGGGCAGTGTCTTCATTTTGGCCCAATACCAAAGCGTTAGCCTGCACCGGCATATCAGCAACACCTACAAGATGGATCCGTTCCATGGCGGGTTTGTTGAAGTACTCAGCGCCCAGCAAACCAACGAGACCAGTGACTGGTACCGTGGCACCGCTGATGCCTTGCGCCAAAACCTTCGGTATGCCGAACGCGAAGGTGTGACCGATGTCTTGGTCCTTTCCGCTGACCAGCTCTACCGCATGGACTTCGAGGCGATGGTGCAGGGGCACCGCGCCAGCAAGGCCGCATGCACCTTGGGTGTGACCGCGGTTGGTCCCAACCGTGTTCGGCGCATGGGTGCCGCCAAAATTGACCAAGGCAACTGGGTTCGAAATTTTGTTGAAAAACCCGGTCGCGATCAGTTGGAAAGTCTTGCCCGACCAGAGGCGGAAGACCCGGTCCGGCCCTTTTTGGCCAACATGGGTATCTATCTTTTCCAGTGGAAGGTGCTTCAAGAAATGCTGGGTGAAACCCCGCATATGGATGACTTGGTCACCCAAGTCCTGCCTCGCCTGATGAATCAGGGCCGCCTGAGAGCACATCGCCACCATGGCTATTGGGAAGATCTGGGGACAGTTCAGTCCTATCACTCCACCCATATGGCCCTCACCACCGACCATCCCCCCTTCGACTTCCATGCGCACGACGGCACCATTTACACCCGAATGCGCAACCTGCCAGGCTCACGAGTCAACTCCAGCAGTCTGCGCGATACCTTGATTTCTGATGGGTGCGAGATCGGGGTGGGCTGTGTGATCGACCGTTGCGTCATAGGCGTTCGCAGCATCTTGGGTGAAAAGGTTCTGCTGCGTGAATGCATCATTCAAGGTGCCAACGAGTATGAGTCGTCCGATGAGCGGCGGGTACGCCAAGGGTCGCCCGAACCGCCTTTGGGCATTGGGGAGAACACCGTTATCGAGGGAGCGATCCTTGACAAGAACTTCCGCATTGGCCGCAACTGCCGTCTAGTGAATCGCTCGGGAGTGAATTTTGCCGATGGCCCCTTCTACTCCATCCGCGACGGAATACTTATCCTGCCAACCAACTGTGTGGTGCCCGACAACACTGTTCTTTGATGGATGAGCTAACAAAAGTAAAAAGGCCCCGGGTTCACACCCGGGGCCTTTTTACTTGGATTTATAGGGAAGTCAGGTCACAGCCTAAGACGCTCGACCAAGCGCTCGAAGTCATCGCCAGTTTCAAAGGCGATGGTTACCGTTCCCTTTTCAGGGCCCTTCAATTTGATTGCCACCTTCATGGCCAGCTTGCCAGCCAGTTCCTCTTCAATGCCGCGCACATGGTCGGTCTTGAAATCGGATCCGCTGGCGGTAGGCGCCGGGCTACCCTTGGCTGCCAGGTCTGCTGGGTTGGTACTTGAACTGTTGGAAGGTGTGCTTGCCTGTTGGCGTACCATCTGCTCGGTGGCATGCACTGAGAGGCCCATGGCAATGACCTGCTTGCACACGTTTGCCTGCTTGTCGCCGGAAGGCAAGCCCTTGATGGCCTTGGCATGACCGGTGGTGATTTGGCCAGACCGCACCGCGTCTTGCACCTCGGCTGGCAGTTCAAGGAGTGCCACCAAGTTGGTGATGGTTGGCCTGCCCATTCCCAGCCGTTTGGCCAGCTCATCATGGGTCATCTGGAAACGACCAAGGTAGTCTTTAAACCCTTGTGCTTTTTCAATCGGATTGAGATCACTGCGCTGGATGTTCTCTACCAGCGCGGCTTCCATGGTCTTTTGGTCATCAAAGTTCACAATGTGAACCGGGATGTTTTCCAGACCCGCATCGATTGCGGCGCGTAGACGACGCTCACCGGCAATGAGTTGAAACCGCTCACCCTTGGGGCGTACCAACACCGGCTGAAGGAGCCCATGCTCTTGGATGGATTGTCTCAGTTTGGCCAATTCGTCCGGGTCGAAGTGCTTGCGGGGCTGGTTGGGATTGGTCTCAATCACGCCCACAGGAATATCGCCCTTGGTCGGTTCAGACTGGTGGCTAGCTTCTGCTCCGGCTCCAAAGAGTGATTCCAAACCCCTACCCATTCGCTGGCTGTTTTTATTGTCTGTTCGTTCCATGATTGATCCCTCTAGACCGGGTGTGCAGCAAGCGAGCCACCCACCCCGGGGAGACCGGGTTACCTTTTCAGGCTTCCCAGATCAATGGCAATTGGCCCAGCCGGGGGGTTGGCAGGGTTCCATGTGGAACACGCAAGAACAGGCAGTTTGGCTAATTTGCCGGTCGGCAGTACACAAGGGTTTCGCCCTGCCGATCTGTTTGGAACAGTTCGCTGATACCAAACAAGCTCTCGGCAGCTCCTAGCATCAAAAAGCCACCGGGCAATAGGCTTTGGAAAAAGCCCTCGCAGATTTGACGTTTGAGCGGATCGGCAAAATAGATCAGCACATTGCGGCAAAGGATCAGGTCGAACAAACCAAGGCTCTTAAAGCTTTCCCGCAGGTTGGCTTTTCTAAACTCGACCATGCTTCGCAGTTCTGCCTTCATCTGAAAAGTTGGCTTGGCCCCCGGCTGCCTGTTGAGGAACCTGGAGATTTGGCCCGGCGTCATTCCCCGCGCCAAATCAGCCTCGGTATAAATCCCTTGCCGGGCATGGTCCAGCACCTTGGAACTGAGGTCAGTTGCCAGAATGGCAAAATCACCCAGACCCAGGCCAGAGACACCGGATAAGGGGATCCATTCGTGGATTGCCATTGCCACACTCCAAGGTTCTTGCCCGGTGGAGCAGGCCGCGCACCATATCCGAATAGGTGTTGGTCGATGGCCCAGAGTATCCCGAGTAGCCTGCCACCGCTGCGCCAACCTGGTCAGGATGGTGTGGCGTAAGGTTTCATAGGGATGTTTGTCACGAAAAAAGGCTGTCTCATGGGTGACGATCGCCTCGAGCACTTTCTCCCTTAGTTCAACGTCCTGCCGGTCGATCAGCCTTTCCCGAAGTCCCTCGAATCCCGCAAGCTTGTACTGGTTGATAAGGGGCACCAAGCGGTGCTCCAGCAGATAACCCTTTTCGGGCCCCAGAAAAACTCCGCTGTGCTGCTCGATGAATCGGCTTAGGGCCTCACGGACCAAAGCTGTCAGGGTAGGCCTTGGTTGGTTCATGCGCCTTCCCTGCGACGGATCCATTCCGCCATCACTATTGCCAAGCGTTCCAAGGGAGCCACTTCATGAACAGCCCCTGCCTCCAAGGCACTTCCCGGCATGCCCCAAACCACACTGCTAGCTTCATCTTGTGCCAAAACCAAACCTCCTGCTTTGCGAATTTCAAGAGCGCCCGAGGCACCATCGTTTCCCATGCCTGTCAGAACCATCGCCGCCGAGCGTGATCCGCAATGGGCGGCCAATGACCTGAAAAGAACATTTGCTGCCGGCCTACAGCCACAGTCCAGTGGGCCATCAGTCAACTCGGTAACCAGCTTGGCGCCCACCCTTCGCACTTCTAGATGGCGACCGCCTGGTGCCACGCGAATCATCTTGCCGCCAACTTCCTCACCCGCTTTGGCTTCTGTGCATGACCAATCGGGCACCAACTTGGAAAGGCTTTCTGCAAGCGAAGCGGTGAAGCCGGCAGGCATGTGCTGGACAATCAATATGGGTGAGTTCACCACCTTGGTAATTGCGGGCACCAAACAAGTGAGTGCCCGTGGCCCTCCGGTGCTTACCCCCAAGCCAATAGCGGTAAACGGTCGTGGCCCCAAAACCGGCCGGATCTCTGAACCCACCGATGGGGTTGGTGATGGCACCTTCTGCAAACCGGTCGCGGGTGTGTTTGGATCACGGACAGGTTGAGGAATGGTTCGGGAACCGGTGCCCCCTATTTTTAGCCTTTCCAGCCGGTTGCGGTAGCGCTCAAGAAAAGGAAGCAGCCCCTCCAGCAAGGCGACCTTGGGAAGCACCCCGGGAATGGTGGAAACAGGCTTGGCAAGAAAACCAAAGGCCCCATAGGATATGGCTTTTTTGACCGCTTCGGTTTGGGCGTTTGGCTGTGAGCTGACTATCAATACCCCAGCTTGCTCCAAAGGGGGCCTGGAGCCATTTAATCTTTGGATTAGTTTCAGGGTTTCCAAACCGGACAGGCCAGGCATTTCCAAATCGAGAAGAACGAGGTCGACCGGAGTGGTTTCCAAAACCGCAAGCGCCTTCTCGCCCGAAAAGACCGAGCCGGCTACCCGCACCCAGTCAAGCTCCTCCAAGGCGGATTGGAGGGCGCCCCGAAAGATTCGGGAGTCGTCCACCAGCAGCACGCGCAAGTCTGTCGCCATGCTGTCATCCTAACTCGTTTCGCCCTGAGGGTTCCATGTGGAACGGACCAGAAGCGCCAATTAACTGATCCCTAGGTTTTCAACCGCCAATTCCAAGGTTTTGCAAAGATCAGCCAATTCCAAGGCATTGGTGTTCAGTGTGGTGGCGGAATTGGCGTTCAAGTGCGATGCATCGGAAACGGTATGGATGCTTCCGGCAATTGAGGCGACCGCCTTTGCTGCCTGAGAGGTGTTGGTGGAAACATCTGCCGAACCCTTTGCCGCTTCCATGGCATTGCGGGCCATGTCGGTGGACCCCTTGCCCACCTCCCGGATGGAATTGGCAATGCGGGCCACCGCACTGTTGGCATGATTCATCGATTGCACAATCGAATTGGCAGCAGTCTTTTGGCTATCCACCGAATGGGTGATTCGCTGGGAAGCACTGTTCAGGGCGGTGAAGGCCGCGTGCATATGCCGCATCGAGGCCACGGCCTCATCAATAGCCTGGCGGGTGGTGGCCATACGACGGGCGATCTCACCAGCAGATTGTCCCGACTGCTGGGCCAGACCCTTGATTTCGGCAGCAACTACCCCGAAGCCTTTGCCAGCTTCGCCAGCCGCGGTGGCCTCAATGGTGGCGTTCAGGGCCAGCAGATTGGTTTGTTGGGCAATCGACTGGATCACCGAAGACACCTCGGTGATCTCCAAAGCCGAGTGGTGCAAGCTGGTCATGTTGGCAGATGCCTTCTCAGCCAGGATCATCGCCTCGGCTGCCTGGGTTGATCCTGCCTGAGCCTCGTCGGCCATGTTGACCAAACCAAGTCGAATCGATTCCACCGAAGCCTTCACCGAATCAACGGAGGCTGAAGTGGCTTCTGCCTCTTGGGTGACCGAATTGATATTGACTGAAATTTCTTCCGAGGCGGATGAAATGCCACCCATGTTCACACTCACCTGCCCGGCGGTGCCAGCTACATTTTGAATGGAACGATTGAGTTCCTCCGTGGCTGCCGCCACCGTTGCCGCCTGCGTTGTGGTTTCCTCGCTATGGCTCATAAGGTCTTGGGCAAGGCCCTTCAATCGCAGGCCAATCTGCGTGATCTGATTCAGGCCCTCCACCGTTTGCCGGATAGGTGGAACAATGGCTCGTTGCAGTAACCAAGCGGCGAGCACGCCGCAGACCAAGCTTGCCAAGCCTACCCCCAGAAGAATAATTATGGATTTCTGGTATGTGGCCTGAGACTCAAGCTTTTCGTTTTCGAGACGCCCATTCAGGGAGCTAATGATGTCTGACAGCAGGTTGTCACAAAGCAGGCGATACTTTCTCACCGGACCAATACTGGCTTGTATGGCAAGGTTGGTTGAATTCACATGGGACAGTTTTTGGATGAGGGCTGCTATTGAGATCCCCTTCTCAAAAAGGTCGTTAGCTCGGTTCCAGTCAGCCTTACGGTCAGTGGGGAGGATGGTTTTAAGTGATTTCATCTGGCTCTTTATCCGTTCCCAATTACCCTCAATAACCCGGTCAATTTGCACCATTTCCGGCTCATCGATTGCACGATTGTGACGAACCAAGGCCAGGGCGTTTTGGGAAAAGATTTGTTGCAGGCTAAGGGCCAAGCGCGCTACCTCGGGATTTTTGGAATCACCCTCGGTTGCCAGGTCCTGCATCTGCCTGTCAAATTGTGCCAACAGGCCGCGCAATTCGCCATCAAACTGGACCCATGCCTTGGCGTTGGTGTTCAAGATCCCATATTCCAAAGCTTTGTCCTGTTCGGTGTAAAACAAATCGAGTAGGTGATCCAGCTCATCAAGGAGGCGCTTTTCCTCCACGTAGCCTGTTCCGTCGAGGGTGCGAATGAGTTCCGAGCGACCAGCCTCGACTTGTTTGCGAAACTCAAGGGACTTGTTTTTGAAGTCTTTGGACTCGGCATCGTCATCCGAAAGAACCACCGCCTTTTCGGCAATAACTGATTCAAAGATGTTGCGACGAACCACCCGGGCCAGATCGAGAGCCTTGCCGGTGCGGTCGACCAAGCGGGTGACCTTTTCATTGAATAGGCCAAATTCCCAAATGGCTAGAGCCACCACCAACAGATTCAGGGCCACGAGAATGCCGATTCGCCAGTAAAGTTGGCTGACAATTCCACCCTGGGAAATTACCCGTTTAACAGATTTCGAAGACATAAAAAGGGTTTCCTTAGCTTAGGCGGAAGCGGCTCATGGACCCTTCCATTTGATTGGCGATGGCCGAAAGATCTTGGGAAGCACTATTGAGCGAGGTGGCTGACTCGGCATTCAGTCTAGATGCCGTCGATACCGACTGAATGCTGTCACTAATCGCACGAGCGGCTCGGGCTGCTTCCGCAATGCTGGCAGAGACACTGCCGGCACCCCGCGACGCTTCACCGGCATTCCGGGCCATGTCGGACGAACCCTTCGATACTTCGTTGATCGCCTGCGCTATGCGGGCAACTGCCTGATTGGTTTCATGGGCGGAACGGGCAATCGCCTCCGCTGCCAACTTTTGCGTGGTCACCGATTCCGAAATACGTTCCGATCCGCTTGCCAGCTCATTGAAGGTGTTGCGAATATCGCGAATCGTTTCGACCGCATTGCGGACCGACTCCTGCACTTCGTTGATCTTGCGGGTGATCTCGCCAGCCGACTGACCCGACTGCTGGGCCAATCCCTTGATCTCAGCGGCCACCACGCCAAAGCCCTTGCCCGCTTCGCCAGCAGCAGTGGCCTCAATAGTGGCGTTGAGCGCAAGCAAGTTGGTCTGCAGGGCTATTGCCTGAATGGTTCCCGTGACCTGGGTGATTTCGGCGGCACTTCGGTCCAATGCGGTGATCGATTCGCTGGCTCGCTCGGCCAGCTTGCGGGCCTCACCTGTCCTGCGTGATCCGTCATTGGCCTCCTGAGCCACAGTGGAGAGGGAAATGTTCACAGCTTCCACCGCCCGTGTAACCGAATCGACCGAGCTGCTTGCCGCACCTGCCGAGGACGAAATGCCCGAGATGCTCACTGAAATCTGCTCCGAGGCCGAGGAGATGCCATTAACATTCATGCTGACTTCTTCAGCCGCGCTGGCCATGGATTGGATGGTGCTGTTCAATTCCTCCGCCCCCGAGGCGACTGTGCCAGCCTGACTGGTGGTTTCTTCGGCCTGACTCATGAGGTCGCTAGCCAAGCGGGTGAGTTTGGAGGAAGAACCTGTTACCAACTCGGCCCCTTGTCTCACCTGATTGATCAGCGTTCCCAAGTTGACACCCACCCGGTCCAGCGAGCCAACCATCTGGCCTATTTCATCCTTCTGCTGAACAACCAATCGGGTACCCAAATTACCCTGGGCCATTTGCTCCAGAGCATTCACCACCAGAGTCACCGGTCCATGAATTCCCAAATTGACCATGCGACCCAACAACCCGCCTATGAGGATGGCGGCCAAGCTAACCAATAGAATGACGGTTATTGCTTGGTAGAAGGATGACTGGATACCGGCCTTGTCTTCCTCCAAATGGGTATTGAGTGAATCAATCAGGGCTGCAATCGATTTGTCGGTGGCATCAGTTTGCCCATCGCCGGTGTTGAAACTTAAGTCCTCGGACAGGCTGTTGGTGTTCAACCGCGACAGGCGCTGAACCTCGGCAAACTGCTTGAGCATTTCGGAGAGCAACGCTTGTGAGGACCGCCATTCACCACGGTCGGCCTCTGGCTGGGTTTCTATCAACTCCCTAAGGTTGTTTTCCAAATCGTTAGCCGCTTTTTCAATCCGCTCATCCAGCTTGTCCATGGATGGATTATCAACAGCTTCAATATGTTCTTTCAGCGAAAGTCGCAAACGATCAATGAGTGCCTGGCCATCAAAGGCAATGCGTTGGCGGTTGAATTCCTTGCGGGCTTTTTCCGGCTCCTTGCCATCCCATGCAGCCATGGCCTTTTGGATGGTTTGGGATTGGTTGAAAAATTGGGCCCGCAGCCGGTTGAAGTTCTCACCCAACGGCCCCTTGAGCAAAGCAACAGCCTTCGCGTTGGTATTTTGCAGAGACAGTTCCAATGCCTTCTTTTGGGTTTTGAGCATTTCAGTCCAATTGCGCTTGAACTCATCGAAAAGCCTGCGCTCATTGGCGACTTTGGTGCGCTCCAATGCCGACTCCAAATCACCAAGAAACTTTTCCGTCTTGGTGTTGTAGTCTCTGGCCTTGTTTGCTTCTTCCAGTGATTTGCGATCGTCCTCATTGATGATACTTGCGCGCTCGGCGATAACCGACCGCAGTATCTGGTTGCGGGCCCTGGTCGCAGATACAAGACCTTTGGCGGTCCCATCTACCATTTCTCCCACCGCGGCGTTGACGCGCTGCAGGATGACTAGCCCGGTCAATCCAACCAACAGGGCAGCCAGCAACAGCGAGCTAACCAAAATGCTAAGCTTCCAGGTGATGGATAGATTTCTCATGCCAGTTTCTCCAACGAGGCGGACGAGTTCTGCACAGGTGGTTGTTTGGAATTTCCCAAAAGGGTTTTTGCCCTTCGGTACATCAGTTCCGGTGAGATCATGGAGAAGGATTCGTCCTTTCCAAGAATGATCCCGCTAATGGGTGAGCCTGATGAATCCGGTTCGCGATGCGTTACCAAGCGGGATGGAACAACCATGGTCTCATCGAGGCTGTCCACCAAAATGCCAAAAGACTCACCCTGAGATGGCCGGAAAACAACCAGAAGGTCATCGGAAGTCATCTTCTTTTCAGGCAGACCCAGCATGCGCCTTATGTCGAGCAGCAGATAGATAGACCCTCTCAAGTTCACCAAGCCCAGCACTTCGGGGGGTGAACCAGGCACCCGAATGCTGGGCGTTGATTGGTTCGCCTCGCGGATGGCCAGCATGTCGATGCCGTATATCTGCCCGTCGAGGCGAATGGTGCAGATAGTGATTGGTTGACCATGAGTGCTCATGCCAACACCTCAAGGGAGATTCGCTCCAAAAGGATGGCTGGATTTATCACCAGAATGAGGCGGTTTTCAATACGCGTCGAGCCCAAGATCCCCTCGTCTACCAGGGGGGATGGATCTAAAACCATGGGGATCAAGGCTGTATCCAAAATACTGGTGGCAACCAATGCCCGGCCCAAGTCAGGGCCTTTGGGAGTCAATAAAAACAGCTGATTGCCAGGATTTGCATTGCCACTAACGCTTAAAACTTGATCCGGATAGAACATATTTAAATTGCCCGATTCCAACCGGGCCACTGCGATGGTTCCAATTTTTTCAATGTTTTCAGGGACAATCCTGTCGACCCGCCGCAGCAAAGAAAGAGGAACGGCAAAAAGCTCCTCGGGGCCGTAGGCAAAGATCACCGCCGGTTGACTGGGAACCTGAACCCGGCTGGGTGCGGCTGTGGCTTTAGAATCATCGTGAATCAAAACTGGAGGGCCAGCGGCCCGAACCACGCCATCCAAATCCAAAATCAAGGCTGGCAACCCATCAGCCAAAACTGTCGCACCGCCGTGCAAGCCCAGGCCCCTAAGAAGTGGATGGAGCGGCTTAACAACAATTTCCTGGCTTCCCGCCAGCTCATCAACCACCAAGGCAACCTTGCGTTTGCCCGAATGAACAACCGCCAAAAAACCGGACCGACCAGGCCCTTTAAAATCTTTTTTATTTTCGGGTTCCAGCCCCAGTACTTGGGCAAGGTGAATCACCTCAATCGGCTGGCCCCTTAACTCAACCACATGGCGATCGCCAAATGGAATGATCGGGTTTTGCTTGGCGTTGACCAGTTCGACCAAATCACGCTGGGGAAGGCAAACCCTTTCACCACCGGTACGCACCACCAAAGCGGGAATGATGGCCAATGTCAGAGGCAAGCGCAGCGAGAAGCTGGTTCCTTTTCCCGGCACACTTTCAATTTGTAAAGTACCGCCAATCGATTCCAGATTGGTTTTCACCACATCCAGACCAACCCCGCGTCCTGAGATATCCGTCACTTTTTCTGCCGTGCTGAATCCGGCTTTCAGAATGAGGGACTGCGATTGGTAATCGGACATGCCTTCCAGTTCAGCAAGTGTGACTAGTCCTCTTTCAAGAGCCTTGGCTTTGACCTTCTCCGGGTCTATGCCCCGCCCATCGTCCTCAATTCGCACTAGGATCTGGCCACCCTCCTGACGGGCAATCAGTTCCAAGGTTCCCACCTCGGTTTTGCCGTTGGCAAGCCTTATTCCCGATACCTCCAGTCCATGGTCACAGGCATTGCGAACCAAGTGGTTCAGCGGGTCGGCCAATTTTTCCAAGACACTTTTATCCAGCTCCACCTCGCTGCCGGTCACCACTAGATGGATACGCTTACCCAAGGTTCGCGCCAGGTCGCGCACCATGCGGGGGAACCTGTTGAAGAGGGTGCCAACTGGCTGCATGCGGGTGAGCATCACCGCCTGTTGCAAGTCGGTGGTGATGGAACTGATACGCTGCATCAACTGCCGGCCCCGGGTGTCTGGCGGGGTGGGCAGTGTTTCCAAAGCCTGATTGCGCGCCAGCACCAGTTCACTTGCCAGGTTCATCAGGCGGTCGATAACCTCGACTGGCACACGCAGTGTTGCCGACCGCTCCTGAACAGGTGTATCCGGCCGCGCTGGCGCCTCAACTGTGGGTTGGGTTTTGGTAGCCGTCGTTTTGGCCCCTGCCACCGCTGGCGAGGGCAGGTCCGGGCGGCCCGAAATAATTATATTTTGGATCTTTTTTATCAGATCATCGTGGTCGCCGGGGCTGTCCACCGGAAGGTGGCCAACAGCCGATTGCATGCGGTCGGCGACTTTTAGCAGTAGGTCTGTCACCACCTGGGAGACGGCCACGGTTCCCTTGCGGATGCCGTCAAGCAGGGTCTCAGCTGAGTGGGCAAGCCGCTCCAAGCCCTTGAATCCCAAGAATCCAGCACTACCTTTTATCGAGTGGGTTGCCCTGAAAAGCGGGTCCACATTCCCCCTCAACTTGCCGGCATCCGCCTCCTCAAGGGCCAGCAATCCATCCGAGAGGGCGGCCAGATGCTCCCTGGCTTCAGCGACAAATTCCTTGAGGAGTGCGGGGTCTATCTCAGGTGTACTGTTGAGAGTATTGGCAGGCGGTACCGTAGCTTGTTGTTGTTCAATTACCGCCGGGGCGATCATGGTCGCGGCAGGGGCGTCAGACTGAAGGGCGCTCTTGGATTCACCTGATGACCCTTTGGCTGCTTCTCGCAAAAGGTTTAAAAGTTCTAATTGCCCTGAACTTTCATGTTTTTGGCTTCCGGGCAAACCGGTCACCTGTGCTTGCAGGCTGTCGGCCACCCGCATTAACAGGTCAATCACTTCCGGTGTTTTTTTAACCAGATCCTTGCGCATGCCATCCAGCAGGGTTTCAGCGCAGTGAGCCAATTGTTCCAAGCTATGGAACCCAAGGAACCCAGCACTCCCTTTGATGGAGTGCATGGCCCTAAAAAGAGGACTAATTGAATCCTTAATTTTGTCTTCCGGCAATTCTTCCAAGGTCAACAAACCCACCGTGAAGGCTGCCAGATGCTCCTGCGCCTCGGCAATAAATTCAGCTAAAACTGCCGGATCTTCCATGGGTCATCCTGGTAATTTGGCCAACTTATGGAGTATGGACGCTTTTTGCAGGCAAAGTCCACCAAGTTAGTCAATCTTGAATGATTCTGGGAAAAATTCCTGCGGCGGGAGCCAAATGTGTGGATTAATCCAGTTAAACTAATTCCATGCAAAGCATTCACATACTTTTGCTCACTCTCCTCATTCAGCCTGCGGGGACTTCTTTTTGCCCGGTAGAAGTATGGAACCCACTGCCAGCGCGGACTAGGGGCTTTGTTCGGGATTTGCGCAATGTACGGTTAGTGGCGGTTTTGCCAAATATGCCAGGCAGCGTGCAAAGCCTGCGAGGGCCCTACGAACAAGCTTTGGCTTTGGTCCCGCCCAAACCAAAAAGGCTAAATGCCAAACCATGGGGCGATGATGCGGCACTGCGTTTGAGGTTGGGGGATTTTGCGGGGGCCGAAGAAACTGCCCGCGAAGGTCTTGCCAATTTCCCTACCGATTTTCGTTTGGCCTTAATGGTGGCGCTGGTGGCCCACGCCCGCGAAGACTGGGTGCAAGCGGAACGGGCGATGGCCCTGGCAATTTCACTGGCACCAACAGCCGAAATCAAGAAAAATCGCCTCGATCATTTGGCTTGGCTAAGAGCACGGGCTAAGGGGGTTGGCCCCTGGCTGCTTGAATTGTCCAAACGCCTCAAAGGCTACGACGGCTTGGCAAGTGCCCAAGAAATGTGCCTGCTGGTTCCCGGAGATGCCTTGCTTCCATTATTGGTCGCCTGCAGGGCCCGTGATTTGGGTGACCCGCACGGAGCTATCATTTTGGTGGACGGTGTCGCTGGCGAATCGGGCATCCGCAACGAATTGGTGGCAAAACTAAGGGCGGAGTTAGCCCCTCGGGTAACAGCCGCCGCCAAGGCCTCGGGTGCCCACCTGAGCCATCCGGCCGATCTCTACCGCTCCGATGCCCCCTTTGCTCCAAATGAGAGCCTGATAGTTTTGCCACCTGTTCAAAACGGTGTCCAACCACTGCCATGGGCATTGCTGGGCCAAAGCCGCATGCAAAAGGGCAATTTGAGGCATTCCGATATACTTTATAAAATAGATGGAAAAACTATTGAGATAGTTGGTAGCCTTCATTTTCTTGGCGAAGAGCCGCCAAACGGCCCGGTGGTATTGGTCGAGTTGCCCTACGGCTGCTGGCACTGCGATATGCCAGGGCTACCGGGGCTGCTCAATTTATATATGGCAGAAGGCCAAAATATCCAGCCGTCGCGCGAACCTGTCCGCTTGCGTGGCAAGCTGCGGCTGAACCGCGACAATCCCGAAGACTATCTGTTCAGCCTGGAAGAAGCCTCACTGGTCGAGTGAAAGCCATTCCACGCAAAGCCACGCTATTTTGCCAGCTCCATGGCTCGTTCAAGTGATTGTTCGCGTGTGGCCAGAAAACCGTCGAGCTGTTCGTCACGCAACTGCCTTAGCAATTTCCCCATCACGGGCCCCGGCAGAATTCCAGCCTCCTGCAAATCGGCTCCATTAACGAGTGGCAAAGGATTCAAAATATCCAAAGGTGTTGTCTCAATCAATAAAACTGCATGCTCCAAGCCCGTTGCCGGCTGGTTGCTGGCTTTCAGACGGGCAAACGCGCAGGCAAGCAAACCTTGGACCCAGATATGTGACAAAATGGGGAAAAGCTTGTGCCGCGACATGCTCTTGCTTGAATCCAGCGCCCGGGCATTTGCCAACAACCACTGAAGCTGGTCGCGTTCCTCATTGGCAAGCTTCAGTCGCCGGCCAATGCTACCCGCTTTGCTTGCATCGCAATCTGTGAGCACCATGGCCAGGGCCATTTCAAAGCTTGCCCGTGCCGGCAGCTCCTTAAGGCCGGCTAGCACCATAGGCAGATGATCAGCATGGCTTTTTGCCTGTTCGGCAAGCTCGGGCAAAACCGCGCCTAGCAAACAGTGCGATTCCAGTAACTGAATTGCCTCGGCCCGGTTGGGGTGGCGCAGCATCTTGCGAAGCTCGTCCGCCACACGCTCCGCGCTGACCACGGCAATCGCGCTCGCATGACGCTTGATAGCCCGCGATGTTCCTTCGTCCACCTTCAGGTTGAACCTAGCCGCCATACGGACCGCCCGTGCCAGCCGCAACCGGTCCTCTTCAAATCGTTTTTCCGGATCACCAATTGCCCGAAGGTACCCTGCGCTCAAATCTTCCCTTCCACCGACATAATCCAGCACTTCATTGGTGACCGGATTGAGAAACATTCCGTTGATGGTAAAGTCCCTGCGCAAGGCATCTTCCCGCGCCGAACCAAAAATCACACTGTTAGGACGTCTACCATCGGCATAATCGCCATCGGTACGGAAGGTGGCCACCTGCACCTTCAGGGGGCCCTTTTGGCCGGGTGGGCCAAGAACCTCGATCACCCCAAAACTGGCCCCCACTGCAATCGACCGGCGAAACAGTTTGCGAACCTCATCGGGAGTGGCCGACGAAGCGACATCGTAATCATCTGGTTGCAAGCCCAACAACTCGTCGCGCACACATCCACCGGCAAAAAGGGCCTCATGACCCGCTGCCGCCAGCCTCCGCACCACCTCGGTGGCGAATTCCCGCTCGCCTGCTTCCGCCATCGTTTGGGCACCCCAATAAAGCTTTTCCAATTGCAGTTTATCAGCCACACCCAATTGTCTGGTAAAATGCCAACATGGTTTCAGGAGGTTTCGTTATGTTGATTTCCTGCCTTTTTTTCACCCTCGATCTTATCCAGGCCCAAACCACTTCCGGACTTGCCCCGGGCGAAAGGCCCGGGCCCTACAGTTTTGTCGTCAGCCAAGGCGAAAAGCGTGGCCAACTGCACTGCTTTGTGTGCGAGGCCGAAGACCGGGTGATGGCCATTCTGTTTGCCCGGGACACCACAGCACAAACCGGCAAGCTTGCCTCCAGACTGGACGAGATCCTGCTTGCTAACCCACAAGGCAAACCTAGTGGTTGGGTCACCCTTCTCGAGGCAGAATCCGCCGGGATTGATGCCAAGGCCATCAAATGGGCCCGCAACCACAAACTTAGGGCTATGGCAGTTGGCTACTTTGAAGACACAGTAGGCCCACCCTCTTACCGTTTGGGAAGCGACGCCGGCCTGACCGTGCTGTTGGCCAAGGACAAAAAAGTGGTTCATCGCCATGTATTCACACAGTTTGGCCCCGATGATGCCGCCATTGCCACCATCGCCAGCCAATTGACCGCGTTGGTTAGCCCGGCCAAATCTCCCGTAACAGGCGGTAAATAATCCGTGATAGACCTGACAGGCCACCGCAAAGATTACGCAACCCGCGGCCTACACGAATTGGAAGCCGGCGATAACCCGCTGGAATTGTTTGAAAACTGGCTGAGGGACGCACTCGCAAGCGACCTGCCCGAACCCTACGCAATGACGCTTGCCACCGCCACAACCAGTGGCAAACCTTCAGCTCGAGTGGTGTTGCTGAGAAATTTCGACACCCGTGGCCTTGTATTTTTCACCAATTATCAAAGTCGGAAGGGGATTGAGCTCGATGCCAATCCGCAGGGCGCACTGGTTTTCTACTGGCCCGAAGTGGAACGACAAATTCGAATCGAGGGATATGTTCACCAGGTTTCACGCGAAGAGTCGGATGAATACCACCTCAAAAGGCCTGTCAATAGCCGCATAGGCTCGGTCGCCTCGCCGCAAAGTTCAGTCATCGCCAACAGGGAACGCCTGGAAGCCATGATCGATGACTTGCGCCAACGCTTTCCCGAAGGACCTCCAAGACCGCAACACTGGGGCGGCTACCGCTTGGAACCGCTTGAATTTGAATTTTGGCAAGGCCGGCCAAGCAGGCTGCATGACCGGATCCGGTTCACCCTGACCGATGGCAAATGGATCAGGGACCGTCTGGCCCCCTAATCCACGCGGTATTTACGCGGCATTAGCCACAGAAGGGCTTGCGGCCGGCCATGATGGAATATCCACCAACGGCACAAGGCCATGCTCCACCGCCACGCAGGCCACACTGTCTTGCAGCGTTTCCTGAGAGTTTTCCGCTTGCACCCCGCCCCACCCAGGAAGCCAAGTGCGCACGCGCAAAGCCGGTGGTTTGCCACCTTCGGCCTGAATGGTGTCCACCTTCGCCACACTCTTCATGCCTGGCATCATTTCGCGGCAAATCGATTGTATTTTCTGCCTCATAATTTCTAGAGTTACATTGTCCGGAAGCTCTAGAATAGGAATCGTCAATCGGGCAAAATTGCGGTTGCGACGGCCCAGATTTTCGACCGACCCGCCCGCCAGCACACTGTTTGGCAGCACCAGCAAGGTACCCTTGTCGGTACGGATACGGGTTGAACGAAAGCCCACCGCCTCCACAACACCTTTATACTTGTCAATAACGATTCGATCCCCAATCTTGAAGGGCCCTTCGCTGATCAGCAGCAAGGTTCCAAAGAAATGTTTGATCGCATCCTGCGCAGCAAGGGACACCGCCAAACCCACGATACCCATGCCTGCGAGAATTTGCGTCAACAGGTCTGGGTTGCCTAACAGACTGATCAGCCAATAACCAAATATGAAGACCAGGATGGCCTTCAAAACAAGAGTCAGAGTGGGAGCCATTAGATCACGGATGCTGGCCCGATCTCCCTTGCCAGGCCTGTTGTTGTAAAGCTCCAACCCAAGGTCAATTAGGTTATGCCCCGCCCAAAATGCCAGAAGAAGCCAGCATGTCAGGGTGATGGGTAAAAACTTCCCCATGAACGACAGGGGCAAATCAAGCACATCTACCGCCAGTAGCATGACGCCATAGGCTACCAGCATTTGGATGGGTCGGGTCCGCTTGGCCAAGAGCTCTTCAGCCATGCCAATCCGAGCGCTTCGCAAAAAGGGACGGATCAACAAGCGGGCGCCCACCGAAACAACCAGGCCAATCAGCCAACTCACCATTAGCCCAAGCCCCAAACCCAGCCATTGCCAGTCAGCAAGGCCCAAGTGATATTTGCGAAGTGCCGGTGGCACCCGCAAATGTAACCAAACCGAGGGAGCCTCCAAGAAATCAGGCCCCTCGCGAAACCAGAAGGAATCGGTCACATCGGGCAAGGGAGATTCGCCGATACTCAGGGGAAAAAGGTGCTCAATTGACTGAAGTGTCTCGGGAGTGAACAGCCACCTGTCCTTGTTGGGATCGACATGCCGTTTGCCCACCTGAATCATGTCGCCCTTGGTGGTGCGAAAAACCAGCCACCTGCGGCCCTCTGTGGTTCCAGGCACCTCCTGAGGCAAAATGTATTTGTTCCGGTCCAACACATAACGCAGTTTCCACGCCAGACGAGGCCCAAGGGCACCACGGGCTGCCGCAGGCAGTTCACTCAGGTCGAGGGTATCCACCGCGTTGTCCATTTCACCTTTGAACATCGACCAGGTGAAGGTGCCATAGGTCTCCCGAGCCGATTGAAAATCATGTGTCCGGTCTCTGGCATTGCGTTGCGCTTGAGGAAGCTTGTTGTACATGTCACGTAAGCGAAGCAGTGTTTCTTGGTCAAAGCGCCAAGCACCGTCCTTCATGCGACGAAGAGTGAGAGACAAATCGTCAAAGCCTTTGATGGTCTGCGGCTCATCATTGGGTATATCGGAAAGTATGTTTGTGTCTATTTCCATCGTCCGCAAGATGGCCTCGATCATCAGCGCCGCCTTGGTTCCCGGCATTTTCCTGCCAAGTTGGTCCTCCAAGGGCACCAAATCCATCGCATTATGGAGGTTCTCGCGCACCTCGGGCCTAACCCTCAATTCCTCGCATAGTTTGAGGAAGGTGATGACTGCCGATCGCGGGGTTTGTCTGCCTGCAGCAGGATCAATCCCGCTCGTACCAGTCACCGGAACCATTACCGATTTGCCTAATTTTTTAGCGTCTTTTTCCGACTTGGCCCCAATTTCCTTCAGCACACTCGAATCCAAGGCAAGCCCAAGCCGTTTCCAACGCGGATCAGGTTCGGTTTGGTTCAATCGAAAATAGTTCACCAGTTTTGGCAAACCCTCCAATGTGGCCCGGCTGAATTTCCACGCTAGTTTCCCATCAGGCAAGGAAATCCGATCAAGTGTTACCTGCCCGGGAGGAATCACCCGCCAACAATGCGAACTGCCGCTCGATTCGCCAGGAAGCTCGGCACAATAAATAAAGCCCAACCTTTGCACAGCAAAGGCCAAATCCCGTGCGAAAAGAGGGCCCCTAATATCCCACATCTGCTGGCTGTGCCCGGTGCTGTCCAAGCAGGTTGCCGCCACCGCAAAATCTCCGCGCGCCATTGCCTGGCGGAAAGTTCTAAAGGTGGCCTCAGGGCTGCGGAATGCCTCCAAAAACTGCTTCTCGCCCGCACCCTCAGCCCGTGCCTTTGCCTTGAGGCTGCGTCGCATCTCGGCGACTTTTTGTACCGTCTCAGGGCTGAATCGCCATTGGCTGTCAGGCCCCCGCCTAAAAGCGATTCGAGTATCATCCTGATTGATCAGCACCACCTCATCTTGGGGAGACGATTCCGGAGCCGAAACCAGTGGTACTCCAAAGTGGTTGAGTATTTCACCCAGATGAAACGCTGTCAGGTCCAGCGTGGCTGCCCCTTCGGAAAACAGCCTGTTGTCCAGGCAGTTGGCCGCCTCCTGAATCAGTTCAGGTTTGTAATCAACCCCTTCCAGACAAAAATAAAAGGTCTCGAGTAACCTTCTCGGGGTATCCTTGCGAAACAGCGGGTCAACCGGGGATTGCTTGGAGGCCGGAGCCGCGCCGCCACCGGCCTCTCCGGGCAATGCTGATAACGCGCTTATCGGCGTGGAAGCCAAATTAGGCGCTGACGAAACTGGAGCCGGAGACGATTTGGAAGTTGGCACCGGTGCCACCATGGGCGACGGCAGAACAGGTGGAACCTGCGCCTGCAAAGGCGCCCCAAAGCTAATGCCTAGCGACAAAATAATCCAAAACCGGCTAAGGACAATTATTGGCCTCATGATGCAATCCTTTGCACAGTCAGCAGTTCAGGCATGATTAACCACCAAGCGTGGCATCCTGCCTGCTTGGTGGCTAAAATCGTTCGCCCCAACCCCAAAAAAAGGGCCCCAGGCTTTTGCCAAGGACCCTAGTGAAGCCTGAAATCGGCTTGGCGGTCAACCCGACCTTCCATCAGGTTTTGGGTTTGTCTGCGGGTTTAGGATCCGCAGGTTTCGGCTCAGCAGGCTTGGGTGCATCAGCCGATTTGGCTTCTGGAGGCTTACCCTCTGGAGGCTTGGCCTCGTCCTCTGGCTTGGCCTCGCCCTCCGGTTTTGCCTCGCCTTCTGGTTTTGCCTCGCCTTCTGGTGCTGGAGGTGGAACAGGCTTGGCAAGCGATAACACGCCTAAGTTGTTGGTCAGGTCAAACTTGCCAGGCTCGGTTTGCTTGCCAGTGAATGCCGGAAGTGTCGCAACCTTGAATTGATGAAAAACAGCCTCCTCGGCACCCTTGCCCACTGCCATCAGATGGTAAACCACCGGCTTGCCCATCGGTTCAATAATGTTGCCAACCTGCACCGCCACTAGAGCTAATCCGTTTTCAATGGCCAACACCTGCAGCTTGGTCGCTGCGGTAACCTGCTCGGCAGTCACTCCCTCGGGCAGCGTTGGGAGGTTGTCGATTTTCTCACAAGAATAAACATCCTTGGAAAGGAAAATCTTGTCGGGTTTGGTGGCCGGAGGCGCATCACCAATCCGGCTGATACTCAGGTTTTGGACAACATCTATTGGAATTGGAATGCCACTCTCAATCACCTTCAAGTTAGCGGTGTATTTCAGCCCCGCGCCTTCCAGAACCAAAGACTGCTTGGCAACATCCTCACCTGGAATTCTTGAAGATTCGATGATCTCAAGCTTGCCTGAAGTGGTATTCACCAGCAGGTCTGTGGGAGTTTTGCGATCTTTCCCCCCCACCACATCGCGCAAGATAATGAATGGACCAACCTTTTGAACCAGCCACTCACCTTCCGCCTTAATTGGGGCTCCACCCATCTTGCGAGTCTCAATTGAAACCTTGTACCGGCCAGGATTCACCAGAGAAGCGGTGGAGCTAACCGCTGGCTTGACGGGCACGCTAGCCGACGGCGTTGTGGTTGTTGGCAATGGCTTGGTGGTGGAAGTTGTCGAAACCAACTCCCCAGCCGGCCCAATAGCGGGTGCTATGGCATCCAAGCTTTCCACACTCTCACCACCAGCGATGGTGCACAGTGCCAAGAAGGTTGCAGCCGGCATGCTAGCCGGGATGAACCTCACCTTGCCATCGGCCATGATCGCGTAGGTGCCTCGTTCCTTGCTCTTGGTTTTTGGATTGAAAACAGAAGGAAGCAAAAACTGCTCAAGCGGGTTACCATCTGCCGCCACACCGCGTACGGTGCTGCCACCACCCGCAATCCACGGCCCTTGGCTGGCCGATGGCACCATGATCACAGCAATGGTGTTTGCTGGCCCATCGGTGATTTCTTTGAGAGCCGTGGCCCTGTCATAGCCAAAAACCCCAAGCTTGGGCAGGTTGGCAGCATTGTTAGGTAACATAGGGCTATCAAGGCCAATGCCGGCAATTCCAACAAAGTGGGTTGCCCCCAAAGTCTCACTGACACTGGTCAGTTGAACCCTTGAAGAACCGGTGGCATCAGCCGTGTTCACATAGGCTGGAATATGAAGCGCTGCCAAGGACAGGCTCCGCGAATCGCGCCACGATGCAGGCTTCGCCAAAATGGGCTCCACCTGCGGCCCAAGATTCGAGCCGGGGAGCAAGGGAACCATTTGCAACATCCACGAGCAACGCAAGTCTGGACGGTCTGGCCCATCCAGCGTTCCCTTGGGGAAACCCTTGGCCTGTGTCGAATAATCGTTGAGTGCCTTGGCCAAATCATGGATGCCGTTATACGGCACATAAGACTCAGCTTGGCTGCGCGCTTGTGCCACCGCCGAGCGCAGGCTTTCCATCAGGGTTTCATAAATCGGGCCTGTCAAACCTTTCAGGTCAATGGTGGTAATAGTTGCCGAGGCAAGAACCACACCATGAATCCCACCATTCACATCGCTTGGGCCCGCAACAGGGGCTGCACCACCGGCACCTCCACCCGCTCCTCCAGCACCGGGAAGTCCACCTTCGGTGCCTTCACCAGCTCCGCCAGCGGGGGCTCCCGCACCACCGCCACCACCCATGCCCGGTTTTCCACCCATCCCGGGCATGCCTCCAGGGCCACCGCCCATGCCGGGCATACCACCCATACCTGGCATGCCTCCAGGGCCACCGCCCATGCCGGGCATGCCTCCCATACCTGGCATGCCACCCATCATTCCGCCGGCTCCACCAGGCCCTCCAGAGGCTGAGCCTCCACCCGATTGCGATTGCCCAATCGAAGTGGCAACCTTCAAAGCCTTGTCGCCTTCACCACCCATATGGGAAAGTGCCACCTTCAGGCCCGCCACCAACCAGGGATAACCCTGACCGCTAAATGATTTGAACTGTTGGCCATCCATTCCAAGAAAGACAGAAGCCTTCAGGGCATCGGGCTTGAAATCGTGCAGGCTCACCGCCACTCGGAAAGATTCAGCCGCTGCACCGGTAGGAATATTCAGGCCCAAAATAGCCGCATCGGTGCCCAAAATGGGCTTCAAAGTTCCCTCAATGGCAGGGGCCAGATTGGGGTTTTTCAAAAACCGGCCATCCACATAAAAGGTCACCAAAGCGCCCGGATTTTCCTTATCCAAGGCATGCAGCGAATCTTGCATTCCTTTGGCAAGGTTCAAGAATTTGTTGGGTGGGGCCACACTTGGTGCTCCCGGGCCCGCACCACCAGCACCTGGACCCGCACCACCCGCCATGCCAGGCATACCCGGTTGACCAGCCATCCCGGGATAAGTAGGCGCTCCGCCTGGGCTTCCGCCCATAGGCGGGCCACCGCCCATGGCCATTTTGCCAAAACCACCCGGGCTGGGGGCCCCCGGGCCACCCAAAGAAGGAGCACCTGGCATTGGAGGGGCCCCGTCAGCACCACCGCCCGCGGCTCCAGGGGCGCCAACCAATGCAGGCGGTGCCCCAACCTCCGCAACACGCTTCAGCTTGCCTACTTCAGATTGCACATAAGTTTTCAGACGATCCAGATCACCAATTACCAAATTGGTATCGTCCACTTGGTAAAGGCCAAGGGGCCCAGTGGGCCTGCCGCCAACTCGCATCAGGTTCACCATGCGGGCAAATACGCTAGTGCTGGCATCGACTTCTTTGGGAAGCAGATAAACCGTAGCTCCCTGCCCTTCAAGACCGCCGGCAACCGCCTGTGGCTGGGCATTCAGCCGCTTCGAAATTTCCTCGACATTGCCAGGCTGCTCTAGGCGAAACACGGCAAGATTCCACGGCCGATCAAGATTCATGCCAACGGCAATTTGCTTGATATTGTCAGGCCCAAATCCCCATGTTGCTTCCATGCTGGCAGGATCAAGCGTTCCAGGTGCCTGAAGCAACAAGCTTCCAAGGGAAGTGGATCGCGCTTTATCCATCTGAAGACGAAAAACAGCCTGCGAATCAGCCGGAAGCAAATTGGATGCATCAGGGCCATCATCCACCTCGGCCACATTCACCGCAGGGGCTGGGGCAGCTCCACCTTCTCCCGCACCTGGCACCCCACCCGCACCGGCAATGCCTGGCGCGCCACCTTCCATGCCGGGTGCTCCCGGCGGCATCATGCCACCCGGACCGCCTGGAGGCATCATCCCGCCTGGCGCACCAGGGGGCATCATGCCGCCCGGTCCACCCGGAGCGGCACCGGCTCCACCTGGAGCGGGGCTATTGGATGCTGTAGTAGCCGGCTTGGCCGTTTCGCCACCAGACATCAAAAAATAGGCGCCTCCACCTATAAGGCCCAAAAGGGCTACGGCTCCAACTGCAATGCCTGCTATTAACGGCGTGTTGTTGGCTTTCTTTTTCCGCGGCTGGTTCTCTTCGTCGTCGCCTTCCTCGTCATCAATATCCTCTTCCTCGTCTTTGGCCCTTGGGTCCGAAACGATGAATCGAAATTTGCACTTGGGGCAGTCGGTCTTTTTGCCGGCCAATTTGGAATCAAGCAGTACCAGGTCCCCACAACTGGGGCATTCCTGACGGAAGCTGGCCATGGCGTGTCTCCGCAAAAACGGGCCGCGAGAATTTTTCAACCAAACGGCCAACAAAAAGGCGCACTATCACTCAAACGCCCGCCGCACTAGCGGCGTTGGTATATCCTAAACTAACTCGCCCATCGGGCGCAAAGGCAGACAAAGTCAAGGCTTGGGAAAAGTTGTGTTTTCCGTCCAATCCCTAATTTCTCTAACCGAATTGCAATAGCCCAACGTAAATGCCCGGTGAATAATGGCTATAATGTGGTTGATTTTGTCTGGCTGGGGTATCGAATGCTTCGAAAACAAGGCAAATATCAGAATCTGGCATTAGCAGCTGCCTTGCTGGCAGGGCTTTCCGCAGTGGTATTTCTCTTCCTCAAGGGCGGCCAAGCCCTCACCGCCGCTGGATTCCCCCTCGAAATTGTTTTCCCCGCCGTCCGCGGCTTAGAAGTCGGGGCCCGCGTCCGGGTTTTGGGCGTCCAAGCAGGCGAAGTCACCAAAATAGAGCTCGAAAAAGGCCAAGTGGTGGTTCTTACCCGCTTGGAAAATCGTTTTCGTGAGGTCTTAAAGGCCGATGCCCGACCCCGAATCGTTTCTGAAGGGCTGGTCGGCGGCCAAACCGTCGAAATCCATCCCGGTATTGCTAGCGAAAACCTCGATATCCCAAACCGCCTTCA
>Ga0255126_1000214_pt1 | contig 24932 bp, 22 predicted proteins | sample Law_Miss_RepA_8d_FD_188556 | JGI IMG/M metagenome (GOLD analysis project Ga0255126, IMG submission 188556) | Freshwater microbial communities from St. Lawrence River, New York, United States - Law_Miss_RepA_8d | ecosystem: Environmental > Aquatic > Freshwater > River | place: USA: New York... | reverse complement strand
CTGCTGCCCAAGCAATTGATGCACGGCCACGCGTGGTGCCAAGAAGGCCCCCGCGAACCGGTCGCAGGCCTTTTCCTCATCAAGGCCAACAGCCAGCCGCCCCTCAAGCAGCAAATGCCCCAGTTCGTGAGCCAGAGTAAACCGCTGCCGATCGCCTGGCCACTGGTTTGAGACGGCCACGATCGGGAATTCCCGGCCATCGTCGGTGCGAGCTTTGGCGGTCAGGCCAGAGAATCCGGGGTGCTCTTCATCAACGACGATGACCAGCAGACCAAGACCTTCAAGGGTGTCTGTGAGGTCCCCAATGGGATTCATGCCCAACTGCCAAGCGTTGCGTGCCTGATCAGCAAGTGCCTCGATCTCATCCAGCGCCTGGATGTGTTCAGGGAGTCCGACCGGAGGGGCGAACACCAATAGAGGCAATTCTGGAAAAGCCCCGAGAAGTTCCACACGCTTCTCCACCAGCTCCACGACCTTGATCTTTAGTGCATCCTGTGCCGTCTTGCCAAAGGCTGCCGTTTTACGGAACTCTGGCTCAAGCAGTTCGACGGAGTGGGTGCGAAAGAAGTATTCGGTGCGGATGTCGCAGGCACGCGCCAGCTTGAGGAGTTGAGAGGAAGAAGGCGTTAGCAACCCCTTCTCGTACTTCTGGATCGCTGTGTGCGAGACACCGACTTTTTCACCCAAAGCACCCAGGGTCAGACCAGCAGCCAATCGTGCTTGCCGAATGCGATCTGCGATCATGATGCCTCCTAGGGTTTGGTTTAAAAGATCTGGCAGTCTACCAAATTTTTAAACCCATGGGTAGTCTTTGCCCTGGTGCGTGGCAGATGGCGCTATATAATCGCCAGGATCGTTGGCCACCAAGTGGCTGACACGCGTGGTGGCAGGAATTTCTCCTAACCAGCGAGGAAGTTAGAGCAAAACCTTGGAAGCGCCCCGATTTCCTCATTCGGGGAGTGTTTTCAGGACAACAAGCCTCACACCTTCGGGATGAGCGTTTGGCGTAGTGCTATACTCCACCACCATATACAAACGCCCGACTGCTCTCAGTTGGGCGTTTTCATTTGGGCTTCCCCCAGTGCACGCGTGGAACAGGCGCATTCTGCGTGTGCCAGGGGGTACGTCGAACAGGCGCCTACAGTACCCAGTTCGACCCTTTTCTGCCCTCTGTTCTCTGAGAAAAAACACCAACTCTTACGCCGTGGCACACGCACATCGCCTTGTGTGACAAGGACTTATACGTGTGTCGATTTTTCGAGTTCGCCACCCCACTTGGAGGGGCTGTGCATAAGGTTGGCGTGCCGGGGCGTCAGTTGCTCTGTGAGTTCACATCGGGCGATATCTCAAGGCCTTGGACGAGAGCCATGCGCAAATCGTTTTCCACACCGCCCGGGCCGATCTGCACCGTGGTCAGCCCCATGGCGGCCAGCATGACGATGCAGTCGTGATCACGTTTGACCTTGCCACACCATTCGATCCAGGCGGGCGCGTCCTGCCAGAGTTTGTCCGGGCTGTCCGCCTTGATGGCTTTGCAGATGTTGGTGGCCTGCTTGCGGTCAAAGCCCTGGTCAATCAACCAGTCGATGCTTGCCGCGATGGGGTTCTTGTCTTCCATTTCAAATCCTTTCGTTGAACGTGTGTGATGCCGTCTTGGCATCCCCAATTTCTGTTTCAGCCCGCTGCTGATGCGCACGGCATCCAGTAGGCTCCCGGGCGTTGGGTTGATTTCACAAGCGTGCGGTACGCATGCAGCGGGCCCTCGTACTCCGGCTTGCCTTTGTTCTCTTTTTTGACCTTGAATAGGTCGTTGGGCTTTTGGCTGTCCTGGCCCGCTTTGAGCATCACGCGCTCAGCATCCACCTTGACGCCCTTGAACGACCAGAGCGCCTTGAAGACAGCCGCCTGGCCGTCCGTGCAGCGGATGGGGCCATGGGGCCAGTCATCCAGCGATACCCACCTGAAGTCCGCCGAGAAGGGGCCCATGTACGTGGCCCAGGGTTCGGCCACCATCATGGGTGCCTGGCCCGTGTCTGATCCGATCAAGGCAATCCCGCTGCCGTAGATCGTGAACCGTTCCTCCAATGACAGCCACTCAATGCCGCTGGGAAACGGGTTGCCGCGCATCCCTCTGGATTTGGGTGCAATCACCCGGATGTCGGCACCGGTCACACGGACCCGATCAAAGATGGACGGGTCGGACCACAGCCGGTTCAGGCTCCTGGCCAACAACACCGGCGACCGACGCGAATCGCCCAGACGCCAGACACCATCGGCGATGTCGGTGATGCCGTCGCGGCTTTCGATTTCCATCGTCATGCGCAGCTTTGACCGCAGCCACCCCTCGTCCAACATCACCGCAGCCCGATCGTCAGGTGTCAGTGTGATCGGGCCGCAGTTCGGGCACTGGCAGATCTGCCCACCCTTGCCATCGCCAGCGATCTGACCGCTTTTCAGTTGGCAGTACGGGCACAGCGCGAAGGTGCGACTGATGACCGTCGGCTTGATCGCCGCACCCATGCTGGCGCAGGTCTTCATCTCGGCCGATGACAACGCCCCCCGGAATATCGGTGTGCCACCACGAAACAGGCGACAGACCAACGACCACGCTTCATGGGTCGACATTGATCAGCCCTCGTAGGCGGGTTGCAGATCCGGTGCATCACTGGCGTCGCCCATCGGCACTTCCTGCGCATTGAGCGTCTGCCCTTTGGCCAGAATACCCAGCGCGACCAGGTAGCCCTCCAGCTGCGCCTGCAATGGCGCGTCGAACTTGTGCAGGTTCAGTCGTCCTTTGCGTGTGACCTCGATCGTGATCACCTTTGACTTCGACTTGCCGGGCTCGGGCGGGTAATACAGGTTGATCTGCGCGGCGGTGACCATCCAGTTGTCCGCCAGGGGGCCAGGCAGCTTTTCTGCAAGGAGGTCGGTGACGCAGCGGTGTTCGCTGGCTGCCATGGCCGTGCAGTCCAGTTTCAACTGGTTGTCCGGGCTGAGCAGGCTGATTGATTTCACCTGCAGCACGTTGAAGCCATCGACTTCCGCCTGCGGTACATCGAATCCCAAACGCAGTGCCGACAAATCGAGCGTCGGCGCCTTCAAGCGCTGCGCATCAAGGGTGGTGTGCAGCAGGTGCTCGGCAAACGCCTTGAGCAGTATCTGGTGGTACTTGGCACCACCTTTGACCAGGGACCGTGTGACGCCAGTGCGCGTCGAATACTCCAGCACCGAATGGATGTTGGGGTTGCCGACGCGGCGCTTGAGGTCATCACCCTGGAATTCCAACTGGACAGTGGACAGGTCCTTGACGTGCACGCTCAGCAGGAATACGCCAGGGCTGCGCTCCACGACATAGGCTTTGCTGCGGTCACCACACTGCAACTCTCTCTGGTAGAAAGCGGAAACATCTGAGCGCAAGGCTGCCAATGCGGCATCTGACATGTCGGGGATGGTTTTGACGCCCAAGTCATGCTGCTGGGCGTTGGCCGATTGGCGCTCGAAGTGATCCACATCACCGGCACGGTCAAACAGTTCCGGGTGTTTCACGTACAGCCAGAACGAGCGATGAATGTCGCTCTTGCAGGTAGCCAGTGCCGTGAGAGCCGCCCCGTCGCCGGTGGCCACCTGGAACATGGCCTGCGTTCCGGCCGAATCCCCAAGGGTGACACCGGCGCGCAGCTTGGCCGCCACCGTGTCGCGCAGGGCGATGTCGGGGCAGCCGAGCAAGGCTCTAATCAAGGCCTGCGTGGTTTCGGGCTTGTCGGTCCACGCGAAATCGTCGGGCATCAGCAGCCCCTGGCCCGTTAGGAACTCACGCAAGGTGGCGTCTACGGGCAGTTCGTACAGCAAATCAATCCAGGTTTTTTTCATGTTGGCGGTCCATTCCGAGAAAGCGTCGGAGGTCTGCGGACCGTGAGGTCTGGATGCGCTGGCCAGCGACAGGTCGATAAAATGACTAAACAGGTATCGCGCACAAGTAAAGCAACGTGATACAGCGTGATTGTGTCCCGCGCATTTCCGCTTGTCAATCAGAGCGGCACACGTGGCGAGCTTTGGTGTCTCGCTGCTATACTGAAAAGTGCAAGTATTGATCTAACAGACGGGAGCATTGACATGGCTTCGGTATTCGGGGCACGCCTGCGGCGCCTGCGCGAGGCGAGGGGTTTAACCCTCCAGCAAGTTGCAGACGCGGTGGGCTGTACCAAGGCCTACATCTGGGAACTGGAAATGAAAGAAGGCCAGCGGCCCTCTGCTGAGCGGGTCCACGGCTTGGCCAAGGTGCTGGGCGTGACGATGGAAGATGTGATGGGTGAGCCTCTGCAGGATGTGCCCGAGGCCAGCCCCGAGGACGTCCAGTTCTTCCGTGAATACGCCGGAATGACCGACGAGGAGAAAGACCGCTACCGGCAACTGCTCCAGATCGCGTTTCCGGACAAGGGCAAAAGCGGAGACTGAGCCTTGAGCACGGTGCAAGCCCTGACCGGTCCCATCGCGGCCAACAACATCCACAAGTGGATGCGCGCATGGCACCAAGGGTCTGCACCTGACGCTATCGATTTGGACCTCGTGCGCCAGATGCTCCCAGACACCCCCTACGGTCAGGGTGTCCGTGAAATCAAAGCGCCGATGGCCCATGGCCTGGCCAGCTGCGAAGGCATGCTGGCGCGCAACCCGCATGACGTCGCTGAGTGGGGCATCTTCTACAACGGCAATTCACCGGCACAGCGCCAGCGATTCACGATTGCCCATGAGCTGGGCCACTTCGTGTTGCACCGCAGCCAGCGGCCCAGTTTCAGCTGCGACAAGGAAAGCGTCTATTCCGGCGCCGACCGCATGCGCGATATTGAGCGCGAAGCGGACGACTTCGCCAGCAACTTGCTGATCCCAGGCGACTTGCTGCGCGACGCGATTTCCGACCAGCGCATTGACCTGCACATCCTGAGCAACCTCGCCGAACGCTTTCAGGTTTCCTTCGAGTCCTTGTGCATCCGATTCGTGAAGTTCACGCCACAGCGCGCAATCTTGGTCTACTGGGACAACGGCTTTGCCAAGTATGAGTGGCGCAGCAGCAGTGCCAAGAAGTCAGGGGCGCGCATCCGCCGCACGGATGACCCGCAAGAACCATTGCCGGAAACACTGGCCCCTGACACTGACATTGCGCAGGAGTGGAATGGTATCGACATGCCCGCTGATGTGTGGTGCTCAGACGAGCCTTCCGACATCACGCTGACCGAGTTCAAGCACAGCTACGGTGCGCGTGATCGTGTCCTGTCGTTACTGCTGCTTGAAAGTGCTGCACCTCGGTCATGGGATCAGTCATGGCAGAACGAGGATGTGTCGGACAGCTTCGATCAATTCGATTTGAATAGCCAGCATACATTTCGTTAGTCGCAAAACCAAATATGTTCAAGATCGTAATCACCATACTGCATGCGGGATGTATGCTAAAGAACCTGATACAGAGGAGTGTGAAGTGAAAACAATTTCAGTGTTCAACAACAAGGGTGGCGTAGGCAAAACCACTTTAACCTTTCATCTTGCTCATGCGCTTGCAGAACAAGGCCGCCGGACACTGCTAATTGACCTGGATCCTCAGTGCAACTTGACCATTTATGGAATGGATCAGGATGCCCTTCACGCAATTTGGAAGGCAGAGGATGCGTTCATTGCTGACTTCAAGTCGGCTCAGCAGAAGTTGCCCGCCAGTGAATTCAATGCGCTGATCGGTCAGACACGATCTATCCACTTTCTTTTAAAACCAGTCGAGGATGGTATTGATGACCTTTCAAGCCTTCCACCTCCTCGCAAGTTGGCAAATAATTTAGACCTGATTCCTGGACGGCTGACGATGCATCTTTACGAAGACGCTGTTGCCCGGCGTTGGAGTGAGGTCTATCAAGGTGACCCCCTGGCTGTCAGAACCGCGACTCGTCCACGCGAGCTGGCAATCGCATATGCCCAGCAGTTCGGCTATGACTTTGTGATCATGGACACCTCGCCAAGTTTGGGTACATTGAACAGATTAATCATCTCGACCACCGATGGCTTTCTGATTCCCTGTATGCCGGACATGTTTTCTTTGTATGGCATTCGTAATATTGGAAATGCATTGTCTGTATGGAAGAAGCAGTTCGACACCATCTATCATTTGTTGTCCAACGAGAAGCGCGCGTTGTTTCCCGAAAATTTTGTGCGTCTGCTTGGCTTTACCATCTATAACGCAAAGCGATATTCGGGCGCATCTAAATGGGATTTGGCACAGGCACATTACAACTATGCGACTCAGATCCCTGATGCGATTGCGCAGTTCGTCCCTGAGTCGGTACGAGACCACCTTGAACAGTCCGTGTGGTCGGATCCTGTCGGCGATGCCAACATCATGCATACGCACAACACCATGCCCGCCATGGCGCAAAAATACCACTGCCCAATGTGGCAGGTACCCAGCGTACAGCTCGATCAAGAGGACATCTCAACGGTCACCGGTAACCGAGGCTTGTATCAGGCTACACAGGAGCGATACCACGCTTTTGCAAAAGACCTTTTGCAACGTGTGAAATCGTTACGGTGAGGACTGGTCCATGTCTGATCAACAAGAAACCATTGACCTTGCTCTCGCCGCATTTGAGGATCGCCGTCATGAGCTTTCGATCTTTATGAAAGGGATCGAAGGATGGTTCGCTGGCCATCCGAAACTGACGGGTGGTTCAAACCCGGCTGTTCATTCAGTGAAGTCGCGGATCAAGGACTCTGACCATCTGAAGGAAAAGATTGTTAGGAAACAGAGCGCTGGAGAGCCCATTACTGTGGAGAATTTGTTTACTCGCATAACTGATCTCGCAGGTGTTCGCGTGCTGCACCTTTACCAAGAACAGGCGCAAGCCATTCACGCCGCGATTATTGACAAGGTCGAAAACCAACGCGACTGGGTATTTGATGAACCCCCGAAAGCATTTACATGGGATCCTGAAGCGCAAGGATTTTTTGCCAACATGGGTTTAGAGGTCCACGTTAAGGACAGCTTTTACACCAGCGTTCATTATTTGGTTCGACCGCGCCCTGACTCCCCTCACTGCTGTGAAATTCAGGTGCGTACACTCTTCGAGGAGATTTGGGGAGAGGTTGACCATACTTTGAACTACCCGACCCCCACGGATAACATTGCATGTCGCGAACAGCTGCGGGTTTTGACAAAGGTGGTTGGCGCGGGCAGTCGACTCGTAGACTCAATTTTCCGGACGGCAGCGAGTTCCAATACTAAGTGACAAGCTACTCCCCAACTTGCACGGTCGTATCTGTGAAAGCATCTGAATGAACATTGGCGATATGGCCGCTGATACCCGCTAAAACACGTTACGCGGAGTGCCTTCCATCCCTAGCATGAGAACCGTTTTCAACTCGAACGCTGACCATGCACAACGACGAACCCATCTTCTGCGCGAACGCCGATCGGCCACGCCATCCCCATCAAGAAATCGCTGACCTGCTCGCCGTGGCACTCCTGCGCCTGCGGGCCAAGGATTCAGCGTGTGACTATTCGACCACTGCGTGCGCAAAAGACGCGGTTGGCCTTGGCTTTACTGGCCACCAGCGCGTGAATACGAACCCCTATCAACAAGAAGGAGTTCGCGCATGACAACACACGCATCACCGCCCGATGCCGCCAGCGTGGCGGCCAGGGTCGCCCAACTGCCCCACCTTCCCATGGACAACCTTTGGGCGCTGTGGGACCAACATTTCGATGAGCGCCCGAATCACCATCACCGGACTTGGCTCGAATCGCGGCTGGCCTACAAAATTCAGGAACGCGCATTCGGCGGTCTAAAGGGTTCAGTGCGCCGCAAGCTCGAGGAGATTGGCGAGACGGGCCTCCTGCCAGCCCGGCTGCGCCGCGAAGCCGATCGCCTGCTGCCTGGCACCATCCTCACCCGTGTGTATGACGATGTCGAACACCAGGTGCTGGTGCGCGGCATGCGTGATTTCGAGTATCGCGGGCAACGATTCACCAGCCTCACGGCGGTGGCCAGGGTCATTGCTGGCTGCCCATGGTCTGGCCCCGTGTTTTTTGGGCTCAAGACCAAGAAGAAGGAGGCAGCATGAGATCCCACCGCACTCCACCTGCAACCCCAGTGCTCGTTCCTCGCAAACGTTGCGCAATCTACACCCGCAAATCCACGGACGAGGGGCTCGACCAAGACTACAACAGCTTGGAAGCACAACGCGATGCCGGCCTGGCCTTTGTGGCGAGTCAGCGCCATGAGGGATGGATGGCCGTGCCAGACAGATACGACGATGGCGGCTACTCAGGTGGCAACCTGGAACGCCCTGGACTCAAGCGCTTGATGGCAGACATCGAGGCCGGCCGCATAGACATCGTGGTCGTCTACAAAATCGATCGCCTGACGCGCAGCCTGACCGACTTCGCCAAGCTGGTCGATGTGCTCGATCGCAATGGCGTGAGTTTCGTCTCCGTCACCCAGCAGTTCAACACCACGACCTCGATGGGACGCCTGACGCTCAATATCCTGTTGTCCTTTGCGCAATTCGAGCGCGAGGTCACCGGCGAGCGCATCCGCGACAAGATCGCCGCCAGCAAGGCCAAAGGCATGTGGATGGGCGGCACGCCACCTCTTGGATATGACGTCGTCGAGCGCAAGTTGCTGGTCAACGAGCCGGAGGCTGATCTGGTGCGCTACATCTTCCGCCGCTATGCCGAGCACGGATCGGCTGCAGAACTGGTGCGTGAACTGGCGATTGTGGGGAGGACCACCAAGGCCTGGCAAACCCAGAATGGCCAGTTCCGTGATGGACGTCCCATCGACCAGCAGTATCTTTTCAAGTTGCTGCGCAACCGGATCTACCTAGGCGAAATCCAGCACAAGGACACCAGCTTCCCTGGTCAGCATGAGGCCATAATCGACCAGGACACCTGGGATCTTGTTCATGCCTTTGTCGACCGTCGCAAGCAAGGACCACGCGAAGGCATTACCCAGCATCCCGCGTTGCTGGCTGGATTGCTCCATGCGCCAGATGGCCAATTGATGATTCACAGCTACACGCGCAAGAAAAACGGGCGGCTTTATCGCTACTACGTGCCCTACCTGCACAAACGGCGTAACGCGGGTGCCACACTGTCGCCCGGTGTCACGGACATTGGCCCGCTGCCGGCCGCCGATATTGAGGCAGCCGTGCTGGAGCAAATCCAACAGGCGTTGCGTGCGCCGCAGTTGTTGTTGGCGACTTGGCGCTCTTGTCAGAAGCATCCAAAAGGCGCTCAGCTTGAAGAAGCCCATGTGGTGGTGGCCATGCAGCGCATCGGCAAGGTGTGGGACCAGTTGTTCCCCAAGGAGCAGCAGCGGATCACGCAATTGCTGATTGAGCGGGTGCAACTCCACGATCGTGGCCTGGATATCCTTTGGCGCGAAGATGGTTGGCTGGGACTGGGCGAAGACATCGGCAGTCATCCACTGGTGAACGAAGCGAGAAGTCCAGTAGAGGAGATCTACGCATGAAATCTACTAGCACCCCAGGCACCCATCCGGATAAACCCAAACTGCGCAACGTGCGCATCGAGATTGGCCAGGACGCCCGCAACTACGTTACCGGCGAGCAGCGCGTGACGATGGTGCCGCTCACCATCCGTCGCAAGCAAAACCGCAAGGTCATGACGTCCCCGCCGGGTGAACAGTCTGTTCTTGGAATGGGTGGTGAGGACATCGCCATGATCCGCACCCTGGGTAAGGCCTTCTATTGGAAAAAGCTGCTCGATGAGGGCCAGTTCGCCACCATCCGGGACCTGTCCATGTCGATGAAGGTCGAGCATGGATGGGTAGCCGAGGTGCTGCGCATGACCACCCTGGCGCCGGACATCATCGAAGCCGTTCTCAATGGCCAGCAACCTCGGCACCTCAACCTGCAGACGCTACGTGGCCGACATGACCCGTTGCCTCGGGACTGGCTGGAGCAGCGTAGGTTGTTTGGTTTTTCGATTTGATGGGTACCAGGAAACAGAGGGCAGCAAACGGCCAGTTGCGGACGCTCACGAACGGCGCGTGTTGAGCATGCTGGCGCCTTCCACGATTGCCCGCCTTTGACGGGCGATGCCGCGAATGTACTGGCGGACTTCGATCTGTCGACCTGGGCCAACTTGGCCATGACGAGAAACGTCTGGTGGCACTTACAGTGCACACCCGGGCGTTCAGGTACCAAAGGTTGAGGGCAGCAGCGTGCATGTTGGCATCCAATTTGCCTTCGATGGCTGCACTGTATGCCGACCCGGAGATGCGTCGGCGCTGGACGATAGGGATTGGAACGTCATAGCAGATAATGCGCGGTAGGAAGCGCATTTCAATGACATCTCGTAAGGGCAAAGGCGTCGACAAGCCAAAAGCGAAGAAGCTATCGAACCCGGCCTCCACTGGGGGAGGTGGCTCGTCCTTTGAAAGCCGCGTTCAAGCCTCTCGCCTGCTTGCGATGTGCCTCGGCTCACTTGTGCCTGGCGTCGATGACGGGCGCATCGTCGAACTGCGGTTCCAAGCGAGAATCCACGGGCACCACACGGACGACCTGGTCTGCAGCATTGAGCAACGCGACGGCCAGCGGTTTCGAACGCTGCTGCAGATGAAACGCTCGCTGAGCGCACGCGAGAATGATCCGGCGTTCAAGGATTCAATCGGTGCGGCTTGGACCGACTACAACTCCACGGTCTTCGTACGCGGCCAGGACTCCATTTTTCTCGTTTATGACACGGCCAGTACAGCCGCGATGAAGGGGGCATCAACCGTCTGCGACTGGGCCCGCTACTCGGCAACGCCGGCCGAGTTTCTCAAGAAGGTAGACGAACCGAACTTCAGCAACCGAGCGAACCGCAACGCATTGGCGGCAATCAAGAAGATCGCCGAGGCCTACGCCGGCAGGGACGTCGAAGCTCACGAACTCTATGACTTCGTCAAGCATCTGAACTGCTTGGCGCATGACCTCGACCAAGACGGCACTGTTGAGCATGTCATTCAGCTGAACTCGATACGGCATGCGGCTGCGTTGGTCGGGGAAATGGCCCACCCTCAGGAAATTTGGTCCGCACTGGTGACTGCATGCATGTCGGCTAACGGCGCGGCAGGTACTGTCACTTTCGACAATCTAGATGTTGCTATCGGCGAGCGACTCAATGGCATCTTCGCCGGTGCGCGAAGCTTTCTCGCTTCGCCCTACGCAGTGGCCCCGTTGTCGAAGCAAGAGCCTAGGAGCCCAGCACCCGAAGCGGTTGCTGCGGAACTGGCGCGTCTGTCCGGTTTGGTCGAGTCCATCAAGGAGAGTAGTCTCCAGTCCGCACTTAGAGACCAACTACCTGTGGCGCGTGACGATTCTGTCAACAAGCTGATTTCCGGGCACCTGGATGCGGTTCACTCGCGCATCAAGGAGCTTCGGTATCGGGACGCTTTAGAGGACTTGGTCAGGGTGAGTGAGTCCCATGACCGGTTTGACGCGCACCAAGAGGCGCGTTGGCATCTGTTGCGGGGGACGTGCAAGTGGCACATTGAAGGGGGGAAAGCGGCCGCGCCCGACTTCATTCGAGCTGCAGAACTCTACAAGGGCGAGGACAAGTTTGCTGCGGCAGGAGTCCGTGGACTTCTGTTGCAGGGCGACGCCGCTGCGGCTGCGTCGGCTGGCGCTGAGGCCTTGAAGACCTTCCCGGATTCACTCGCAGTGTGGCAGGCGACTGCGAATGCGCGGCTGAACCTCGGTGCGCAGCTGACCGTTGAGGATATTCCACCAGCGTTGAGGACGGAGGCGGATGCGCTGCAGATGGTCGCGTGGAGCCGCCACAGGCACGGCGACAAAGTCGGAGCAGTGCAGGCCGCGCTTCAGGCGCTTGACGCGGCTACTCCTAGCTTCTTCACACGAGAAACTGCTCTGACTCTGTGCTTGGACCAAGCTGCTGGCGACGGAGTTTCGGCAAGTTTTCGCGTGTTTGGTACGAATGAGAGGTACGCTCTTGAGCGCTGTGCCGGCGAGTTCACGCCGCGCGAGGAGCGTCTGTGGCAAGTCCAGAGCCCCGAGACGGTTGCCGCGACCGCTGCAAATCTTGCGACGGCGCATCTTCTACTTGGACAGCCAGACGTCGCATTGACAGTGCTGCAGGAGGCGCGCGCGCACAGCATCTCTTCCCCCGCATTCCTGCGAGTCGAGTTCGAAGGCTTGACGGCGACCGGCAACAGGGAAGGCGCAATCGCGGTTGGCAAGCCTCAGATTGCTGTCCTGCCGAAGGAGGCACTTGCGACGTTTGCGCAACTGGCCGGTGAGGCCGACGACCTTGACGCAGTCGACAAGGCTCTCGAGGCAGCAACGCGGCTTGACCCGGCGCAACCGGCCTTGGTGCGGAATATCACTGGAATGCGGTGGACCGTGCTGGCTAGGTCAAATCAGCCGGCTGCGCTTGAAGCCGTGCGTGTCGCCGATTGGGCCGAGTCCCACTCGGTGTCTGAACTGGTGGCGGGAGTGCAAGTCCTCCGAAACGCAGGGTTTCCTGACGAGGCCGCGGAGCGTCTCAAGCGTGCGCTGGAGTCGCTCAAGGATGACAGTGAATCTGGCGACAGGTACCTTGTCGCACAGGCCCTGCTGTTCGCGCGGGAGTACGGAAAGGCTGCCGCAGTTTTTGAACCGCTCGCGCCTCTGGGCAAGCATAGCCAGCTACACGCTGACCTTTTGTTCTGCTATCTCAGGACCGGCCGACGCGCAAAGGCAAAGGAACTCATAGAGGCGTTCCCGGTAGGGTGGGAGTCCCATACCGACACACGCCACATGGCCATGGAGCTTGGGCAGCTTGCTGGCGACTGGTCGTTGCTCGCCCAGCTAGTCCCGGTCGAGTTCAGCCAGGCGCCGGGAGAGGTTCGGAGCTGGCTCCTGAAAGTCATGGTTGCAACCCGGATCTCCTTTGAGGAAGTTGGTAACGTTCTGCGGGAAGCACCTCTCGAACTGTCCGGGAGCACTCAAGAGGTTACTCAGCTCGCAACTCTCGAATTAAGGTGCGGGTTCAAGGAGCGAGCACTTCGCCGTCTTTACGTCATGCGGCGAGCGCGGCTGGACAGCACGGAAGCCGCTGCCGCGCACGTCGTCGCGCATATGGCGGTCACGGATGATCTACCTCTCATGGAGAAAGAGCTTCCCGTCGTGGTTGCGGGCACCTCCGTAACGATTGTGGACAAGGACGGCAGAAACCAGGTCTTCACCATCGACCCGGGCAATCTTCCAGAGCTTCCAGCGACTTCGGAGTTCTTGCGATCTGGGTCAAAAGAGGCTGCTGTCATTGTCGGCCTCAGCCTTGGCGCTAACATTTCCATTCCGGATGGGGAAGGCGAGTCGAGGGTGCTGACGGTTCGACGTATCTACTCGGCATACCGGCGCTTGCTTGAGCTCTCGCAGCTTGCTCTCAACACACCTCTGACGCCCTCGCCCGTAGCGCGAATGGTGTCGATTCACGACGAGGAGACCGGGGAACCTGACTTCAGTGGTCTGACCCGACAACTCAAACGATTCAGCGACCATGCCGCTAGGTCCATAGACGCATACGTATCCGCCCCGATTACTTTGGGTGGGCTTGCTAAGCTGCTTGGACGCGATGTACTTGATGTTGTGCGTGGCTGGCGGTTGGATGGGCCAGCTATGCAGGTCAGTGGGGGCAGCCCGGAAGAGCGCGGACAGGTCATTGCAGGTCTCGAATCAGGCAAGGGTCCGTACCTCATCGACGCGGCGACACTTGTGGAGCTCGGCACGTTGGAGTGTCTCGATGTCTTAACTGTCGTACCTAGCCTCCTCGTTACATCCCATACGAGAGATGCTTTGGAGGCGAAGCTCGCGGAAGCGCAGACCGAGAGGACGGAGGGCCGGGTTTTTGAGCAGGACGGAAAGCTGGGCTTCGTTGAAGTGACTGCGGAGCAGCGCCAGCAAGAGATTCGCTTTCTGCAAGGCGTCGTCGATGCCATGCAGTCGTACTGTCGGGTAGTTCCGGCCTACGGCACTGATGCGTTGGTTCCAATCGCAAGTCAGCTCGAACGGGCTATATCAGGCGAGGAGCTCTCGGCTGTCCTTGCGGCTGCCGAGCACGGAGCAACGATGATTTCGCTGGATGCCCGTCTCCGCTTCTTGGCTGCTCATCTGGGCATTCCGGGCGTGTGGCCACAGGTGCTACTGATGTACGCGCGCGACCTAGGTAAGCTCCCGCGTTCGGCTTATTCCTTAGCTACGATTCGCCAGATGTTCGCGAACAGAACGTTCATCTCGGTGGCAGCCGAAGACCTCGCGCTCATGGCGTACCGAGGGACCGACTGGCTCAAGTTCGGTATGTCCCGCTTCGCGAAGCACTTGGCGTTGCCCGAAACTGAGTTCGATTCCGGTCTCAGGGTTGCGGTTGAGTTCTTGCAGCGGCTAGCCACTGGAGGTCCGTGCCATTTCGGAGCGGCAAATCGAATTCTTCAGCGACTCACGGAAGCACTATTTCGGCACAAGGACGTGCCGAGTGACCTCGAAAGTATACTTTTGGATGCCGTCCTCCGTGCATTGCCAATCAGCGACGACTCAACGGTGCGCAAACAACTATTGCGCTCGGCCATTCAGGATGGGCGACAGGCCGCTCAGAAGGCCGACGCCGGGGAGCTTAAGGAGGTGCGAGTGCTCATGTGCAGCGAGCCACCATGGATTGCCTACACAGCTGAGCGGCACAACGGCGCCACTGGCGAGGTTCGTTTGCAGGCCGCGGCGGGAGGGGCATCCAAGCTTGACGGTGATGCAAGGCCGACGGCAGCGTCTGGTGCCGCGGACAACCCGTTCAGATGAGACGTCGCTCGGTCGTTGCAACCCGATAGGCCAGCACAACATGAGTCGCCGATTCCACGGCTGCCAGCTTGCGGCGGACGGAAGCATCGCAGCGCTTATTCTTAGAGGCGCAGCCAGAAGCTGTGGCCCAAGCGAGATTTTGAAGCAAATGGGCCATCTGCTTCGTACCAGCTGCCCGTCGTGACGGGGAGCGCCATTCTGCGCCTGCGGCCGTGCGCGCGCAGTTGCGGGACCTCGTTCGGGTCTCCGCACTAACTCGAGCGGCCACTCTAGGGCAGCGGATGTCGGCCGAGGGTCGACCAAAGACATTTGCCTGACAGATCTCAGTATCGGTACATAACCGATTTTCATCGCAGACGGCGAGCTAAGTGCTCGCCATTTTTTGTCCAGATTCGCACCCGGGGGCCTATTGGCGAACTGGAAGTTTCCGCTCAGTTCGCCAATCGCTCCCTCGTAAGTTCGCCACTCGAAATCTCCAATGACACCTGTTCCTCAACAGCCTCAAAGGAGAGTCTCATGGCAGCTACGGCAAGCCCCCAAACCCGGTCGTCCTACCCGGCGATCAACACCATGGCACCCGGCGACCGCCGGGTCCTGAACGAAAACGAACTGGCCCAGCGCTGGGGTGTGAGCCCCAAGACGCTGCAACGCTGGCGCAGCGAGGGCCGTGGCCCTCGGTACCTCAAGCTCTCCAAGCGGGTCAGCTACCCGCTGGAAGCCATTCTCGACTTCGAGTACAGCGCGCTGCACGAGTCGACCGCCGAACGCGCGATGGCTTGAGGGAGATGGTCATGAACGATTTGTCCATCTTCCCCGCCGACATCGCCGAGATGTCGGCCGCCCAACTGGCCAAGCTGCCAGCCCACCAACTCTATGAAGTTGACACCAACCTGGATCAGGCCATTGCTTGGCTCAAGAGTGCCCGCACAAAAGTGGATTTGGCACTGGACCAGCGCTTCGGTGTCCAAGGACGGGAAGCCCTGCGTGACACCGCCCGCGACTTTGGCACGGCCCACTTCAATGTCGATGGCTTACATGTCAAATTCGAGCTGCCCAAGAAGGTGTCCTGGGACCAGAAAAAGCTCAAGGCCATCGCCGAGCGCATCGTTGAATCCGGTGAAGCCGTGGAGAGTTATCTCGACGTCAAGCTCGCGGTGCCCGAATCCCGCTTCAACAACTGGCCACCTGCGTTGCAACAGCAGTTTGCTGATGCTCGTACGGTCGACGCCGGCAAGGCCACGTTCGAGCTCAGCCGTGACGAAGGAGGTGTGTGATGGCATTGCCAATCATCTCTGCCTCAACCCGTCTTGCAGAAAAAAGCGGTGTCAAGCTGGTGCTCTTGGGCAAGTCTGGCATCGGCAAAACCACCCAGCTCAAGACCCTGCCCGAGGACCGCACGCTGTTCGTCGACCTTGAGGCTGGTGATCTGGCTGTGCGTGACTGGCAGGGCGACACCCTGCGGCCACAAACATGGCCAGAGTTCCGTGATCTGGTGGTGTTCCTGGCTGGCCCAAACCCGGCACTGCCTGCTGATGCCCCGTACTCACAGGCTCACTTCGACCATGTGTGTGAACGCTATGGCGACCCGGCGCAACTGGCCAAGTACGACACCTACTTCGTTGACAGCATCACGGTGTTGGCTCGCCTGGCACTCATCTGGGCCAAGGTCCAGCCGCAGGCGATGTCTGAGCGCACCGGCAAGCCCGACACCCGCGGGGCCTACGGCCTGCTGGGCCAGGAAATGCTGACCGCATTGACCCACCTGCAGCATGCCCGTGGCAAGCATGTCGTGTTCGTCGCCATCCTCGACGAGAAGCTCGATGACTTCAACCGCAAGGTGTTCGTGCCGCAGATCGAGGGTGCCAAGACGGCCGCTGAGCTGCCCGGCATCGTGGATGAGGTGGTGACCCTGGCCGAGATCAAGGCCGAGGACGGCACGTCTTACCGCGCCTTCATCACCCACACGCTCAACCCCTACGGCTACCCCGCCAAGGACCGCTCTGGCCAGCTGGATCTGCAGGAGCCACCCAACCTGCGTGCGCTCATCGACAAGTGCGCCACGGCCACCCAGGCGAACCAACCCCAATCTCAATTCAATCAGGAGTAACTCATGTCCGCATGGAACGATTTCAACGACGCTGAACATCAGCAATCCTTCGACCTTATCCCCAAGGGCACTGTGGCCAAGGTCCGAATGACCATCAAACCCGGTGGTTATGACGACTCCAACCAAGGCTGGATGGGCGGCTATGCCACACAGAGCTTCGACACCGGCAGCATCTTTCTGGCAGCCGAATTCGTGGTGCTCGAAGGTGAATTTGCCAAGCGCAAGCTGTGGTCCAACATCGGTCTGCAAAGCCCCAAGGGCCCGACCTGGGGCAACATGGGTCGCACCTTCGTGCGCGCTGCTTTGAACTCGGCCCGCAACGTCCGGCCCGACGACAACACCCCACAGGCCGCCGCCGCCCGCCGCATCCAGGGCTTTCATGAACTCGATGGCCTGGAGTTCGTCGCCCGCATCGATGTAGAAAAGGACGGTCGCGGAGAAGCCAAGAACGTGGTCAAGATGGCCGTCGAGCCGGGCGAGCCCGAGTACGCCGCCTTGATGAATGGCACGGGATTTATCCCCAACCGTACGGCTGGGACCCCAACCGCAGCCCCGACCGCACATTCATCCACGGTCCCAACCGCAGTCCCACCCGCAGTCTCACCTGCAGCGGTTGGGCGCTCCGCAGTGTCCGGCAAGCCGGCCTGGGCACAGTGAGGGGGGAATGAAATGCTGGGTCTGCTCACGACAGGCCCGGGGGTACGGCCATACCGACAACCGGTATGGCACCGGCAACCCCCGGCGCTATCCCATCGACTGGGTGTTTTGTTCCCATCGCTGCCAGGACGCGTTCCACTCCATGTACGGCAACTGGGTTCATGCGCACAAGTTCAACCAGGAGGTCGAGATGATCGATGCTTCTGATGTTGAACGCGCAGCGATGCGCCAATGTCTCAAGGCCTTTGGCGAAGCGGCTGGCGAGATTGGCTTTGCCAAGCCGCTGGGTGATTACGCAGAGGCCGAAGCCTTGCGTGTGATTGATGCAATCGTCACCTGCTACACGGACGCCATGGCGGCGCACCATGAAGCCACCAAGTTTCCCCCGGTGCGTGGCATGCCACCGACGCCAGATCCGTTGGCCAACCCGTTCGCGGATCTCGAGGACGACTTGCCTTGGGAAGAGCCGAAGGCAAAAACGTCACACCCGCAACCGGCGAAGGGGAGAAAGTCATGATCGACTTCAACTCCTCGGCGAGTGTCTCTGGCCAGTTGGAGGCGTTACTCGACGCTGGCATGCAGCGACAGCGCGCCAAACAAACGCCCCGGCAGTACCTCGGTGCATCCCGGCTGGGGGCCTCGTGCGAGCGAGCACTTCAGTACGAGTTCGCCAAGGCCCCGGTCGATCCTGGCCGTGACACCTCCGGACGCATCTTGCGCATCTTCGAGCGCGGGCACGTGATGGAGGACTGCATGGTCATGTGGCTGCGCGAGGCCGGGTTTGATCTGCGCACCCGCAAGGCGGATGGTGAGCAGTTCGGCTTCTCGGCGGCTGGCGGACGACTCAAGGGACATGTCGACGGTGTCATCGTTGCTGGGCCTGAGGGCTTTATGTACCCCGCGCTTTGGGAGTGCAAGTGCCTGGGCAACAAATCCTGGCGCGAGCTGGAGAAGCACAAGCTGGCGATTGCCAAGCCGATCTACCACGCCCAAGTGGTGCTCTATCAGGCTTACCTGGAGTTGCACGAGCACCCGGCGCTCTTCACGGCGATCAACGCCGACACCATGGAGATCTACACCGAACTCGTGCCCTTTGATGCGGTGCTGGCGCAGCGCATGTCCGATCGCGCCGTCAAGGTGATCACCGCCACCGATGCCGGGGAGTTGCTGCCCCGCGCATTCCATGAATCCACCCATTTCGAGTGCCGGATGTGCCCATGGCAGGACCGGTGCTGGAGGAGCCCCACATGAACATTCCCACCATGCAAGACGTCTTGGGTGAGCGTCTGGTCGATGCGCGCGAGGCCGCGCATTGTCTGAACATCCCCACGTACCTGCTGACCCACCCCAGTGAGCGCAATCGCTTGCGCGTGCCGCATTACCGCGTGGGCAAGCTGGTGCGCTTCAAGCTCCAGGAGTTGATCGATTGGCTGGAGCAGCAAGGAGGCAAGTCGCATGCTTGACTTCAATGACGCCCCTGCCGAATTGCCACCCGATCCTGGCGTGACTCGTGAATCCTTGCGCACCGATCTCGTCGCACGAATGGATTCCATCCTGGCCACGCTGTTCCCGGCTGGCAAAAAGCGCAAGGGCAAATTCCTCATCGGCGATGTGCTGGGCAGCCCCGGCGAGAGTCTGGAGGTCGTTCTCGATGGCGAGAAGGCCGGTTTGTGGACTGATCGTGCCACCGGTGATGGCGGTGACATCTTCGATCTGATCGCTGCGTATCTGAGTGTCGATGCACACACAGATTTCCCCCGCGTGATGCAACACGCTGCCGACCTGCTTGGCCAGGCTCCTGCTGCCACGTCGCGCAAGACCAAGAAGAAAGAGGCTCCGCTCGACGATCTGGGCCCAGCCACGGCCAAGTGGGACTACTTCGATGCAGCCGGGCATCTGATCGCCATCGTCTACCGCTACGACCCGCCTGGTGGCAAGAAGGAATTCCGCCCATGGGACGTCAAGCGACGCAAGATTGCGCCTCCCGACCCCAGGCCGCTGTACAACCAGCCGGGGATGAAGGACGCCGCTCAAGTCGTGTTGGTTGAGGGCGAGAAGTGCGCGCAGGCGCTGATCAATGCTGGCGTTGCCGCCACCACGGCCATGCACGGCGCCAATGCCCCGGTCGACAAGACCGACTGGACGCCCTTGGAAGGCAAGGCTGTGTTGATCTGGCCCGACCGCGATAAACCGGGCTGGGAGTATGCGGCCAATGCTGCGCAGGCGGTGTTGGACGCCGGTGCCAGGTCCTGCCACATCCTGTATCCGCCCCAGGAAGCAGCTGAAGGTTGGGATGCGGCCGACGCCATTGCCGAAGGCTTTGATGTCGCGTCCTTTCTCGTGCATGGACCACGCATGCAGATCCACGCCGTGGCTGAAGATGCGGAACCGGTGGTCAGCAGTGACGAGTCGGTGTGGGGCACGGAGGATGCGCTGGCGCTGGCCTTCACCCGCCGCTACCACCGCGACTGGCGCTACGTGGCCGCCTGGGGTCGATGGCTGGTGTGGGACGGACAACGCTGGCGCAATGAGGACACGCTCGCCGCCACCGATCTGATCCGCAGCGTGTGCCGTCAGACTGCATTGCGTGCGGAGGATCGCAAGGTTGCCGCCAAGCTGGCCAGTTCTGGCACCGTGGGTGGAGTGGAGCGTCTGGCCCGTGCGGATCGTCGCCATGCCGCAACCACCGATGAGTGGGATGCTGACCCATGGCTGCTCAATACCCCCGGTGGCGTGGTCGATCTCAAGACCGGTCGCACGCGCGCCAACGACCGTGCGGACCGCATGACCAAGATCACCACGGCCACGCCGCGCGGTGAGTGCCCCCAGTGGCGCTCGTTTCTGAATGACGTGACCGGCGGCGACCAGAACCTGCAGGACTACCTGCAGCGCATGGTGGGCTACGCGTTGACCGGCTCCACCCGCGAGCACGCATTGTTCTTCCTGTACGGCACCGGTGCCAACGGCAAGTCGGTGTTCGTTAACACGCTGGCCGACATCCTGGGCGACTACGCCACCAACGCGCCCATGGACACCTTCATGGAAACGCGCACCGACCGTCACCCAACCGATATGGCAGGCCTGCGCGGTGCACGCTTTGTGGCTGCCATTGAAACTGAGCAGGGCCGGCGCTGGGCCGAGTCCAAGGTCAAAAACTTGACCGGGGGCGACAAGATCGCGGCGCGCTTCATGCGACAGGACTTCTTCGAGTTCTTCCCGCACTTCAAGCTTTTTGTGGCGGGTAATCACAAACCAGCGATTCGCAACATCGACGAGGCCATGAAGCGGCGTCTGCACCTGATCCCGTTCACGATCACCGTGCCGCCGGAAAAACGCGACAAGCACCTGCAGCAAAAGCTGCTGGCTGAGCGTGACGGCATCCTGGCGTGGGCACTGGAAGGGTGTCTCGCCTGGCAACGCCTGGGACGACTGGATCCACCGCAGCAAGTGCTGGACGCCACGGACGAGTACTTCGAAGAGGAAGACGCCATTGGCGAGTTTCTGGATGAGGACTGTCAACAGTCGGCCGTGGCGCGCGAAGCGATTTCTGCGATCTACCAGCGCTGGCGCGAACGGGCCGAGCGACGCGGTGAATACGTGGGCACCAGCCGCTGGCTGACCCAGCAACTCATCAACCGTGGTTTTGCACGCACACGCCTGCATGGCGGAGCGAAAGCCCTGTCTGGTCTGTCGCTCAAGCCCCGCGAAATGAGTGGCTACATGCCCTATCGCGATGACTGAAACCCATCGTCTGAACCCTATGGGTGACCGAAAGTGACCGGCAAATCGTTATCCCTTCCCACCGCGCGCGTACGCCCGCGTGAGGCGTTAACGATAGACGGGTCACCTTCGGTCAAGGCTTTGATTGAACAAAATCAGCGCTGTGCAGTGAGGCACCTAACCCAGGCGGGCCACGTATCTTCCGTTATGTTGACGTCAACATAACGCCCGTTATGTTGCGGCCATATTTATGTGCACAGATCACCACGCCACTTGACTCTCAGAGGAGGCAAAGGCAATCGTGCGCACATAATTTCCGACATTGCGTCACAAGGTGCTCAGAAAGGTCATCACAGACTTGTTTGACCCTCTCTTGCTTGAGGGTTTGGGCAGCGACTCAATATTCACACTGGCCAGGGCTTTGGCCTTCATTTCAAGATCTACCTCGGCATAGATGTGAGTGGTATCAATTGAGACATGCCCCAACCAGGCACGGATGGTATTGATGTCTACGCCTGCTCGAAGTAGATGAACGGCTGTTGTGTGTCGGATGGTGTGTGGACTTACACGTGTGCATTTCAGTGGCTTTTGATTTCCAAGGGCCAGCGCAGCATAAGTTGTGACCAGTCGATGGATCCCAAACCGTGTCATTGGATCGCCTGTTCGACCAAGGAATACACGATCCTTGCCATCTCGGTCAGAAATCAACGGCTTAAGTGCTGCCACCGTCAAGGGCCAAAGGGGGCACAACCTCAACTTGTTGCCTTTGCCAAGAATGCGGACACAAGGTGATGTACCCACTTGTACGCAATCGATGGTGAGACCTGCGGCCTCATCAGCACGAGCCCCACTGTTGTACAGGAACAGTAGCAAGGCATAGTCCCGTGCACCCTGGCCTGTAGATCTGAGCGGTTGATTCAACAACGCATCCATCTCAGGTTTGTCCAGATAGCCGATCATTGGCTTGGCCGATTTTTTGAACGGAATTGACCTTACCTCTGCACACCACGAAACATGTTCTGGCGAGCGCATCCCGATAAATTTTGCAAGGGAATGAATGGCGCCCAAGCGCTGATTTCTTGTCGCGACACTGCAATTTCTGACCGATTCGATTGTTTCCAGGAAGGATCTAATGACACCAGGCGAGATATCAAAGACGTTCAGACGGTCAACTGATTTGCGCATCTTGGTGCCTGCAAATGGCAATAGCAATGACAAGGTGTCGCGATAGCTGATTTGGGTGTTGTGCGACAGATTCCTTTCAGCCACCAAATGCTCAAGCAGAAATCGACGAACCCACGGGCCGAGGAGGTTGAGATCACGCATGATCGACCTCCATTTCGGCGTACACAGCAAACCTGAGACTTGCCTCCTCCAGGAGTTCTGGAGTCATCGTCAAATAACGCTGTGTGGATTTAATTTTGATGTGGCCGAGATACGTCGCCAAATGGGGAAGGAGACGTTGTACATCCTCGTTAGATCGATACCAGTGAATGACTCTGTGCACTGCAGCAGTGTGACGGAGGTCATGTAATCGCGGTGGTTTTTTTTCACCCGGTGGGGCACCTATTCTTGCAGCGTTTCTAACCTGAACAAACCAATCGTTGACCTGCCTGTACCCAAGAGCAGAACCAGATCGGATGGCAAATACAGCTGAATCCACTCCGTCTGGCATTGGAAGAGAATTTCGTCGGATTATGTGGTGCTTGAGCTCCTCTGAAACCCTTTCACCCAGTGGGACCAGCCGCGTTTTGTAGAACTTGGTATCACGTACTGTGATGATTTTTTCAGCAAGATTGATGTCCGAAATCTTCAGCGACAAAGCTTCACTGACACGAAGTCCCGTGCCATACAACAAGATCAGAAGCGACTTCAGAGAAGATGCTTGCAATGGACAGCACGGATTGTTGATGACCACTGTGGCATCAAGTAATCGTTGAATCTCTTCAGTCGAGTAAACATGCGGCGTCAGCGATGGCGGCAATGCCGGGATATCGCTCGGCAGTGGTGCCTTGTCAACATATCCACGAGCTATGGCATATCGGTACAGTCCATTCAAGAGTTTGTATTTTAGGTACCAAGAGTTGCTAATTGAGCCAGATCCCATGAGGAATTTGGACACTGATTTAGGTGAGACCCTCTTGAATTCACAGTCGCCCACTGTCTTTGCGAATTGGTAAAGCGTGCGCTCAGCGCTTTCCAATCTGACACCGACCGATCGACGCGACACGAGATAGCAGCTGATGACTTGAGAGACTTTCATGACAAGTCTCCCAGATCAAATGCCGCGACTTCACGTAATGCCCTCACATCTGTCTTGGCATACACCCTGGTTGCAGATGCACTCTGGTGACCAAGGTGATCACCAATTTCATTTAGATTGAACCCCTCTGAGAGCAGCCTGACGGCACATGCGTGACGGAGTGAATGTGGACCTGATCGCTTGATTGATACGCCAAGTTCTTTGATTCTGCGATGTACTGTTGTACTCAATCCCGCTCGAGATATCGGAGATAGTGGGGCTGCAAATCGAATAAAAACTTCTGGGCATTCGACTGCAGGTCGAACGGTACTGATGTACTGATCTAAAGCGTCTGCCACAGAGGCGATCAGTGGATAGATCTGCGGTCTTCGATTCTTGGCGCGCTGAATCAACAGTGTTGAATTTTTTCGATCAATTTGATCGAGACGCAAGGAAGCGACCTCACATGTTCGCAACCCATAAATGGCCATCAGCATCATGATGGCCCGATCTCGAATGTCATTCGACGCGCCGGAATCCGCATTTGTCAGTAGACGCCGGACGTCGGGCCATTCAAGTGCTGAAGGCAACCCTTCATCCCTGTAAATTCGAGGGCGATCAATCAGTGTGGGTAGACGAGCATCACATTTTCCCGTGGATGCAGCATGTCGCAGAAAGACCCGCAGCATGGTGACTATGTATGCGGATGAGGTTCTCCCCCAGTTTTTACCCATTTCCACGAAATAAGCGTCGATGTCATGGATGTTGATCTGTGAGAATTTTTTTCCCCTGCCACCATACCAACAAAGAAATGATGTCAGTCGTTCTGTCCACTGCTCGATTGTCGAAGAGGACAGACCTCGTTCGTCGCGCATCCAAGATACGTAGCTTTCAAGCTCCTCGATGAAAAATTTCGGATTCTCTGGCTCTACCAGCCAGCCAAGAAATCGGAGCCATGGCTGACTGCATTTTTTCACTCCATAAATTGCACCAGGGCTCGGATTGCTTTCCGTGACAAGACCGACAATTTCATCAAATCGCTGTCGATCCATGCCATTTCGATCGCTGATTCGCATGTGGTTGGCAAATCGCAAAAGTGCCTGGCCTTTGACCTGCAAGGTGACACGCGTGCTTCCCGTCGAATGACAGTGCTGTAGATAGCGCTCACGTTCCTGAGCGAATAAACCATCGCGCTGCCTCTGAATGGCATATTGCTTGGCGTATAGGTAGTCAAACATGGCAAGTCTCCAAAAGTTGGTGGACCTGCCAGCTGAACGCTGAAATTATGTTGTGTCAAGACACGGGTTGGAGATGCCCTTTCTAGTGAGAAACCAATCTTGGATCACATAAATATGGCCGCAACATAACTTCCGT
>Ga0255126_1000205_pt1 | contig 25333 bp, 18 predicted proteins | sample Law_Miss_RepA_8d_FD_188556 | JGI IMG/M metagenome (GOLD analysis project Ga0255126, IMG submission 188556) | Freshwater microbial communities from St. Lawrence River, New York, United States - Law_Miss_RepA_8d | ecosystem: Environmental > Aquatic > Freshwater > River | place: USA: New York... | reverse complement strand
GATTGGATTCTTCGAGAAAATCAAGGTGTCTGCAAACGGATAATTCTCAGCCGAGCGGTACTCTCCGAAAGCATCAATCCATGCTTCGTCGTTACCCATGGATGCTTGTTTATCTTTGGAATTCAAAATCCCTACGCGTCTCCTGAAAATCACCCAGTCTTTCTGTACAAGCGTTCCAGATGCTCTGCTCATAGGAACTTCGCTTGGAAACGGTACGGCATCAATCCACTTGACATCACCATCGGTGAAGTCAAATAGAAGCACGACATATCCGAAGCAGGGGGTTAGCATCCCAAAGTGTGAGTTCTTTCGGTCTTTTTTCTCGTCATCACCTTGCTTGGATTGCGATATGCGACGACTCAAAAGGTCTTTACCGGCTTCAGCGATTTCGTCGAACGTGCATAGCCGTTGGATAGGTCCAAGCAACTTTTGATCGTCGAAGATCGCGTTTGGGGACCAAGCATCGTTGAAGTAACGGACAAGAACACCTACTGTCGTTCTTTTCTGGTGGACTCCAACAACATCCCAGTCGGATAAACCAGTCGTCTCTGGCGCAGAGACCGAATCGAGAACTTGAGATTTAAAGTAATCGAGGATCGTCGCTACCGAAACTTGATCTTTTACTGCAAGCCGTGAGCCCTCGGGACCTACGACACGTTGATCGAAAGCCCGCACGTCGAGAAGCGACCAAAATTCTGGTGCGTTGTTTGCAATCCCCTCTTTGGTAACCAAGTTGGCGATTTGCTCTATCTTGTTACCACTAGGAACTTGGGAAAAGTCTTGACTCCAAGTAGCGGTCTTCGACCACCAGTCCTTCGGTAATGCTTCCGGTTCCTTCTTGTCGCTTCTGTCCGAAACGGCAGTTGCCGCCATCGTTGTGCTTGCCCAAAGCCCACCTGGGCCTCGAAGCATAGGCCACCAAATGACCATTGCCGAGACAACACACACTCCAGCTAAAGATAAAACGAGCCCTGCAAGAATTTTGCCAACAGTCAGGCCGTCTTCAGCCAGCGACTCATCGATGTCGAACATGTTGTCATTCAACAACTCATTCGCCATCGGTCTACCTTCCCGACGATGAAACAATATAGGCTTGTCGGTAATGAGTTCCGGGTGCAGACCTGGCGCAGATAGTTTATCGACTGGTCTTGCTGGTACTTGTACGTCCTTGCCGCATCGACCACATTGAATGGTCTGTCCTTCCATGTCAGGGGTTGTACGGACTTGTCGTCCGCATTGGCAAATGACTTTTCGCATGGGGGTTTTGGTTGAAGCCAGGTCAATAGAAAGGATTCCTAAAGCGAACCCGAAGTGTACCGCAGAGAAGTGTGTCGTCAACTTTATTCAGCAAGAATGCTCAATGTTACAAAGCACGACGAATTGTCGTAGTTAGACGCTCGTCGGTAGTTATGGAAGCTTCTGTTTGAAATGCTGATCTTTTTAGCATTGCAAGCGCGATCCAATGATGTTTCTCCACTGGAGATTCTACGAGTGAGGTAATTATACCAGTCGGCTTTTCGTCTATGTGCAAAGTTTGACCGACCGTTGGGGCGGGCATGGCTGCTAAGTCATTCGGCTGGGTGGTGATATCGACCAAGCATAATCGCTTCTGAACCTGCCCGAGTGCGTCGAGACGAGCAACGGTTTCTTGGCCTAGATAACAACCTTTCTTGAACGAAATCGCTCTCGGATCAATGTCGAGTTCTTGGGGTAGATTCTTGTCGTCAAAGTCTACTGCGAACCAAGGCCAAAAGTTCTCTATGCGCGATTGCTCCCATCCTATGCGATCTTCGCAATTGCTCTCGATCAATGAATGCATGGAGCTAGTCAGCGACGAAAAGTGTTCCGGCTCGATGAGTAGCAACTTAGACGTTTTCGAAATCCAAGGTGCATGGATTGCGAAAGCAATTCCGTCTGGGTGAGATTGGCAATTTGAACCGATTGTCCAGGATGCGTTCGGTGTAGCAAGCCACGGAGATTCCGATGGGAGCAAGATCGCTTTCCATTGAGAGGAAGCGTCTCGCACAATTGCGTCCTCGCGGATGATGTAACGATCGAAGTGGGGTACAAGCTTCTCTGCTTGGTTCGGTACGGTGATAAACCAAGTCTTCGTATCGCTGCAACATGCGATCCCATGTGCAAGGGTACGACCTTTAGGATCGAGCACGAATGTCTCTTTTGAATCACCTGCTTGCAACTGCCGAAGGTCTTGGGTGCAGAGGTTGTTTACGATCTTGTTTCGGTCTGCACCGATAAGCTCGATGATAGTTATCTGGCCGATTGAATATCCATCGACTTTTGACATTCGTAATCCGATTCTTAGAACTAAACGTTGAAGAGGAAGTGGCAAATGTCGCCGTCTTGCATGACGTAGCTTTTACCTTCAGTTCGCATTCTACCGTTAGCGCGAATTTCCTTTTCGTTCTGGTACTGTTCAAGGTCGGCAAGGGAATAGCACTCGCAGCGGATGAAACCTCTTTCGAAATCAGTATGGATCACACCTGCGGCTTGAGGAGCGGTCGCTCCGATCGGGATGGTCCAAGCTCGGATTTCTTTCTCGCCAGCTGTAAAGTAGCTTTGTAGCCCGAGGGTCTTGTAAGCTTGTCGCGCGACGGTCTGAAGTGCAGGTTCGCTGAGTCCCACAGCGGAGAGCATCTCTGTTCGGTCTGGTTCGTCTAGCTCGGCGATTTCCGCTTCGAGTTTCGCGCAGACGGGAACTACAAGTGCCCCACTCTTTGAAGCAACCTCACGGACTTGGGTTACCCTTGGGCTTTCACCAAGCAGATCGGTTTCATCGACGTTGGCAATATAAAGAATCGGTTTGGCTGTCATCAACCCAAAGCTGCTGATTGCCTTCGCTTCAGCTTCTTCGAGTTTCAAAAGCCTCAGAGGTTGCTCGGCCATCAAATGGGCTTGGCATTTCTTGATGGCTTCCATCCTAAACTTCGCTTCTTTATCCCCAGTGCGAGCAGCGCGTTCGGCCTTTGGTAATGCGGTTTCCAAGCTTTGGATATCAGCGAAAAGGAGTTCCATCTCGATAGTTTGCATGTCGGAAACCGGATCGACTTTGCCAGCGACGTGTGTTACGTCGGGGTCGTCGAAGCAACGGACGACTTGGAGAATCGCATCGACTTCGCGAATGTGACTGAGGAATTTATTCCCGAGTCCTTCACCTTCGCTAGCACCTTTGACAATCCCAGCAATATCTACGAGTTTGAACATCGCTGGAATGATCTTTTGGGTCTTGATGAAATGCTGAATTCGATCGAGACGCGCGTCTGGGATACTGACAATCCCTTCGTTTGGTTCGATGGTGCAGAACGGATAGTTCGCAGCCTGGGCTCCTTGAGTTCCAGTCAAAGCATTAAAGAGGGTGCTTTTGCCAACATTCGGTAGTCCAACGATTCCGGCTTCCATCGATCGATCCTAGCTCTGTTTTCTGTAATTAGGAGTGCAAGTTTTGTGTCGCATTGCGGCGCAACTGCAACGCATTGCGATCTAGCTCAGACGTGATCCGAAGAGCACCTGCATACAACATGTTTCAATCCAACGGGTGTTACTCGTGACGCAAGAGTGGGAACAAAATCACGTCTCGAATGCTGCGAGAATTGGTTAGCAGCATCACCAGTCGATCGATGCCGATTCCCAAACCACCTGCTGGTGGCATGCCGTAGCGCAACGCACGGATGAAATCCGTATCCATCTTCGCCATCGAATCCTCTTCGGCCATCCCGTCGAGTTGTGTTTTGAAGAGTGATTCTTGCAAGATCGGATCATTCAATTCGGTATACGCATTTGCAAGCTCCATGCCATGGATGAAGAGTTCAAATCGTTCGGCAATATTTGGATTCGATGAACTGCGTTTCGTCAGCGGACACAAGCTTGCAGGGTAGTCGGTAACGAAAATCGGGCCAATCAACGCGTCTTCTACCTTCTCTTCGAACACTTCGCTAACTACGACATCGGGATGTTTGCCGGTTGGATCGAGTCCGATCTTTTTGGCAAGCTTCGCAATGCCTTCTTGGTCGTCGATTTTCAGCCCGGTGTGCTGCTCGAAAAGCTCGGTATAGGTCTTGCGCTGAAACGGAGGTGTGAAGTCGATTGGTAGATCCCCCCACATCAATTGATACCCTTGCCCCGTAGCTTGAATCGCTTCGACAATGATCTGTTGGGTTAGATCCATCATGACCTTGTAGTCGGCGTAAGCCCAATAGAGCTCGATCATCGTGAACTCTGGATTGTGCTTGGGACTGATCCCCTCGTTTCGGTAGACTCGCCCCATCTCGTACACACGCTCGATTCCACCGACCATCAACCTCTTGAGGTGAAGCTCGAGAGCGATGCGCAAAAAGAGCTTCATGTCCAAAGCATTGTGGTGGGTGACGAACGGTCTGGCAGCCGCACCGCCGGCGATCGTGTGAAGCGTCGGTCCTTCTACCTCCACGAACGCATGCTTTGCTAAAGTGCTACGTATGGACTGTATGATTTTCGTGCGCTTCAAAAACGTTTGAAGGGACTCTTGGTTGTACGTCAAGTCGACGTAACGCATCCGTTGTCGCAACTCGGGATCTTGCAGACCGGCGTGCTTCTCGGGAGGTGGCTCAAGGGTCTTTGTCATAAAGTGAAGCTTGGCAGCAAATACTGTAAGCTCGCCGGTATTCGTTCTACCGAGTCTACCGTCGATCCCTACGAGGTCTCCGAAATCCAGCAACTTTGTCAATTCGAAATCGGCGTCGCTGACATGTCCTTTAGGAATCATGATTTGGATGTCGCCGGTCAAATCGCGGATGTTAAGAAACACGAGTTTGCCAGCGGTGCGCATCAAGATGATTCGGCCCGCGACGCGTACCTCCGGACCGATCTCTTCGCCTGCCCCTTGCTCAATTTTCCAAGCTTTGTAGTCGACCGGTTGCCCGCTGTTTTGTCCGCCGTCGAAATCCGGAAGGGGAATCAAGGAGCCATCCGCCTTGCGAAATTGAACCTCAGCAACCTTCCCGCGGACTTGCTCGATAAACAAGCGATTGTCGAATCGTTGGCCCCAAGGGTCCAAGCCAAGGGCTTCGATTTTTTTAAGCTTCTCTAGCCTCGCCGCTTGATGAACCCCTAGGTCATTCCCGGCGGAAGTCGCTGGGTCGTTTGGTTGAGAGTCAGACATGGTCTAGAATTTCGGCAAAGTAAGGGAAAGAGTTTCTCGGAAAGAGTTTCTCATGGGTGGCAGATTGTAAGGATTTACGCTGGAAAACCAAGCGTCAATCGAAGGGCGGACCGGGGGTTATTTTGCGCGGAATTTGCAGTGAATCAAGGGATTCACGCAGGTTCTAAGCTTGCGAGATACCCAGCGGAAAACGGCGTTTAAACTGATGGATTCGCTGAGAAAACGAAAGCTGAGAAAACGAAAAGGATGTAATTATGGATCTATTTGCAAAAGCGGAGCAAGCCAACCGGCAAAAGGCTGAGCCTCTAGCCGCAAGGATGCGACCAAGGGTTCTCGACGAGATGATCGGGCAATCTCATTTGCTCGCCCCAGGAAAACTCCTCAGAAGGCTCGTCGTCTCGAAAAGGATTCAGTCGTTGCTCTTTTACGGACCACCCGGAACCGGCAAAACTACCCTTGCTCGACTGATCGCCGCCGAAACGAAATCGGCGTTCCGGCAGCTAAACGCAGTGACTAGCGGAATCAAAGAACTTCGTGAATCGCTGGAATGGGCACAAACAGAACTGAGCGTCACAGGTGCAAGACCCATCCTGTTTATCGACGAAATCCACCGCTTTAACCGCTCGCAACAAGACGCTTTATTGCCAGACGTCGAAGCCGGCACAATTTCCTTGGTCGGGGCTACTACCAGCAATCCGTTCTTCTCAGTCAACGGTGCTCTGCTGAGTCGCTCTCAAATATTCGAACTGCAGCCTCTGACTGAAGAAGATATCGCCGAGTTACTAAACAGAGCCCTTCGCGATCCAGAACGAGGGTTTGGAAAGCTCAACATCGAAGTCGAGTCCGACGCGATTGCGTTTTGCGCAAAGATGGCCGAAGGAGATGCTCGTCGCGCATTGAATGCAATCGAAGTGGCCATTCTTTCGTCAAATCAGTTTCCGGTAAAGCTCAGCGTTCCTCTGATGCAGGAAAGCATGCAGAAGAAGATCCTGCAGTTCGACCCAAGCGGAGACCAGCACTACGATATGGCAAGCGCACTGATCAAAAGTATCCGTGGGTCCGATGTAGATGCGTCCCTGTATTGGTTGGCTCGAGCAATTGAAAGTGGTGAGGAAATCCGTTTCTTAACTCGTCGCCTCGTGATCCTGGCAAGCGAAGATATCGGGAACGCTGATCCTCAAGCTCTCGTGCTCGCTGTAGCCGCCATGCAAGCGTGTGAATTCGTCGGCTTGCCTGAATGCCAATTGACCCTCTCACAAACGGTTATCTATTTAGCCCTTGCCCCCAAAAGCAATTCAGCAACAACCGCCATCGGCGCAGCGCGTGAAGAAGTGCGGAGCGGAAAACTCATCGCCGTACCAAACCACTTGCGAGATGGTCATTACCCAGGCTCAAAACAACTCGGTCACGGTGCCGATTACGCTTATGCCCATGATCACGAAGAAGGAGTCGCCGCACAAGATTATCTCGGCGTCGATCGCCAGTTCTACAAGCCTGTGGAGCGAGGTCACGAAGTGGAACTCGCTCGACGCTACGAGGAGTTGCAAAGGAAACTCAAGCCTCGTCAACCGTAAGAAACTTGCGATACCCTTCCGGCACAGGTATCTTGCAACATCTCGCTAAGTAATGATTTTCGGACTGACTCCACCGACCCACCTTTTTTGAAACCAAGTAGTCTCCCATGAAACGTCTCTCTCCTAACCTCGTCTCGGCACGCAAATTTGCAATCGCCTCGGTACTCCTCACGCCGCTATCATACTTGTTGCCTTTCGTAGGTATCGGACTCGATCAGCACGACCGTGCGCATGCGCAAGAAGCGAACGGGGATCAGCTACCCAAACTGCCTAAGCTGACCGGTGCCGGAGAAGTGCGAAAGCTGCATGATGGGTTCAAGTTCACCGAAGGCCCAGCGTACGATGGGCGGCACTACCTTTACTTCACGGACATCCCAAACAATCGAATCCTTCGAACGGATGTCGGTGGCTTTCCCGATCGTGTTGGCCCAGCAGAAGTTTTTCTTGAAGAATCGCAGAGTTGCAACGGCCTGATGTTTGACGGCAATGGCAAGCTGCTCGGGTGCCAGATGAAGGGGAACGTTGTTTCGATCGATGTAGCAACCAAAAAAGTCACCCTTCTGGCAAATCGTTACAAGGATAAACCCTTCAATGCTTGCAACGACTTAGTAGTCGATCAACAAGGTGGTATCTACTTCACCGACCCCCGTTACGCTGCCCCGGAACCTTGGCCTCAAGGTATCGAAGCCTTCTATTATCGAAACGCAGAAGGTGTCGTGAGTCGACTTGGGGAAAACCTCATCGCACCGAACGGAATCATTCTCTCGCCCGACGAAAAAACGTTGTACGTAGTTCCGTCGATGCAGAAAGAGATCATGGCTTATCGCGTCGAATCCCCCGGTCGCTTAACTGATGGGAAAGTCTTCTTCGAAATACGCCAACCGAAAGGCAAATCAACGAGCGGCGGGGATGGCTTATCGATTGATGTTGAGGGAAATCTATATGTAACAACCGATTTGGGAGTGCAGTGTGTTTCCCCTAAAGGTGATTTGCTCGGCGTGATCGAGTTTCCAGAGCAACCTGCTAATTGCGCTTTCGGCGGACCTGGCAATAAAGTCCTCTTTGCGACTTGCCGTACTGGCTTGTATGCCGTTCCCATGCCAATCGCCGGGCATGTGTTTAAAGGGCGAGTCACAGGTAATGGTCTTCTTGGGTCGGGAGTTAGCGATAAGTAATGTTCAAGGCTTATCTTTGGTTTCCTTCCGTTCTGAATCCACGATCTTTGCTTGTCGCTTCGATCGCAATCGCGATCGCTTGCTCTGATGGTAGAGGTCAAGACACGTCAACGCCCCCTGAAAAGGTCGCTAATGGACAAGCGGCAAGCGGGGGGACGACTGGCAATAGCAAAGATCGAGCCGACGAACGAGCCAATGATCGAGCCAAAGGGGAAGAGGATATTGGTAAGCAGGTCGAGCAATTAGCAGTACAGCTTGACGCTGACAAAGAGTCTGAAAGAGATCAAGCCGAAGAAGCGATCTATCAATTCGGACCACAAGCTTTGGATTACTTGCCTGCTATCAATGAGGAGATGTCTGCCGAGCAGCAGATGCGAATCGAACGCTTGCGGGAAAAGTTTAAAAACGAAGCTGCTGTGTTCCTTCAAGAGCCCAAGTTAGTCAAAGTTGTTGGCCGCCTCAGTCCCCTCGAAGCCTTGGAAGCATTAGCGAAACAGACCGGCAACAAGCTTTCGCTTAAACCCTATCTGCAGGTCCAAGAGTTTCAAACGCCGCTTGATTTGGAACTTCAAGGGGTTACTTACTGGGAAGCGATCGACGAGCTGCTCGAGTTGATTGGATGGCGAGTAAGTGCTCACGATGGGGACCAAGTCCGATTCGTAAAACGACAGGAAAATCAGGATTCATCGCAGGCTTCTTTCGTTGGGCAAGATTTTCAAGTTTACGTTGGTGCTTTGAGAATTGAACCGATATCAGTAAGCCGCACGATCGGTTTTCAGAACCAGGCTTTGAACATCTCGAATCTCGATCTGATGTTTCAGTGGGAGCCACGCATCAAGCCGATGTTCGTCGGACTCGATCTGCCGACGCATGTGATTCGAACAGACGATGACGAGCTGTTAGCGATTTCGAAAGAGACGCAATCGGAATTCGTTCCCACAGGTAATCAGATTGTCGCGAGTTTCCGAATGCGAAATCCTGAGAATGCCGGAAAGCAGATTGCCGACTTGAAGGGGAAGCTCAATATGGTAATTCCCGGTCGGTTGGCCTCCGTGGAGTTTTCTGATCTAGGTAACGAAGAGTCGCAGAAATTGCAGACGGGTGACTTACAAGTCGAGCTCGAGTCGGCCCGAAAGAATCGTGACGTTTACGAAATTCGACTTGGTCTGTCGTTGAAATCTCAACCTTCCGAAGAAATCCTTCAAGGTTGGGTGTTGCTTGGAAATGCATTTCTCGTCGATAGTAAAGGGACGCGTGTGGAGCATGCGGGATGGTCAACACATCGATGGAATCCCAAAGAAGTGGGAGTCTCGTTCTTATTTGACATCGAAGGTGACTTAAGCGACTATCGATTTGTGTATCGAGCACCAGAGTCGGTGGTCGAGCAAACTATAGAGTACTCGTTACGAAATATTCCTCTTCCATGATCGATTTTTTGCCCTGGGATGCTGAAATTGAAAGCCCCGCAACCATTGCGATTTTAGGGGGAGGGCCGTTGGGAATCGAAGCCGCGTTGTATGCGAGGTTTCTCGGCTACCATGTTTCCATATTCGAGTCGCGGCGCGTTGCCCACCGAATGCTTGATTGGAATAATCGGTCACTGTCTTTGCCTGCAAGCGAATTGACGACGAGCTTGGGAATCGCTGCCCTTCGAGCTCAGTACCCGGACGTACGTGATATCGATCCAGGCCGCATGCTGACTGGAAAAGAGTACGCAGAAGAGTATTTATTGCCTTTAGCGAAGACCGACTTGGTTTTCGATGATATCCATTTTCTCAGTCCGGTTAGCGACATAAGTAGACTTCGGTTTCGCACTGAACCAGACTGGGCTTCTCCTGAGGAGTATTCTTGGCAGGAGCGATGTAATGACGAGTTTCGCTTGGTGATCCGAGGTAGACATCGAGGTGTGTGGACATCTCGAGCAGACTGCGTTATCGACTGCCGTGGAGATGCGACCGAATCGCGAGGCTTGGGGCCAGGGGGAGGAACCGCGATCGGTGAACTTGAACACGCAGGGGATCTCTACGCATACCTGCCGGGAGATCGAAAGTTTGACGCCAAGCAAGCCGCAGGCAAGAGAATTGTCTTGGTTGGTGGTACCGCCGAAGCGTGTTTAGGCGTACGGGAATTTCTGGAATTCCAAAACGCGAATCCTCAGACACAGTTCTGTTGGATTGTTCCTCCGGCGGATTCCGAAGACCCAGAACCGCTTCGACTTTTGCGCAGCGAACTCTCGATGCGTGCATCGAGCGACATCGTGGTCATCGAATCGCTTGGGGTGGAGAAAATATCCAAGGACGATCGCGGCGAATGGGTTTTAGAGTTGTTGAAAGATGACGACTCGACGGTTGTGTTCCGTTGTGATGTATTGGTTCGTCGAACAGGCAATTGCACACCACCGATTTCGCCGACGCTGCTTGTGGAGAACCCTAGAGCAAATCATTGGCTAGGGGAGTGCGTTTCGAACAATAAAGAAGATTTGCATCGTCTAGTTCAAGAAGTACTAACGCCTGAGCCAGGATATTTTTGTTTGCGTGCCCCGAGCGATCCGTGGGTTGCGAATAACGCAAATGCAAGTGACGACAGCACACAAGTTGCCAACGTACAACTTACCTGTCCAACTCGTGGAGGGACGATGCCCGAAGCCTTCGCAAGGTTGCAATGTGTTTTCGCCATTCTCGGCGGGCGAGCCGATTTGAATTTGTACGAGATCATGCGCAAACAGCAACTCAACGATGCAGAGTGACCAACGGGTGCTGAGTGACCAACGGTGTTGCTTGATTGATTAACCAGGTACTTTGGGTCTTTTAGTGGCTCGTATCGATTTGAATCGGTTTTTCACTACCGTGCTCGTGCTCAGTGAAACGGTGCTCGTGCTCGTAATCGAAAGTAACCTGTACTGGTGTTACGTTCGGTCAACACACGACCTACTTTGGAATGCAACCAAACTGCTCTCGTTATCCGAGAACGAGAACTTGAACGAACACGAGCGGTGAGGCTAGGTAGCTACTTCTCAGTAGTTTTCCAATCAACTTCTCGAATCTCTTCGATCGTCTTCGTTTGACTTTGCTCGATCAACATCTCTTGGCGCACAATGCGACCGGGGACTTCATTGCTTCTCCATAACTTGACCTGCATAGGTCCTGTCTCATTGCTTTCTGTCCATTCGAAGACGTCTGCTTTGATTTTAACTCCAGCGACTTCCATCTCTTCTTCACCGGTTTTCTTGGCTTTCAGGGAGGGTTGTTGGAAGTATTCTTCTGTCATCCCTTGCGGAAGTTCGAACTGCGAGGGAAATCGAACTTCTTCAATGGGATTCTCTTTCAAAGGCTCCCCTGGTCGTTGCACGTTGACTTGGGTTTGAACCAGCACATGAGCGTCAGATTTCTCGGCGAGCACGAGAGTGGATGTTACCTCGACCTCTCCGGTTGCATTCGTAACCTTGCGGTAACGAACGGTTTTCGTTCCGACCGGGAATCGGCTCCAATTGGAGTATTCAGGATGGGTGACCATCGCTGCTGGGTTGCGAGGAGTTTCTTTCGAGGTTGACTCCGCACCGCGTTCGCTGACATTCTTGGGAAGAATCGGCTTGTTCGATGGAGTGCAACCAAAAAAAGTGCCAGCCACAATCCAGCAAATCCAAGGAGCGTGGATTCGAAAAGTAAACGGCGAGGAAAAGGGTTGTCGAGAAGTTTGACGCATCATTAGGACTCGCTGGATTGTTTGGCTAGAGTTTAGATGACAAGGTTTTATCAAGCGTTACTTCTTGATGCTGCCTTGGCTTTCTTCATCCTCGACGGCACGATCTTCGGCCTTGATCTTTTCTAGTTGTTCGGCGGTAAGTTCTCCGCTTGGTAGGATCGGTCCTGTGGAGGACGAGCAACCTAAGGAGCAGACTCCGAGGAGGCAGAGCAGAATGAGAGATTGGATTTTGTTCGAGAGTGCCATTGGAGATCTTTCTAGATTTTTAAGTATTGGAATGAAAAGCACCCGGAGCGAGCCGGGTGCTTGTTAATGTCATTACGCAATGAGCGCTGACTTGGTTCCGAATTCAACCGGTTTTCTTTTTAAACAAAAAATCCGTTATTCGATGTCATTGATGATTTGACCATCATCGATAACGCATAAGTTCATCCAAACTTGAGCATCAACGGTGAAAGGCGAGAATCGAACGGAGCCGTCTGCATAAGTCGCGTTTAGACCTGAGCCGTGGCTCGATCCGAAGTAACGTCGCCAAACCGTACCGGTGCCGGTTGGATTCGAAGGCGTGCCTTCAACGATGATGGTTTTGTCGAAGTCGGACTTCGGTGGGAAGTGCCAACGAACTACGCACTCATCCCAGCCAGCATTGTTCCAACGCTCGTTATCTCCACCGTCATTTCCGAAACGCTTGTGAGGCAAGCATTTTTCGGCGGCCATGATGGAAGTCGAAGTGCCGTCGGTGATATCCTGGAGTCGACGCTTGGCTCCTTGTGCGGACCAAACGATAATACCTTTACGACCTGTCGTATTTCCAAAGTTCTGAGGAACTCGTTCGTTGCGGCGTGGAGACATTCCGAGTGGAGCTGCTGGGATATCCCCAAAGTTCTCGTGTATTTCTCCTTGGAAAAAGCCAGCGTTGCCAGCATAGTCCGACCGGGAGAACAATCCCGAACCATAGACTGCACCGGTGCGACGCGATGGGCAATAGTAGATCGGGATGATGGATCGCGCTACGTCGTCTTCACCGTTGTAGTTCGCAGGCCGGCTTGAATGGATTGGTGGAAGATCAAAGCGAGCTAGATTGTAAACGCTTTGGGCTTCGATGAATGGAAGGATCTTGAACCAGTGGCTCCAGCCTTTTGGAGAAGCCGCGTTGCAGCAAGTCGTTCCACTTTCATAAGCACCATCTGGCTCGTCGTAAACCATACCGGGAAGCGATGGGTCCCCGTCGTATGGGCCTTGAGGAAGGTACTTGTAGGCCGATTCATGGTTCATGAAGGCCAATCCGATTTGACGCATGTTGCTCGAGCAAGACATGCGGCGTGCAGCTTCGCGAGCTGCTTGTACTGCCGGTAACAACAAACCGACAAGGATGCCGATAATGGCGATGACCACGAGCAGTTCCACCAAGGTAAACGCGCGACGCAGACGCATACCGTTGGACGATGATCGGGCGTTGATCAAGCTCAACATTTTCATGTTTTCACTCCACATGAGAAATAAATTAGGCAGAACAATCTGCCTGAATACAACGATGTGCGGAAAGTTACTGATGCCGAACGCTGTGCATAGAGCGACCGAGGGGGCTTAACATAAGCTTCTCGAAAACCAAACAGCGAGCTAAAAATTGATGATGCTGTGTTAGGGTTTAAGGAAGAAATCGCGAGGGTTTCGAGAGCGCGTGGGTGCTTCGATTCGGGGAATCTCGAAATCCAATCGCCATCAGAGACGAATGACTCCATGACCTCTGCGGATCGATCCGCCGATGTACTTTGTGTAACGAAAAATTTCTTCTCGTATGTGTTTTTACGCAGTGCCCGAGAGCCTTTTGCCGCGATCCGCACCTGTTGGATCCGAACGTTTTTGACGCCAAAAGTTCGCATCCAGCCCCTTGTCAGCTCACCGCAATTGACTTCCAATTGAAAGCGGGGAATTTCGCAGACCTTTGACCGAAGTTGAGTGCTAGCATGGGTTTAGAAAGTTTGTTTTCGCTGGAAAATAAGGTAGCCGTAGTGCTTGGTGGCACGGGGGCTCTCGGAGGAGCGATGGCGAGCGCGTTGGGCGCGGCCGGAGCAAGCGTTGCCGTCATGGGGCGTAACGCCGAGCGTGGAATGGAGCGGGCCGAGTCGATTCGCCGCGAAGGAGGGCAGGGGATATTCGTATCCGCCGATGCTTTGAACCGCGAATCGTTGATGAAAGCCCGCGATCACGTAGAAAAGACAATGGGTCCCGTGGATATCTTGATCAACGCTGCCGGCGGAAATCAGTCCGGCGCGACGTTGCAGCCCGGTGACGATTTCTGCCATCTGTCCCTTGATGCATGGCAACAAGTCTTCGATTTGAACTTGATCGGCGGCACGGTGTTGCCCTGCCAAGTCTTCGGCGAGACGATGCTATTGAGGAATAGCGGAAGCATCATTAATGTCGCTTCTATGTCGGGTATCACACCACTTTCCCGCGTGGTCGCTTACTCTGCCGCAAAGGCCGCTGTGATCAACTTTACTCAGTTTCTAGCCAGGGAGTGGGCTCCGAGAGGCATTCGAGTCAACTGCATCAGCCCAGGCTTCTTCCCAGCCGATCAAAACAGGAACTTGTTGTACAATCCAGACGGAAGTCTTGCTCCTCGCGGTGCACAAATCATCAATCACACCCCTATGGCTCGATTCGGTTACGCTCACGAATTAGCTGGATCGATTGTTTTCCTCGCGTCCGCAACCGCTTCGTCGTTCGTTACCGGCCATAACTTGGTCATTGACGGTGGATTTTCATCGACCACGATTTAATCGGCTCTGCAAACGATTGCTGAATGCGAACGGACCATCGTTTGCGGTTGATTTCAGCGATTAGTTTATGCGATTGATTTAAAAGTACTATTGTTTCATTCACCCTGTTTTCTTGCACAAACCAATTTTCGTGCATTCATTAAGGAGTAACCATGGCTAAGCTTGCGATTCGAACGGACAAATGCGACTTGGATTTTCTTTCGCTCGGGGCACTCGTCCACCGACTTGATCCCGGCATTTTGCCGTTCCGCAAAGCGAGGAACTTCGATGTGCACGTCTCCGGTGGCGAATACAACGTCGCAGCAAACCTCTCGGACTGCTTCGGTCTGAACACCGCAGTTGCAACCGCGATGGTTAACTACGGAATCGGCGAGCTAGTGCAAACTCGCGTTCGAGAAATGGGTGTGAAAACCTTCTACAAGCACTTCGAGCACGATGGAGTTCGCGGACCGAACATCGCTACGGTGTACAGCGACCGTGGCCAAGGCGTTCGTCCTCCAGTGGTCTATTACAACCGTGCGAACGAAGCTGGCGCAATGCTCAAACCAGGCGACTTCAACTGGAAGGAAATCTTCGGCAGTGGAGTTCGTTGGTTCCACTCCGGTGGGATTTTCGCAGCCCTCTCCAATACGACTTCGGAATTGATCATCGAAGGGATGCAAGCGGCAAAAGAAGCCGGCTGCGTGACATCTTTCGACTTGAACTACCGCGCCAAAATTTGGGCTGCAATTGGCGGATTGGCCAAAGGACAAGAGATGGTCGGCAAGATCGTCAAGAACGTCGATGTTTTGGTCGGTAACGAAGAAGACTTGCAAAAGAGCCTTGGAATCGAAGGCCAAGACGTCGAGCACAAGTCGGATCTCGACCCGGATGCGTTCTTCAAAATGATCGATCGCACCATTGAGAAGTTCCCCAACGTCAAGATGGTGGCTACGACTCTTCGCGAAGTGCGCTCGACCAATCGCCATGAATGGGCAGCTGTACTTTGGTACGATGGAAAACGATATATCAGCCCAACGATGCAGCTCGATGTCATCGACCGTATCGGCGGTGGTGACGGATTTGCCGCAGGTTTGATCTATGGCATGCTTGCAGGCAAAGAGCCAGAACAAGCATTGCGCTTGGGTTGGGCTCACGGTGCCTTGCTGACCACCTTCCCTGGTGATACCACCATGGCGAAGTTGCCAGAAGTCGAAACGTTGGCCAAGGGCGGATCAGCCCGCGTGCAACGCTAAGTTTCTCATCGCTTCCGGGGGATGAGAACGAATCGATACAAAGCGTTCGAGTAATACGAGACTTGATAAGTTACGAAACTTGGTAAGTTCAGAGGAAAGAGCGTCATGCGAATCAATATCATCGCCCCAAGTGCAAGCCGAGAAACCGGTCTATTGGATAGCAGCAAAACGTCCCGGCGGTTTACGCGAATCGCCGGGCTAGGAACTGCAAAACTTGTACAGCTCTCCCTTGCGTTGGGCTGTTTTATTGCGAGCTGCAATTCGACCACTGCTATGGCCGAGGAAAACTGGCCACAGTTCCGTGGACCGAACTCTCGAGGAGTCGCTGCGGAGGGCTCCGCCGACGCTTCTGCCTCTAGCAGCAAATACGCTGACCGTTGGAGTTCTTCAGAGAACATCGCTTGGAGCGTCGACATCGCCGGTCGCGGTTGGTCGTCTCCGGTGGTCTGGGGGGAACGAATCTACCTGACGACGGTCGTGAGCGGCCAAGAACCGGAGCCCGCTAAGAAAGGTCTTTATTTTGGTGGCGAGCGGATCAAACCACCGGAGTCTGTACATCAGTGGAAAGTAATTTGCTTGGATCTTAAAACCGGCAAGCAAGTCTGGGAAAAGCAAGTTCACGAAGGGGTGCCGCAGTCCTCCATCCACATCAAAAGTACCTTCGCTTCAGAGACCCCAGTGACCGATGGCAAACATCTTTATTGTTGTTTCGGAAGCCTCGGGATTTTCTGTTTGGATATGGAGGGCAACACCATATGGAAATTCGACCTGGAACCCTTGCCGACGCGATTGGGTTGGGGCGCAGCCGCTTCGCCCGTCCTGCATGAAGGTCGGCTGTACTATTGCAACGATAATGAGAAAGCTTCTTCGCTACTGTGTTTAGATGCTGCTAGCGGCAAGGAGCTTTGGAAAGTTGCAAGAGACGAAAAGAGCAATTGGTCGACCCCGTATATTTGGAAGCATGCTCAACGGACCGAAATCGTTACTGCTGGATCGGGGATGGTGCGGTCTTACGATTTGGATGGGAACGTCCTTTGGTCGCTGAAAGGGATGTCGAGTATCACCATTGCAACTCCTTACGAAGCCGAAGGGCTCTTGATCGTAAGCAGTGGATATGTCGGTGATCAACAAAGACCCATTTATGCGATCAAGCCCGGTGCAGTGGGAGACATTAGTTTGCCCGAGGGAGAGACTAGTTCCCCCTATGTCGCTTGGTCGCAACCGAAGGCAGGGCCGTACAATCCCACTACGCTGGTCCATCATGGCAGATTGTATGTGCTTTACGATCGCGGACTGTTCGCATGTTACGACGCTGCAACTGGTCGCGAAATTTATTCCCAACAGCGTCTGCCGAATGGCCGAGCCTTCACCACGTCTCCTTGGGCCATCGGTGACAAAATCTTTTGTTTGAACGAAGATGGCGTCACGTATGTGATACAAGAAGGTGACGAATTTAGTGTGTCGCACACGAACACGTTGGAAGAAGACGACATGGGGATGGCAACCCCCGCATTGATCTCGGGAAAGCAATTGCTGCGCACCGCAAAACGGCTTTATTGCATTGGAAAACCTTAGGCTGAAAAAGTAGCCGAAGATAATTGCGTCGTCATTTTTGAAATGCAGCCAGTAGTAATTAGACTGGATGCGTGTCTTGGCTGTACAGCAAATCGAAGCGGAGCTGCGCAAGCAGCCCGGTGAGTGCAAATTCAAGCGGAGCTGCGCAAGCGGCCCGGTGATGTGTGGCCCGAGGTAAATCACCGGACGGCTCGCGCCGTACCGCTTGCATTACCGGCTTCGCCGTACCGTTTGCATTCGCGGCTAAGCGTAGGTACTTGTAATTATATCGGAGCTGCGCAAGCAGTCCGGTGAGTGCAATTTTAGCGGAGCTGCGCAAGCAGCCCGGTGAGTACAAATTAAAGCGGAGCTGCGCAAGCGGCCCGGTGTCGTGTGGCCGGGGGGGTAATCACCGGACGGCTCGCGCCGTACCGCTTGCATTACCGGCTTCGCCGTGCCGTTTGTATTCGCGGCTAAGCGTAGGTACTTGTAATTATATCGGAGCTGCGCAAGCAGCCCGGTGAGTACAAATTAAAGCGGAGCTGCGCAAGCGGCCCGGTGTCGTGTGGCCGGGGGGTAATCACCGGACGGCTCGCGCCGTACCGCTTGCATTACCGGCTTACGCCGTCGCGGTTATTTTTGAAAAGTATGAGTCGCAGCGTGCGGCATTGAAGTTTGTTTGATTCGGTAGTTGCTATGAAACGAAGATATCCTGCGAGCGGTGTTACGCTCGTGGAATTGATGGTTGTACTCGCTATCCTCGGGATCCTTGTAGGCTTGCTCATGCCTGCTGTCCAAGAAGCTCGCGAGTCTTCCCGTCGGCTTGCTTGCCAAAGCAACCTTAGGCAATTAGGTCTGGCGGTAAGCAATTTCGAATCGGCTCATAAGGTTTTTCCGGCGTCTGGGTGGACGGTGGTCGGTCCCGGAAATCCGTATGGCACTTACATGAGTTGGCGGACAGTGATCTTGCCCCAAATCGAGCAAAGCAACGTGCGGGTACTCTATGACATCAAGCAGCATTGGTGGCAGGGTAGCAACCTTGCAGTAGCCAGTATTCCGATTGGACTTTACGTTTGCCCCAGCACTCCGGCGCAATCGCCCGTCCTTGAGGCGATAGCCAAGCCACCTCGGCCGGCATTGGGTTTCAATCCACCATTGGCCCGAGTGGATTACGAAGCGATTCAAGGGGTTCAGCCCAACTCGATCGATCCAACGCTTTACAACGCTTCGAACCGCTTCTCGGTGATGCATCGCAATTCCGCGAACAAGTATCGATCCATAAGTGATGGTACAAGCCAAACCGTTATGGTTGTAGAAGCTTGTGCAAGACCAAGCGTATACCGAAGGAGTCGCTTGTATCCCCAATTGAATAACGACCAAGGGATAGGTTGGGTCGACAGTGAAGGGGCTTTTAGTCTCGACGGCGCGTCATCCGATGGAATGCGTGAGGGATGCACGATCAATGCGGGTTGTAATGTTGCGATGAATGCCCGAAATGACAACGAAGTCTATTCCTTTCATGCTGGAGGAAGCCATGGGTTATTCGCCGACGGGCATGTGGGTTTTCTCAGCGAATCGATCGACTTGATGGTCATGGCAGCGTTGTGCACGCGAGCGGCTGCGGATCTTGCACCGTCTAGTGAGCAGTAGCGAAATAGCAGGTTGCTTCTTGGTAATCGAAATGTTAGCCTAGCTCTTGGGTTAAGCTTCGGTGTTTGTAAAAGTTCGATCCCTAGGGATGTTGTGCTCTATCGCAGAAAGCAATTACAGAATGAAAATCAAAATGATGGACCTTCTTCGTCGCCATAGACGCAACGAGATTACTCGTATGCTGATTGCGGGTATTGCCTTTAGTTGCATCGCAGCGGAGTTCGGCATACAAGGGAATGAATGCTACGGGCAGGCTCAAGCGAACAATACTTCGAAGGAAAACAAGAAAAGCGAACTGATGAACGACACGAATCCATTTGCAAAACCGAGTTCTTTGCCATTGCAAGCCCCTGATTTCGCAGCCATCAAACCCGAGCATTTTTTGCCGGCTTTCGAAGCGGGCATGAGGCAGCAACTCGAACAGATGAATGCGATTGCCGAGCTGAGCGAAAGCCCCACTTTTGCAAATACGCTTGTTCCTATGGAAAAGTCGGGAGAGATCCTCAATCGCGTTTCAGCGGTGTTTTTCAATTTGTCCGGAGCGCATACCAACGAAGCCATTCAAGATATCGAACAAGAGATTGCACCGAAGTTGGCCAAGCATTCTGACGATATCTTCTTGAACAAGAAGCTTTTTGCCCGGGTCAAGCGGCTTTGGGATTCTCGCGCTGCTTTGGGTTTGGACGAAGAGCAAGGGCGATTGCTGAAGGACACCTACGAGGACTTTGTAAGGGCAGGTGCAAAGCTTACGGATGAAGATCAGACCAAAGTTCGAGCGATCAATGAGCGGTTGTCGACGCTTACGACTCAGTTTCAGAACAATTTGCTTGCTGTCACCAAAGAACGGGGTGTGCTCGTCGATGACGTCAAGCTTTTGGATGGAATGAGCGAAGGGGAGATTGCCGCGGCAAAACAAGCAGCCAGTGCACGTGGGGAGAACGGTAAGTATTTGTTGGCGATCACCAACACGACCCGGCAACCAGTTTTGACAAGTTTGAAGAACCGCGAAGTGCGACGGCGCGTTTGGCAAGCGAGCTCGAATCGTGCGCTCGGGGAGAATCAAGGCATCGATAATCAGCCGATTGTTTTGGAGTTAGCCAAACTGCGAGCCGAGCGAGCGAAGCTTTTAGGGTACCGCGATCACGCATCGTTTACCCTTGAGAATCAAATGGCGCAAAATCCCAAGGCAGCCATGAAGATGCTGCAGGATCTTGTTCCTGGCGTGATGCAAAAAGCCAAATCGGAAGCGGCACTTATCAGCGAGGCGATGAAGGAAGATGGGCTTACCGGCCCACCAGAGCCTTGGGATTGGGAGTATTACGCCGAGCGAGTTCGCGCGAAGAAATATCAAGTCGACGAATCGGCGATCAAGCCGTACTTTGAACTCGAAAGCGTCCTGAAGAACGGGGTGTTTTACACGTATGGAAAGCTCTATGGAGTGGAGTTCAAGGAGCGTAATGACTTGCCCGTCTGGCATCCAAGCGTGCGGGTTTTCGATGTGATCGGAAGCGATGGCAAGCAGATCGGGTTGTTTTACGCAGATTATTTTCAGCGAGACAGCAAGCGCGGGGGGGCTTGGATGGACTCGCTGGTCAACCAAGCGAGGTTGCTAAATCAGTTACCTGTGGTAATCAATGTCATGAATATCCCAGCGCCGGCTGACTCCGAGCCGGCCTTGATGAGTTTAGATCACGTCATGACCATGTTTCACGAACTCGGACACGGCGTTCACGGACTGTTTTCCGATGTGGAATATCCAAGCCTATCGGGGACCAGTGTTCCTCGGGATTATGTCGAGTTTCCGTCGACGTTTCACGAAGACTGGGCAATCGAGCCAGATATCCTTGCTAACTATGCTCGGCACTACAAGACTGGCGAGGTGCTACCTAAAGAATTGCTCGATAAAGCCATCGCAGCGAACAAATTCAACAAGGGGTTTGATTCCCTTGAGTATCTGTCGGCTGCACTGCTGGATCTAGGATGGCATTCGTTGACACCGGAAGAGATCCCGAAGAGTCTTGTCGAGTTCGAGCAGTCCACGTTGTCCAAGTTCGGGGTGGACTACGCTGCCGTTCCTCCACGGTACAAATCCCAATATTTTGCTCACGTGTGGTCAGGCGGATATTCCGCCGGGTATTACGCTTACTTATGGAGCGAAGTCCTCGCGGCGGACGCTTATGCCCACATGAAGCGGCTCGGGGGGCTGGAAGCCAAGAATGGAGCACTGTTTCGTGAGAAAATCCTCTCTCAGGGGGGATCCCGAGAAGTCATGCAGCAGTACATCGATTATCGTGGAAGTGAGCCTTCGGTGGATGCATTGCTCATTCGTCGCGGGCTAAAGGAATAACCGTTCTTACGGTTGAGCCTTGACACTTTTCCTTGGAGCCGATACGGTATTGGCCCCTGACAATAGGTCGAGCCCAGGGAGCACTGGGTTCGGAAACTGACACATTGGCCTTGAATTTTTTGGCCGTTTCCTAGGCATTGATGCATCATGGCAGTACCAAAGCGTAGACATTCGAACTCCCGAACTGGCAAGCGACGAGCTCACCACCACAAGAAGCCCAAGCAACTGCAAGTTTGCAGCAAGTGCAGCACTGTGGTTCCAACCCACTGCGTTTGCCCCAAGTGTGGTTTCTACATGGGCCGCGTTGTAGTTCAGATGGGCGAAGTCCAAGAGTAGTCCACGAATATTCCAACGTCAGGAACTGACGTCGGTCGCTTAGATAGGTTTGCCTGCTACGCGGTAATTCTGGTAATGCTAAATCGTTAGTTGTGCCGGATAATTTGGTGTTCTGGATAGTTTGCTGTCCCGCCTTGGTGTTAAATCGGCGGGATGTTGCTGCGTTTCACAGGACCGGCGAAGCTAGTGCAGGAGAAGTTCTTGCACACGTACGGCGGGTTCGAGAACTGCTTATTCGTATTTGCGTGAGATCGTGGCTGAAGGATCATCTTTGGTTTCTACAAAGGCATCTTTTGGGTTGCGAGATTGCGAGATGAGTTGTTGTTGAGGAAACGGCGGGATCGGCGGAATCGTACGTGATCCGGAAGCTTACGTGACACAGAAGTAAGTGACACAGAGCAAGCGATACGGAATCAGTGACACAGAATAATTGACACGGAAGGGGTGGTCAGCGTGGCAAAGACAGCCTTGCTTTTCCCTGGGCAGGGAGCCCAAACGCTCGGGATGGGATCGAGTTTGATAGCTCGCAGTGAATCTGCACGCGGGCTTTTTACAAGAGCCTCTGAGATCTTGGGTTTCGACCTAGCAGATCTATGTGCAAATGGGCCGGAAGCTGACTTGCATTTGACTCGCAACAGTCAGCCAGCCTTGTTTGTCCATTCTGCGGCAGCATTGACGGACTTTCGCCAGCAGCGACCGGAGGTTGCCGATCAAGTCATCGCGGTGGCGGGTCTGAGTTTAGGGGAGTACAGCGCATTGTTTGCTGCGGGCTCGATCGATTTCGATTCGGGAGTTCGTTTAGTTGCTGCTCGCGGTGCTGCGATGCAAGAGGCCGCCAGTAAGGTCGGCAGCGGTATGGCGAGTGTTATTGGAGTAGAGCGAGATCAGGTAGAAGCCTTCTGCAACGAAGCAAGGCAACCCGGAGAGATTCTTCAAGTCGCCAATTTGCTCTGTCCGGGAAACATTGCGATTTCCGGCCATTCTGCATCGCTTAGTCGTTGCGAGTCGCTTGTCAGCGAAGCTGGCTTTAAGTTCATAAGGCTTTCGGTAGCGGGGGCATTTCACACCGATATCATGCGGCCTGCTGGCGATGCCTTGCGTGCTGCTTTGCTCGCCACTGAGATTCGAGATTCCAAAGTGCCGTTGGTGGCAAACGTCGATTCGCAGCCGCATCAATTGGCTTCAAAGTTCCGAGAGTTGCTTCCAGAGCAGCTCGTCTCCCCCGTCTTGTGGGAAGCTTCATTGCGGAAATTGATCGAGCTTGGGGTCGAGCAGTTTTATGAGATCGGGACAGGCAGAGTGCTGACAGGAACGCTGAAACGCACCGATCGCAAGGTCCCTTGCGAAGCATTTGGCGACTAGGCTACATTAAGCTACTGGACGGGGCGTTGAGATCGGTTTTGTGTTGGGTTGCTTGTAATAAGTACCTAACTGCGGAAGTTTTGTAATTCAAGCATCAAAGGGTTAGAGGCAACGATGGCAAACGCATTAGGACTTTCAGCAAACCTACAAGGTCAAGTTGCACTCGTCACGGGGGCTTCCCAGGGGCTTGGGCAAGCCGTCGCATTGCGACTTGGTGAGAACGGGGCAAAGGTGCTTTGTGTCGCGCGGAATGCTTCGAAGCTCGAAGAGACCGTTGCTGCGATCAAAGCTGCCGGCGGTGATGCGGTAGCGATTTCTTGCGATGTGACCGATCGGGAATCGGTAGCCAAGTTGTTTGAAACGGTCGAGAACGAATACAAGCGACTAGATATCCTCGTCAACAATGCCGGGATCACTCGCGATACGTTGTTGCCTCGCATGACCGATGCGCAATGGGATGAGATCATAGCTGCGAATCTAACCAGTTGCTTTTTGTGTTGCCGAGCCGCTTCGCTGATCATGATGGGGCAGCGATATGGTCGGATCATCAATATGTCGAGTGTTTCGGGTTTGATCGGGAATCCAGGTCAGACGAATTACTCGGCGACCAAGGCGGGTATGATTGGCTTTACCAGGTCGATGTCTCGTGAGTTGGCCAAGCGTAAGATCACCGTTAATGCCGTAGCGCCGGGGTTCATTGAGAGCGAAATGACCAAGGCTTTAGGGGATGCTGTGGTTGATGAGGTTAAGAAGCGGGTGCCTGCAAACCGTCTTGGGCAACCCGATGACGTAGCGGCTTGCGTATTGTTTCTTGCAAGTCCGGCAGCTAGTTACGTCACTGGTCAGGTTCTCACCGTCGATGGTGGCATGACAGGCTGATTGAGCCTGTAGACCTTAGCCTCTGGCTCGACTAGAATATAGTTTCGCTCGACTCGGAATGACTTCCGAGTGTAAGGATGGGTGGCAGAGCGGTTTAATGCACCGGTCTTGAAAACCGGAGTAGGGTTTCCCTACCGGGGGTTCGAATCCCTCCCCATCCGCTTTTTCTTTTTGCGCAACCGATGTTTGAGTCGGTTTGTATTCCTCGGTAGCGGTATTTATTTGTCACCGGGCTGCTTGCGAAGTTCCGCTTGTGTTACCGAGGCGCTCGCGCAGCTCCGCTTGTGTTACTGGGCCGCTTGCGGCCGCAATCGAAGCGGTGCGGCGCAAGCCGCCCGGTGTTTGACGTACCCGGTTTAATTCGGCTTTAGCGTTGAACCAATTAGCCCCTATGACGTTGTGTTGCTTGGGGTACGTGCGGATTGGGGCGAATTGGCCCCCGACGTCACCGGGCCGCTCGCGCAGCTCCGCTTGTGTTACTGGGCCGCTTGCGGCGCAATCGAAGCGGTGCGGCGCAAGCCGCCCGGTGTTTGACGTACCCGGTTCAATTCCATCTTAGCGTTGAACCAATTAGTCCCCCATGACGTTGTGGTGCTTCGGGTACGTGCGGATTGGGGCGAATTGGCCCCCGACGTCACCGGGCTGCTCGCGCAGCTCCGCTTGCGTTACCGGGCCGCGTGCGCAGCTCCGCTTGTGTTACCGGGCCGCTCGCGCAGCTCCGCTTGCGTCACCCGGGCCGCGTGCGGCGCAATCGAAGCGGTGCGGCGCAAGCCCAATACCGTTGATATAGACATAAACCATGTCCTTTGCTGAAGTTATGGGTGCAAACTCAAACAACTCCAACAAAGGAACATGGAAGATGATGACACAAGGAAGTGTCGATGTACGACAGGCACGTCAGCAAGAATCCCTACTGAGGCTTACCCAGGTTATCAAGCCGGAACTGGTAGCTCAAGTGCTATCGGCTTGCCAGAAGAACCAAACCAGAAGAGCTAATCTCGATTTTGAGACGACACTCTGGATCGTTCTAGCAATGGGTATCTTTACCGACTTACCAATTCGCGATGTATGTCGCTTTACGTGCACAAAGCCATCGATGCGCCTGCCCGGCAGGTCTGCCCTGTGTAGAGCTCGCAAGCGATTAGGAGCGGAGCCTTTGCGTCAGTTGCATGCGGAGGTCGTCCAGCGGTTGGGGAAGTCCGAGTCAGACGGCAGCTTTTATAAGAACCATCGACTCGTTGGTATCGATGGATGCCTGTTCAACACGCCTGATACACCAGCGAACGAACGTGCCTTTGGTCGTCCACGCGGTGGCCATACTAAAGATAGCCAGGGAGCTTACCCGCAAGTGGGCAAAATGAGCCTCGTCGAGCTAGGGACGCACGTCGAGTTGGCCTTTCATCTCCGAGCTCATTGGCAAGGTGAGCAGACGATTGCTTACCGTATTACAAAGCACTTGCAGCCTGGCGACCTGCTGTTGATGGACGCGGGAATTTTCTGTTTCCGTATGGCAAAACAAACGAAAACACAGAACGCTGAGTTTTTAGCACGCTCGCAAATACGAACGCTTGAACCGATCAA
>Ga0255126_1000199_pt1 | contig 25531 bp, 15 predicted proteins | sample Law_Miss_RepA_8d_FD_188556 | JGI IMG/M metagenome (GOLD analysis project Ga0255126, IMG submission 188556) | Freshwater microbial communities from St. Lawrence River, New York, United States - Law_Miss_RepA_8d | ecosystem: Environmental > Aquatic > Freshwater > River | place: USA: New York... | reverse complement strand
TGCTAGAGCCTCTGAGGCTTGGCCAAAATCCTTCTGGCAAAGGTTCACCTTGGCAGTCAATTTTCCGCCAAAAACTGTTTTCTTTGCCTGAATGCCCATTTTCCAGCCCCCCCATCAGTGCCCAACCAACCCGGTTGCCCCGCCCTGGACAGACCGAATAGCCCTCACCATTCCTTGCAGTGAGACCGCAAAACCTTGCAGGGTTTGCGAAATATTTTTCTGCCGGTTGCGAATGGCTGGATTTCGGCCTTTTTGAGCCAAATTCAAATTCAAAAGCCCTGTCCCAACTGTGGTTGGGACAGGGCTCAAAGAGGGGTGGTTTCAGTTTTTTAAATACCAAAAAATCTGAATTATCTAGCTCCGGCCCTGAATACCGAGGTGTGACGGTAAGTTTCCCCTGGCTTCAAAACAACCGAAGGGAAGTTTGGCTGGTTAATTGAATCAGGAAAGTGCTGAGGTTCCAAGCAAAAGCCGTTGTACTGGTTGTAAACCGCCCCGCCCTTCCCCTTGTTGGTGCCGTCTAGGAAGTTACCTGTATAAAACTGCACACCAGGCTCGGTGGTCAGCACTTCCAAAAATCGACCACTTTTTGGGTCCTCAACTCGGGCTGCCAGTTCCAGACCATCCCCTTTGCGGTTCAGCACAAAGTTGTGGTCATAACCTTGGGGCTTTGCATCAATGTCCTTGATGCGCTCACCAATGGTGTGTGGCTCCGTAAAATCGAGCGGAGTACCCTTCACAGGGTCCATTTTGCCAATCGGAATCAAGTCTGCGTCCACCGGGGTGTACTTTTCAGCCATCAGTTGAACCTTGTGGCCCAGTACATCGCCGGAATTGTGTCCTGCCAAATTGAAATAACCATGGTGCGTCAGGTTGATAGGGGTCGCCTTGTCGGTAGTGGCGGTGAAGTCTATGCGCAGTTCGTTGTCCTTACTCAGGGTATAGACTACATCCACTTTTAGGCTACCAGGATACCCCTCTTCGCCATCCGGGCTAGTGTAGCTAAATTTCACACCCAATGCCTTGTCGAGAAGTGTTGGCTTCCAAACCACCTTGTCAAAGCCTTTCAGGCCACCGTGTAGCGCATTAGGCCCGTTATTGGCCGCAAGTTTGTATTCTTTGCCATCCAAACTGAATTTCGCCTTAGCAACGCGATTCCCCACTCGGCCCACTGTGGCACCAAAATAAGGATGACCTGCCAAGTACCCTTCCAGATTGTCAAAACCCAAAACGATATCAGCCGGCTTGCCGCCTTTGTCTGGAACAATCCAGTCGGTGACCAGTGCGCCGTAAGTCATGATCCGAACTGTCACGCCGTTTTGGTTGGTGAGGCTAAAGCGCTCGACGGCAGTCCCATCAGGCAACTTTCCAAAGGGCTCTCTAACAATTTTCGCCGGTTGAAGGTCGGCATTCAGGGCAAGCACAAGAAGGGCTCCAAGCATAGTGGGAGAGTCTCCAGAAAAAACTTGGTCAAGGACCGGAAAGGGGCCTGTCAGAAAAGAAGTTACCAAATTCGTCCAGAAATTCCAGAATTTAGATCCAAACCAAGGTTTCCCCAATGGTTAAAACGCGCGCTCCCCGGTCTCGGTCTCAAGGATTTTCCGAGTTGCATAAAAGAGTCCGACAATCACGCCAATTTTAAGCACCAAGCCATTAAGTACGATGGTGGGATCCCAAAACATGAATCCAATTTGGACCGCTAAATAGGCTAGCGAGGCAAAGGTAACAATTGCGGCGGGTGCCAAAGGCAAGATAAATCCTGCAACAACAAAACCAACTCCAAGCACCACATGGGCCCACGCAACAGCACAAAAAAGGCTCCGCGCCTTTTCCCTGACCAGTTCGACCACCTCGGCCGGTTGTTCCCCACCTTCTTCAGTGAAGGGTATGGGCATTCTCTCCACAATCTTGTCCATATTCGGAATTTGCCACCCGAAGAAAACCACGTGAAACAGCCCAACTGAAAGCATAATATTTCTAACCGAAATCAACACCTGCCCAAGCGATTGCGAACCAATCGGCATGCCATCCGCATTGCTAACTGGTACCGTCACTTGTGGCTGCACAACTTGCCCAGTCGGGTCTTCAGCAGCCATATGCAATACTCCAGCACAAAGTAAAAGGCGCGCCCCGGGTAGTTGTCCCGGAGCGCGCCCGTGATCCCCAAGCCGGATCAACCGGCCATGGACCACCAAATTATCACTTGATGAACAGCATCTCGCGATAAGTAGGCAAAGGCCACAGATCGTCTGCAACCACGGTTTCCAGGTGATCGCTATGCTTGCGCACTTCGAGCATCGCTGTCAGCACTTCCTTCTGCATGTGCTTGGCATGCTCGAAAACATCGCCACCAGCGTGATCGATAGCGTGGTCGAGCGTTCCAAGCGCCTTTTTGAGGCTGGTTGCCGAGGTGGAAATATCCTTGATAATTTCGGCTTGCACAGAGGTGTCTGCCCCTGCAGCCTTGACCGCATTCAGCGATTGAGCCAATTCTCCTTGGTAACGCAGGACCGCCGGCAGGACCATGGTCCGAACCATCATCGAGAGAACTTTGGCCTCAATATTCACAGTTTTGACATAGTTCTCGCACAGAATGTTGAAACGGCTGTCCAACTCGCGCTCGGTGTACACCTTGTACTTGGTGAACAAGTCGACGGACTTCTTGTCCTTGACCACTGGCAGTGAGTCGATGGTGGTACGCAGGTTGGGGAGGCCGCGCTTAGCGGCTTCATTGTGCCAATCTTCCGAATAGCCGTCACCATTGAACAGGACAGACTTGCATTCTTTCAAAATCGATTGCAAGAGTTCCTGCAAAGTCTTGTTAAAGTCTTTGCCAGCCTTGGCAGAGGCCTCCATATGGGTGGCCACATAGTCAAGGGATTCGGCGACGATGGTGTTAAGCACCGTGTTGGGGCCTGCGATCGACTGGGAACTACCGACCGCGCGGAACTCGAACTTGTTGCCGGTGAAGGCAAAAGGGCTGGTGCGGTTACGGTCACCGGCATCCTTGGGCAGCTTGGGTAGTACGGAGACGCCAATCTCCATGAAACCGCCTTGCTTGGTGCTGGTTGCTGGCCCCTTCTCCAGTTGCTCCATAATATCTTGAAGCTGGTCGCCCAAGAATATGGAGATGATGGCTGGAGGAGCCTCATTGGCCCCAAGGCGATGGTCGTTCGCAGCGCTTGCCACGCTGACACGCAACAACTCTGGGTACTTGTACACCGCGCGGATAACAGCGACACAGAAGGTGAGGAACTGCGCGTTGTCGTGCGGGTTATCACCCGGATTGAGCAGGTTCTCACCGCTGTCCGATGACATCGACCAGTTGTTGTGCTTGCCCGAACCATTGATGCCTGCGAAAGGCTTCTCATGGAACAGGCAGGCAAGCCCGTACTTGGGCGCGGTCTTGCGCAGGATTTCCATCACCAGCATCTGGTGATCAGTCGCCAAGTTGGTACCTTCGAAGATCGGAGCGATCTCGTATTGGCTAGGAGCCACCTCGTTGTGGCGGGTTTTTACTGGCACACCCAGTTTGTAAAGCTGCGCTTCGGCATCAGCCATGTAAGCGAGCACGCGTTCGGGAATGGTGCCAAAATATTGGTCCTCGAGTTCCTGTCCCTTGGGGGAGGCAGTTCCCAAAACCGAACGGCCCGCAAGCATCAAGTCAGGGCGGCTGGAATAGAAGTTGCGGTCGATCAGGAAGTACTCCTGCTCGGGACCAACTGTCGTAAAGACCTTTTTAACTTCCTTTTTGCCAAAAAGTTGCATCACGCGAACGGCTTGCTTCGACAAAGCCTCCATCGACCGCAGCAGCGGGACTTTTTTGTCAAGCGCATCGCCGGTCCAGCTCAGGAACGCGGTGGGAATCACCAAGGTGGCACCATTGGGGGCCTCCATGATGAAAGCAGGGCTGGTTGGATCCCAGGCGGTGTAGCCACGGGCTTCGAAAGTGGCGCGAATTCCACCCGAGGGGAAGGAACTAGCATCAGGCTCGCCGCGAACCAGTTCCTTGCCCGAAAACTCGACGATCGCTTTGCCGTCATCTGTGGGAACGATAAAGCTGTCGTGCTTTTCGGCGGTAAGGCCAGTCATGGGTTGGAAAAGGTGGGTGTAATGGGTTGCCCCCTTTTCAATGGCCCATGCTAGCATGGCGCTTGCCACCGCGTCGGCAATGTCGGCATCCAAGGGCTCAGCGTTCTTGATGGTCCGCTGAAGGGCCTTGAAAACAGGCTTTGAAAGCAACTCGCGCTGCACTTCCTCATTGAAGACATGCTTTCCGAACATGTCTTTGAGAACATTTTTCTTGAAATCGATGCGGTTCAGATCGTGCTGAGCGCTGTTAATTGCCTGCAATGCCGCTTGACGAGAAGATGCCATCTCGGAGTCCCCGTTTCAAAAAAACATCCTTGCTTACAGCGAACACGGTTCGGGCATCCTGCCCGGGCCGCTTGGAGAGGTTCATTAAGAGTCATAATACAGAGCAAACTCAAAAGGGTGAGGTCGAATTCTCATGGCCTCCACCTCAAATTCTCGTTTGTACCGAATCCATGTCTCTAAGACATCTTTGGTGAAAACATCGCCTTGAAGCAGAAAATCATGGTCGCGCTCTAGCGCATCGAGTGCTTCATCCAGCGAACGAGGAGTTGATGGCAAACCGGTCAACTCCTCGGGTTCTAAATCGTAAATATTGCGGTCAAGAGGTTCACCTGGGTGAATTCTATTTTTTATCCCGTCCAGCATGGCCATTAAAATGGCTGAAAAAGCCAAATAAGGATTGCACGATCCATCTGGACAGCGAAACTCAAGCCTTCTTGCTTGCGGGCGTGCAGAATAAACCGGAATTCTGACGGCAGCTGATCGATTGCGACTGGAGTAGCTGTAGGTAGTAGGGGCATCGAAACCCGGCACCAAGCGCTTGTAACTGTTGGTGGTTGGGTTGGTGATTGCTGCAAGTGCCCTGCCATGCCTCAACAGTCCGCCAATTGCGTAAAGGCCTAAATCGCTTAGCCCGGCATAGCCCGACCCGGCAAACAAGTTGTTCCCTTCGCACCATAGCGAGACATGCACATGCATCCCTGCGCCATTATCCTGAAACAGGGGCTTAGGCATGAAGGTAGCAGTCTTGCCATTCCGAATAGCAGTATTTCTAACAATATATTTATATTTTAAAACATTATCGGCCATTTGAACCAACGGCCCATACTTCAAATCGATTTCACCTTGGCCGCCACTGGCAACCTCATGATGGTGCCCTTCCACCCTCAACCCGGCATCCACCATCAGCCGCATCATTTCCGAACGAAGGTCATGCAATTGATCCTGCGGTGGGCAGGGGAAATACCCCTCTCGGTGCCGGATTTTGTTGCCCAAATTTGGCTTCTCGTCTCTCCCGGTGTTCCATTGCCCTTCCGAACTGTCGAGAAAGTAGAAGCCGGAATGCTGAGTTTGGTCGAACCTCACGCTGTCAAAGACAAAAAACTCAATTTCAGGGCCAAAATTGGCTTGGTCGGCAATTCCGGTCGAGCGCATGTACAGTTCAGCTTTGCGAGCGACATTTCGCGGATCACGCGTGTAGTCCTCGCGTGTCAGCGGGTCGAGGATGCTGCACAGCATGACCATGGTTTTTTCGCGGCAAAATGGATCAATGAAGCTGGTATCTGGAATGGGTACCACCAGCATGTCGGATTCATTGATCCCTTGCCAACCGCGGACACTGGAAGCGTCGAAACCAAAGCCTTCCTCAAATGAGGCCTCTGTCAGGGCATCAGCGGGTACAGTGAAGTGCTTCCAAGCTCCGGGAAAGTCCATGAAACGAAGATCTACCGCGACCACCGCCTCACGACGGACCAACGCGATGACTTCCTTTGGGGTCACGGACAAATCCTCCCATTGGCAGAATGGCAAAAAACAATCGGCTGGCACCCGTTAGGCGGGTAGCCTGTCTAGGATGGTCAGGTAGGTTCAGGGCGGGAGAAGCCCATTAAATTTATCTAGATGCCAGAAGGCCACTTGCCAAGGCCAGCCTGTAAATATGGAAAGCACCGGAAAGGATTTGCTCCGGCTAATCCTCCAAAATCGTCAGGAAGATTTACCCCGTCTGGTCTATTCAGACTGGCTCGAGGATCAATTTCGCCAAAATAATGACCCGGCTTTGGAAGCCCGGGCTGAGTTTATTCGCCTTCAGGTCCAATTAGGCTCAGTAGAAGGCATCCAGCCCGACCAAAGGTTGATTTTTCGCCGGGAGCAGCACCTAAAGCAAACATATGGGGCCTTTTGGGCCGGAGAATTGGTTCATTTGGCAGCGGATTGGAATTTCCGACGCGGTTTTATCCATCACCTGCAAATGGATGCCAAAAGATTTATCGATCTCCATGATTTTCTGGCCGAAAATCACCCAATTGAGCACCTGCATCTCATTTGGGGCATGGAAACCCCAAGGGAAAGGGCTGAAGATCTAGGCAAAATCGCTAACTTGCCGTTAGTGGAAGAACTGATCTCCATGGATTTAACCGGGGCAGGCGTGGGATCTGACGGTGTATCCCAATTGGCTTGCGGCCGGCCTCTGGAAAAACTGGTGGAGCTGATTTTGCCAGGAAACAGAATCGGCCCCAGGGGCCTGAAAAACATCCTTCAAGCCCCCTGGATCTCTAGTCTGCAAAAGTTGGACTTGGCTGACAATGACATAAACCAGCAGGGTGTGCGGCTCTTGCACGATTTCCTGTTGGCAGCGCGAGAAAGCGGTGAGGTGCTCAGCTTCCAACGGATCGATTTGAGGGGAAATCCACTTAGCGTCGCGGGGGTACGCCTCTTGCGATCCCCGCTTCTCGCCCGTTTGGTTAGATGGTGAAACCTGCCGTCAATCAGTTTCCTTTTTGTTTCACCTCGATGTCAACCGGTTGGGAAGCCCCCCTTTCGGTGGGGTTGTAGTATTCGTAGGCCTCTGCAGCCGGCGCTTTGGCTTTCACAGCGAACTTGGCCTTGAGGGTGTAGGGAAAGGAATATTCCTTGCCCGGCTCGATATCTTGCAGATAGACAATGATCTGCCGGTTCGTCATGGAAAACTTCTTCGCTTGGTTTGAAGCGACGAGCTTGTTCCAATCTTCGGCATCCGCGGTGAAGCCTGGCGGAATTCCAAGATCAAGCATGACCATACTTGTTGGGCGGTCTGCCAAATAACGCAAGCTGGCTTTGGCTTGAATAGTCTGGTCGGCCTCCAATGTAGTACGGTCGTAATCGACCTTCAGGTCAAACCGCTGCTTGGGGCGGGAATCTGAGCTCCATGGCCGGTAATAGCGGGATACCAACTGGGCCACCATGGCGCTCTCACCATCGACCGAAATCAGAACTTTATGGTCCCCCGAATTCGAAACAGCCGCACTGAGATCGAACTGCTGCATCACATCGTTATTTGCGGAGTTGACTTCGCCTTTGGCAATTTCCTTGCCATCGACCAAAATTGAAAACTTGGCCGGAGTTGTCTGCTTGGGAGCACTAGATGCAGCCACTAAAGCCTTGAGAGCCAATATGGTGGCCTGAGTGCTACCCCAGGTTCCATGGGGGTCGCGGGCTTTTGCAAGGTAGGCCAAGGCTTTTTGCGCCTTGACATTCGCCTCGGGGTTCGTTGATTTCAAAAGTGCCAAGGCGGCTAAAGCGGTGGTTTCAACCGTGAGTGAATTCCCCCGGGCATGGTTTAGCGATTCCCCATCCGCTGCGGGGAAGCAACGGGCCTGCCATTCGGGTTTTTCCTCAGAGCGTTGGTCCAGCCTAGCCAACACCGTCTCGAGAATTTTGCCCGCATCCTTGTCAGTTGTTGACGCCGCCGTTAGCGCGTTAGCCGCAAGTGCCAGAATGTAAGCGTTTTCGGCAGCCGGGGCCTGAGCGCGAATGTAAGCCAACGATTTCGCCAAGCGATCCGCGGGAACACCGCTTTCCAGCAAGGCCCATGAGACATAGCTGGTGAGCAATAATTTGGGATCCCCCATGCGCTCGATGGATTCGCCATGCGTTGCGCCAATTTTAGACCAGAGCCCCTGCCCGTCCATTTGGCCCAGCAGCCAGTTTTGGGTGCGCTCGATCACTCCTCGATCAACCGGCCAAACCTTGGCCATATCGTTGAACTCCATCAACCCGTAAGCGCTCAACCAGATAAGTGGCTCACCACTGCCCCACCAGTCGAAGCCACCACCGGGTCGCTCGAAGGTGAGCAGTCGCTGGTAGCCGGCGTTGAGGTAGGCCTCAGACTTGGCCAGAGTCTCAACGGCGCCCAAACGATTGCGTTTGATGTAATCAACCACGAGAACATTGGGGTAAGCGGAGGAAGAAGTCTGCTCGAAGCAACCGCCGGGCATGCGCAAAATCCCGTCGGTTCCTTCCACCAACTGTGAGAACAAGCCGGGGTGAATTTTCAGCAAGGTCTGGTTGGCACCAGGAATAGCCTCGACTGGAAAATTCAAAATCTTTTCAATCCGACCACTGAGCCGCTCATTGTGGGCAAGTTCCACAGCTTCGCCATTAGGGGCTACACGGACGGTCCGGCGAACACTATCGGCCATGGCCGAGCCACGGGCATCCAGTTGTAGCAGCAAAGCTCCAAGCTGTTTTGCACGCACCCTAAAGGCAACTGAACCCACTTGGTTGGCTCCGATCTCTACCTCGCGGATATTTGACTGGCCATCCACCAACTCGTACCAGGATTCGGGTTTGAGGGTAAGGACCACCTTTTGGGGCTTTTTCAAATAGTTGAATACCGCCACAGGAAATCGAACCTCGTCTCCCTGGGTCAAAGCCAGCGGCAGGTCAATTTCGACAAAGAAATCTTGAAAGACTCGCAAGGGGGCACTGGCACCACCCAGCAGGCCACCTAATGTCGAGGCAGTTGCCGTCATGCGCCAAGTGGTGATACTGTCAGCAAAATCAAAATCTAGTTGGGCCACCCCTTGGTCGTTGGTGACCAACGAAGGGCGCCAAAGCATTGTTTCTGGAAAAAATTCGCGGGTGCGGGTGGGCTCAACCAAACCCGGGCCATTTCCAGATGTAGAAGCATTTGCAACTCCAGGTGCCATGGCCGATTTTTCCATCGCCATGGCACGGGGAGCCCCATCAGCCATCGCCATAGGGGCATCCATTGGCCCGCCGGCCCCTCGGCGAACCATTCCGCCATTGCCGGGCATTCCGCCACCAAAAAACACGCCGGGGCCATCCATGCCACCTAACCGTCGGCCGGGCAGGCTCATGGCTTTTGCCTTTTCAGGGCTTAGCCACCAGTACTGATCTGCCCCATCGGAATTCAAATCTTCCAACCGAATGTCATCGGGGGTGCCCAATTTGCCATCAGGCCCTGGGCTGGCCAGCACCCAACCCGCCAAAACTTCCAAACCTTGTTGCAAACGCCCCTTTTCCTTGCGGGGCACAACAACAATCAAATTCCCCCACGGATCGGTTCGCGAAATCCCACCCGGTTGGCGAATATTTTGAAGATCCAAGACATCTTTTGGCAGATCCCATTGGCCGTTGCGCAACCAGCGGGCACGATTCTCAGCCTGATTCGAGGCGTTTACCAGCATCCACGACCAGTAACGCAAACGGTCGCGTGTGACCACCTCAGCCAAACGCTTGGCCGAAAAACCTGACTCAATGGCACCCAACGAATCCAGGCTCAGCTCGCCCCCTAATGGGTCCTTGAGAGTGGCAATTTGGATATAACCCTTGTCAGCCATGGCTTTCAATAAATTGGGAGCCCACTTACCCAAATCTCTCCGATCCCACACAGGTTCCGTTTGTGAAAAGTTGTGCAGGGCAAATCCCAAATTCATGAGCAGTTGTTCAGCCTTTTGCCGCCTCTCCACAGCGGGCTCAGTCACCCAGGATTTGGGAATAGCTGGACGCACGGCTCCAAACAGAGCACGCGCGGCAATCTGCGCCTGATCATCGATCACACGAGGCTGAATCAACACACCCGGGGCTCCAACCCCAGGAACCAACTCTTGCGCCTTGGGCTCAAGCAACTGCTTTTGCAGGGTAAAAAAAACTTTTTCCATGCCTGGCTGCTGATCCTGCAGCGCATAAACTGCCTCATCCACCACCAGCACCCCTAAAGCTGCTGCAGCGGGCTTGCCGGATGCATCGGTCACCCGCAACTCCACCGAACCTTTCTCACCGGGACGATATTGAGCCGAGGTGGGAATGATCTCTACCTTGAGATCCTTGGAAGGCTGGGCATAAACCAGTCGACTGTCCCGCACCAACTCTCCGGTGGGCATCACCTGCCAGGCATGCACCTCCAAGGAACCAGAAACTTCCTGTGGCAGGGCCACTTCCAGACGGGCTTTGCCGTTATTTACATCGAGCCATTGGCTCAGGACCACCTGACCATCTTTAATGAAGTCGAGGTAGACCGTCGATACTGGCGAATCAACCAGCACATCAGCCACAAGTGACTGGCCAGCATTGAAAACTGCACGATTCAGGCGGAGCACCAGGTTATCCCCCTTGGTAACACCCGTCAGCACCGACTGGGCCTCAGCTTTGGCCCCTGTTGCGTCAGTGGCCTCCAGCTTTATGGGCAGTTCGGTTTTTGGACCAACATTTTGGACCGGTTGCGCTTGCCCAATCACCTCAATAGTTTGCTCACCAAAGCCAGACTGGGTGAACCAGTCAGCGCGAGGCGTGAAGGCAAATTCAGCCAGACCATTTTCACCCGTCGTGGCGACGAGTGGCTCGCGAATCTTGTTGACTCCGGGCCAAAACTTCACGGTAGCCTTTGCGGGGGTGCCATCTGGATAAGTGGCGGCAACTACCACCCTATTTTCCAGTTCCGGAACCAGCCTACCGCCCTCAGCCAAGGCCTTCAGGCGGATTGGACGGTCGCTCACCGACACATTGGTTTCAACCTTTTCGGTGTGTTCGGCGGTATCGGTCAAATCCATTTGCACCAAGACAATCGCATCGCCCTGTTTTGCGGGTAGCCCCACTAAATTACGAGGCAAGACAATCTCCACCTCTGCCGTGCCTGTATCCTTGGTTTTGCCTGAATACCTGAAAAACTCTTTGGCCTGAACATCCATCGACAGTGCCTTCAAAACAAAACTCGCGCCCGCAACCGGTTTGCCAAAAAAATAGTCCGATTGAATGGTAGCCCGCACCTTCTCACCAGGCTGATACCACGGCCGGTCCAGTTTGAGCGAAGTTTTGAAACGGGGAAGTTGGTACGGTTTGACAGTGACCGTTTTGGAAGCGCTATCGTCACCCAACAGGGCCCTGATTTGGAAACTTCCTTGATTGACCTCGTCAGCTAATTGAAAGTCGACATGTGCAACACCGTGTGGGCTTAAGATCGCCTGTTTCTTGAAGACCTTGTTCCCTTTTGCATCCTCCACCTCAAATACCACCGCTTTGCCCGCCACAGGTTTTTGGCTAAAGGAATCAAGCGCCAGTAACCGCTGATGAATCATTTGGCCAGGCTGGTAAACCGGCTTGTCGGTGGTCAACAAAAGGCGGGGAGCCCTAACAATTTGCACCTGTTTTTCCTGAACAGATTCACCCAATGCTGAGCGGGTAACAAGTCGCAGCAGGTATTGGCCTGGTTCCAACTCAGGGACTGGCAACTGCAAAGATATCCGCCCATTTACATCGGTTAAACCTCGGACTAATCGGGTGTTCTTGCCATTGACCATCAACTCTGCAGCCACCTCAACCCCGGGAATGCAAGGATTGCTCTCTAGCGAAACAGGCCCTGTTGTCACCACTTCCAGCGGCGTGGAACTGCCAGAATGCCATTGCAACCCTAGGCGAATTCGAGATTCAACCGGTGCCTTCAGAAGAACAGCATCCAAAGCCACCACCAGTGCCTTACCATCAAACTCAACCCGCAACTGGTCTTTGGGCTGAGGCTTCAATTCGCAATTAAAAACATGGGTTGTCCACTCAGCCGCAAGCGCGACATCACGCTTTTGGGAAAAACGCACAACTCCAGCCCCATCCACGACCGTTACCACAACTGACCCGGTGTCCTTGCGCGAGGGCGGCAAAGACAATGCCAATGCAACAGAATCCCCCTTCACTTGGCCATAGGCAAAGGCAGGCACAACCACTTCCCCGCCCTCCACCGCCATTGTTGTTTGAGTTAAAACCAACCCCATAACGAATGCCCAAGCCAGCCGGCACCTTGCCTGAAATTGGTTCATGATTAATCCTCTTAGTGGGCACGGCAGCGAATTTGTCTGAACTGATTATCGGGTTTGAACAAACGCATGCAAGCTATTGGACTTGCAAACCCAAGCCAATTTGCAGCGCTAGTCAATTACCCTGATTGGAGCATCCCAAATACATGACGAGGTTTGGGATCGATTGGATTTTTAGGGCCGAAAATACTCTTTGCCACATGAACATGACAATAAAAGCACTCTTCAGGCCATACAGCGCAAGGCCACCACGGTGCAGTCATCGGCAGGCTCTTTACCCTGGGTCCAGGTGGCAACGCAGGTGAATATGGATTCGACCACATTTTCAGCCGTTACAAGGCCACCCCGATTCGTGACACGCTGCCTAACCGCCTGAATGACGCCATCTACCCCAAAATGTCCCTGATTAGGACGAACAGCGTCGAGGACACCATCGGTGGGAAAAACCAACAAATCCCCTGCTTCAATTTCAAGCGGCTCTTCCTTCGGGTAATTGGCGTTTTCGATGACGCCCAATGGGAGGCCCGTACTAAAAAGCCGCTCACGAACTGCGCCATTTCCGTCGAACAAAATCCCGGGCACATGACCGGCACTTGCATATGTCAACTTTCTGCCTCCCGGTTCCAATTCGGCCAGAAAAAGCGTGACATTTCTTGAATCGCCCAAGTCTTCCATGAGTGCAGCGTTGGTTTTCTCGAGAGTTTCCTCGATACTCACACCCATGGAGGCGTAGGCTCTCAAGTAAGCGCGGGTTGTGGCCATGAGCAAGCTTGGCCCCAGCCCGTGCCCGGTGACATCCCCAATGGCAATGCGCCAGGCACCCGAAGGCATCTGATACCAATCGAGAAGGTCGCCGCCACTTGCTCCCCGAGGAATCGAGTGGCCAAACAGGTCAAAGCCCTCTATTTCAGGGGCGGTGGTTGGCAACAAATGCTTGGCAATCTCACGGGCTACTCGCTCCTCCTCCTGGCTGTGCTCAAGTGCCCTTTCAACCCGTAGCAGCCTTCTCTGGCGACCGATGGCATGGTGCAACGCCTGGGTGAGCCTGCGCTCGCGGACTTGGCCCTTGACCAGAAAATCCTGTGCCCCCTCACTAACAGCCTGTAATGCCAGGGACTCATCATCAAGGCCTGTCAAGACCACCACCGGCAAGGCCGGGTGCTCCTGCCGCACCTGATGGAAAGTGGCTAACCCACGACTGTCAGGCAAAGACAAATCCAAGACAACAGCATGGCAAGGATTTGAGGCAAGCCAAGCTAGCGCATCCCCCAGCGAACTGGCCACATTTGCCTTGAAGGATGTACCCCTTGCCTCTTCAAGCATCGAGCGGATGAGAAACGCATCGGCCGGATCGTCCTCTACCAAGAGGACATGAAGTGTTTTGGGGATTTTTGGAATGTTGCTCATGTCTTGGATTCCGGCACTTGGTTGGCCAATTCAGTGTTAGGCAGACCCGGGCCATCAGGAGGGCTCAACGGCAGGGTGAAATGAAAGGCGGCCCCTTGGCCTGACTCGGATTCTACCCAGATGCGCCCGCCACCTTGCTCCACAATACGGCGGCACAGCGCTAATCCCAGACCTGTGCCCCCACGATTGGCACCGGCGGGGCCCCGCTCAAAGATGCGGAAGATTGATTCTTTGTACTGATCTCCAACACCCAAGCCGTTGTCCTTAACCCAAACATGGGCCCACCGGTTTCCCAACGCGCGCCAACCAATTCGAACCACAATTGGGTTTTCGCCGCGAAACTTGATGGCGTTTTGGATGAGGTTTTGAAACAGGGTTTGAACATGGGTGAACCAGCCCATCACCTTGGGCAAAGGCGAAACCATAATTGTTGCGCCGGTTGCAATCACTTCTCCTCGCAGATTGGCCAGTGCCTGTGCGCAGGCGGAGTGGCAATCGACCACCTGGGGTTCTTTTTGCCCCTGCCCTGCCCGTGCGTAGGCCAAAAAATCGGTGACCATGGTTCGCATTCGAACTACGCTCTGCTGGGCCAAATCGAGCATGGTTTTCCCATGCCCATCCAGATTGGGCGCATGGCGCTCGGCTAGACGACGCAACAATTCTTGCACGGTGCCCAAGGGCGCCTGAAGATCGTGTGAAACAACACTTGCAAATTGGGCCAAATCGGCATTACTGCGGCGCAGATCCTCATTGGCGCGCTCCAGTTTTTCAAGGGCCTCCCTGGCCCGCCTTTCAGCCTGTTTCAAGGGGGTGATATTATAAAACAACCCCTGAACCCCAACCACCTGGCCTTCTTGGTCGCGGAGAGGGGCAAGAAACGAATGAATATATTGCCGATCGCTCTCTTCGCAACCACCCAGCGCAGGAACCCGACAGCGGCAACGCACCAAACAAGCGCGGGTGAGGTGCTCCTCGACATCTTCGTGAATTTGCCCCGTGCGCAGCACCTGAACCTCATGGCTGCGAATACGGGCAGCCATTTCAGATGCCATAATGTCCTCATCGGTCGAACCCAAAACCGCAGAGCGATCGCGGCCCATAGCCAGACAAAAAGCGTCATTGGCGTGGAGATAGCGCCCCTGCAGGTTTTTACGAAAAACTGCAAAACGCAAGCTCTCGGCAAGATCCTGGTCCGGTTTCTCACGGCGTGGCTGGGCCCCGCCCGGCCCGCGCGCAGGGTCAGTCTCGCCTAGCCAATTCAGCACACTTTCAAGCAACTCTTCTGCCAGACCAAACCGCTTGCGAGGGTCACGTTCCAGGCAGCGCATGACCATCCTGTCCAGTGCTTCTGGAACCTCGGGGCGGAACGCGCTGGGGGGCGGCGGACTGTCATGGCGAAGGCGATTGATCAATCGGTACACAGGGTCATTTGGCGGCCCCTGAAAGGGTACGCGGCCGGTAAGCATTTGGTAGAAAACGGAGCCCATGCCAAAAATATCCGCCCCGCAGGAAAGGTCCGACCCGGGGTATGTTTGCTCGGGGGCCATGTATGCGGGCGTTCCGGCTACCTGTTCCACATGGACAAGTCCCCGGGCATCGAGCAATCTGGCAAGGCCAAGATCGGCCAACTTTGGAAGCCCCCCCTCGGCAATCAGAATATTGGAGGGTTTGATATCGAGGTGCAAATAACCCGCATGGTGAATAGCTGTAAGCCCTTGAACCATTTGGGCCACCAAGCGGACAGCGTATCGAAGGGTTGGCGGGGCAAGTAACAAGCGCTCGGCCAAGCTGCCTTCCGCACAATGCTCGTAGATGAGGTAGGCGGCATCGGCCAATTGGCCGCCCCCCAAAAGGCGCAACACATGGGGATGATTCACCTTACCCGCCGCACGGCCCTCGCGAAGAAACCGCCCCCTCCAAGCCAAACCGGGTTTTATCGCAGGCAAAAATACCTTGACCGCCACCGTCAGATCTAAATCCACATGGCGTGAAAGGTAAATACGCGACCTGGGACTTCCCGAGGCCAAAAGCCGTGGTTCGCTGTAACCGGTGGTACGAAGCCTTTGACGAAGCTGGTCGGCCCATGGGCCTTCCTGATCGAGCGCAAGTGCACCAAAGGGACCTGTTAATGGATTGTCAGACTCGCCCTCGTCGTTTTCGCTTCCTGTGGACTGATCTAGGGAGAATGGTCCAAAGGGGAAATGCTCGGCAGCCTCAAGCAAGGCCTCGAGGTCATCGCCCTCGAAAGTGCGGGTCATCTCCTCTGGCAGGCGTCTGGCATCGCCGAGCCTTTCCAAAGGATCATTTCCAGGCTTTTCCGACATGCACCCGCCCAATCTGGACGGAATACCAGAATTGGCCCCGCCGTAGCTGATTATACTTGCCCCACAATCGCCAAGAAAACCCGGGACAGACTAATCAGCGACCCAAACGAAAAAGCATCTCCAAATATGGAGATGCTTTTTCGTTTGGCTTGGAACAGAAATTAATAGGTGTAGCCGGGATTGCGCCTTTGATGCAGGGGCTCAGCGACCCTGGGAAAATGAGGGCCCTGAGGCGACTGGGGGCGATGCAGGCGAGCAGGCTGGACCGCTTGAGCGGTTCCATGGGACCCCGAAGTTTCCACTGCGGTGTTGGAATAGGCAACCGAGTCAAAATCACCCGCATCAATTTCATCGTAAGTGGAGATGTAGCCCGGCAATTTCGCCAGTTCACGCTCGCGGTGATATGCCGTAATAATTGTTTCCTGAATCCCTTCCCGGGCGGCGGGGTTGATGGGATGTGCAATATCGGCATGCAGCTTCACGCGACCTTGAACCTGCCTATTGGCCCGGTCTTCTTCCTGCCTGCAACCGCAACCGTTACAGAATCGGGCTCGAAGATGGTTTTTGCCGCCACAACGGTTGCAACGATCGGTGAGTTTGCGACTTGGCATCGCCACGAAAAGGCCTCTGGGCCCCTCGATGATTTTCAAGTCCCGAATTGCAAAGCAGCCGTCAAATGTGATGGAGCAAAAAGCATGGAGGCGTTCGTTCTCACCGCCCTCATCCATCAATTTGATTCTGATTTCAGTGATTTCCACGGTCCACTCCTTGACCTATTTACCGATTCGTTTCCGGGAATATTAGTCGGTGTTTGATGGCACCGTACTGGCCACGAATACGGCCACCGGCCCGGCTGGCGTCCTTGCCAGCATGAGCCTTTGGCCCACCGATACAGCCTTTGTGGCATCGGCCGCAAGTGCGACCATGGCGCTTCCGCTACCGGTCATGACCACCGCTTGAGCCCCTGCAGCCATTAATTCCGCACGAATATGTGCCAGGGCTGGCAATAATTGAACCGCAGGGCCCTCCAGATCATTCCGAAGTGTATCTGCTACCGCCTGTGCTGATTGGGCGATTGCCTGTTTAAAATTAAAATCCGAGCCTGTTTCTGCGTCTGCATCAGCCCGCCAAGCAGCCCCCATGGGTTTTGCCTTGAGTCTGGCAAAAATTTCTTTGGTGGAAAGGCCTTCGGAGGGTTTGACGACAACCAGGTGTAACCCTGCCTCTGGAGTTGCCAAAGGTGTCAAATCTTCACCTCTTCCAGTGCACCAGGCAGGTCCATGGCCTAGAAAAAATGGCACATCGCTGCCCAATTCGAGGGCCATTGAAGCTAATTCATTTTTACCCAAACCCAAATTCCACAAATGGTTCAGACAAACCAAGGTGGCAGCCGCATCACTCGAACCGCCTCCCATTCCCGCCTGATGTGGAATGCGTTTTCGCAATGCGATCTCAGCTCCGCTGTCGGGAGCGTGGCGCTGGGAAACCAACAAAGCAGCTTTCATCACCAGATTGGTCGAATCTACTGGCAGGGTTGGGTCATCACACTGGAGAGAAAGAGTTGGTGCCATTCTTGCCAAAATGGTGTCGTAAACCGGCAATGGCAGCATGTGGGTAGCCAACTCGTGATAGCCATCTGGGCGTTTGCCAACCACCCGCAGGTAGAGATTCACCTTTGCGGGGGCCCAAACTTGTGTCCAGCCTGCAAATTCTTTGGCCACCAGCGGCAACATGCCAACAATTCTCCCTAAGTCGGGTTCACGATCTGAAAATCTAGCCCCTGAACAAAAATGGAATCAAGGTGGATGAACCAGTTCCTGGCAAGGGCCCAAGAAATACCTTTGCCCAGCTTGGAATCCGTGGTTGGATGGTGACTGTTAACGATGGTTCAGCCAGTTACAGCCTTTTCCCGCGTCATTTTTAAACCGTGAGCCGCCCCATGCCTACAAGCCACCCGAATTGCTTGGTCACCCACTTGGAAAGCCCAATCGACCAAAGCCGACATGCTTTTGGGGAGGTTCACGGGGTGCATTTGGGTCGGCCGCTGGTGGTTCGTTATGACCTGAAGCGGGCGAAGGCCCTTTTGGATCGTGATGAAATGTCGGGACGCAAAGAAGGTGTTTGGAGGTGGCGTGAACTACTTCCCTTGCCCTGGGACCAGGCCCCTGTGAGCCTTGGCGAGATGGCCACCCCCATTCTCGATTGCCCCAGGCTAGGGGCGGCCATGGGGCTTGATAATCTCCAGGTGAAGGATGAATCGACCCTGCCCACCGGGTCTTTCAAGTCCAGAGGCATGACAGTTGCGGTGAGCATGGCAAAATGGCTTGGCCTCAATCGACTGGCGGCTCCCACCGCTGGAAATGCCGGGGGTGCTTTGGCAGCGTATGCGGCACGGGGCGGCATGGAAGCGTGGGTTTTCATGCCAGGCGATACTCCCGTTGTGAACCAGCGGGAATGTCGCCTTTTTGGGGCAAAGGTTTTTCGAGTGAACGGTTTGATCCATGAGTGCGGCAAACTGGTTCGGGAAAATGCGGAAAGCATGGGTTGGTTCGACTTCAGTACCCTGCGCGAACCGTATCGGCTGGAAGGCAAGAAAACCATGGGCCTGGAATTGGCCATGCAGGGCAACTGGAAATTGCCAGACGCGATCTTATACCCAACCGGTGGAGGAACGGGCCTTGTGGGCATGTGGAAAGCATTCGCTGAACTCCAAGCGCTTGGCTGGCTGGAGGGCAAGCTTCCGCGTCTTTATGCTTGCCAGAGCGATGGTTGCGCACCCATTTGCAAGGCTTACGAGGCCGGCCAAAAGCATGCGGAAACTTTCCATCCAGCTTTCACCCAAGCAAGCGGATTGCGTGTGCCTGCCGCAGTAGGCGACTTCATGATTTTGGAAGCAGTTCGACAATCAGGTGGCAAAGCGCTGGCAGGCGACGAAAACCAGTTGAAATCCTGGATGGAAAAAGCCTGTGGCCTAGAGGGTATTTCCCTGTGCCCTGAAACCGCAATCTGTCTGGATGTGCTGGCTAAATTGCGAGCGGCCGGCGAGGTGAACCACGCCGAACGCGTACTTGTATGGAACACCGGCGCAGCCCAAAAGTATCTGGAATGCCTTCCTGATAAGCTACCTTCCATTGACCAGCATCAACCACTACACCCGCAGTTGATCCATTTCATGAACAACAAAGCCGTTTAAATAAATAACGGCAATCATGCGGCAACCTTACCTTCGCTCACTCGGGGAGTGCCTGGCCCTTTACCCTGAAATCCGAGCAGGTTCCCAAAATAGCGCAAAACTGCCATCAATTCTTCCGGAGTCAGGAAGGAAAAAACAAAAATGCACATCAGGAAGCTGAAAATGCGTAACCCCATCAAAATGCCAATGCCAGTGTGAAAAAAAATGGCGACGATCATGAAGGGCAAACGCATTTGGGGCATCCAAACTGCAAAGGGAAAGCCCAACTCCAGCACTAGTGTAAAAACAGTCATTCCAGACATAAACAATTCCCACACCCAACGATTGGCCACCAGCGCCTCCAGGCCTCTGATGTAGAAATCGTATTGCATGGGAGCGAAGGAATAGTTTGCCACGCAGGCCCAAAGCGCTGTGCCGCTCCACCACGAGGCACCCATTAACTTGGATGTGCCGGCACCGAAATAAATGATGGAGAAATGAATCTGGATCATACGCTGAAAAAAGGTGGCCTCGGACGAAGGCTCCACCATGGGTACGGGTAAACCCTGGTTTTTTGCCCGCCAAATTTCAATCAATCGGTCCAGCGACCACACCCGGGCACAGGGCGCAAGCATCATGTAAAAAAGCAGGATGCTCGACATGGTATCCATGCCAAACAATGAAGTCTGGGCGCGCTGGATATAGCTGAGAGTACCAATCCAAGTGGCAACCGCGGTGAAACGGGTGAAAAGCCCCAAGGCAAACATCAAGTTCACAACCAGAATAATCCAGTGGAGAGTCCAGATGCCCGTTGGATTTGTAACATGATAAAAAAGGGAATAACTGGAGGTACCACGGGATGGGTTTGGCTCCCTGTCACTTCCATCCCACAAGACCGACGGACCCTCGAAGGGCGTGGTGGTTCGAATCATCTCCATGGTGTCATGCTCAATCCAACCCTTGGGACCCACGAACTCCATCAGGGAGGGGGTCCAGTTCAGGTTGATATAGAAGACACCAAAACCAGCCATGATCCTCATCATGGCCAATGTTTGCGGAAGCGATGGCTTGAAAAAGAAAGAATTCAAGCCACTGACCAGCTCACCCAACCACGAGAAAAGGTTCATGGTTTTGCCTCCCCTGCTCCGCGGATTCCAACTTTTGCTTTGTCATCAACAGGCTTTTTAGCCGCTCCCGCTTTTGGCGGAAGCTTGGCTGTCCGATTCGCCTCTTCCGCCCAAACGCTAACAGGAGGGAACTTGGTTGTTTCGCTTTGAAGCTTGAAGAAGTCGATGACAGGCGCCTCTTCCTTCAGCCAAATCTGCAACATGCCCTGGAACCGTTTCAACGCGTCTGCCTCTTCGACCATGACAGCGTTCTCTGCTGCACTCGTCTGATCACGCCCGCGCAGGTCGCGCAAACGCCTGACCTCGGTTTCACGCTCGGCGGCCTGGACAGCCAACTGCTGGATCATTTTCCGGTCGTAGGCCTGGAGCATCCAATAGAGTAGTGGATCATTGGGGTCTTGAAGACTGCCTTTTTCGTTGTATTCACCCTGGTAGATGGTGACAAAATACCGGCGCTCGGAACCGTCACGGCCATCGATCGCAATTTCACCCGGCTGTATGATCGAGTGGACCACCCGCCAAAGATGCCCTTCGAGGATGTTGGCTTCGGGATTCCCCTCGGGATGTGGAAAACGGCTCATCAGCGACCGCACATAGCTGCACATCAGGTGTTTGGCGTTGGGCATGGGTTCACGCCAGGTGATCGGCTCAATGGTCCCCCTGGGCAACTTTTCCAAACCCAGCAATTGCGCCATTTTTTGGATCACCGCCTCGGAACGAAAGGCTCCCGCCTCCCGCTGAACCGCTGAAGAGGCGCTTTCACCGATAGACAACATGCGTTGAAAATGCATGGGGGTGGGACTATTTTCAGCGTCTGGCAATCGAAACCAACGCTTGCCACCATCTGTATAGGTGATTTGCAGCCAAAGAAACGAGGGAGGCCCCGGTTCCGGCGAATAAAAGTGGTAGGCATTGTTTTGGTAGATAAACAGCAGATACGGCCTGTAAACATGTGTCCATGCTTGAGATACAAGCCAAGGGGCATTGCCATTAGGGGGCGGCACACTCAAGACGGCTGATAGGATTCCGCAAAAATGGAAGGTCAGGGAGCCGACCAGAAAAACCCTTCTGGCAACTTCGGGAATCACCAACAAAAAGCCGCCCACATAAGCACAGATCATGCCTGCACGGCAAACGAAGCCTAGACTTTGCATTTGCCCGGGCCGGTTCCAGGTGATGACATCGCCGGTGTTGTCGTTAGAAACCATGGGTTGTGTGGAGGCTTCGCCAACCAGACCATGGCCTGCAAAGAGCATGATTTGCGCCAGCAGCACGCACACCACCGCAGCAGTGGCAGATTCGGGAAATTGCGGCCAGCCTTTCCCTTTGTGCCGACCAAGCTCTGTGCGAAGGGCAACGCCTCCCATGACAGCGCCTAGAACGACCAAAGCCAGACGGGTCCATCCACTCCAACCCAAGCTGATTTCGGCAGTGCTGGGCGGCTCTGGATAAATCCTGTTCAAAGCCCACGCAGCCGCGGTGACGACCAACCCGATCCCCAAAAAAACTATCGACGATCTTTTCGGGACCAAAGAAAGGACACCTTTTTCCTTTTCGGATACCTTCCTATCTTCACCACTCATATTCCACCCCCCTTGGACCCACGGTCACGGTGTGAGCTTAGTCGCGTATCCGTCGAAAAAGGCAACACTAATACATTTTTATCTTTATTCGTCTTTCCAATATTTCTCGGCTGGCACAAATTCCACATCCGGGTTCGAGCGGGGCTGAAAATCCTCTATTTGGACCTGCACCTCGCTTCGACCACCAAATTCGTTGATGTTGGGCCTGAAGGCAATACTGAGGGCCCCCCCGCCAGACTGGAGCTCTTCCAGACGATCCGCCATGCGAAAGGCGATAGCGCGAACCTTCGTGGGGCCCTGCCTCAGAACCACTTGAAGATGGCGGGCATCTTTTCCCACGATTCTGGGCTCGCCCTCGATCTTCAGGCCGCTGGCCAAAAATAGGGGCTTGCGGTTTGTGTTGCCATATGGCTCGAGACGACCGAGATCGCGAACTAGGCCCTCGCTCAGCCCTTGAATCGCAATTTCCGCATCAAGACGAATGTCCGGGCGGGGAGAGTTATCGCCAAAAAAGTCGGTACCGGCTTTTTCCAAACGATCGCGCAATGCGGGAAGGTTTTCGGGAAGCAACTTAAAACCGGCAGCAGCTTTGTGCCCGCCGTGACTTACTAGCAGATCCTTTGCTTGTGCAAGCGCCTCGGGCAACGGAAAACCACCGGCTCCCCGGGCAGAGCCCAAGGCCCACCCCTCGGTTTCTGCCGAATCTGCTTCCCCCGAATCTGGAAACGGTGGAACAGCGGCAATAAAAACAGGTCGATGCCACGCATCAACCAAACGGCTTGCAACTATTCCCACAACACCGGGATGCCATCCCTTGCCCCAAAGAACCATTACGGGCCGGGTAGCCAAACCCTCTTCCTGAACCAACTGGTTTGCGGCGTCGAGAACTTCCCGCTCGACCAACTGCCGGCTTTTGTTGTATTTATCGAGCATTTGAGCAATGCTTCGCGCGGGTCCGTTTTGCTTGGTGGTAAACAACTCCACTACCATGCGGGCACAGTCCATTCGGCCCGCAGCATTGAGCCGGGGAGCCAGCTTAAAGGCTATATCTTCAGATTTAAGGCCGCCCAGTAGATCCATCTGGGCAACTTCCATGAGTGCCAGCAGACCTGGATTGGAGAGCTTGTGCACATTTTTTAACCCGCAACAGATTATGGCGCGGTTTTCATCCAGCAAAGGCATATGATCGGCCACCGTGCCCAAAGCAGCCAAGGCTAAGCCTTGCAAAAGAATGGAACGCCAAGTGTCATCGACTTTTTCACCACCGCAAATTCGCATGGCTAGAGCCCAAGCCACCTTGAATGCCACTCCTGCCCCGCATAGCTGTGCAAATGGATAGGTGGTGCCGGGTAACCCAGGATGAACCAAGGCCTCTGCCGGGGGCAGTTCGGGGCCGGGCTGATGGTGGTCGGTAATTAGAAGGGAAACACCCAATTCCTTTGCCTTTTGAGCGGCAGAAACTGCAGTAATACCGCAATCAATGGTGAGTATCACCTTGGAACCGGCAGCGGCATGGTCGACTATATCTGAAGGCTTGAGGCCATAGCCGTCGCGGGTTCGGTGGGGAATATGGAACCGCACCTTAGCCCCTAACTGTCTGAGCGCCAGCAATAAAATGGAGGTTCCGGTGCAGCCGTCTGTGTCATAGTCGCCGTGTAGGACTATTTCCTCCTGACGGTCCCGAGCGAGTAACAGCCGATCAATCACCTGTTCGACCCCGGGAAGTAGGGCCGGAGAATGCATGTCAGAAGGTTTTGGATCAATAAAGCGACGCACTTCTATGGCCTCTTTCAATCCCCTGTTTGCCAACATGGTGAGCACGACCTCGGGCAGATCAGTTGCAGTTCCACGACCGATGCCCCTCAAAGCTTCCAATCTGCGGGCATCAACCTGCAAAACACGCCATTTTTTGGAAACTCGTGTGGAATCAGCCAAACTAGCCTCCTTGACCAACTAATCTGGTTCCCTGACAGGAAATTATAAAGACAAGTTTGTCTTATTATAATTTCGACCGCAACCTCATTCACCTTAAGTACAAAACAAGAGACTTCCTAAAGGAAATCACTTTTTCATTTGACCAAAAGACGGTTAGGGGCAAAAAGTCCGATTGGGTGGGCGAAGGTTTCTGACAAATCAACGAAAAGGGCCAAATGGCTTGACAATGGGGATATGGTTCGAGCCGAAGAAGAATAAGGATGGAAGGTGTTTTACCTTCCGACATGAGCAGGGTTTCCGCATTTTTTGCGAAACCCCGTCAAGGATGACGAGACAGACACCCATGATCCAGCACCAAGCTATTCACAACGGAAACGGTACCAAACTCAAGTTAGCACTTGGCTTGGCAACCATTCTGCTCACCGGCTGCAAGACCTTCTATTCACCATGGGATTCCCATTGGATGGATATTGGAGGCGGTTCTTGCGGCTGCGAATCCACTACTGTGGTCAGCCGGTCGAGCCCGATCGCGTCTGAACGCATCAGCCCTGTGCCAGTTGTCTCGGAGCCCCCGTTGGCAACCAGCCCTTCGGTTACAACCAAGTCGATGCCCATCACCACTCAAGGGCCGGTTTTAACTCCGACTCCAACTCAGGTGCCATTGGGCAACAAGTAAAGTTAATGCGGGATTCAACCCGCCCATAACTGAAACGAATCGACTTTAGAACCCGCTGGCCCCACAGGGCCAGCGGGTTCTTCCTTTTTAAGTGGACATACGAAAATACGATTTGGTTTTGGCCAACCTAGATGTCGTAAACATTGCCATCAGCCTCACAAGCACTTTGGCTCACAATCACTCTGTAGGCGGAACACCTCATCAGTGGTTTGACTTACCCGCATAACAATCCCCCAACTTTTTTAGGCTTGCCAATGTGTGGCATATCCAAATGAAATTTGTTGTGGGCCATTAGGTTTCAGGGGCATTTACTTCCGGGAATGCACCTGCTGGTTAGCAATTGGGCCAATACCTGATGGCTAGGCCCCCGAAATTGGGCAATTGGCCCTCCTATTGAAGCCCAAAACAAGGTCAGCACAAATCTAGGCAAGATAGCGAACTTGTTCCAGTGATTCCGCTTAGCGAAACATTGCACAGAGTAGGGCCACCCCGAGTACAAAAAAAACTGAACGGGATTCAAGGCCTACAGGGTGTTGCCAAACCAGGACGAATTAGAAAGTAGTCTGGCGAGGTTTTGTATGGAAGCCCGCCTAGCCAGGCACCGGTTGGTAAGGAGAGGAGACGAATCCTCAAGTATCCAACCAGCGGAAAGGCCTAAAACTTTTTCGTGCTCCCTCAGGACTTTGGAGGTACCTTCTAGTGAACTGCGCTTTCTTGATTGTTGGTTCTATGTGGGTTTCGAATGGCGCCACTGCTGCTGAAGCTGACTTGATTCAAGTCAAGCACCAAGCTGCTGGCCAAGGCGCTCAAGCTGCCGGCAACGGTGGCAAGGGTAGCAACGCCCAAGGCGCTGGTAACGGCGGCAAGGGCCAGGGCGCTGGCGACCCCGCTTGCGGCGCTAAGGGTGGCAAGGGCCAAGGCGCTGGCGACCCCGCTTGCGGCGCTAAGGGTGGCAAGGGCCAAGGCGCCCAAGCTCCTTGTGGCGGTGGCGACTTGCTCGGCAAGCTGAAAGGCCGTCTCGACGGTCTGAAGTGCTCCGCTAGCAACCTGAAAGGCAAGCTTGCAGGCATGGGCCACAACCTCGGCGGCCACATCAAGGGGGCCTCGGCCCTCGGATGCGGTAAAGGC
>Ga0255126_1000195_pt1 | contig 25668 bp, 19 predicted proteins | sample Law_Miss_RepA_8d_FD_188556 | JGI IMG/M metagenome (GOLD analysis project Ga0255126, IMG submission 188556) | Freshwater microbial communities from St. Lawrence River, New York, United States - Law_Miss_RepA_8d | ecosystem: Environmental > Aquatic > Freshwater > River | place: USA: New York... | reverse complement strand
CCTTGTCTATGAATCAGGTAGATAAGGAAGACGATTCGTCACCAATCCCGCCAACTGCAGCCGCTGCCAATGCCAAGAAAAACAGCGAGATCCGCGCCTCAGGCCCGGGCGAAGTCCGAGTCTTGCAACTGGGTGGCGCCGAGCCCGCAATTATGGCAGGCACAAACCCGGGGGCCGTTCCCCCACCAGAAGCCAACGCCAAAACCACCAGTGCCGCCAAGCCACCCGCCAAATCAGGCGATAAACAACAAATGAAAATGACCTTTGTCAGCTTCCAAAAAAGCATGTTCGGAAGCAATAATCGCCAAAACAAAGCAAGCTTCCTCGAAAATGTTCGGGTCCTAAATTTTCCCTGCGATGACCCAAACACCGAGATCGATATCGACCGCATCCTCGACCGCATGCCACCCGAGGCACTCTACCTGCGCTGCGACAAACTCGATGTCCTCAGCCATAACGAAAACGGCGTCACCCACCAGGAAATGCGCGCCCGCGGGCGCGTCGTCGCACAATCTCGCGAGTTCTCAGGTACAGGTGAATTGGTCACTTACGATGAAGCCAAAGGCCAAGTCATTTTCCACGGCTCCGCCATGGAACCCGCAGTCCTCTACAGGCAACTAAAACCCGGCGCCAAACCAGATGAAGTTAAGGCCCGCAAAATTACCTATAATCGCACTTCAGGGCAAATCCGTATCGACGAGGGCTCGTCACTCGGCGGCAGTTAGTAAGGCTTGCAGCGTACCACTCTGGGGTGTCCGCCAGCGTCTTTCAAAACCTTTTCCACCACGAATCCCAACCGCTCAAGAATTTGCCGCGCCCCTGCCTCTTGCCCAGCACCTATCTCAAACGCCAAGGTCCCGCCCGGCGCCAAGGCACGTTGGGCTCCTAGCGCCAAGCGTTCGATTATCCGAAAACCATCCGCACCACCGTCCAGCGCCAAGAGCGGTTCATGGTCCCGCACCCCGGCCTCCAAGCTCGCAATATCTTGGCTCGGAATATAAGGAGGGTTCGACACAATTAAATTAGGCCGCATGTCTCCAAGAGGCGCAAGCAGATCGCCCAGACGAAATTCAACCCGGCCAGCAAGGTTCAGCCGCGCCGCGTTCTCCCGCGCCACAGTAAGTGCCTCAGGGCTGATGTCTATAGCCACAAGCTTTGCCTTGGGCAACCGGCTCGCAATCGCCAGCGCAACGCATCCGCTACCTGTTCCAATATCCGCGATCAAAAGCTGGGGCTGCTCCTTGGCAATCTTGATCGCCTCATCCACCAGCAACTCGGTGTCAGGCCTGGGAATCAGGGTCGCACCGGTAACGGCAAAATCCAAAGAATAAAACTCTTTTTTGCCAACTATGTGTGCCGTGGGCGCGCCATCTTGGCGCTTCCGAACCATCTCGCGGAATCGACCGCGCCCTGCCTCGTCCACCATTTGGTCATGACGAACATACAAGTCAATACGCCGCACACCCAAGGCTGCCGAAAGCAACACTTCCGCCTCGAGCCTGGCTGACTCAATTCCCTTCGATGAGAAATGACCGGTGGTCCATTCCAGGAGGCGGGCCACGGTCCAGCTAACGGGCGCGCCGCTCATGCTCAGGCTTTCGCGCCGCCCAGGCCTGCCAGTTTCAGGCGCTCCTGGCGATCATGAGCCTGCAGCGGGACAAACAAATCGTCCAATTGACCTTCCATCACCAGATCAAGGTTGTGAAGCGTCAGACCAACCCGGTGGTCTGTGATCCGGTTTTGCGGGAAATTGTAGGTCCGAATTCGCTCGTTACGGTCTCCCGAGCCAATCAGATTGCGACGCATTTCGGAACGTTCGCTATGCAGCTTCAACCGTTCGTGCTCATACAGCCGGGTACGCAAAATACGCAGCGCTGTGTCGTAATTCTTGTGCTGGCTGCGCCCGTCTTGGCATTTCACCTCAAGACCTGTCGGCTTGTGCCAAATACGAACTGCGCTTTCAGTCTTGTTCACATGCTGGCCACCCGCACCACCCGCGCGCATTCGCTCCCACTCAATATCTTCGTCCCGAATCTCAACCTGAACTTCATCAGGCTCGGGAAGCACCGCAACCGTGGCTGCCGAGGTGTGAATCCGGCCCTGAGATTCGGTCTTGGGCACCCGTTGCACACGGTGCCCGCCACTCTCATGTCGCATGCAGCCCCACATGCCGTCACCGGTCAGGGCAAATACCACTTCCTTAAATCCACCCATTTCGCCAGCGCTAAAGGAGATTTCTTCAACGCCCCAGCCGCGAACACGGGCATACATCGAATACATCCGAAAAAGGTCGCCTGCGAATATCGCTGCCTCGTCCCCGCCTGTTCCAGCGCGGATTTCAATGATGCACCGGTCAAATTCCTCATCACCCGACAGCAGCAGGTCTTCCATCTTGGCTGTCAGTTCTTCATGACGGGGCTTCAGGCTCGCAAGCTCCTCACGGGCCAACTCGGCCATCTCCTCATCGCCCGACGCAATCAAAGCATCAGCGTCAGCAATGCCCCGCTCCACCTCAATTAGTTGAATGTAAGGGGTCACACGCTTGCTAAGATTGCCATGCTCTTTAGACAGCTGGCTGAAAAGCTTGCGGTCGCCAACAACCAATGGATCCGCCAAAAGCGTCTCCACTTCACCCAAGCGTACTCGCGCGGCCTCAAAAGCTTCACGCATAAAACGATTTATACCGGGAGAGTGTTGGGATAATTAAGACTGGGTTGTTAATAAAATACCAAAAGAGACACGCGCCCGAACTTCGGGCGCGCAATTTTTCATTTTTCCCAAATAAAACAATCAATTCGCTTCGGTGGGAGCTGGCTGCTTGCCTGCCCACTTGCCATATTTCTTCTGGAACCGCTCAACCCGCCCGGTGGTGTCAACAAACTTCATCTTGCCTGTGAAAAACGGGTGGCAAGAGGAGCAAATTTCCACACCAATCGTTTTCCGGGTGCTACGGGTGGTGAATTTTGCCCCGCAACCACAAGTGACGGAGGCTTCATCGTAATTAGGATGGATGTTCTTCTTCATGGCTACTGATCCCTGATCAGGCTCCCCAATTGGAAGGGATTAACCTGAAAAATAACTCAGATTTAGCAAAACACCAGCATAGCATAATCGACCAAATCATCAAGGCAGGACCAGTTTTGTCGGCAATTTTTCAGATTAACTAACGAAAAACGCCTCCAAGCCTTGACTTGCCACCCAGCTAAAATAAAATTGAGGTATGAAAGTAGCATTGATTTAAATGATGTTACATATTCTAAATGAACAAGGAAGATTTGCTGCAGGAATTGCTTGCCGACCTTCGGCTTGGAAGCTCTAACTGCAAAATTGATGGTCAAGGCTGCCATTTGCCGCCTACCGTCCAGACCCTTGCCTTAATGATTTCCCCGGTTGCAAACTGGTAGTGTGCCAGCTTGAAGCCACCGGATGATCCCCAATTGAAAGGTTGCCGCAGATCCCATGCGGATCCTACGCGAGCCACAGATATATTTGCTTGGCAAGCAAGCCACCAATGATGCGGAAGTTGATCGCTTCCTGAATGATCATGGTGTTGCTTGGCAAACCGATACTGAAGTAGCCGGTGAGCACCTTGTTGAGGTTGCTGGCCGTGTGTGCTACATGAGCTTTGCAAAACCCCGTCCGGGTGGAAACAACGCTTATATCCAGCACATACTCGAGGTGGGCCACGGCTCTGTCCTCGAGCATGCGGTCTGGAATTTTCTTATCACCGGGGTGAGCCGATCATTCACCCATGAATTGGTTCGACATCGCGCTGGAATGGGCTATTCCCAACTAAGCCAACGTTATGTCGACGAGTCTGTGGCCGAGTATGTCGAGCCAGATTGCATTGCTGATGATCCTGCCGCTCATGCCGTCTTTGAACAAACTGTTCAGGCCGCTCATGACGGGTACCAAAAACTGGTCGAGATTCTCGCCGAAAAATTCGCCGACGAGCCCGACCGCACTTTAAGACGCAAAAAGGCAAGGCAGGCCGCCCGCAGCGTTCTGCCAAACGCCACCGAAACCAAGATTTTCGTCACAGCAAACGCCCGCTCATTGCGCCATTTCTTGGAAATGCGCGGTAGCCGCCACGCCGAGGACGAAATTCGCAAGGTGGCGGTTGCCATGTTGCTGATTCTTCAGAAAGAGGCGCCGAACCTGTTTGGCGACTATGTCCTCACCAAGTTGGATGACGATTCGTTCGAGATTGACACACCATTCCGAAAAGTCTGACAAGACCGGGGTCGTCGTAGACCTCGCGGCCAGTTGCAAAAGTCAGGTCATTTTTAAAGTTTTCTGTTGAAGGCATTAATTCACGCATGTATCAAAGCCATTCTGGAACCAGCATGAATCCCAATCCTGGAAAGCGTGGAGGCCAAGGTCGGCCCGGCCCCGGTCGCGGTGGCCCAAGCGGCAGGTCTCGCTACAAGGGAGGAATGGGAGCTCCCAACCCACACTACCAGCAGCCACAACGCAGGGCGCCAGGGCCTCAAGATCGCCACGGGGTTCCCAGGTACAACCCCAATCAAGGACTTCCAGGCACCATGCCTCCGGTCGATCCTGATTTTGACCGGTCCATCAACGGCGACTTGGCCGCTGCCCAGTCTAGCTGGCTGGAGGTGGACGGCGTTTTGGAGTTGACGCCTAAAGGCCACGGTTTCTTGCGCTCGATGGAACGCGGGCTGAAGCCCCTCACCACCGACCCGTTTGTCAGCCAACAACTCATCCAGTCTCACAATCTGCGCGAAGGTTTGCACATTCGAGGCGTTGTTCGCCCTGCTCGCGGGCAAGGGCCAAGGTTGGGCAGGATAGACCAGATTGAGAATGCCCCGGCGAACGAATACAAACCACGCAACTTTGAATTGCTCACAGCGGTTGACCCAACCATTGCCATCAGGCTCGAGACCGGCCAGGAGCCGATTTCCACCCGCGTGATGGATATCCTCACGCCGTTGGGCCGCGGTCAGCGGGCCCTTATTGTGGCACCTCCGCGCACCGGAAAGACCGTGTTGCTGCAAGAACTTGCCAAGGCGGTCAGTGCCAACCACCCAGATATGCACCTGATGGTTCTGCTGGTGGACGAACGCCCTGAGGAAGTCACCGAGGCCCGCCGCACCATCCGTGGCGAGGTCTATGCGAGCTCCAGTGATCTTGATGCTTCCAACCATGTTCGGCTGGCTGAACTGGTGGTGGAGCGGGCCAAGCGACTGGCTGAGCAAGGCAAGCCCGTCTTCCTATTGCTCGACAGCCTCACCCGTTTGGCGCGAGCCTACAACAAAAATACCGGCAACAGCGGCCGCACCATGTCTGGCGGCGTTGATGTGCGCGCCTTGGAAGTGCCCAAGCGACTGTTCGGTTCAGCCCGAGCTTTCGAAGAAGGCGGCAGCCTCACGGTGGTTGGCACGGCGCTCATCGACACCGGATCGAAGATGGACGAGGTGATCTTCCAGGAGCTGAAGGGCACTGGAAATATGGAAATGGTGCTCGACCGCAAGCTGGCTGATCGCCGAATCTTTCCCGCCTTGGACATCAGCCAATCAGGCACCCGCAAAGAGGAACGCCTCATCCCCACCGAGTTCCTGCCGCGCATTCACGCGCTGCGTCGGGTGCTGGTGGACATGAAGCCAGTCGAGGCCATGGAGAAGCTGGTGAGCCGTTTGGCCAAGACCAAATCCAACACCGAGTTTCTCGAGATGATCAAGGTCAAGTGACCCGGGTTATCTCTTTCATTCGACAATATAGATAGACTTAGGGTCCAGTTCGTGGCGAATTTCGTCGACGGGTTGGGCTCTTTGCTTGCCTTTGTAGAGCCTGTCCGGGAAGTTGTAGACGATTGAGTCGCCTTCGCTGATATTCTTGTAGGCGTGGATCACATGGGGCGGAATGACAACGAGCATCGGGTTGTCAGCGCCTACAATTTCTTCCTGTTTCACGCCGAAGGTGGCTGAGCCTTTGCGCATATCCCAAAGGGTGAGCCTGAAGGTGCCCGGGCCGATGAAGCAAAAGCAGTCGGACTGGTCAACATGTTCGTGCGGGCCACGCACAACGCCTGCCTTGGTCATGGATACATACGACATGGTGACTTGAAAGCCCGCGGGCATTTCATCCTCGCGAAACAGTTCGCCCAGCCAGCCGCGATCATCACCGAATTTCTTCAAGGGTTTCCAAAACAGGTCTGGGATTTTGCCAGAAATGAATTGCATGGGGGCCTCTGGTGTTATGGGTGAATGCGTTTGTCAGGCGGGTAGGGTGGCGACAAGCAAAGCGCCTGGCCCTTGGGGTGCCCATGTTGCAGCGCGCAGGGCTGCTGGAATAACGAGGGTGTCACCGAGGTTTACCGGCTGGGTGTTGCCCTGGTGTGAAAGTTCCGCCTTTCCTTCAACCTGAATCAGCACCGAGAGTCTGCCAGGCTCGGGAAGCTGGAACGGGCTGTCGCCTGCGAGCAGATCGAGGTGGAAATGCGGGCAGCGAACCAACTGGCGGAGCGTGGAAGATTGCCCTGCAACCGGGGGGAAGTTGTCAGCGCGGACGGGTGTCACAGGGCCTTTGGACCAGTCGATGGCGGCAAGGGATTGTTCAAGATGCAATTCCCGGCTGTTACCCTGGGCGTCTTTTCTGTTCCAGTCGAAAAGGCGGAATGTGGCGTCGCTCGATTCTTGCACCTCGGCCATCAGCACGCCACCACCCACAGCATGGACGGTTCCGGCTGGGAGGTGGACGCAGTCGCCCGGTTTGGGTTCAAAGCAGGCCAAATGATCGGCCACGGTCCCATCCAGGGAGGACTGGCGCAATTGTTCAGCGGTCACGCCCGGTTTTAGGCCGGCCCAAACTTTGCTGCCTGGGCGGGCGGCAATCACAAACCAGGCCTCGTTCTTGGAGCTCTCGCCTGGCCAGAGTGTTTTAACCTTTTCGGAGTCTGGATGAACTTGCACAGAGAGCCAGTCGTGGCAGTCCAGCCATTTGATCAGCCAAGGGAAGGGAGTGTCGGGGTGGGTGCCGTGCCCCAGGATGTCCACGGGGTGGTCCCTGGTGAGTTCCACCAAATTGCGCTCATGTCCAACCAATTGGCTGAGGTGCCTGGGGTGGGTACTTGCCTCCCAGGATTCGCCGTATGTTTGGGCATCGGGTAGTGATCGGCCCAGTGCGGTTGCCAGCAGCCGGCTGCCCCACACCATCTGCCGGGGAGAGGGTAGAGGACGCAGAACTGTATCCAGTTGGTTACCGTTATGGGCCATGGCGGGATGGGTCCTGATGAATGTTTGTGGTTTTGAGAATGGGTCAGGCGGCGGCTTGAACCACATGTCCGCCTGGGTTCGATTCGCCCTTTTGGTTGGCGACACTGGCCCAATGTTGGTAGGCGTCGATCACCTGGTTTGCATCTCCCAGCATGCGAATGGTTCCGTGCTCCAGCCAAAGGACTTGGTTGCAGACGCTGCGGGCAGCTTCCAGATCATGGCTCACCATGATCATGATCTGTGCCTTGGCCATCATCTCGCGCATTCGCTGATGGGCTTTACCCTGGAATGCCAGATCTCCGGCAGACAGCACCTCGTCGACGAGCAGAATTTCGGGGTCAATCGCGGTGGCGATGCTGAAAGCCAGGCGGACCCGCATGCCGGCGCTGTAGTAACGGACTGGCATGTTGAGGAAATCGCCTAGTTCACTGAATTCGGCAATTTCTTGTTGTTTGGCCAAAACTCCGGCGGGAGTTTCGCCTTGCAGGTAGCACCTAAAGCGGATGTTTTCCCAACCATTGGCTTCCTGCTCAAAACCAAGAGCGATATCGAACAGGGAAGAGATGCGGCCCTGAACAACCCGCTTGCCCTCGCTGGGTTGGTAGATGCCTGCGAGGACTTTCAGCAGGGTGCTTTTGCCTGCCCCGTTGTGGCCTATGATGCCAAGGCGCTGGCCCTCACGAACCTCAAGGTTGATTCCGGCAAGGGCTTGGACCAACATGGGTTTCTTGGTGAAACCGCTGAAGATACGGCCCACCAGGAAGTCCTTCAAGGTGATGTGCTTGTCATGCCTGACTGTGAATGTCAGTCCCAGGTTGTTCAGCTCGACACTCGCCATGTATCCCTCGCCAATAATCGAAATCAGTCAGGCCAAATATGGCATGCCAGGAACTTTAGAGGTAGAAGATCAGTTTGGGCTCGCGAACGCGCAGGGTCCATGCCGCGAGGCAGAAGGAAGTCATGGCTACCACCAAGGCCGACCCGAAGACCATGGGGGAAGGGGCCACATGGTCCAGCAGGGGGGCCCGGATTAGTTCAAGGAATGGGGCAAGCGGGTTGATTTGCACCAGCCATCCCAGCCCACGCTCCTGAAGCAATTTGGCGGGATACCAGACGGGTGTGAGGTACATCAAAACCTGCATGCCGACCTCGGTTAGATGTTTCACATCCCGGAAGTGCACGGTCATCAGGCCAAAGAGGCAGGCAATAGACCAGCCAAAAATGAGAAAAAGGACCAAAGTGGGGAGGAGGCTGAGGAGGGGCAAAAGACCTGGCCACCCGGTTCCCCACAAGGCCAGCAGAATGGCAAGGCCAAGGGAAATGGCAAAGTGAAAGCAATTACCCAAAACCACCCTAAGGGGATATATAGCCATGGGGCTAGGGTGCTGCATGATATATGCTTCTGACTGATGAAAGCACATGCATCCCAGTGTCATGGATTGAGATAGATAGCTCCATACGGCAAGTCCGGTCATCACATAGGGGGCAAAACTATGGATGTCCTGACCAAAAAGGGTACTGAAGACGGTGCAAAGGATGATGGTCATGAAAATGGGGTTGAGGAGTGACCAGCCCATTCCCAACGCCGAACCCCGGTATCGCGAGCGTAAGTCCATACGCACCAATGACATCCAGAAGAATCGTCCCTGCCAAATCTCGGCAAGGTATTGCTTGAAGGTCGAGCTGTCGGAGCCGAAGATCATGCTTTTGTTTCCACAGGGAAGATTGAGCAGGGGATAATGATGAGGGTTGGTGAAAACGAACCTTTTCCTTGATCGGCATGTTTGAGTTTTTTGGTGTCAAAATCAACCCCGGGAGGTCATTGGGGCCATGGTGACAGAACGGCTTTGAAAAATGGGTCGCAATGGCAAATAGGACCAAAAACTGCAACGTGATGGTTTGGAAGGTAGGGATAGACCGCTTGGACCGAATGGACTTATCTTTCCAGCCATCCAGATTTGCATGGTTGCTTGCCTTGGGTGATTTTGTGCTGAAGGATGAATTACCGCGCAAGGTTCTGCACGCATTGCGTTCCAGTAGCGGCCGAATATGTGTGAAGGCGGTTAGGTGAACCGGTCACACGGCCTGAGGGGCTAGACGATGAAAAATTATCGTTTGATGGCGGCTGGGGTCAGCTTTGTGAGTTTGGCTGCCGCCGTTTTGGGCGTGAGGGTGTGGGGTGACTCCCGCAAACTCAAGCGGGATGACCGCCCTTCAGTGGTGGCCCTGTCTGCCCAGCAGCAGCGTCAAGAGGAGGAGCAGGGTGTTTCCCGCTTCACTCAGCAAATGGGGCTGGGTTACCGGACAGTGACAGGAGAGGGCTTGTTCGCGGTGCAATTGCAGCCCGAACTGCCCGAAACCAAGCAAGCCCGCGATATTGCGTTGCTGGTGGACACCTCGGCCAGCCAAGCCGTTGGCCCGCTGACCAGTTCCATCGAGATTGTGCGCTCTCTGATTGGGCAATGTGGCCCGGAAGACCGGATCAGCCTTTGGTCTGTCAGCAACGAGCCTGTGCAACTGACTCGTGGCTTGGTGGATGTGACGGGTGCCAAGGAGGCACTGGCCCAACTTGAAAAAGATTATCCATCAGGCGCGACCAACCTGCCCAAGGCATTGAGTTCGGCCTCGGAATTGTTTCAGGCTGGTGGCAACCGTTCACGCTCCATTATTTTACTGGGTGATGGTTTGAGCTTGGCCAACCCACTGGAAACAGAAGACAGGGTTCAGGCTGCTGCCGATCTGGTAGCCAAGCGAGTGGTGATGATTGCGGTGCCCATGGGGCCTCGCATGGATCCGTTGAATTTGCATGGATTGGCAACCGCCTCGGGTGGGCGTTGCGTGCGTGTGAACGATGGAGACGCACCCGCCGCAGTTGCCGAGCGTTTGCGAGCCGCAGTGGATGCGGGTGTGTACTACCCCACGGCGATTAAGTTGGGGGAAGGAGTTTTGGAGGTTTATCCCAACAAATTGCCCCCGCTCCGCTCTGATGCCCCCACCTTGGTGGTGGGCCGTCTGAATCCCGGTGTGAAGGCTGTGAATTTGGAACTGGAAGGTACCTTGGCTGGTGTGGCGAAGCCTTTGAGCCAGACTCGCGAGATTCCCGGATTTGATCTAGAGAACTTCTTCCTTTCCCAGATGATCACTGACTGGAAGGCCAATCCTGATCGCCCCGCTTTGGTGCAAGCTGACCGGGCTTTGGCCCTTGCCAGTACCCAGTCGTACCTGAATCGGGAAGAGTGCCTGGCCCGGGCCAACTGGGCGATGACCACCGGCAAGCCGGAGTCGGCCCTTCGCTTGTATGACCAAGCCGCCCGCATTGACCCGACCAATCTGGAAGCCCGTCGTGGCTTTGACTTGGCCCGCCAAGTGAACGATGGCAAGTTGCCTCGCGCTATGTTGATGAAGCAACTGGGGCAGATCAATGCCCAAATTGAAAACCAAGAGGGCGCCCCCAAGGATGGCCCCGCTGCGGCCCAGCCAGCTCCTGCTGCCGGCCAGCCAGTTCCTGCCCAGCCTGATCGCGTTCGACTGCCCGGAGCGGATGGAAACGCGCCACCCCGTGATGGGATTGTTGGCGCTGATATTGATCAAGTGCGCAAGCTGAACCAAGTTTATTTGCAAAAGCGTGAAGCCGAAGTGAGGCGTTCTTTGGCCGAAGGTTCTCGAGCCGCGACAGTTGACGAGGTGAATGCAGCCAAAGAGAACCTGAAGCAGGAGCTGCGTTCTCTGGAGAACGATGGAAGCATCGCTAACACCAAGAAACAGCCGCTGATTGGACAGATCCAATCAAGGCTTCAGGAACTGGACAAGCGTGGGAAGGTGTTCGAGCGCGAGGAGCGTGAACGCCAGCTTGTGCAGGTGAGTCTGGAAGAGCGCCGCAAGGATGAGCGTTCCATCGCCGCCCAGCAGGACCGAATCAAGGAGCGTCTGCGCCAGTATGCGGCGCTGATGAATCAGGCCCGTGAAGACTTGGCCCAGAAGCAGGCGCAGTCCATTAGGCAGGATTTGGTCAACCAGGGTGAGGAGGTTCCTCCCGCCGTGTCGGCTGCCTACATCATTGCCCAGCGCGGTTGGTACTATCGCCAACTTCGCGATTTGGTCCGAGTCCGCGAGGAAAAATGGCTTGCGGTTCTTTATGAAGTTGAGCGAAGCCATGTGCCGTTTCCCGATGAGCCTCCGGTGATTTACCCGGACGCTGACAGCCCGGTTATGCGTGGCCGTTACAAAGATTGGGCTGACCTGTCGAAGAAGCGTATCGACCGGTACGACACCCAGGGTTTTGGTTCGAATGTCCCTGAGGCAGCCATGCGCATCAAGGATGTGATGGGGCGCACCATCGATTATCAGGGTGTGAACGAGGCGACAACCAAGGTGCAGGAAGCGCTGGACCAGCTTGGGAAAGAATACAATATCACCTTCGAGTTCAACGAGTCGGCCTTCAAGGCTGCCGGGTTGGAAAAGCCGGCGGATAGTGAGATTGGCGACCCTATTCCCAAGATGCGGGCCACCTTGGGCACGGTGATCAAGAAGATCATCAGCCGCATCAAGAACAACTCTGCTGATGGCGCAGCGGTGTATGTGGTGAGGCGTGACCATATTGAGATCACCACCAGCCAGTTCCAGTTGCTGGACAAAGTGGCACGGGCCTATCCAGTGGCAGATATCGTTTATGGAGCGCCTAACTCTTTTGCACAAAGCTCGGTTGTGCAGCAGTCGACCCTGTTTGGTTATGGTGGTAGCTATGGTTTTGCTGGCCAGCAAGCCCAGAACTCCTTCAACGGTTTGGGTGCCCTCCAGAACTTGGGTGCCGCAGGTGCCTTGGGTGCTGGTGGCGCGCTGGGTGGTGGTGGAGGTGGTTTTGCCGGCAACTTGGGTGGCGCAGTGGGTGGCCAGCAGATAGGTGGCCAGTTGGGTGTGGGTGCAGTTGGTAACTCAGGCCAGCAAGGTCAGGTCGGCCAATTTGGCCAGAATGGCCAGCTTGGTACCCTTGGTCAGTTCGGCAACCAAGGTGCTCAGTTCGGTCTGCAGGGTGGAAACTACGCAGACACCTTGGTAGCAACCATTCGCCAGCTTGTTGGTCGTCCCTCGGACTGGGCCGCACCGATTACGCTGCCAGGCAACCAACCTGCCGATCCGCTCTCTCAGGTTGACCCGAATGCGGGCGACCAGCAGGAGCGCAACCAGATTGGTTACTTCCAGCCTGCCAACGCCTTGGTGATCAAGGGAACCTCTTTCATCCATACTGAGCTCTACAGCAACTTTGTGGCTCCGACTGGTGGCGCCAACCCGGTGGGCATGGCTGGCAGGCCTGGCAAACGCGACGGCGCACTTGCCGCTTTGGACAAGCCAGTGAAGGACAAGAAGGATCTTGACCCCCGCAAGATATGGCAGGAAGCACTCGCAAAGGGTGTGGATGAGCCAGGTATCATCATTGCGGTGTCTGATTTCCTTGCCGCCAACCAGTTTTGGGATCATGCGGCCGAGTTTTTGAAGGCTGACCTCCGCAAGGGTTTGGTGGTGAAGCCTTGGGTGTATGAGGCCTTGGCAATCGCCCTGCGTGAATCTGGTGCGGCACCCGCAGAGATTGAGCGCGCAGAGGTGGCCTTGGCCGACATGGAGCCTTTGGATGCCGATGGTTACCTGAAGGCCTCCAAAGGTATGGCTAGCCTCAAGCGCTATGACCGGGCTTTGGCCTTCTGCAAGCAAGCCGCACAACTCTCACCCGATTCTCCGCAGGCTTATGCTCAGGCAATGGGTTATGCCGAGACGGTGAGCGATGTGAACAGCATGGCTTGGGCTGCAGGCAACCTGCTGAAGCAAGAGTGGCCAGAAGGTGGAAATGAGTTGCAGGTGAAAGCCCGCCGCTCGTTGGATGCCATGGCCGCCCGATTGGCTCAACAAGCCAAGCCGCAGGAGCGTGAGGCCCTGATTCGCAAAGCTGGAGACTTGGGTCGTCGGGATCTGGTAGTTCAGCTTTCTTGGGCTGGAGACGCGGATTTGGATCTGGTTGTGAAGGAACCAACCGGCAGCACCTGCTCAACCCTGGCCCGCCAGACGGCCAACGGTGGCACCTTGGTGGGAGACCGTGCGGGTGATGCGCCGACGGAAAGGTATGTGGCCTCGGAAGGCTTCTCCGGCACTTATGAGATCTCGGTTCGCTCCGCTTGGGGAATGCCTGTGAATGGCAAGGCTCAGTTGCGTGTGATCCACCATCAGGGCTCGCCCGATCAGCGGGAGGAAATTCAGACAGTTGACCTGAATGCCAATCCGACGGTGAAGGTGAACCTGAACGATGGTCGACGCAAGGAGCTGGCTTTGGTGATGCCTCCCAAGATGTCGAAGCCCGTAACCCAGCAGAAGGGGCAGGATGTGTTCCACACCCTGCGCCGGATGACTGAGCCCAACTTCCCCTCCAACGGGGGCATCCGGTCGGGCGGAGCTGGCACTGTGCAGCAGGTACAACCTGAGGGAATGCCCTTGAAGCCTGTTGAGGCATCCGCCTCGTCCAAGCGGTTGCACCAGAACCGTGTGCAGGCCTTCATGCAGAACAGTCAGGAAGTGACCGCAAGGATGGCAACCGAGGTATACGGGGGCCGGTTAAACGGTCTGGGCGGGAATATGATTGACGGTGGAAAGCCCGGAACCCGTTGATTGGTCTGTGAATCTGGTGTGAAATACTAGTACCCGGTGGGCTCTGCCTGCCGGGTGTTAGTCTTATTATGTAGCGAGAGATGTGCTTCCAACCCGGTGGTATGGAGCGAGCCGAACATGGGAAAACCCAATGCTGATGGTGGCCGCAGCCAAGCGTCGCTTGGGGTGCTGGTATTGTCGAGGCCTGGCAAGCCTGTGCAGCGATACCATTTGACCAAGCCGATAATTAGCGTGGGCCGCTCAGAAGGGATGATCCTGCGCATTCCGTCAGCCGAAATCAGTCGCAAGCATTGCGTATTAACTTTCAAAGCAGGTTTTTGGCAGGTTCAGGACCAAGGCAGTAGCAACGGAACCTTTGTGAATGGCACGCGGGTGGGTGGAATCACCCAGGTGAATCCGGGGTCGAAATTCAGGGTTGGCAAGGTTGAGTTTGTGCTGCAATACACGCTGCAGGCGGATGCGGCGCGAAGGCTAAGGCAGGGCCAATTACTAGAGGCATTGGCCACTCCGGCCCAAGACCAAGATGAAGTGGAAATGGTTGAGTTGGATGATATGCCGGACGGTATGAACCAAGAACCGATCATGGCAGTCATTCCGCTAGAAGATGATCTGGTTTTGGAGTTGGAAGAAGAGCCGATTCCCGTGATGCCTTTGCCTCCTGCTAATGCGGTTACCATGCGGGATGAGCCTTTGTTGAATCTTCTGCCTGAGGAAGATGACTTTCCGCCTATACCGGTAGTGGCGGAGAATTCCAAAAGGGCCAAGGCCCCGCCCCCGATTCCTGAGCCGGATTGGAATGATCAGCAGCCTCCTTTGGCTGATTTGCGCGATTTGTTGAGTCAATTGGCTGAGCCGGATTTTGAACCTCCCAAGGGCAAGCCTTCGGGTTCCAAAGGCAAGGGTTGATTTAGAACACCCTAACCGGTTATGTACCCGCCCAGAACCACCGCTTTAGGGGTGTGTCGGGATGGGATAGAGCATGTATCCGGCAGTTTGCGAGAAACGAATCAAATGCCATAAGCCTTTTATGGGTTTATGTTTATTGATTTTGTTACTTGCTGGCTGCGGCACCACCCGGCAAACGGAAACCCCTCGCACCGCCACGGAAATGTTGTTGATCTCCAACGCAGTGGATGAAACGGTTGGCCAATTTGATTTGAGTTACCTGGTAGGAAAGGATGTATTTTTTGACACCACCTACTTAGAGACCACGGTTGACAAAGGATATGTGATAAGCAGTATTAGGCAGCACATGATGGCTACAGGTGTGAAGTTGGTGGAGACCAAAGAGAAGGCTGCTTATATTGTTGAGGCGCGCACGGGTGCCTTGGGGACGGATTCGCACAGCGTGATGATAGGCGTGCCCCAGATGAATATTCCGCAGTTGGTTCCGGTTCCGGGTATGCCATCGTCGGTGCCGGAAATCCCGTTTGCAAAGCGGAGCAAGCAGACGGGAATTGCCAAGTTGGCACTGTTCGCTTTTCATAGGGAGAGCGGGCAAATTGTATGGCAGTCGGGGGTTCATCAGTTTTCATCGCATGCCAAGGACGCTTTTGTTTTTGGTATGGGACCATTCCGCTCAGGAACGATCCAACGAGGCACCTCGATCAATGGGAGCACCATTCCATTGACCGACTTGTCTTGGTCGGAGGAGCCAGAGGGAACAAAGGTGAGGCCTACTGAACCGTTTGCTTGGAGTGATCCTGCTAAAAGATCGAAGCAAGGTGCTGGCACATCGCCTATTCAAACAGTTTCCCATGGTCCATCCGACCCCAAGGTGCCGGCAACATTGCCTGCGAGTGTCACGCAACCTGGCGGAACACCGAATCCAGCCGCGCAGCCAAATCCAGCCGTTCCTACAGCTTTGCCCGCCGCCCCTCCCGTGACGCTTCCCACGCTTGAAATTCATGGGAAGAACTGACCCTCTGGCAGGCGTTGCAGAGACAACCCATACTGATTGCTAATTGTCTGATAAGTTGCGGGCACCCATTTCAAAGAAATGGGTGAGTGTTTGTGTGTGGCTTTGGAGTAAAACCGTGGCAAGCAAGGGTTTGTCGGAAATCGCAGGGCGCGTTGAGGAATTGCGTGGGGAAATCGAGCGGCATAACCATTTGTATTACACCCAAGCGACCCCGGAAATAACCGACCGGGAGTATGACCGACTTTTGGCGGAATTGGTGGATTTGGAGGCAAAGCACCCGGAGTTGGATCGGGCGGATAGCCCGAGCCACAAAGTGGGTGGAGCGCCCATAGACGGGTTTGTGACGGTGCCGCATTCGGAACCAATGCTGTCGATTGACAACAGTTACAACCCGGATGATCTGCGCGAATTTGACAAGCGAGTTCGCAAGTGGCTTGATGGGGCACCAGTGCGCTATTTCGTGGAGGCCAAGATTGATGGCGTTGCGGTGGCGTTACGATTTGAGGGCGGGGTTTTGAGCCAGGGGTTGACCCGTGGCGATGGTGTGAAAGGGGATGATGTGACCAGCAACCTACGAACCGTGAGGGATTTACCGCTTAGGTTGCTGGGGCATAACCATCCCGCGGTACTGGAAGTGCGGGGCGAGGTGTATATGGCCCGCGCAGACTTTGCGCGTTTAAACCAGTCGAGAAAATCTGAAGGGCTTGACGCTTTTGCCAATCCGCGCAATTCGACAGCGGGATCGCTAAAATTGTTGGACCCTATTATGTGTGCCAAGCGGCGATTGAGATTGTTTGTGTATTCAATTCAGAAAGCCGAGGAGTTGGGTGCCAAGACGCATCAGGATTCATTGAAAATGGCGAAAGAATGGGGATTGCCTATCAACCCGCTAAGCGAAGCTTGCGGCGATATTGAACAAGTGCTTCAGGTGGTGGAAAAATGGCAGGTGCGGCGGAATGAGTTGCCCTATGAGATTGATGGATTAGTCATCAAGGTGGATGACCTGGCGCAGCGCAAGGCATTGGGTAACACCTCGAAGGCACCGCGCTGGGTTTCGGCTTACAAGTTCGAGGCGGAGCAGGGAACCACCAGGCTGCGTGAGATCACCATTCAGGTGGGTAAGACAGGTGCGCTAACGCCGGTGGCGAACTTGGACCCGGTGCGGTTGGCCGGCACCACGGTGACGCGGGCCAGCTTGCACAACGAGGATTACATCAAGGAAAAAGATATTCGGGTGGGTGATTTGGTGGTGGTGGAAAAGGCTGGGGAGATCATTCCGTATATTGTGCGCAGCGAGGCTTCGGCCCGTACCGGAGAGGAGAGGGAGTACCACTTCCCCAAGCATTGCCCGGTGTGCGGCGAGGCAGTGAAACGGGATGGTGACGGAGCGGTTACGCGATGTGTTGGCAGGGACTGCCTTGGAGTAGCCAGAAGGCGATTACGGGCTTTTGCAGCCAAGAACGCGATGGATATCGAGGGTTTGGGTGCTGAAACGGTGGACCAGTTGGTGGATGCTGGATTGTTACGAGGTTTGGCAGATATTTATCGATTGCAGAAAGAGCAGTTGGTGCCGCTGGAGCGGATGGGGGAGCAATCTGTCAACAACCTGTTGTTGGGAATTGACGCCAGCAAGGCGCGGGGAATGGCCCGTTTATTAACTGGTTTGGGGATCCGTCATGTAGGTGAGACGGTTGCGGACACCTTGACGGCGCGGTTTGCCAATGTGGCTGAATTGCGAGTGGCCCCAGAGGAAAAGATCGCGTCGATACCCGGGATTGGCCCGGAGCGGGCGGGCAGCATCCGGGCGTGGTTTGATGATGATGCGAACGCCGGGCTGGTGGATGAATTAGCCAACATGGGTTTGAACATGCAGGCACCGCCGCGGCCGGCCCAGGAAGAGCAGTTGCTGGCTGGTAAAACGCTGGTGGTGACAGGCACGCTTGAGAAGTTTGACCGCACGGAGGTGGAACGGTTGATCCGTGAGTTGGGTGGCAAGGCTTCCGGCAGTGTCAGCAAGAAGACGGATTATCTTGTCGCTGGAGCCAACGCCGGCAGCAAGCTGGACAAGGCCCGCGAGCTGGGAGTGCAGGTTTTGGATGAAGACGAGTTCGCGAAGCTGATTGGGAGGTGATGGGTCTTCGATTGGCTGCAAGATGGCTGGCTAGAGGGATTACTACTTATTTAGTATTTTGGTTTTTGCTGAGCAAAAAAATCTGGTGGTCCATAAGGTTTTTCCCCAAACGGGCGCCCAGGTCTGGAAAAATTTAATCCTTGCATGATGATCACCTCAGAACCGGCTTCACCACCTCGCCGGCGACATCGGTCAAACGGTAGTCCCGACCGGCATGGCGGAATGTGAGCCGCTCGTGGTCCAGTCCTAACAGGTGCAACATGGTGGCGTGTAGGTCGTGGGTGTGTACTTGCCCCTCGGTGGGAAAAATGCCCAATTCGTCCGACTTGCCGTGCGTGACGCCAGCCTTCACGCCACCCCCCGCCATCCAGGAGGTGAACACCAGGTTGTGGTGCTCGCGGCCGGGGTGGTCCTTGGTGGCGTTGAAGGGTGTTCGTCCAAATTCGGTCGTCCAAACCACCAGGGTGCTGTCCAGCATGCCCCTACGCTTTAGGTCGGTGATTAGGGCGGCGATGGGTTGGTCGATCTTTTTGGCCAGCGGGATGTGGTCTGCCATGTTGCCGTGGGAGTCCCAGTTTTCCGAACTGCTGGAGCCCACATCGATCAATTCCAGAAAGCGGACGCCTCGTTCCGCCAGACGCCTGGCTACAAGGCATTGCCAGCCGAACCCGGAAGTGGTGCCCGGTTCCAATCCGTACAGCCGCAGGGTCTCCGCACTTTCCCGCGACAGGTCGAAAGCCTCGGGTGCGGCCGCCTGCATGCCGAACGCGGTTTCAAAGGAGCGGATACGGGCTTCCAGCGCCTGATCGGCGGCACGGCTCGCTTGGTGGCGTTGGTTCAGCCTCGCCAAAAGTCCCAATTCCATTTCCTGCAGGGGGCCCGCCGATGCGGGCCGTCGCACATGGGGCAGCGGGTCAGGCCCAGGAATCACATGGGTACCCTGATGGCAACCGGGAAGGAAATCCGCGCCCCAAGTTTGGGCTCCGGCGTAGGGCGCCTTCGGGGCAAGCACCATGAAGGAGGGCAGATTCCGGTTCAGGGTGCCCAAACCGTAGCTGACCCACGAGCCCACACTGGGCCGGGTGAACTGGGCGGAACCTGTGTGCGCGGCCAGCGTGCCTTTGTCGTGGCCGTCGCTGTCGGCGACCATGGCGTTCAGTACGCACAACTCATCGATCACCGAGCCGATGTGGGGAAACAATTCGCTGGTCGGAATGCCGCTCTTGCCGCGCTTTTCAAAGGCGAAACGAGATTTGACTAGGAAGCGCTCGAATTTTCCCGGCTTGTTCAGCCAGCGCATGGCGGTGATGGTCTGCCCGTGTCGTTTGGTCAATTCGGGTTTGGGGTCGAAGGTGTCGACCTGCGAAACGCCGCCCGTGGAGTACAGGAAAATCACCCGGTCTGCCTTAGCCGGAAAGTGCCCGGGCCGCGGGGCCATCGGGTCTCTGGGTTCGCTCCGGGCTTGCTCCGCAAGAATTCCCGCCAGCGCGATCGCACCCATGCCACCGGAAGCGTTCTGTAGCCATTGCCGTCTGGAAAGGATGGACATCTGCATTACTCCAGGTGCATTGCCGCGTTGCTGACCAGCAGCACCCGGCAAAGTGCGGCCCAGGCCTTGGATTCGACATCCTGCGGCCGAGACTTTTCCAGATGGTGCTTCCTGCTGTAGTCCTCTAGGAAGGCAAGCATTTCCCGCCCCCCTTCCGGAGCCGGTGGATGGCCTGTGGTCATTTCCACAGCTAGGCGAATTCTGGCAGGCGAATCCCCGGGGGTAGCCAGCAGTCGCTTGGCCAAGGTTTCGGCTTGGTGGTGAACCTGGGGGCTGTTTAACAAAAACAGCGCTTGTGTGGGGGTGGTGGTGGCCAGTCGCCCGGCGCTGGAAAGATTTGGGTCGGCCCCATCGAAAAGGGCCAGATACGGATGCCGCCGGTTTCGCTGGCTCATCAGATAGACCGAGCGGTGGTTGGAGTCATACACCGCATGGAACGGATTATGGATGGTAAATCCCCAGGTAGGCTCTGGCGGGAAAGGATGCCTGCCGGGCCGGGCCAAGTCGAGTGTGCCGCTGACAAACAGCATCTGGTCGCGCAGGGTTTCCGCATCCAGGGGACGGCGCTGGAAATGGCCCAATAACCGGTTGGCTGGATCCTTGGCCTGCAGGTCGGCTGATGGATCGCTGGACAGTTGATAAACATGCGATAACAGGACCATGCGGTGGATTGACTTGAGGGACCAACCCTCACGCATGAATTGGCCTGCAAGGTGATCCAGTAGTTCGGGGTGGCTGGGCTCCTCGCCGCGGGTGCCAAAGTCGCTGGCAGTGGCAGCTAAACCTTGTCCGAAATGCCATTGCCACACCCTATTCACAATCACCCGGGCAGTAAGCGGATTTGCCGGGTCGGTTAGCCAGCGGGCCAGATCTTTCCGCCCGCTGCCGGTCGATATCTTTTCACCCCCTAGAATTTCCAGGAATCGTCTGGGAACCTCGTCAGCCAGCTTGTCCGGTTCTCCTCGCAACTGGATACGGGCGTTGCCGGCCTTGCCCTCCGCCACCGCGTAGGCGGCAGCGTATGGTTTCTGGGCCGAGACGGTTTGCAGTTCCTTTTTGGCTTTGACCAAATCGGCGTCGATCTTGCCGAGTTGTTCCCGGTCTGCCTGGGAAGGAGTTGGCTTCCGCACCATCGGTCCCCCCAGTGATCCTAGGGGCTTCAGGCTCAGGGCGATGTTGTCCAGATCATGCGTGCATACCTTGCCTGGCTGGTGCCCCAACCCGTCGCAGATGAAGGTGTCGATCACGCCGTCCCAGTTGGGAAGGGTTTTTGCGCGAATGGGGGTGAGATCGCCCGGTTTTCCCACCACTCCCTCGATTGTGCCCGTCGCAGGGTGAAGGGTGACGGCAAGGGTGTGCCACACGCCCGGTTCAATGGTGCGGATCAACTTCCAGCCGTCCGACTGCCGGATGGCGAACTGGTTGGTCGAGAGGGAAAAATCGATGGCGGTGGACTCAATCACCCCGCGCCCAAAATAGAAGCGACAGGCCCCGGGTTGAGCGGGCTCAGCCAAGGTTCGAAAATCAATCGCCAGGTGCATGGATTGGCCGGGCTGTTTGCGCATGGGCCGGGGCAAAACCATGCGGATCCCATCATTGGGCACACTGGCGGCCATGCGCACGCCCTGCTTGCCGGGCGGATGGATATGCGCGAAAGGGCTTTGAGCCTCGGGAGAGATCGTGTTGGCTCCCATAGCCAGCCAGGGTTTGTCAGGTGGTTTTCCAGCAGCTTGGGATTCAAAACCAAGGTCCGGGCCGCCGGCCCATTCCGTGCCATCCATTGCAGCCCTCTGGCTTTGCAGCAGTTCCACCCGGGACCTTGCGGAGGAAACTTTTGCGGACTGCTGTTCATCCAGTCGTTTTGCTTCCGATGGGGGAACCAATGGGGCCAGGTTGGCTGGCTGCTTGTGTTCCTCGCCTCCGGGGAAGCTGATCAGGCTGCTTTGGAATATGCCGTACAGTGCGTAATAATCCCTCATGCTCACAGGGTCATACTTGTGGTCATGGCAGCGGGCGCACCCGAGGCTTAGACCCAAGACTGAACGACCCACCGATTCGATAAGGTCCGCGATGTCCAGATGCTGGAAGTCGGCATTGGGCGCGTAGCCATACCGCTTGCCAACCGCCAGAAAACCGGTGGCCACCACCCCTTTGGCGTACTGGGGAGATGAAGGATCGTTGAGCAAGTCACCCGCGACTTGCTGGCGAATGAATTGGTCATAAGGCATGTCTGTCTGGATAGCATCGATCACCCAGTCGCGATAGCGGTACGCTTCGGGCGTGGGATAGTCGGCCCCATCGCCGGCGGTGTCGGCGTAACGCGCCACATCCAGCCAATGCCTGCCCCAGCGTTCGCCGTATCGCGGGCTATCGAGCAAACGGTCGATCACCTTGGCAAAAGCTCCTGGCGAGTTGTCGAACAGAAAGTCGCCAATCTCCTGCGGGGTGGGTGGCAGGCCCGTCAGATCCAGTGTCACCCGTCGCAGCAGTGTGCGCCGGTCGGCGTCGGCCACCGGGGAAAGCCCGCTTTTTTCCAGTTTCGCAAGGATGAAACGGTCAATGTCTGTTTTGGCCCAAGTCTTGTCTTTGGTTTCGGGAACCGCTGCTTGGCGTACCGGTTTCAGTGACCATAGGTCTTTGCCAAATGTCATCACATCGCCAATTACCGGGGCTTTGGAGGGCCCCGGCCAAACGGCCCCCTCGCGAACCCACCGTTCGAGATGAGCGATCTGCTCTGCGGGGAGCTTTTTGCCGCTGGGCATTTTCAAATCGCCGGTGTGCCGCACCGCCCGGATCAGCAGGCTCTCCTCCACTTTGCCCGGAAGGATGGCGGGGCCGGATTCGCCCCCCTTTAGCAAGGCGGCGCGGCTATCGAGCCTCAACCCGCCTTGCTGTTTTTTATCATCGTGGCATTTGGCGCACTGGCTAGCGAGGAGGGGGCGGACAGTGTTTTCAAAATAGTCTTCGGCGGGACCTGCCCAGGCGTGCGGGGAGACCACGAGTAGTGCGATCCAGGCTAGCACCCACCTTGTGCCAGAACTCCTTGGATTGTCTCGTCCGCCACATCGGTCAAACGGTAATGCCGCCCGGCATGGCGGTAAGTGAGCCGCTCGTGGTCGAGGGCAAAAGGGGGACATTCTATTTTTCCTTCTTGGGGCGGCCTCTTGGGCGAAGGGACGATTCCAAGCCAAGGATTTTGGCGGCTTTCATTTGCCAGGCGGGGGCGCCAAACGGGGTGCCCCTGTCCAGGCTGTGCCGCAAGGCTTTGAGTTCCGCCTCGTTTTGGGCGGCGTTCACCAGGCGGGTCCATTGGGTTGGTTTTGGCACCGGCCCATCTGAAAGTAGCCCTGCTGGATCCGCAGCGGACGTGGGCTTGAGGCTGGACCATTCCCAGTCTTGGCTGCGCTGGACCAGATTCGCCCGCAACGGGTTAGCCTCGATGTAGCGCAGCACTGTCAGGTAATGGTTGTCGCCTTGCACCGGAAAGGCCTTGAAACGCCCCTGCCAGACATGCCCGCTACCCTGGTACTGGCGGTGATATCGGCGGACATGGGCGGTCAATAGCCACTGCATCCAGCGGCTCAGATCCCCATCCTTCTTTGGCCACACAAGCAGGTGAAAATGGTTGGCCATCAGGCAATAGCCGGTCACCCGCATGGGTACTTTGTCGTTGGCTTCCCGCATCAGCCCCGCAAAAGCAGCAAAATCTTCTTCCTTGTGAAAAACCTCATTCCGTCCATTGCCCCGATTCAGGACATGGTAAACATAACCACCGCGCGAGGCCCTGGATGTTCGAGGCATTTTCTCAGTCTACCTCAACCAGCCTTTCTTGAAAAATAGATCGTCCCCTTATCTTCTTGCCGGCAGGTTGACGCTGTTCTGTGCCGATGGCTACCGGCTAAAAAATCCCTTTGAATGGCTCGACCTAGGGGAGGTGAATAAGGCTGGCCTCAGGTGGGGTGACATGCATCGAATGGCCTGACAAAGTGGGCCGGTTTCTGGCCACACACAGGCTTCAGATCGCCCTGTCACACACCGAAAACGGTTGTCTGGCGCGGGTGGAATGGATGGGCCAGGTTTTGCCTTGGCTATCTTTTATGGGCCAATTAAAACCGTCGGAGCCCCCGGCCCGGTGATGGAACCGAGATGCTCGCTCAGATCCCCCACACGCCCCATGCCCTTGCCACAGGCAAAGACTGTGGGACTACCGAGAAGCAGTGAATCAGTCGACCCCGTGCACACCATTTTATCGCCGGCAATAATGGCAGGCTTGCCGCAGGTAAAGACGGTGGGCGCACCTGGACCTGTCACCGCGCCACCCACATGCGGCACCACGCCGGTGATCATTGGGCAGACATGAAGATCGTTAATCATGGAAGCGGGCGCGCCCATTATTTCACCTGCACACAGCCTCAAGGCTCAGCCATAAAAATAATCAACAATAATTTAGCACCTGATTTTTCTTATGGGGAAAAATCTGCTTATTTTCTGCCTATCTGCGTTAGGTCTGCGGCGTTCGAAAAAATTCAGCGCCAATAGCCATTGCGATCAGAGCCACCTGAGGCGGCGGCCTAAGGCTGGCCCATTGGGAACTAGCACTTTGGATACCCGGCTTGTTCCGGAGGTTGTTTTTTCAGAAAATCTTCCGGGGTGACAAACAGCCACTTTGCCCACTGCCCAAAAAAGGATTGTCTGGAAAAAGGTTGGGTCATTGTGCCCTGGCGCACCCAGGCCCCCGGCAATCCGCCGGGCAAATCCCGGGCTGCCAAGTGGAATCATATCACCCAGTCTTCCCATGCATTGCCGGAAGCCCTGCCGCCGGGAGCGTTACCAAAAAAGTCACATGCCTCCTCACCCAAAAAGTCACTTGCCTTTTCTTGCAAGTCGGGCAATTTTTTCTTTATTCTCAAGCCCGGCAATTTTTGCATGGTTTTCTGAGCATAAGAGTGCTTGCCTTCGGCAATATCCAGCCCCATGACAACGAACTGGTCGAGGCAGGCACCTTGGTCCTGGCCAGGCCATTTGCCCGCGGCGGATATGAGCGCCAGGCCCACCATACGGCCAACCAAAGTCGGCTCGGGCTTAATGGTCCTTCCGGGATATGAACAGATATTGTTGCCGGTGTAGAGTGCCGCCTGGGACAGTTGCCCCATGGTGGAACTGTCGTTCATCAGGTCCCTTGGTGAACCCAAGGCAGCCAGTCCGGCCTGGGTGGGGTGGTTGACATAATGGGCCAGTTTTTCGAGCACCTCTTTGGCGCCAGGCTGGTTCAGCAACCTGTATGACTGCCAAACTCCCAGAATGCCGTACCACAATGCCTCACGCGGCGGCAACCAGGCAGCAATGAACCGGACTGCATCGGCCCGCAATCGCTGCTGGATGAGGGTATCCAGATACTGATCGGCTGGCAGGCTTGCAACAATGCCCTGGGCCTCGTCACTGACCCGGATATGCGCCAGGGTTACAGCGGCAGGCCCATTGATTGATAATTCAACCGGTTGCATGGTGGGCAGGGTCATGATGTCTCCAAAGCCGGGGTTTCTTCCCAGGAAAGGTTGCCCCGGGCGATCTCTTGGCCCATATTCAAAAAATGCTGGGTGCACTCGCGGTATCTTCCGGAATCGAAGAATACGGATGCCATGTAAACCACCACACCACACAGCCTGCCGCAGAGACTGGCTTCAGGCTCGATATGCATCTGGATACATGGCGATATCGACCCCCCGGAAACCCAGACAGCCATGCATAAATTCCCCACCATGCTGGTGAGACCACACGGACCTAACAGCTCCTTGCACGCCATGCGATTGGCATCGCTGGGTTCCAGAATCCAGGTCAAGACCTGGTGCATGGCGAGGGCCTGAGTTGAACAGATCTCCTTGTGCCGAATCGCCTCGCTAGCGCACAGATAAGCCCACCAGACTGCCTGGCGCCGTTCCATGGCGTAGGCCAGAACCCCCCTAGCCTCCGGCAAAAAATCGCCTGACACAAATCGCTCCATGGCAACCGCCACCGTGGGGTTGTCATCGAGCAGACGGATCGAGGCGGGCTCGAGGGTGAACAGGGCGCACACCTCCGCCGCGCGTTGGTTGAGCGCCGCTGAAGGCAGGGCAAAAGAGGCTGGTCGTGGTTCGGCAGGGGCGGATTGCCACCCATCCATCGCCCCCGGCCGGTCCAACAC
>Ga0255126_1000194_pt1 | contig 25770 bp, 16 predicted proteins | sample Law_Miss_RepA_8d_FD_188556 | JGI IMG/M metagenome (GOLD analysis project Ga0255126, IMG submission 188556) | Freshwater microbial communities from St. Lawrence River, New York, United States - Law_Miss_RepA_8d | ecosystem: Environmental > Aquatic > Freshwater > River | place: USA: New York... | reverse complement strand
AAGGATCCGATTTACGTCAAGCAACGGATCATCATGAATTACTTCACAGCGAAGCGATTGTTGGCAGCTTTGAACATGTCGATTCATCGTCACGAGCAAGTCTTCGGCGTTTTGGAGACAGACGTTCAGAAGCGTCTTCGCGCTCAGTAATTGAAGCATCTAAAATGATTTGCTTGTCCGAGGAGAAAGGCTTGGCGGTTGCTTGGCCTTTCAAATTAGGAAGCGATTGTTTTGGATTGTGGTTTGCGGATTACGGCCGATCGTTTACAATCCCTGGGATACATCGGGCCGTAGCGCAGCCTGGCTAGCGCGCTACCTTGGGGTGGTAGAGGTCGTGGGTTCGAATCCCGCCGGCCCGATTAAAAATGAACCCTTGAGTTCTCAATGAGCTCAAGGGTTTTTCTGTTGGTGCTCTGAGAAGTTTTTTGAAACACAGAGGCACAGAGACACAGAGGGAGAGTGAACAGAGTAGGAGGGAACAGAGTTCGAAGGGACAGAGCGGGGGGATAGAGGGATAGAGGGTGGACAGGGAGGGGATTAAGTGGAGGTGACTTCGGCGTTGCCTGTGGGATTGGAGTTGCTGGAGGCTGATTTGCGTTTGAAGCGTTGTAGGCGACTTCGCGCTAACAGTGCCAAACTCGCTGCGGAGAAGATGGTGAAGGTGGCTGGTTCAGGCACCGGTGCGACTCCTGAATCCGGATAGAACTCGACGTTGTCGATCGTTGGGTACAATGCTGATGAGACGATCATCGGCGTGATCTTCAAGGTTGTAAATGGTGTTGTAGAGATGAAGCCCATGAAGACTAACCCGCTTGTGTTCCGGGTGATGACTTCGTTTGCAATCTCGAAATCTATATTGCCGGTCAAAGGTTTGAAGTCGAAATCGGTAAGCCCCACGGAGAGCCCTATTGCTAAAATCGGACTACTTGTTCTGATCGATAAAGGTTCTGGACTGTTCGTACTGAGGACTCTCGAACTTGTTCGCCCAGAGTACAAGCCACTCGTGGCACTGACTAGATATCCTTGGCGACGGAGCGGGGAGACATAAAAAGAATCGTTGAGGTCTTCGAAGGTATCAGGCGGGGATGCGATTCCCGGTAATGCTGCTAGCCAATCGTCTCGATTGGTGAAGCTAATCACTCCAGCTTCGGAGGTCACTTGCTGAAGCGCCGCGCAAAGCACAAGGCACAACGCGCGAATAGATTTGGTAAGAAACAACATGTGTTCTGTTTCTGTCGATTAAGGGACTTCGACTGTTAAGGAATGGAGGTGGATAAGGAGGGGAGATCGCGGGACGGTGGGAAAGTGGAATTTCTCACCGTTGAGCTAACATGCCCGCTGATTAGTTATCCATGGCCTTGAACTGAAGAAGATTCGTGAAAAGTCGCGGAAACAGATAGTTCGCAGTTCGGTTTAGAAGGGTCGTTCGGTTTGTTACTGCAACCTGATGTCCTTTGTAGAGGATCTTGAACGGATCCAGCGGAAAAGGCTGTTAAGGCTGAAGAGGCTCAGTGCGATCCAGACGCAGCAAAAGCCGGAGAGTCGCCACAGGTCGACCGGTTCGCGATCGAGAAATGCACCGATGGCAAATTGAATCGAAGGCCCAACATATTGAAGCATCCCCATGATGGCCAACGGGACGTGTTTCGAAGAGGAAGCGAAGAGCAGCAAGGGGATGGTGGTGATCGGGCCGCCGAGCGCTAGAAGTCCAGCGGTATTCCAAGTATAGATCTCATTTGAAGCGATCAGCGCATGAGTCAGATAACCGACAGCGATTGGGGCGAGGATCGCTGTTTCCATACCGAGTCCGGAAACGGCTGAGAGTTTTGTTTGTTTCTTCACAACTCCGTAGGCGGAGAAGGAAGCGGCGAGTGTGACGGATACCCACAGCCGTTGGCTTGACAGGGCACTGAGAAACAGGCCGACGGCGGCGATGCCGACGGCAACCCATTGCCATCGATCGAGTTTTTCGTGGAAGAGGACAACGCCAAGGATGACGCTAAAGAGCGGATTCATGAAGTAGCCGAGGCTGCTATCGACGACCGATTTATTGAGAACCGCCCAAATGAAGACGAGCCAGTTGATACTGATTAAGACGGCTGCAAGGGCTGCGAGAGCTATGCGTTTGCGGTTCGCGAGGGTTTCGCGGATCTCTCGCCATTGGCCAAGCCACGTTACGCACAGAATCAGGGTCGCAAGAGACCAGAGGATCCGGTGAGCGATGATCTCGACCGGATCCTCAACGTGCTTAAGGAGTTTCCAATAAAGTGGAAATATGCCCCAGAGGATGAATGCCGCCAGGGCTTGAAGGTAATACAAACTATTTCCCCATTTGGTCGGCCAAGTGGCCGGCTTGGTAAATGCTTCGAAGGGCTTCGAGAACCCCGGCGATGTGAACTGCTACTGCACGTGATTGCTTATCGGTGTAATAGAAGTCCCCGGTGAGGCTTTCGATGTTACCGTCGAAGATAATGCCGACCATTGCGCCTTCGCGGGATACGACAGGTGATCCGGAGTTTCCGCCGATGATGTCTGCGGTGCAGACGAAGTTGAACGGCGTGTCGGCTTGAAGTTTATCTTTTGCGGCGTGCCAACTTTTCGGTAGTACCCAAGGGTCCTTCGCAAGGTGGGATGCTTCGTGATCGAAAGCTCCCCCAAGTTTGGTGTGGGCCGGGACTTCTTTACCGTTGCTTTCATATCCCGAAACTGCACCGTAGGATAGCCGGAGCGTGAACGTAGCATCGGGATAGACGCTATCGCCACCGACAGCGAATTTCGCTTCGGTGACCTTGGCGTACGCTTGCCGCTCTTGCTCGTCGATCGCTTCGGTTACTTCACGGACTTTGCGATACTCGGGCTCCATGGTCCGAACCAGGGCAATGAGAGGATCTTGGGAGTTTTTGATGCCATCGAGTCCTGCCGTGGCCAGTTCTTTGCGGGCCGAAGCGGAGAAGAGTTTGGTGTTTGCGATGATTTCCGATGCTCGGCTACGTGGGTTTTTGCCTTCGAGAGCAGCTAGCACTAAAGGGTCTTTTCCACCTCGGTCTTCCATGAAACGCGAGAGTTCGTCGGCGAGCAGAGCTCGTTCGAGGTCGTCGTAAACGGGGACTTCGGAGAAGAGTTCTTGTTCAAGGGACTGCCGAGCGCTATCTCGGAATTCACGGAGTCGCTCGTTGCTCGGTTTTTTATCTTCGCTGGCCATCAATACAAGTTTTTCGGCGAAGCTATATAGCTGCGTGCGCAATGAAGCTGACTTCAGGAGAGAGTCTTTACGCTTGAGTTGGATTTCTCGGATGGTATCCCACGCTTGTGCAAGTGGAGCTAGCTTTAGGTCGGCAGCAAGTTTCGCGAATAGCTCTTTTTCGGAGTTGCGTTTCGACTCGATGAAGCTTGGGTCTTGGATCCCGGCGAGCATCCCTGTGTAGGCCTTGCGGGAGTTCTGGACACCGAAGAGGTCGTCGCGACCTCGGCGAGTTTGTTCTGGCCCTGCCAATCCGTATTGTTGTAGGGTGATTTCTCGGCGTCGGAGTTGGTTCATGGTTCGTGGCAATCCCGTGTCTCGTTGGTACTCGACTGCGTCGGCGGTTAGGATACGACGCGTGCGGCCAGGATTTCCTGAGACGAAGACGAGGTCATCGTTTTGTGCTCCGCTCGGATCCATCTTCAGGAAGTTCTCGATCTTGGCAGGTTTGCCGTCTTCGTAAACGCGGAAGAGGGTCACATCGAGGCAGTAGCGGGGATATTCGAAGTTATCTGCGTCGCCACCGAAGAAAGCGCTTTGAGCTTCAGGTGCCCAAACGAGGCGCACATCGGTGTATTTCTTATAGCGATACAGATGGTATCGGCCGCCGCCGTAGAGGGTAACAACGTCGCTGCGAAGCGACGTTTTATCGAGCGACTCTTTTTCAATCTGAGCCATCGCCGCTTGGCGTGCCTTGAAAGCTTCCGCGGGTGCCATCTGCGGCTTGACGGCTTCGTTGACGCGAGCCGTCACGTCTTCGATGCTGATAAGTTGGTTGAGTTCAAGATCTGTCGCGGGGATTTCATCAGCGAGCGTTTTCGCAAGGAATCCGTTTTCGTTGTAATTGTTCTCGGCCGTGGAGAGTTTGAAAAGGGTGTCGGCTGCAACGTGATGGTTGGTCAATACCAAGCCGTTGGAGGATACGAATGAAGCCGAACCACCGGAGTTAAATCGCACGCTCGAGAGCATCAGGTGATTGACCCAATCTTCGGTGGGTTCGAATTTGTATTTCTGTGCAAGCTGCTTCTTGGGCAAGGCATTGAAAAGCCACATCCCCTCGTCGGCTTGGGCCGCTGGAATGGCGCCCGAGGTCATCATGCTCAATGTGCATACAGCCTGCAGGGTGGCTTTTAGGATCTTTCTCGAAGCGGATTTACCGGAGTGGTGGTTTGGTTTGCGAAAGTTGATTTTCATGGCGATGCCTATTGATAAAGATATGTGGTTAAGAAACGTGTATCGTTCGCTCGGTATTGTAGTGGTTAGTATAGTTTCGTGTCGCGGGTGCCGCTCGGTACTGGTGTTTTGCAAGACGGTACTGGTACTCCTCGAACCCGCACTCGTACTCAGTGAAACGGTGCTCGTGCTCGTTCTCGTGCCAGTTGTCGAAAGATGTATCGAGATCCCGTGATTTTAGTTCCAGGCGGGACTTTCCTCGCCATAGACTTTTGAAGTTGCGCTGTTTTTGCTGGTGCCGCACTCGTGCTAGGTGCCGTATCTTCGAGAACAAGAACGGGTACGAGAACGGGTACGAGAACGGGTACGAGAACGAGAACGAGAACGAGAACGAGCACGAGCACGAGCACGAGCACGAGCACGAGCACGAGCACGGGTTACGGCGGAGGCTTGCGATGCAATATGCTCAGTGCATCATGTTACTGTGGACAACACGGTAGCCGGAGAGCCATCATTGTCTGACGGCGATGAGAATCCGTGGGGGACTGAAGCCTACGGAGAAGTTGACTCGGGAGGTGTTGGTTCAGAGATTGGGTCGTGGCCGTGGTCCTTGGTGGCGTTGGGCAGGGTGCGAGCCCCTTCGACTTGGATGCGAACGCGATTTGGCCCTTTGGGATCGACTTGCATCACAAGTCCGCTGGTAGCATAGGAAGCGTGTTTTTTGTTAACGACACCCATGGTGCTTGGGCGGTAGTTTTTGATCCCTTCGACTTGGATGAACTGCACGATGACGACTTGGTGATCTCCGGCGACGGCCCCGTCATTGGGTTCATAAGTAGTCAGGGAAAAGCGTCCATCGGAGTCGATGCTACCGCGTGCTTGGGTGCCGGTTTTCAAAGACTTCGTTTCAATGGTCCCAACTTTGACGTGGGATCCATCGGCAAAGACGACTTCTCCTTCGACACGGTAAGTCTTTTCGCGTCGTGGACCGCATCCGCAGAGAGTCAAGCTCAGCGCGACGAGGCAAAGAGCGAGTGTGGTGGCGGAAGTGCGGGGCATGGGTGTGGAGGAGCGTTGTGGGGGATTGTTGTAGATAGGTAAAAAAGTACGCTTCAACGTTTGCGACGGACTCGCTATCGGTAATCGTTGATTGGATAAACCGTGGGTTAATCTATTGCGGAGATTTCCAAGCCATCGTTTCGATTGCAAAGTCGGCCGAGGGTGTCGGTATCGATGCTTGAGCTCACCGCGCGGATCGAACCGTCGGCGAATGCGAATTGGCAATAGCCCACGTGCCAGCTACCCCATTGCACGAGGTCGTTACCCAGAGCGCGAGGGTCTTTGGCGATCGGTACGGTCGGTCCGCCGATGCGTGCGAAGTTATAAAGGTTGTCGCCATTGAAGATGAAAGCATCTTCAGGGGATTGTTTCAGTTTTCCGATAGGAACGTGCATTTCTCCGACGAGGAATGTATTGCTCAGGCCGTCGAAGACTTGTTTGGAGGAGATTCGATCTCGCCAGTTGACTGGTTTTCCGTTAATGCAGTTTGGTCGGCTGGAGATGATGATTCCGGTGCCGTTGCCTCCGTAGTAGAAGTCGGTGGGGAGTCCGGATGAGCCGGGCGAAAGGTCTCCGTGGTTTGCTCCGTAATCACCTACAGCTCCGGTAACGCTACCGCCGGCATTGAAGATCGGGTATTTGCATCCGCATGGAAGGGTTACCCAGTTGGTCGATCCGGTGACGAGGTTTCCAAGTCCGACCATATCCCCGCCGGATCGGCGGCTTGGGCAAGCGTATGCGGGTAACGATTTGATGCGGACGTCTTCCGGGTGGTCGCCGTAGGCAAGCCCATAGTCCCACTGCTGCTCGATCGAGAGGGCTTCCATGTAGGGCATGATGCGGACGAGCCAAGTCGTCTCGCTACCGCCGCAATCGTTCGAGTCTGGATCACCGGGGCGAGGTTGGTACCGAGCCGGTGGATAGCACTTGTTGGCTAGTTGGAAGTTTTCCGTAGCCAGTGCGATTTGATGGAGATTGTTCTTGCAGCTCATGGCTCGCGACGCTTCGCGGGCCGCTTGGACCGCCGGCAGCAAGAGTCCGACCAATACTCCGATGATGGCGATTACGACGAGGAGTTCGACGAGGGTAAAGCCCCGTTTGCTCGTTTTTAGTTTGCGCTTTTTGATTTTGCTCTGTTTGATTTTGCTAGCTGAAGAAGCTGCTGCGGCTGTGGTGCAGCTTGAGAATCGGGTGTTTTTCATGGGTGTGCCTGGGAACAAGAGATCTCTTTGGACTGTCTTATTATCGGCTCGCAGGGGGATCTGGGCAAATCGGAAATTGGGGAAGGATGGGGGATTTTCGTCAAGTTCAGTTGACACATTGTCGCTGATTGCAAAACGACTATGATTGTTTTTGCAATCGTTGTGAACTTGTAGTTTTTGTGCTTCGTACGATGATTAGGCGTTAGGCGTTAGGCGTTAGGCGTTAGGCCGTGTATTGGGTCACCGGGCCGCTTGCGCGTCACCGCTTGAGTCATCGGGCCGTTTGCGTGGCACCGCTAAAGCTCGGAATTGGGGATGCTATGAAGTTAACCGAAAACTTGGGAGGTGCTCTGACGCATGATTTTTGCCCTTGGGCAAACCGTTACGTGTATTGGCTGAAGACTCCCATCGGGTGGATGGTGCTGGCGTTGTTGGCTTCGTTGCTGCTTGGGATCTACGTCAGCCCACAAGCGTTTTTAGCTTCGGCGGGAATCGTCGCCGTCGGTGTGATTGGGCTTAGTTGGCCTTGGGTGACCGTCATGGGGGTAGGCGGAGAATTGCGCTGGGGCGTTCCAAGGTGCAGTGAGGGGGATCGTGTTGAAGCATCGTTGGTGGTTACGAATCGCTGGCCGTGGCCGCTGTGGGGGTTGTCTGTGGAGTTTGATCCGCAGTTGCGTCCGGTCGGCTGGGGGGCTTCGAGGGTAAGTATCAAGCGTATCGCGGCAATGTCGAGAAGCGTTTATTGCTGGGAGGTCGAGCCAAACGGACGGGGGCTTTATCCGACCGCGAAGGTGACGTTGCACACGGCTTTTCCTTTTGGGATTTGGACCATGACTCGTCCGGTTGCAGTCCCCGAGCGGTTGATGGTCTGGCCGCGATTGACTCGGTTGGTCGATGTACCGGGTGACGTGCGATGTGAGCAAACCGGTACGGGAAGTGTATCTCAGCGATGCGGGGACGAAGGGGATTGGACAGGTGTTCGGCCTTATCGACCAGGTGATACGCTTCGGCAAGTCCATTGGCCGCAGACTGCACGGCGTGATACTTTGATTGTCTTTGAGCGTCAAGCGACAGCAAATCCATCGGTGTATGTGGGGTTGGATGTGGCAAGTGCGCAGCACGCCGACCGCGAGACTCGCGATGCGATGGTGCGATTGTATGGGTCGCTTTGTCAGCAGTTTCAGTCTCACCATTGGAGTCTTTGGGTTTCGATGGGAGATCGGGGGGTTGTGAGATTGAGCCCTGCGCAGCGGTTAGCGTTTCTCGATCACCTGGCGACGTGGGACTTTAGTGATCACTCTCAAGTTGACTCGAAGGTAGGCTTTCAAACGGGCAAGGATGCTTTGCTAAATGATCGGCCAATCGATCTTGGAATCGGAGCGCAAAGGCCTGGGGCAAGGCGAGCAGTCGCAGATAGAACGCTGTGGGTGACTTGTGGAGCCACCGCAGGTGCTCGAAGTATCCATGAAGATGTCTTGCGAGAGGTTGGGGGATCGACGGCATTAGCGATCTTCCGTGTCGTACCCGGTTTCACAAATCCGATCCAATCGAACTCTGCTGCGATCCAATCGAACTCTGTTCCGTGGCAAGGGGAATTTGCGAATCAGGAGCAAACGATCGCTGTGGCTGGAGAAACTTTACGAGCAGGAGGCACCTACAGCGTCACATGCATGGTTCAAGGGACGGCAGGAGAGCGGGAGATTGATCGGGATGAGTGGGACGAGCAATTGCAGAATGTTTGGAGAAGTTACTGCGCGGGAACGCTTGGCTTAGGAAGTTCGATGCGAAACGCAATGCAAGCCGAAGTGTTGGAGGGTGTCTCATGAGTGGCTTGGCTGTGGGGCAGAAGATAAATACTGAATCGAGTATGGATCGCAAGCCGCTTGGGGCGTTGCTACTGGCATTGATGGCCAGTTTGGGGATCAGTCTGTTGCGGTTTTCCGGTACATCGGATCCGGTATGGTTGATGATAGAAGTAGGGTTGATGAGTTTATTGAGTATTGCGTTAGCCTTTGGGTTCATGGAGCGGTTGACTGCATCGAGTGGGGTTAGGACGTATTGGGTGGTGGGTTTGGGGGTGCTGATGGTGTCGGTACCTTGGATCTCGCGATGGATTTTGATGGAGTATTTCGGGAGCAGTGGCGAGGCCAACGAATTGGTGGCGTTAGCGATGTTGCAGTATGGAGGGTTATTGCAAGCTTCGTTAGCAAGGACGGGTCGAGGGGAGTGGATGTCCTTTTTGATCAGTTGTTTCTTGATGATATTTGGATTGTCGAGTTCGGATCGAACAGGGATGCTTCAGTTGGTCATACCTTTTACGCTGTTGGCAAGCTGGTGGCTGATGGCGAAGTATTGGGAGCGGATCGAAGAAGGTTTTTTAGTTTCTCAGAGTGTTTCGGTCATACCGGTTCGCGTATCGGTTATTGGTCTGTTCGCATTGACGATCGTTGCAACTTCATTGTTGGGTTGGTGGAATCGCGATGCAGCAAATCGGCTTGAGGGGTTCATGCCGACATCGGGGGGAAACAAGCAAGCGGAGAGTTGGGGGAGGCAAGGGGTTGGTGATGGGGACATGTTGATCGCTGCCCAGGATGAGGCTTATACCTTTGGTCCTGTGGATAGCGCGTTGTTTCTCGAGTCGCAAGCTCCTTCGATGTATGATTTGGCGACAGATGTTTATGGCGAAGCTGCGCCGAAGAACAAGAAATATGCCCGGGCTATTTCGCTTGAAGATGCCGTTCAAGAGATGGAGAAAGAGGGGACGGAGAGCAAGAAGAACAGCAAAGAGTTTTCAGCGGTGCGGCGTCCAAAGGGGGATTTGTCGTCGTTTAAGCCCAAGGGGAATGACTCACGAGCGGTGGCTTATGTGATCGGGGAAGTACCGCAATGGTTGCGCATCGAATCGTTCGATCGATTTGAGGAGAACGTTTGGAGTCATTCGTTTGAAGACAGAGGGCAGGGATCAAGCAAGCAACCGACGATGGTGATGTTGCGAGATAAACCGTGGATGCAGGTGCAGTACCCGGCGAAGGAGTTGGTCTTTGCGGTACGTGAACGGATTGCAGTGAAGTTGATCAATTTGAAGTCGCCACGGTTGCTGACCCCATCGTTGGTGACTCACGTGCATATCGACAAGATCGATCAAGAGGATTTTTTTAGTTGGATGGGGGATGGTCAACTGATGATGCCCAATCGGGATTATGTGCCTTCGATGACCGTGGTGCATCAGTTGATCCAAGTCCCTCAGTTGCATGCGTTAAGGGTGAGCGGTTCGGGATACAGTTCGATAGCGCATGGTAAGCAAGCGCACAGCGGAGAGTCGCAAGGGAACCAATCTCAAGGAAGAGTTCAAGCGGGTGGTAGAAGCGATTGGTTGGGGCGTTATCTGCAACTGCCGACTCGAGTCCCAGGGGATTCGCAGTTGGTAACTGATTTTCTAAGTGATATCCATGACGGGGTCGCTTCGGATGCAACGGATTGGCAGAGGGTTGAGGAGATTGTTCGGCGGCTTCGTGAGATGGAATATGATCCTCGTGCTCTGGTCGAAGAGAGCCGTTCTGATGCGGTTGATTTTGTATTAACCAAACGGCGTGGAACCGACTATTTGCTTGCGAGTGCGGCGGTAGTTTTGATACGGCAGTTGGGAATCCCTGCTCGGCTTGCTACCGGCTTTTTTGTTTCCCCGAATCGCTACGATCGCAAGTCGGGTCAGACAGAGGTATTGCCAGAGGATTTGCATACATGGGGGGAAGTCTACGTGCATGGAATGTGGATCCCCATTGAGCCAACGGGTGCTTATCCGATTCCTCGCGAGCATCGGTCATGGCAGCAGTACGCAATCGAGATGCTGTGGGCTTGTCGCGATTTCATTCGCTTGCATCCCTTCGGTGTGGCGTTGGGAGTATTAGGCTTGGTAGGAGCCGTATGGGTGCGACGACGCATAGCGACAATGGTATTGAGTGTGTTGTGTTCGTTGTTGCTGTTGGTACCGCGAAGGTTTGCTTGGGAAGAGTGGCGTTTGCGATGTTGTTTGGGGTATTTGCGTTGGCGGATGTGGTTGATGGGAGAGACGATCGATGAGAGCAAGACCATGAGTCAATGGTTGCGTGAGCAAGTGCATGGCGTAGGAGATGGGACGGTTGATGCATTTATTCGATTGGTGCAGCGCTGCGCTTATGGTCCGGAGGGGGAGCGTAGGGTTGGTCCGGAGGGAGGTGTACTGGTCCGAGAGGTTTTCCGGTCGGAGATAGCAGTGAGTCTTCGCCGTGCCTTGATGCCCTAGGTCACACCGCCGAGCAACTTGAATACTGCCAGAAACTTAACACCGAATAGTTGAAAACAAGACTGAAATAGAAAGCCACATCAAAATGGGAAGTCACACCGAAATCGAAACCGATCTTCAAGAGAATCGTAACGTGTTGCTAGACGAGAATGCGATTCAAAGGTTGATTGGAGGGATACGGCGCGAGTTAAATCGAGTGTTATTGGGCAAGCCTCAGGTGGTGGAGTATTTGCTTGCGAGTTTACTTGCGCGGGGTCACGTCTTGTTTGATGACTTGCCAGGGTTAGGGAAAACGACGTTAGCCAAGGGGTTAGCTAGGAGTGTTGGGGGGATGTTCAAGCGGGTGCAGTGCACACCGGATTTGTTACCGAGCGACGTGACCGGCTTTAATATTTTGAATCAGAAGACGCGGGATTTCGAGTTTCGCGCTGGCCCGATCTTTTCTGACATTTTGTTGGCTGACGAGATCAACAGAGCCACACCGAGGACACAGAGTGCGTTGTTTGAAGCGATGGCGGAGCGTCAAGTCACGATCGACGGGGTACCGCAAGCATTGAGCGAAACATTTTTGGTTTTAGCGACACAGAATCCGATCGAGAGCGTGGGGGCTTATCCGTTGCCCGAAGCGCAGTTGGATCGGTTCGCGATGAAGTTGCGAATCGGTTATCCCGATCGAGCCAGTGAATTGGAGTTGTTAGCAAGGAGCAGTAGTTCGGCGGAAGAGGTTGCTGCTGAACCGGTATTGCGAACTGGTGAGTTAGCGGCTTTGCAGCGATCGGTCAGTCGCGTAGCGGTCAGCGCTTCGGTACGGGAGTATTTGTTGGATCTGGCTCAGGCTACTAGGCGAAGTCCTCATTTCCCGTTGGGGCTAAGTCCTCGTGGGGTATTGCAGTGGCAGCGAGTAGCGCAAGGTTATGCGTTGTTGCAAGATCGATGGTTTGTGATCCCTGAGGATATCCAAGGGGTAGCAGTGCCGGTGTTGAGTGTTCGGATGACGGGGATGTCCGCGTCGGCCGAGCAGGGGGTCGCGTCGGTAATTTCTCAAGTGGCGGTACCGAAACTATAGAAGTCCTGATTGGGAGGAGTTCGAAGCGATGGATGTCGAAGTATTGCTTTGGGGTGCTTGTGCGCGGATGGCTCAAGCGTTGGTGGCGGCGAGTCCTACGATAGTGGTAGGGTGGTTGGTAGCAGCAGTCTTTGAGCGGATTTTGGGGAGGGACGGAACGTATCGGTTGTTTGGCGGGGATACTTGGAGGCAGTTACCGCAAGCTTGGGCGCTAGGGATGTTGTTACCCGTCTGTTCGCTGGGAGTCATTCCAGTGATGCAGCAGATGAGGCGCAGTGGTATATCGGGTGGAACGATTTTGGCATTTGGATTGACTGCACCTTTGTTCAATCCGATCTCGGTGTTGTATGGGTTAACGTTATCGGATCCAAGAGCGATTTTTGCATTTTGTCTGTGTTCTTTGGTGTTGATCACCGTATTGGGTTTGTTGTGGGATTGGATGTTTCCTGGTAGTAAGCAAGAGGTAGAAGGGATCGCGAAGACACCTTATGGGTTGCGACGGATTGCGGCGGTTGGATTGTCGATGTTGCAGCAAGCTTTCAGTAGCTCGACCCTTTACATGCTATTAGCGCTCGTTGGTGTTGGGGTTTTGAGCATGTTGTTACCTGCGGGGGTGTTGCAGCGCGCGGCGGGGAGGGATGATTGGTTGGCACCGTTGTCGATGAGCGCGGTGGCTACGTTGGCTTATATCACTCCGATGACAGCGATTGTCCAAGTCGCGTCGATGTTTCAGCATGGCAATTCGGTAGCGGCGGCATTTGCGTTGCTAACCTTAGGGACCGGCGTGAACTTGGGGATGCTGGTGTGGATTATTCGTCATTACCGATGGGACAGGTCTCTGGTGTGGATGGGGTGTTTGGTGGTGATGGTAGTGGGGATGAGTTACGGGTTGGATAGGCCGCTTCGTCCGAAGGGGGTGGAGGTCGCTGATCACACGCATGCTTTCGACACATACTGCAATCCGTTTTCGGCGGGCCAAGAAGATTTATGGGGTAGTACCAAGCGGCTCGTTAGAGATTCTGCGACAGCGGCAGAAGTCATCTCGTTGGGGATACTTGCGGCTTGTTTGGTACTCGGTGGGCTGTTGTATGGATTGGATTCTCAAGGCAAGTTGATGGACTGGTTGATTCGTGGCGGGGAGCAAAGGGGTGTAGGGAAAGATATTGTCTTACCGAATTCCGTGATTGCGGCGGTTGCGTTGATAGGATTGGTGTGTGCGAGCATCATGGGGTGTTATTTGTATTACCCACCCGTGAGTCAAATCCGCAAAGAGATGCATGCAAATGAAGCCGAGATGTTTGGGGCTCATCAGCGAGGGGAGTGGGAGAAGCTTGAGTATTGGATACCGATTCAAGAGGATTGGGCGCACAAGTTAAAGGTCAGTGCGACGTTGCGTGGGATGCCTTTGGATCCACAGGAGGAGGGGAAGTTAATTGAGTATCAGAATAGTTTAGAGATGTTAGAGCATGCGGCGGAGGATCAGGATTTGGAGCTGACTCGCAAGGTTGGTCGCGAGGTATCGGCGGCTTTTCAGCAATTCAAAGAGGCTTTAAAGCCTGGGCGATAGGGATTTGGGGAACCGTAGCAACCTGTCGCCAGACGGTTGGGGGAGAGCATTGGGCGTGGTTTTTTTTCGATATCCCACCGCTTGGCAGCGAGTGGCTACGTTGGGAGGAGGGGGGCTTACCAACTAGGCAATCGTTAAAATTTGCCAAGTTTCGTTGATTTGCGCAGCAGGAATTTCCGATGCAACGAGCAAAGGTGGATTTCGCGTACTCTTGTGAGAGAACGCGTAGCCCAAGTTTTGCAAGCATAAGGAAAATGCGATGAGATACCGGCTTGATAGGGAACGTGTGGCGCGCGGTGGGGTTCGAAGCGTGCGAGGTAGGTTATTGGCAAGCTTGGTGTCGCGTCGGATTTGTGTAAGGGTTGCTTTGGGCTGGGCGATCGTGGCTCCGGGGTGGTTTGACGAGACCTCCAGTGCGCAGTTGCGAACTGGTCGTTCGACGCAGCGGCAGATACCTGCGGTTCAGCAGGCTGGGAGTGTGGTTCCCAAGCCGATTTTGGTCGATCCGGCGATTGAATCGTTGCCTCGTTATGGGGAGGAGCTTCGCCAGTCCAACGAAGGCCGCTTGAATGACGAGTCGTCTACTGAAGAACGATTACCGCAGATTCCGGCAGTAAGGCAGAAGGTGGTTGGAGGGGAGCGCAGGCCGGGGGTGATTTCGGTTGCACCTGCGGTGTTTCAAGATGTGCCGGCGACGGTCGCGAGCAAGCCGACGGCTGCGGTCTCGCAGGCTTCTGGGTATGCGATCAAGCGAGTGACCCCGGTTCGTAGTGCCGGTCGAGTGCGAGCGGTTGGGACCGGTTCGGCGGTAGACGCATCGGTGGTTGGTTCCCAGGTAGTGGATTCGCAAGTCATCGATAGCTCGATCATCGAAGGTGAATTTCACGAACCGATGATGCAAGGTGAGTATGTTGGGGATGGAGTGGTGGTGGAGGATCCGACTTACGCATGTGAGGATGGAGCGTGTGGGCCGGATTATCCGACGATGAACATTGAGATCGCCTTTAAGCCGTTGTTTGGGATGGATCGTTTTTCGGCGAGGGTCGAAGCGGCTACGTTTTGGGGAAGTTCTCAAGGTGTTCCGAGTTTAGTTCGGTCCGATGAGATAGGGATTCCCGGGTCGGTGGACTACTTTGGTGGGACTCAGGATTGGAATCAATCTGTTCAAGGGATACGCGGAGAGTTTGGTTGGCAGTTTGGGTCGGGGATGTGTGATACTTTGCAGTTCCGCTTTTTCGATGCTGGAGCTCAATCGTTGACCTTTGACAGTCCGGTTGCGGGCGTGCCATCGATTGTCAGGCCGTATCAGACGCCGGTCCCGTTGGCACAGTCGGCCGTATCGGTCAAGGAGCCTGGGATATCGAATGGAGCGGTCTTAGCGCACGGTACATCGGATGTCTATGGTGGAGACTTGTTGTTTCGTCGGATTTGGAAGCAGAGTTGCGATACGAAGACCGAGTGGTTAGCGGGTTATCAGCAAGCGAGGCTTAATGATTCCATCGATGTACATTCCACGACGTTCCCGATTGGGACGACCAATCGATTAGAGTTGCGAGATCAGTTCCGAACCAACAATGCTTTTCATGGAGCTGCATTGGGAGTGTCTCGGATGATCACTTCGCCGCGATGGAGTTTGCAGGGGATGTTCAAGTTAGGTTTAGGGAACATGGAGAGGACCGTGACGATCTCTGGGTTTCAGAGAGTCAACAATGCGGTGCCAACTACCAATGGGTTGTTAGCTCGAAGTACGAACAATGGTTTGTATCAGACCGACACGTTTGTCGTTTTGCCCGAAGCGAACGTAACGGTGGGTTATCGATTGACGCAGCATTTAGAAGCAACGCTTGGTTACAACTATTTAGGATTGCCCAAGGTAGCGAGGGCTGGTGAGCAGATCGACACGGTGTCGAATTTGGACAATGTCAATCCTGCGAGACCTGCTTTTTCCTTGCAAGAGAGCAATTATTCGCTTCATAGCCTCAATTACGGTTTACAGTATAGATACTAATCGATCAGATCGATTGGAAAGCTTTCATCGATTTGGATTGGGGGGACATCTATGAGCGAGTATGAATTTGGTTTTTTGGGTGGTGGTCAGATGGCGACCGCGATTGCTAAAGGGGTCGTAAAAGCTGGCATCTCGGAGGATGCAGGAATTGCGTTTTACGAACCCAATACGCAGCAGGTAGAGAAGTTATCCAAGCAGTTTCCGAAGGCGCGGATGATGTCGAGCGCCGGTGGGCTTTTCGAGAGTGCGCATCGATTGATTTTGGCGGTCAAGCCGCAGGTGCTCGATGGGATCGCCAGTTCGCTATCGCATCATGTTACCCCGCACCATCATCTCGTGTCGATTGCGGCGGGGATCCCGCTGAGCAAGCTTACGCAGTGGTTTCGCACGGAGCGCATCACCCGGGTGATGCCTAACACACCTTGTCAGAACATGCAGGGTGCGAGTGGCGTAGCGCACGGAAGTGGGGTAGGGGAGGCGGATCGAGAGTGGATTGAGCGAGTATTTCGATCGGTCGGAAGTGTGGTGCAGGTCAGTGACGAGCAGTTGCATGCGGTCACCGGGGTGTCCGGGTCGGGGCCGGCATATGTATTGCTGTTGATCGAGGCGCTGAGTGACGGGGGGGTGGCGGCGGGGTTGTCCCGTGAGGTTTCTTTGCAATTGGCGACTCAGACCGTTTTGGGTGCTGCGACGATGGTGCAGCAGACGGGGGTTCATCCGGCAGTGTTGCGAGAGCAGGTTACCAGTCCGGCTGGAACGACGATCGAGGCTTTAAAAGTACTGGAAAAAGGTGGGGTGCGCTCGAGCGTAATCGAGGCGGTGCTGGCGGCGACGAATCGGTCGAAAGAATTGGCATCTGCGGTACGCAACTCATAAAGTTCTAGTACACTATAGGTTCCCTATCGCGGCCTGAAGCCCTGGCCGTGGGTCCTCTAGAAAAATCCCCCGAATTAGCCGCACAACTTCCTCATGGTTTTTGAACGTGTTTGTATCATTGGTGTCGGGTTATTGGGGGGGTCCATCGGTTTAGCACTTCATCGAAAGAGACTTGCTCAGCGAGTGATCGGTGTAGGCCGAACGATTTCGAAGCTTGATACAGCCATCCGGCGTGGGGCGATCGATGAAGCGACGGACGATATTTTGGTGGGGGCCAAGGACGCCGATTTGGTGATCGCTTGTGTTCCGATTCAGTCGATTGTCGGAGCTTTGGAGACCGCAGCACAAGTAGCGAAACCCAGCGCGATGTTGACCGACGTGGGGAGTACCAAGCAGACGATTGTGCGGGCTGCGGCGGGTAGGCTTTCCGATAAGCAGTTTTTGGGGAGTCATCCGATTGCAGGGGGGCATCATTCTGGGGTGGAGCATGCGGTCGGTACGTTGTTGGACAGTGCCATGGTCGTTTTGACCCCAACATCTTCGACTTGCCCGGACCTTTTGAACCGAATGGTAGGTTTTTGGGAGTCGATGGGCTCGAAAATCAGTCTTCTTGATCCTGAAGCTCACGACCAAGCGTTGGCAATTTCGAGTCATCTGCCTCATATGGTGGCTTCTGCCCTATCGATTAGTACTCCTCATGAGTTGCTGCAATTTGTTGGGAAGGGGTGGATGGACTCGACGCGGATCGCCGGAAGCAATCCGCAGTTATGGCGACAGATCCTGGAAGAAAACCATGGACCGGCCCTACACGCGATGAAGAAGTTTGCGACAATCTGTGAATCTTGGATCGACGCATTGGAGCGATCAGACTTCGATCGCGTCGAGGAACTTCTACAAGCGGGAAAAACAACACGTGAATCTGTGGCAAGTCGACATACATCCGGCTAAGGGTCAGCCGGATACGTTAGGGTCTCATGCGGAATCTGCTGCACGGGAATTAGGGATCGCGGATGGATTGCGGGTCGCTGGTGTTCAAGGATTTTTGATTCAATCGCGTTGCGACGCGCAGTCCGCTAGCCTTTGGGCCAGGGAGTATCTTGCCGATCCGATTGCGCAGCGGGTAGTGATTGCCAAGGTCGGAGATGCGAGTCTCTTGGATTCCGGCCGTGAGCATTCGGGCAAGTTGCTTCATGTGCTTTACAAGCCCGGTGTGATGGATCCGGTTGCACAGAGCACCCTTCAGATGTTTGGTGGGTTGGGGTGCGATGTCGAAGCGGTTCGTACGTTCCGCAAATACTGGGTAAGCGATAAGAATGTTGATTCGCGCGGTGTTGATGCAGCGACCATTGAGCGGTTGGCCAAACGCGTGTTATCGAATGATTCGATCGAGCAAGTAGTCATCGGTCCCTTGCAGACCGAGAGTCTTTCGCTTGGGGCTCCCTATGCTTTTCGTTTGACCTCTGTTCGGCTTGATGGGCTCAGCGACGAAGCGTTGTTGAAGTTGAGCAAAGAAGGGCAATTGTATTTTACACTGCCGGAGATGCAGACGATCCAGAAGTACTACCGTGAGTTGGGTAGAGATCCTACGGATATCGAGTTGGAGACCATTGCTCAAACTTGGAGTGAGCATTGTTCGCATAAGACCCTTGGGGGGCGCATTGAGTATCGCGACGAGCAGGGAGTTCGAAACTACACGAGCATGCTCAAAGAGACGATCTTTGCTGCGACGAAGAAAATCCGTGAAGAGTTAGGTAAAGAAGATTGGTGCGTGAGCGTTTTCAAGGACAACGCAGGGGTGGTGACTTTTGACGACGAGCATCACGTGGTCTTCAAGGTCGAGACGCACAATCACCCATCGGCGCTGGAGCCTTACGGGGGAGCGAATACCGGGCTTGGAGGTGTAATCCGAGATCCGCTAGGAACCGGCCTTGGTGCCAAACCGATATGCTCCTCGGATGTCTTTTGTTTTGCATCTCCGAATTATCCGCCGGAGAAGTTACCTCCAGGGGTGTTGCATCCGCGACGGGTGATGAATGGAGTGGTCTCTGGGGTGCGAGATTACGGAAACCGGATGGGGATTCCGACCATCAATGGAGCGGTGTATTTCGATGACCGTTACTTGGGTAACCCACTTGTATATTGCGGGAACGCTGGGTTGTTGCCGGTAGGCAAGGTAGAGAAGAAGCCACTCGTTGGAGATTGGATTGTGGCGTTGGGTGGGCGAACGGGTCGAGATGGTATTCACGGAGCGACTTTTAGTTCGGTAGAGCTGACCCACGAGAGCGAATCGATTTCTGGTGGTGCGGTTCAGATCGGGAATGCGATCACCGAGAAGATGGTTCAAGAAGTGATTTTGCAAGCTCGCGATGAGGGGCTTTATCATGCAGTAACGGATTGCGGAGCTGGTGGCTTTAGCAGTGCGGTCGGCGAGATGGGAGAAGAGCTCGGCGCAGAAGTTTGGCTGGATCGGGCCCCATTGAAGTACGAAGGTTTAAGTTACACCGAGATCTGGATCAGTGAATCTCAGGAACGCATGGTATTGGCAGTTCCCCCCCAGCACCTAGAGCGGCTTGGGGCGATCTGCAAGAAGGAAGATGTCGAGTTCGCGGTCATTGGTAAGTTTGTGGCCACTGGCGAATTGCGGTTGATGTACCGCGACGAGCAAGTCGGTTTGATATCGATGGAATTTCTCCATGGCGGCCGGCCACCGGTGGTTCGCAAGGCGGTGTATGAACCGAAAGAGGAATCGGACTGCCAGTTAGGTTCGCTAGATCAGACCCAAAGCGAAGGCTTGCTCAAGGGGATCTTGGGGCATCCCTCGATCGCGAGCAAGCATTGGATCATTCGTCAGTATGATCACGAAGTCCAAGGTGGCAGCGTGGTCAAGCCGTTGGTAGGGCCTTCGTGCATGGGGCCGAGCGATGCGGCGGTGGTCAGACCGAAGCTGCAATCGCAGCGAGCGATTGTGCTTTCGTGTGGAATGAATCCACGTTACGGGGATCTGGATCCTTATCACATGGCCACGAGTGCCATTGATGAAGCGGTTCGAAATGCGGTGTGCGTCGGTGCTCGACCCGATCGGCTTGCGATCTTGGATAATTTCTGTTGGGGGAATACCGACCGTCCCGAAACATTGGGAACTTTGGTTCGCGCTGCGATCGCTTGTTACGATCTTGCGATCGCTTGGAAGACCCCGTTTATCAGCGGTAAAGACAGCTTGAACAACGAGTTCACTTGGTTTGACCCGCAGGGGAACAAGCAATCGATCGCGATACCTTGTTCGTTGCTAATCAGCGCCATGGGTCAGATTGATCGCGCAAGCGATGCAGTGACGATGGATTTGAAGCGTAAGGGTAGCAGGTTGTACTTGGTCGGGGTCACCCGAAACGAGCTCGGTGGATCTTATGCGGCGATGCTGCTGGGTAAAGCTGGCGGTGCGGTTCCGAAGGTGGACGCAGTAGTTGCGATGCGTTGTTACCAAGCGTTGCATCGAGCGATTCAATCCAAGTTCGTGTTGGCTTGCCATGACCTGAGCGAAGGTGGTTTAGCAGTAGCGGCTTCGGAGATGGCATTCGCTGGCGAGCTTGGAATCGACTTGGACATCACCGAAATGCGTGCAAGCAATTTCGTCGATGCCAGCACCGCGTTGTTCTCGGAATCCAACAGTCGTTTGTTGGTGGAAGTACGAGAAGACAAATGTGCTGAGTTCGAATCTGTATTCAACGAGTTGCCTTGTGCGTGTATCGGACAGGTAAGCGGCGGAAAGAATGTGACGATTCGTTCCGATCAGAGTACATTGATCGATGTTTCGTGGAGTGCGTTGCGCGACGTGTGGCGTTCTCCATTGGACTTCGCTTAGCCAAGCGATTGTTTTTTCAAGTTGCCTTTTAGGGCATCTTTTAGTACTCGACTTTGATTTTGGAGGATAGAAGATGCCAGCTTGGAACGTCACGCAGAAGGTCGTTGTTGAGGCACCTGCATCGAAGGTTTACGAGGCGGTTAGCGACTATCGCACCTGGACGACTTGGTCTCCCTGGCTCATTGCGGATCCGCAAGCGAGTACCAAGGTCAGCGAGGTGCCCGATGCTGTCGGTTCGACGTATCATTGGGAAGGAACGGTTGTTGGTGAGGGGGAGTTAGAGCATTTGCGATTGGAGCCTGGCAAGTCGGTTGAAGATGAGTTGCGGTTTCTCAAGCCGATGAAGACGACTTGTAAGACCGCCATGTTTTTCCAGTCGCAGGGGGAGGGGACGGAAGTGACATGGACGATGGATGCCACCTTGCCTTGGTTTTTGTTTTGGATGATTCCTACGATCAAGCGGATGGTGGGGATGGATTACCAGCGTGGGCTCAATATGCTCAAGGATTGGGTAGAGAAGGGGCGGATAGATTCGAAGACGAGCGTTCGAGGGGTTGAGCAAGTCGCCGCGGTGCGCATGGCAGGATTGCCGGGGCGGTGTTCTGTTGACTCGGTAACAGAAGCGATGGACAAGTCGTTGAAGCAGGTTTTAGCGGAGTTTGAGCGAGATGGGTTACCGACGACTGGACCGATGATTGCGGTTTACACCAAGTTTTTGATCAAAGAAGGAGTCTTTGAGTACCTGTTGGGATACATGATTCCGGAGAGTTTGATTTTACCCACCCAATCTTCGTTGCGTGAATGGCGACAGGGGGCGGGTCGTGCGTTGCATGTAGAGCATATTGGAAGTTATCGACATCTAGGAAACGCTTGGAGTGTTGCAAACCAAATCGCGAGGCATAAGAAGCTCAAGCAATGCCGGACTGGGACTTATGAGATTTACACCACAACGCCACCGCAGACACCTGAAGCGTTGTTGCAGACCGACATCTATTTGCCTCTGCGATAGTTATTCTTCAGTTATTCTTCAAGGCGTTTTGCGATGGTAAGCGAAGCTTGGCAGATCCCATCGTAGGAGGGATGTGCAGCGGTGTAGACTTGCTTCGCGCCGAGTTTGGTAAGGGTCTCAGAAACGGTTTGGGAGATCGAGAGCCATCGAAGTTCTTTTGCGATGGGCCCGAGGAGTCGGAAGGACTCGGTTGCGATATTGCTGCTCGTTGCTGTAACGATCGTATTGCGGGGCAGGTTAGTGGATAGGGCGGATGGCCATTTGGGAACGGGTGATTGAAGATAGACGTCGAGGGGAGTGATCGATTTACAGATCGGTTGCAAAGTTGTTTGAAGGGTGCTTTTTCCCGTTGGTGTTTGGATGAGCAAGATGCGTTGATGTGCTGCGTGCGGTAGCCATTGATCTAGGAGAGCATCAGCGCCGGCATTGTGAGTGGGGCACCAATCGGCGCGGAGTCCGAATTCCAGGAGGGCTTGAGCGGTCGCATGGCCGACCGCTGCGATTTTCAGGTGAGCCAAGGCGCGTGCATCGCGTGAGGAGTTCATTAAGAGCGAGAGGAAGTGGTGCACGCCGTGTCGGCTTGAGAAGACCAGGGAGTCGAATTGGTCGAGTTGATCGATGATCGACAGGATCGGTTCGTGGTTCGCGGGTAGGATTTCGATAGCAGGTTGAACGATGACGTTCGCGCCGAGATTGCGGAGAGCTTGAGGGAGACGGTCCGTTGGTTCAGTCGGGGAGGTGACCAGGATGTTTTCGGAAGCGAGGGGCAGGGATGATTTTGAAGGAGATGCTGGTGTTGGCGGAAGGTGTTTAGCGCGGAGTACATCTCCGATAACGACCAGGACTGGAGGGGTGAATTTAGGGTTTTGGGTCAGCGTCTGGGGGACTTGGGATAATTCGCAAAACAGGACTTCTTGATCGGGCAAGCTGCAATGGCGGATCAGAGCGACGGGAGTGTTTGGGGATTTGCCACCTTGGATTAATTCATGGCTCCAGGTGGGGGCGGAGTGAAGTGCCATGTAGAGGACGAGGGTACCTGGGAAGGTAGCGAGTGATGTCCAATCGATCCGTTCTTCGTGGTCGGCATTTGCGTCGGAGAGTTGGAGTTGGCCGGAGACCAGAGCGAGGCTTGAGGCCCAATCGCGATGTGTAAGTGGAATACCGGCGTAGGCGTGAACGGCGAGAGCGGCGGAGATGCCGGGGATAAGTCGGTAGGGGATGTTTTCGCGTTCGAGGCGTTCGATTTCTTCGCAGGATCGGGCGAAGATCGCCGAGTCACCACCTTTGAGTCGAACGACGCGTTGTCCGAGGCGGGCATGTTTGACGATCAGGTCGTCGATTTCGGATTGTTTCCATGAGCCGCCGTGTCCTCGTTTTCCGACACATATCTTTTCGGCTTGGGTTGGCGCCCACTGCAGGATCACTGGATTGACCAGACCATCGTAGAGAACCGCATCGGCTTGCTCGATCGCAAGTTTTCCGGCGAGGGTGATAAGGCATGGGTCGCCTGGTCCGGCGCCGACGAGGGCGACGGATCCTGATCGTGATCCGGACTCAGAGTTCGTTGGATCGTTGCGTGATGGGTCCTGAATAGGTAGGGTCATTATTGTGGTGGGCCGAGCGACTTGTATCGCCAGAATTCAGCGGGTTTTTGTTCGCGAGTCAGGGTGTCGCGATGGATTCGATCGATGCGTGCGGCTTCGGAGCGATCGTTTTGTCCGGGTGGATATTGTTGCATGGTGGAGAATGGGAGTGGCAAGCTGCTTTGGCCTTCGAGGGTATTCATAGCAGCGTCTTTATCCCAGCCGACGCTGTGAAGGACGAAGTCTCTGACCCAACCTTCGGGGATAGGTGTTTTGGGGAGCTCGAATCGGACGATCATTTCATCGCCGGGAGCCATCACAACGAGGGTATCGTCGTTGAAGGCGATCAAGTCTTGGACGTTACCGTATCGGGTGAATTTGCCACGGAGGGGAGGCCAAGCCGGTCCGAGAGTGCGAGTGTTGTAGTCGTACCAATGAGGCGAGTGTGCAGCGCGAGGCATCTCGTAGCTGAATCCTCGGTAGTGAAGTTCGCTAGACAAGATAGGTAGCCAGTGGAGTTTGGTTGGAAGTGAAGCAGCTTCGGAGGTGTGCGATTCCATCGCGCTAGGTTTTTGAGGGTCATCGCGTTGTGCGATAGGGAGGGTCTTACCGTATCCGAGTCGGATTTGGTCGACATACATTTGACTGGAGTGGACCAATCGGATGCGATGGTCGTCGGACTGGAAAGCTTTATCTAGGGGGATAACGATTGTTTTCGGTTTTCCTCCGGGGAAACCAGTGAAGGGGATAGAGGGTTGAAATGAGCCATTGGAATCGGGGGTCCAGATCGCCAATGGGGATGGGGGCTCGAGGTCATCGTTTTGATCGATGGAGATGTTCAATGATGTATCGGTGGGGTAGAGCCATCCGGTGAGGATGAGTTGTGCAGGTTTGGATAGATCGATGGAACCGAAGTCGATTTCGAGGTAGGAAGGTTCAACGAGTCCTTGTTTGAGTTGTTTTTGAAAGGGGATCGCGAAGGTGCCATCGTTTTTGAGGGTTGCTTCGAGCCAGTCCTTACCATGAGCATCGGAGACGCTCTTCGGTGGGTAGGTTTTATCGAAGCCCCAGAGCAGAGGTTGAGCGATGTTTGGAGGTCCAACTTTTTCGTTCGAGATCCATTCGAATTCGGGCGGGTGATCGATTGCTAGGAGGGAGATGTGGTCGAAGTATGCCGACTCCCATAGTTCTTCGGTGATCCGCAGTTCGTAGGCTTCTTTGTGGGGAAGCATCAGGTTTCGCGGAAGGCTCAAGTATTCCCAACGGCGGTCGGGGAGTACTTTTCCTTTAGCGACTTGCAGTCCCAGTGGAGCGTTCCATAGAAGATCGGTAACCAGTTCGAAGTTCGTGCCGTTGAAACCGTATAGGAAGGGGCATGAACCGATGAGGACTTGCTTTTCCTCAAGGATTTCGTTCGGTTTTGGATCGATGATTCCTTGGGTCAGGCCGTTGACGAAGATCGTTCGCAGTGAGTAGGCTCGATGGTTTGCGAGTCCGAAGTGCACCGAGTCATCTTGGATGATTCGAGCTTGGTAGCCGAAGGGTCCGTAGATTTCGACGGTGGATCCAACGGCGTATTGGTTGTTTCTTCCGCCACCGTTTGCATCGCTGATACCTTTGACGCGGTAGGTAAGAAAGTGGTGGTCGGGGATAGGCGTCGAGGAGATCAGGACTGGTTTGCCGTTGGAGATCGTTAGCAGATCAAGCCATCCGTCGGCTTGCCAATCTCCCATGTCAAAGCAGTTGTTAGCAGAAGCGGACGAGGTTACAGGATCGAGCAGGGGGATAGGGGCGAATTTGCTGTTGCCTTGATTAAGCAATAGAGTGAGTTTCGAGTCGGAGAGAGCAAACGCATCGATCAGGGCGTCGTTATTCCAATCTCCTACAAGGATTCTTGCTGGTGAATCGGTCAGGGTATAGGAGTTTCTCAATCGAGCGATTTGCCCGAAGTCGGTGGAGGTCAAAGCGATTTGAGCAGGTGCTGTATTCGAGCCGGCGAGGATGTCCCAGGAGTAGTCGCCGTTTACGTCGGCGATGCATAACGAGTTAGCATTGGCCAAGCGTGGAGAATTCGTGGAAGGATCCGGCTGATTGCCTTGATTGAATAGTTCGCGAAATCGGAACTGGCCGTGCTGGATGTTTTCAAGGATTCCGCAGGAGACTTTTGAGGATACAACAAGATCCAGGTCGACATCTCGATCGAGGTCCACAGCGCACAGGGCCGTGATGGATTGGTTTGGATCGGGAAGGAGGCTCAGTGCGCCGACATCGCGAAATTTTCGGTTCCCTGTGTTCTCGCGCAGTGAGAGTTTTCCATCAGCGATGATAGCCAGATCGAGATCGCCATCGGATTCCCAGTCGATCGGGCAAATTGCAGAGACGTTCTTGAGGTCTTCTAGGCCGATGTTTTCGTTGAGGAGTGACCAAGTTGGTTTGTCTTGTTCTGGTGGGCCGATCAGGACGATTGCGATACCTTGCGGGCCGAAGAGGATCAGATCCCGAATCGTTTCGTGTCGCATGGCGGAGGCGAGCGAGGAGCCTGCTGTTTGTGGTTCGGTCGTAGTTTGCGCTTGAGAGCGGGGTGCAGGGGTGCCGCGGTGAGCGTCGACGGCGAAGAGGTCGGCGGCGAGAAGGTTGGTTGGAGTCCAGGGGAGTTCGAGGGTGGCGAGGGTGGTCCAGGAGTGGTTTGGGTCGAGTGCCCCGATCAAGAGTCGTTTTTCAGACCAGAGGAGAACTTCGGGTTTGGTGTCGACGTTCCAGTCGTAGAATTTTGTGCCGAGGATGGTGGATGATTGCGTGTTGGATGACGGCGGGTTAGATGATTGGGGGGTGGGCAGTTCGATGG
>Ga0255126_1000190_pt1 | contig 25862 bp, 18 predicted proteins | sample Law_Miss_RepA_8d_FD_188556 | JGI IMG/M metagenome (GOLD analysis project Ga0255126, IMG submission 188556) | Freshwater microbial communities from St. Lawrence River, New York, United States - Law_Miss_RepA_8d | ecosystem: Environmental > Aquatic > Freshwater > River | place: USA: New York... | reverse complement strand
CTTGGCAGGACAAGGCGACTCGAGAAGATCTGCCATTGAGCAATCTCTATCTGACGATGCTTCAACGATTAGGTGTGCCGCTGGATCACTTTGCCGACAGCACGGGCACGGTCGACGAAGTCTAGAGCTAGCAGGTATTCGCTAGTAGGTCGTCGATCGTTAACGCTTCTTACATTGCGCACAAAAAAGCCGTCCGTTGCTTAACGATGGCATCGTGGAAGTAGCCTTCATAGTTCCGCCATCGTAGTTCAGCTACCGCCGTTCAGCCACCGTGATTGCAGTGTGCGATGCCAACGGGCCATCGCTGGCGCATGAGTAACTTTACGAGTCGACCTATATGCAAATCTATGTTGGTCTTCGGTTGAACAATTCGATGCTAGGGTGTTAGGCTAGGAGTTCCCTCATAGGGAATTTATGAAATTCAGCCGGGCAGCAAATTCGCCGACTGCCATCGTTCACTCATCCTCATCCATGAGTAAACCTATGAAGAAATCCATCATCTCCATTTTGTTGATCGCTTCGCTAGTTATCCCGATTATTTCCATGCCACTGAATGCATGCTCTCGGGCGACATGACTGGGCAAGGACGGCAGCGTAGTTACCGGACGAGCAATGGACTGGCCTTATGATTTCAACACCCATTTTTACTTGATACCACGTGGTGGTAAGACCGAGGGGATTCGAGGTGGACTGGTGTGGGAGCATCGTTATGGGGCGGTTGTTGCTGCTGGGGCGATGACACCGGGAGGAAAGATCGACGGCGTGTTTGATGGGCTGAATGAGAAAGGATTGGGAGCCAACCTTTTGTACCTTGCCGAAGCGGACTTTGGGGCTGCCCCAAGTGCTCCGAAGCCAAGGATCTCTATGGGTGCATGGGTCACGTATGTCTTAACCAATTATGCGACGGTCGCGCAGGTTGTCGAAGCCTTTGAGCAAGACCCGCTTTATATTGTGCCATCGACCTTCGGTCCGGGCGGGGCTGGACATCCAACGGTTCACCTTTCCGTAACCGATGCTAGTGGTGATTCCGCGGTTATCGAGTACATCGCGGGCAAGCCGGTGATTCATCACAATCGTTCGTACCAGGTCATGACCAACAGCCCGGTGTTCGAGGAGCAGTTGACGCTTAATAAGTACTGGGAGCGACTCGATGGGGCGAAGACGTTGCCTGGATCGCACCAGAGTGAAGATCGGTTTGTACGGGCAAGTTACTACCTGAAGCGACTTGGGGATCAAGAGACAGATCCGCGTCGGCAGATTGCTGGGGTTATGAGCGTAATGCGCAACATTTCGGTACCATGGGGTGCCCCAGATCCGCTTCATCCAAACATTGCTCCAACCTATTGGCGTACGGTGTTGGATCATGGTCGCAAGGTATATTACTTTGAGAGTGCGTTGAGTCCATTTGTGGTTGCGGTCGATCTGAAGCGAATTGACTTTGGTGCGGAGAAGGGGTTGCAGAGCATTGCGTTAGAGAGTCAAGAAGCATTTGCTAGATCGGGAGATATCACCGGAGAGTTTCGTCCAACGGAACCCATCTCTTATCTCGCCCCATGATCGCGACGAATTCGTTAAACTGGTTGGATGGAAATCATTTCATTGCAATCAGGAAGTTCGGGGAATTGTATCTTTGTTCGAAGCGGAGATACAAAACTTCTTTTTGACGCGGGAATCAGCGGATCTACCGCCCAATCCCGTTTAGCGCGGTTTGGTTATGAGATTCGCGACTGCAACGCGTTGATTATATCGCACGAGCATTCGGATCATATTTGTGGTGCGGGTGTGTTCCACCGCAAGTTTGGATTACCTGTTTACGCAAACCTGAGAACATGGAATGCGACGCGGGCAAAACCTTCAACCGGATGCATTGGGGCACCAAACTACTTTGTGACCGGAAGACCTTTTCAGATCGGATCGCTCCGGATCGAAACGTACCGAACTCCGCACGATGCGATCGAAGGAGTCTGTTTTGTTATTGAAGACGTCGAGTCCGGTCGACGTTTTGGACTGTTGACCGATTTGGGGCACGTGTTCGAGGGGTTGCCGAAACTGCTGAGCACCTTGGATGCGGTTCTGATAGAGAGCAACTACGATCCTGCCATGCTTCACGAGGGCCCCTATCCTCAGCATCTGAAGAATCGCATTGCGGGTAAAAGAGGACATATCTCCAATGACGAATCTGCCGAGCTACTCAATGGCTGCGATACTTCGCAGCTTCAATGGGCTTGCTTAGGGCACTTATCCGGACAAAACAATTCTCCGGAAGTAGCGTTAGAGACCCATCGAACCCGGTTTGCTGACCGATTGAGTCTTTTCTGTGCCGATCGCGATGGCGCAGTACAGTTACCGATCATTGAAGAACCCAAGTTTGCGCTCAAACAAGAGGTACATCGAACTCGCACCTGACTTGCGATTGTGCCATGCGGGCATTCATTCTTCGACGAATAAACGAAAAAATCATGGCTGGCAATGATTGTTTACAATTCCTGATGTCTTGAGTGATACCGCTAGGGACATTGAATCCAGAATCCCTATTGCTCGTAGATGGAATTGGTTACACTTGGTGCATTCCTTGATCGCTGGATTGCTAACTCACAATCTTTGCGGCAAGCGACCCAAGGTTTCCACCATGGTCGCGGTCTGACCTCCACAAGTTTTTGCACATGCGTTTTTTGTTGTTGACCACCTTCTATCCCCCTTGGAATTTTGGTGGTGATGGAATCTTTGTTCAGCAACTGGCCAAGTCCTTGGTGGAGGACGGCCATCATGTCGAAGTCGTACACTGTGTTGACTCACATCGCATGTTGACTTCGAGCAGTGAGATTCAAGCTTCGTGTGAGACTCCCGGTGTTATAGTGCATTCGCTACGGAGTCCATTTGGTTCGCTTTCGCCGTTGTTGACTCATCAAACGGGATATCCTTTTCTCAAATCCGATAAGCTGCGGAGTATTTTGGAACGAGGATTCGATGTGGTGCATTTCCATAACGCATCTCTGCTCGGCCCCAAGTCCTTCGAATTGGTCCCAAAGCAATCCGATTGCATCTCACTGTACACTTCGCATGAACTATGGCTTGTTTGTCAAAATCACACCCTCTGGAAAAACGATGCGGAGATATGCGAACGTCCAAGCTGTATCTCCTGTTCGCTTCGATATCGCAGACCTCCACAATGGTGGAGGTTTACCGGACTGCTGGAGAAAGCTTCGTTGCACATCGATCAATTCATTGCTCCATCGGAATTTGTTGCGGAAACATTGCGTCAACGTGGATTTAAACCCGAGGTTGAATACCTTCCTAACTTTGTTGATCCTGGGATCTTTGCAGGATCGAGCGACGACGAATCGCCAAGATCCCACAGAACGAGTATGCCATACGTGCTTTATGCTGGGCGACTTGAGTCGATCAAAGGTGTAGATCGTGCGATTAAGGCTTGGGTAGACATAAAAGACACGGACTTAGTGATAGCCGGTAGCGGCGCACAGAGTTCCGAGTTGGAGCAGTTAGCATCAAGCAATCCTCGAGTGCGTTTCCTTGGTAAGATTCCAAGGAGCGAGCTAGGGCCGTGGTTGTCGGGTGCCATTGCATCCATCGTGCCATCGATCGGTTATGAGAATTGCCCCCTATCGGTAATCGAGTCCTTTGCCTGTAAAACCCCAGTGATTGGGCATGATCTCGCGGGAGTACGCGAACTGATACAGAAAAGCGGTGGAGGGTTACTCTACAAAACAGAAGACCAACTTCGCACGGCTATCACCTGGCTGAAAAACGACGAGGTGTTGCGAAGCCAGTTATCACAAAATGCGTATGATGCGTGGAAACGATTGTGGTCGACCCGTTCGCATTTGGAGCGTTACTACGAGATTATCGATCGAACTAAGATCGCGAAGAAGAACAAACAGCCCTATGGATGAGAAATTCCCTTATTGCTCCCTAGTCTACCGAGTTCGCAATATCGGAGACATGATACAGACGCTTGCGTTGTCTAGGTTGCTTCCTCAGACTAACGGTGTTTTCCGACATGCTATAAACCGAGTCGAACCAAACCAAACTCTCGTCATGAACGGATTCCTTGAACGCAACGCACCATGCTTGCAAATCACGCGTGTGCTGTTTGCAGGTGTGAGTGGACCTTATTGGCACAAGAGAGCATATTACTCATGGTTTAAAAGCTCCCCTTGGCCTGTTGCAGCGCGTGATCCACATACCGAAAAACTGCTTAGACGCGAATCGATTTCGGCAGATTTTACAGGTTGCGCAACAATGACTTTCCCAAGGTACTCCGGCATTCGCAAGGGAGTTTACTCTGTTGATTTCCCTGGACCGGGTGTTCGATTAACTCATGAAATCCCTCGACGCATGAGCGTCAAAGAGCAGTGGCAGTTGGCTCTTGAATACTTAGAGTATTACAGGACCGCACAAGCGGTCTACACGTCTCGCTTACATGTAGCACTTCCTTGCCTTGCAATGGGGACACCTGTTTATATTGCGAGCCCAATTCAAGCACCGCTACCCGAGCGGTTTTCAATCCTCGATGAAATTGGTATCCCATACGATCGGTTATGCGAAGCCGATCTCAGCGAGATGGCTAAAGGATTCAAGCAGTTTCTATCGACGCATCTTCAACTTTCAGTCGACGAAGAGGAACCGAAAATGCCAGTGTTAGCCGTACCCGACAGATTGAATACCAGGGAATCAATCGCAATGGCATTTAGCGATGCTAAATCCTGGGTATCAAAACGGATCAACGAATTGCGTTCCAAGCATCCTTGAATTTGACATCAAGCACTTGCATCGCTTGCCTTCATTTGCACGTAAACGAATTTCTGAGCATGCGACTGGAGCGACCGAAATGAAGGCTAGACAGCGGCCCCGAACAGCGCGCCCACGGCGGCCGTAAGAGCCATTGCGAGAGCACCCCAAAAAGTCACTCGCACGGCCGCTTTCAGCCATGGTGCTCCGCCTGCGTAAGCTCCAAAACCACCTAGCAGTCCGAGGAAGAGAATAGAAGTGATAACAACCACAGGAATCGTTGCTTGCTCGGGCGTAATGACCGCCGTCAACAAGGGCATAGCAGCACCCACAGCAAACGTCCCCGCGGATGCAAATGCGGCTTGTACCGGCCGAGCGCTGAGAGTATCAGAGATTCCTAGTTCATCGCGCGCGTGAGCACCCAACGCATCGTGTTTCATCAATTGCTCAGCAACTTGGTTCGCAAGATTCGCATCGAGTCCTCGCTTTTGGTAGATCGCCGCAAGCTCCGCGTGTTCGTGGATGGGGTCGGCAGCTAGTTCCTTGCGTTCCCTTTCGATATCGGCTTTTTCGGTATCAGCCTGCGAGCTGACCGAGACATATTCACCTGCCGCCATTGACATCGCACCGGCAACCAAACCAGCTACACCTGCAACGAGAATATTACTGCTATCGGTATTCGCAGCAGCCACGCCAACGACGAGGCTCGCAGTCGAGACAATGCCATCGTTTGCGCCAAGGACGGCTGCTCGTAGCCATCCTATACGGTCGGTTCGGTGGTATTCCGGATGGGGTAATCGCATCGTTTCGCTCGAATCGTTGTTGCAGTACTTCGGAAATTTCAATGCCCACCCCAAAAGGGGGTGTCGCGATAGTATAAGACAGGAGTTCGATTCATCGACGGAAAGGATCGAAAGATACCGACAAAAGAGCTCCGGAAAACAACGAACCTTTCGAGGTAACCGTTGTCTAATTTATTCGTAGTTCCTGAGCTGCGTGAAGGTTGTTGTATCTTCGGATTCAACGAATGGTCTGCCAAAGTTCCCTCATTTGCCATTGGATATAATCGTTATGTCGAACGAACATCCCTTCAAAATCACTTACCTACACCAGCTTCTAAAAGAAGAAGGCTATCTGCCAAAAATCGACGACGACGGGGACATACTCTTCAAGTCCGAGGGAAAGACACTTTGCATTTTTGCCGATCGCGGCGACCCAGATTTCGTTCGAATCACGTTGCCCTACTTCTGGTCGGTCGACTCGGAGCCGGAGCGAGAACTGGTGATGAAACAATGCTGCGCTGTCAACGAAAACGTTAAAGTGGCAAAAGTCTTTCTCGTCGGCGATAGCGTCTGGGCTTCGATCGAAATGTTTATCTCCCCCGTGCAGTCCATCCACGATGTGCTGCATCGCTGTATCACTGTTCTGCATTTGGCTGCCGGCGAATTCTCGCGAGGGATGATCGCAGCGGCAAATCATGTTGAGGATTGCGACCAAAACAATGGAATCGGTGACCCTAAAGAAAACCTTGGGTAGTCGCCTCTCCAACGCCGTTGTCCTATTTGCTCTCCAAAAGTCGCTACAATCGAAGCTCGCTCACGCGGGCATTACGAGCAATCGCTGCTGTTGTGATTTGGCAAATGACAAATAAAGGACTCGGTTGTATGAACCTATTTTCTCTTCGGCGGTGCATGATCACGGCTCTAGTGTGCATGTTGCTCCCATTGGCTCTATGGACAAGTCCCCTTCGGGGGGATGATTGGCCTCAGTTTCTCGGTGCAAACAGAAATGGGATGTCGTCTGAGAAATCGTTACTCGACGCATTTCCAAATTCAGGACCTGCCCTCCGGTGGAGAGTCCCCGGTGGAGTAGGGATGTCTGCGATCGCCGTCCAAGGAGAATTTGCGCTGACGACCTGGAACGCCGACAACAAGCAATTACTCGTCGCGCTCGACACCCTAACGGGTAACGTGAAGTGGAAAGTCGAAATGGGGAAGGCCTTCAAGAACGCCATGGGAGACGGGCCCCGAGCCACACCCTGCATCGTAGGCCAAAACGTTTATGCCTATTCCGGAGAAGGCATCCTCGTCGCTGCCGAGCTTCAAAGTGGCAAAGTCTTGTGGCGTAAAAATCTCACAGAAGCATTCTCTACTGAACCTTCGGAATACGGCATGTCGAGCTCACCGCTCGTCGTCGACGGGCGTGTCATCGTCCACGTCGGAGGAGCTCAGGGGGCGGTTGTGGCTTTGGCTACCGACGATGGGAAAGTCCTTTGGAAAGCTGGTAGCGGGCACGCAGGGTACTCTTCTCCAACGTTGCTCGACATCCAAGGTACACAGCAAGTAGTCAGCATCACTGGTACAGCAGTCATGGGGATCGAACCGGGTAACGGCCAAGTCCTGTGGAGTTATCCATTCGAGACCGACTATGGTTGCAATACGGCAACTCCCGTTGCAGTCGACGGAGCGGTCTTTATCTCCTCAGGCGAGAACCACGGCTCTGTACTGATCGATATTAAAAAAGAGAACGGTAAATACACCACATCGGAGCGATGGAAGTCCCTGGATACGAAAAGCGTCATGCGAAACGAATGGCAAACATCGATCTTAGTAGGTGATCACCTATACGGATTCGATAACGTCGGAGCCGCCGGTCCAGTGAGCCACTTCTCCTGCATAGAAGCCAAGACGGGTAAACCGGTTTGGCAGAAGAGCCGTTTTGGGAAGGGAAACCTTGTCTACGCCGATGGTAAGTTTTGGTTGACTACGATCGAAGGTGAATTGGTAATCGCCAAAGCCGATCCCAAGGGATTCCAAGAGGTAAGCCGTGTATCGCTGGTTGGTAAGAACCGACAAGCCGTGTCGATTGCGGATGGTTTCGGTTATTTGCGCGACGACAACGAAGTTATTTGCGTCAAGCTACACTAAAGTCCAAGTTAGCAAATCAAGCGGTTTGGCTTGGGGGACGCGTAAAGCATCCCCCGGATCTGATGCGCGATTGACGTTATCGGTTGCGAAACAACTTCGGCTTGATACATACGGCCACCGCATCCGATGGCTTGAATCTCTTCGGCAAGAACTTTGCAAGCTGTTCTATCACAGGCCCTGGATCCGCTACTAAATCGGGATAAGAAATCTCTAAGAGCTCCACCCGGTCGCTTTTGCCTAGGATCTGGCGTATCTGACGACTGTGAGTCCCTTGGAAGCGAGCATTTCCCAGATGGTCTGGCATTTCCGGGTTGCGGCAGAGACCGGGACAATTGCGTTGGATTGCGGATCTACTTCAGTGAACCCAGGAACGCCGTGATGGTAAGCCATCTTGCCGGTGGCGATCGAGGTCCAGAGCATTGGAGAAAGCTGAGGCTCGAGGGTGGTCAAGTTGCCGCTGGTCCCCGAGCTTTACGAGGCTCTCTAGAGCAGGCATACCTCCGGAATCCAAGATGGGGTTGATAATTTTCCAATCGGCCGAGTCCCAGCCGACGAGCAGTAATCGTTTCTTTGTCATGACGGTCAAAAATTATTTTTCTGCTGCAAGGTCCGTTACCAACACACACTAAAACCGACGGAGAATGTAAGTTCTGAAATCCCCCCCTTCGTTAAGAACACGGAAGGCCGCTTTTGCGGTTCCCGAATTCTTAAGATTTATGAAAACGGTATATCTGACGGCGGAAATTGCCCATTAAAGTCGGTTCGGTTCGCCGCAAGTCGCACTTCGCGAACAGTCCACTGATTGGTTGCATTGATTCACCTTTCTCTCCCGTCTACCATAGGCACTCACCGAACTTCGCCTCAGTTGTTTCTGAGGAAAACTACGCGGCACACTCCTCCGTAGTGTTTCGTAAATGCCCCAGGTTCTATCCAGACACGAAATCGGTACATTTCACATGACGACGGAGCCTGGATCGATCACGCAATGGTTGCAGAGACTTCATTCTGGCGAAGCCGATGCCGCTAAGGAGATTTGGAATCGTTACTATCCTCGTGTCGTGAGACTCGCAGCGCTGCAATTGATCAAAAGCGATGATCGTTCTATCGATGAAGAGGATGTCGCCCAAAGCACTTTTCGCACAGTGTACCTCGCTGTGATGAACGGCAAGTATCCAGACATCGAAGACCGTCGCGATTTATGGAGACTGCTACTTGTATCTACATTGAACCGGGTAAGACGCCACCACCGTGATAGCCATACACTCAAGCGATCGGTCAACGAGTTGGTAACTCAAGATCAGTCTCGCCGCAGATTGATAATGGAGATAAGCGGTCCTGACGCACAAGCTGAGATGGCCGATCTCATCGAGACACTTTTTCGTCGTCTCGACCAAGAAGACCCCACCGGGGAGCTTCGACAGATTGCATTGCTTAAACTTGAAGAGCACTCCGCAAGCGCCATAGCAAGAAGATTGAAGCGGAGAAAAAACCATGTGCTGCAAAGGATTCGATTGATCCGAATTCTTTGGGAAGAGTCGTTATTCACATGAGCGAACCATCCGAGCCAGAAATTCACTACTCCCGCGACCCATTACCTTCTTCCATATGGCGGAGAATCGTCGCTGCGAGCTCCGATTACGAGTCGTGCATGGAGCGCGGCGACTCCATCGAACCAACGGAATTCGCGTTGCGGTATGACGATATACCATCCGAGTTACTCTTGCCCGAGCTGAAGCGAATTCAAGAAGAATATGCTTCGATAGCGGATCCATCGGGAGCTCTCGGCGAGGAGTTACTTCCAAGCGATCGATACATTGAATTGGAGCTGATCGGAACAGGAGGGATGGGGGAAGTCTACCGAGGACTGGACCTCGAATGCCAGAGACTTGTGGCGATCAAAAAGATCCGCAAGAAGCATCAAGACAATCCAGAAGCGACGCAACGTTTCCGCGCTGAGGCGGAAATGACAGCGGGTCTTGAACATCCCGGAATCATCCCTGTATACGGCAAGGGTACCGACACCCAAGGTCGCGAATTTTACGTGATGCGATTGATCAGTGGTCAAGGGGCCGGAGTATTTGCCGAATCCATCAATGCCTTTCACAAACAATTCAATTCGGGAGCTTCGAAGAACCAGCCTCCTCAAGGAAATCTAGCCGAACAAATCAGAGACATCTTGCGACGGATGGTCTACGTTGCTGATACCGTCGCCTACGTCCACCACCGCGGAATCGTCCATCGAGACTTGAAACCGTCGAACATCTTGATTGGGCCTTATGGAGAGACCTTGATCGCAGATTGGGGATTGGCGAGACAAATCGGCTCGAATACTCCAAATGGTATTAACGATGATTTGAACAGTTTAGCCGAAGGATTGGGGACGCTTAGCGATTCTCATTCCGATGCGACCGCAGGGATTGGGACACCAGGATATGCGGCACCAGAACTAGCGCAAGGCACGCAGTTACAAGCTCTATGCTCAGCGGATATCTACTCGCTTGGCGCAATGCTGTACTGCGTTCTGACAGGAAAAACCCCCAGCAACAATCCGAGCTCTATTACGTGTAGTCTTGATGTGCCGGCAGTCGAGTCTATCGAAGCGATCTGTCGCAAAGCGATGGCAAGAGATCGGTCTGAACGATATGCGACAGCGGAAGAGTTTCGTGACGATCTTTTAAAATGGATCGCTGGTGAACCGGTCTCTGCGCACCCAGAAGGTTTTTGGGAAAAGGCGATTCGCTGGCCTAGCAGAAATCGCTCAACCGCAGCAGGGCTAGCCAGCGCACTGGTTATTACGTTCGTCGCGGGAACCCTATTCCTTCTCTACCAATCTCGCCAAGCAAACATTCTCGCGAGTCAGTCTGTGCAGTTGCAAGCAGCACTAAAAAATTCGGAGATACTTCTGGAGGAAACGCGGCAAGCAAAGCAGACTGCTGAGAAAGCCCAGGAGGTTGCTGAACAAGCTCAAAGCCGCGCCGAGAAGAATGAACGAGAAGCGATTAAGAGTAAGCAACTTGCGGAGAAACGAGGAGATCTGGTCTTCGACGGACTAATCCGTTTCCAAGATTTGGTCACCTCCAATGATCAGATTTTTCGATCTTCCGATCTCAGCTCACTGCACGATGCCCTAATGGAAAATTCCAGAGGGATCGTTCAAGCGATCTTGATGGACCTCGAACGGGAATTTCCTCCGTCGATCAATAGCCTAAAGAGGCTCGGGGAAATGACCCATCGGTTGGCTGTCATGGAATCAAGTCTCAAAAAAATCGATGCTGCAAACTCGATCTTCATCCATACCTGCGACTGGATGTTACAACGGCTGAACTCGAAGGAGCTTCCCCCAGATACGGAATTATTCCTACAAATTCAGATCGGTAAGCTTCGCAGCCTTCAAGGTACGCTATTGATGCGAAGTAGTAATTATCAACTTGCGAAACCCTTCCTCATGGATTCCGTCATACGACTAAGAGAGGTTCTTTCAGATGAAAAACTTCGCAACGACGACAAAGGTCAAGTGCATTCGTCGTTGGCATGCGCCTTGTCGTCCCTCTCGATGCATGAGTTCTACGCAGGTAATTTCGACAACGCAAAGATGCTTCAAGAGCAAGCGATCCTTAGCCTGGGAACGGAAGAACCACGAAACTATGATGACGCGATGGTGCATGTACAGGTACACGGAAACATGGCTGTAATTCGTGAGAAAGCCTTGTTGGTTGATCAAGCCGTACAGGAACTAGTGAACGCTTCGGCGGATGCTGACATTGCGGAACGGATGATCTCGGAGAACCCCGGAGGTGTTGGGATTGGAAATCGAGGGGTCAAGCCAACGATAGAGCATATTCGGCTACGTTCGCAGCTGGCATATGAACAAGCGAGGCTATTGGTTGCTGAGAAGAAAGAGTCTGAAGCGAAAGAGGTATTGCAGGGACTCCTTAAGAAGGAGCGAGCATCCGTTAAGCTAATTCCAAATGACTCCGCACTGCTAGAAGCTTATCAAGCCACGGCTACGAAGCTCCAAGCCTTATTGATCAGTACAGAAGACCGTGCGCAGGCAACGCGTATGACAGAAGCTTGGACGAAGCTCGCTGAAGAGTGCTACCAAGAATATCCCACCGCCAATTCAACGTTGCTTTTTCTGATTATTGCACACCACTCAGCAGGACATCTTTATGAAAAAATCGGCAACAAAGAGACTGCAATTGAGAAGTATCGGATGGCTTTAGAAGATTGCGATCGTGCGAACTCGATAAGGGGACGCGTACCTGAGATCAGCTACCAAAGGGTTGAACTGGAAATGCATATGTTCGAATTGCAACTTCCAGACGTTCCATGGATCGACGTCGAACAGTGTTTTCAGCGAGCAGTTCGATCCGCTCAAGAGTTAGCGGCGGTCCCCACCGATACTGCGAACCTGTTGCCGAACGCTAAGACCCAATTGGCTCTGGGTATCGCAGCCATGCGAGGTGCGCACCGAGAGGACGATGCCGCTAGATGGGAATCAGATTTGCGTTTAAAGAATCTGACCCCCTAGCCGACGATGACTTCCTTTCCAATGACTCGCGAGCACGCTCCTGTTGCCTAATGACCCAACTAGGGTAGTTCTACTGTGATCGTGCGAGTTGCTTGGTCCTGCTTGATCACTTTGCCGAAATCCACCGCCTTGACGGCTTCTTCAAGCGGACCTGCGAATCCAAGGGTAATCGTGGCGTTGTTTCCAGAAGTAGACATTTGGAAATTGCCCGCACGAAGCTTCTCTTTGAGCTTCCCAAGGATTGCATTAGGATCCATAGGTGACTTGGACTGCAGAACGAATTGAACATTTGCGCCCGGTGTGGATGGTCCTGGGGGGTTACCACCGAAAGGGCCAGGTCTACCACCAAATCCACCACCAGGAGCACTTGGTCCACCGGGGCCACCGGTCCCACCAGCAGCACCGGGCCCACCAGCAAAACCAGGTTCTCTGCGGATTGGGCCGGAAGCTGACTGTGGCGGTACAGACGGGTCTCCACCACCGCGTGAGCCCCCCGGTTGCATTCCGCGTGGAGCCATACTGCCAAGCGGCGCCGATTCAGGATTGTTTCCCGGATTACGACGTCCAAGCCCACCGCTGATGGCATCCCTCTGCACTAAATCACCGTTGACCTGATTTGCTTTATCCTTTGCGATATCCCAAAGGTGGCTGAATTGTCCCTCGGCATTCGAGGACTTATCCAAGTCTCCCTTGGACCAGTATGCACCGATTTGTTTCAATGCAGCAATCGCTCCATCTTTATCGGCATCTTCAATTGCCTTTTCAAAAGGTTTCCTGAGCATTCTCATCGCGACGAAGCCACTTTGATTGGCTTGTTGCATGAACTTGCTCGATGCTGCTTGATCCCCTTTGACTTCATGAACCAATCCACGCACATAGAGCATGAACGCATCATGAAAGGTCTTGTGCAGCGTCTCAGCGGATTGATCGATCACAGGCAGAAGGGCTTCGGGCATTCGCGGCTCAATGGAAGTCATCGCGAACGAGATCACGGCCAAGTCGGCACCGGGATCCCCCGGATACTGTTTGTGAAACTCGGCGATCAGGCTGGCGGTATCGCTTGAGGATTGATCGAGGGCATTGGCAATTCCCGCAAGCGATTTTGTTCGGCTCGGTTCTTGCTTGGAAACCCATTCGGTCACTGATTTGTTGACTTGCTCTCGGAAGTCCGGGCTTACATTCTCCGGTGGACGAAACCATAGACCAGGGGTTGATACGATTTCAGGTCCCATCGAGAGATCCGGGGTCTTGGGTACCGTTCCATAGATACTGAACGCTTTTCTCCCTACCGCGTTCGCTTTCTCTAGCCGCTTTCTGAATTCGCTCTCGGATCCGATTCCAATCTCCACGACTTGCCAGTTGTCTAAGAAAATCGAACCAGCAATCTGACTCATCGGGACCTGTCCAAGCACGTTGACGACATCGACGATTCGAGGTTTATCAGAATTGCTCTCAAGGATTAGCATCAAGTAACCAAACCTAGGGGGGAGGAACCCGAGTGTATCCGGGGTGCTCGGAGCTGGTGCTCTATCGCGATTTCTAGCGTTGTATAGAACTAGGTCCGAAGCGGCCTGCTTGAATTCTTCGAGGCTCATAACTTTTGTGATGTTTTGAAGTTTCTGTGAGCTTCCTGTCAGTTGATGAGGGTACTCCGGATCGGAATAATACCTGACTAAGACCGCAGGTTGATTTTGAAAGACGGTCTCACCGAGAACGCGCCAATGCCGAAACCCCTCGTCGAGCGGTGTGCTCTCGAGACTCTTACTCTTAAGATGATTCATCACTTTCGGAGGCTCAAGTTTCTTGATGATCGCTTCCCAAGATGCCGTTGGACCATCCTTGAGTCGCTTTTCGAAGTCCTCGATTGCAATCATGCCCAGCGCCAAGCTTGCGCTACCTTGCCTACCGTAACTTGCGAACTCTTCAGCAAGCTTATTCGTAGGGTTATCGATTTTAGAAACTTCTGGACCAACAGCCCCTAAGATCGCAGCCGAGGTCGACGTATTCGCAGACGCGTTGGAACTCCCAATATTCCCAGCCGTTCCGGAATTCTCAACTGAACCGGTACTTGTCGCGGATGTGGGAGCTGCAGAGGAAGTAGATGGGGTGTCGGGCTGCGAAGCGCGAAACGCTCCCTCGATCGTCGAATTGCGATTCATGACGACTGCGACGACGATTCCTCCAACGAGCGCGAGAGCACCGACCGGAAGCGCGATCCATAACCAATTCGGTTTGCTCGACGATTTACTAAACGAATTCTTCGGATGAATCGCACTTCGACTCGGGTTCGTCGCCGGGAACGGATCCGCCGGGAATGAACTTGGCGGAAAAGAACTTGCAGGGAATGAACTTGGCGTGGATTCCCAATCGGACTGCTCCTGACGACCAACTGGTTCGGAGATCGGTTTGCTTGTTGGCCCGGTCGATTGGGCCGGAACGGATTCGCTGGAACTTTGTTTGATCTGTAATTGCTTACCACATTTCGGGCATTTGACTTTTTTGCCCGCAAGCGACTCATTCGAACGCAGCGATGCACCACAAGGACAGCGGAATTGAACGGACATGGGTAGTGTTCCGGGAATTTACGGATCGATTGTTGACGTGAAGAGCTCGCGAGTTCGAGCGGCAAGCCAGAGAACAAACGCGAGGGACGAGGTGTATTTCAAATGCTTGAGGTGTAGTATGGTACACAATGACTTGGCAAATCAATCCGTGGTGTCGGATTTTCTTCGAACCGTACGGCGGTCTAACTGCAAGAGCTTCGCCGCTTTCTCAAAGCTGCGAGTTTGCTTGTAGGCAATTCTGCAATAAGCAGACGTAAGTTCATCGGCAGTAAGCGCAAGATTCGAGATCTGCTGCATGAGCTTGGTGATCTCCGGATTCGCTTTATGACTCGATTCTCCGCTTGCTGGTGTTTTCGCTTCGTTGTCGGTTTTGAAATGATAATCACCGTGAATCATCAGGTTCCGAACACATTGCTCAAGCTCTCTGAAGTTACCGGGCCAGGTGTAATCGGCCGGTAAGTTTCGCTCAAGCCAATGAACGATTTCCGAAGTCAACTCCTCTTGAACTTCGGGCACCATCCTCTGCACGATGAATCCAACCAAGTTTTCAAATACGTCAGGATTGTCTTTCACTTGTGCATGTAAACTCGGTGTTTCGATGACATCGGCACACAGTCGATAATACAGGTCCTCTCGGAAATGGTGTTTCGCGATCTCCTCTTTCAAGTCGCGGTTGGTAGCGGCGATGAGCTTTCCCTCAAACTTACGCGTCTTGGATTCCCCCGACCTTTGGAATTCACGGTTCTGCAACACTCGCAGTAACTTGACCTGCGTTGGCATTTCTAATTCGCCGATTTCATCCAACAAGATCGAACCATCTTTACCGCAGACCTCTAACCACCCAGCGCGGCTTGATACCGCGCCTGTAAAAGCTCCCTTTGCATGCCCGAAGAGCTCTGACTCGACCAAGCTTGACGAGAAAGCGGCAATGTTGACTGCCCTGTAGCTGCTGACAAAGTCACTGCGGAATTCCACCGATGCGCGATCAAAGGGAATGTAACCCGACAATCCGATCGCCCGAGATACCAACTCCTTACCGCTACCGCTAGGGCCTGTCACAAGCGTTGTCACTTGAGAAAGGTGTTGGTACAAGCAATCTCGATAGCGCCGCATGTTGACCGTGAAAATGGATTCCCAAATGCGTGAACGCAATTCCGCCGCCGGCTTGGATTTCCCCACAACGCAATTGAAGATCGCAAAAAATGCTCGGTAGACCTGATGAAAAATGGCAAACAAATGGCACTTCTCCCGATCCGACACATGACTGAATCCAGGAATTTTAAGCCAATAATCAAACTGCTCCGAATATCGTTTCCATGTTTCCGCTGTCGCTCGCTGTGTCGATGTAATAACGCGATCTGTATGAAGCTCACGCGGGTACTCCCAGTAACCCAATAGCTCATCGAATAAAACAAAGTAAGCAAGGTCAGCATACAACTGGACATGCTCCGGGTCCAACTGCTCTCCTCCAAGAATATCGCCTCTTAACTTCGTTAAAAGCAACTTGGACTTCGCTACAACCTTCACCAGATTCTTTCGCTTGGTGGGATTCCGCGGATCGATGTGACTCCAGAAACCAATCTCCTCAGTCTCGAATTCACCGCCGAGCGCAACTTGCTCTAACTCCAAACGCTTAGCCGTAAAGGGATTGGTGTAATTCAATTCGCAGATCGCTCGGACCGCGCGCTGTTCAGTCTTGGTCAACGATTTCATAGTCGACAATCCTAGCTAAAAGGCGTTCATCAAATGCCCATACCAAGTACATTTCATGTACATATCTATCTTACACGCAAACAGAAGCGACGCGCTCAAATCTCCGCAAAACCTTTCTAATAAACAACTTAAAGAACGTCCCTAAGTTTGGCACACGGATTGCCTTATAGAGTTTCGCCTTTCCGGTTCTTGCTTTGGCACGTTGCCAAGCGCATAGAGGTTTGAGAATGTCTCGATGGAGAAGCGATCATGAAAGCTAGAAGTTGGATTACGTCGTGTGCGGTAGCGATAGCAAGTATGCTCGCGCCGGCATTTATGGGGGATGGGCCTGCAAGTCATAGCAACTCGGCCAAGGCCGGTGGGCTGCTTATCGCCGACGGTGGATTCGGAGGTCTCTTGGAAATCAAACAACAAGATATCTCCGTGGTCATCAACAACGGAGTTGCCGTCACCGAGATCAATCAAGTCTTCCTCAATACCGAGAATCGTATCGTCGAAGCTCTCTACACATTCCCAGTTCCAAACGGAGCGAGCGTAAGCAACTTCACAATGATCATCAACGGTCAGGAGATGGTAGGTGAAGTAGTCGAGAAGAAACGAGCTCGGCAAATCTATGAGAGTTATAAAACCACTAAACGCGATCCGGGTCTACTGGAACAAGTCGACTACAAGACGTTCGAATTGCGAGTCTTCCCGATACAACCTAAAGCCGAACAGCACATCAAAATCGTCTACTACCAACAACTCGACTTTGATCACAACAATGCTACTTACGTATATCCACTGGCAACCACAACCCGAGCAGCAGTGAACGAAAAAACCACCGGTCGGTTCTCGATGACGATGGATATCAAGAGCCAGATACCGATTACTAAAGTCTACAGCACCTCACATCCTCAAGACTTCGTGATCAATGCACACAACGACAATTACTCACGTGCGAATATGGAACTCACCGCCGGTGACCTTAGCCGTGATGTCGTGATCGCCTTCGATACCGAGAGACCTCGCACCGGAATCGATCTGATTGCAAACAAGCAAGGTGATGAAGACGGGTATTTTCTCCTTACCATGACCGCAGGCAAAGAGCTTGAAGAATACGGTGCTGGAATGGACTACGTTTTCGTCGTGGATGTCTCTGGGAGTATGGCAGACCAAGGCAAACTCAGGCTTGCGACAAACGTCGTCGATGCGTTCATCGGTGAACTTGGATCCGAAGATCGATTCGAAGCTATCGCATTCAACAACGCTCCAAAGCTACACTTTCAAGGCCTCCAAGCGGCCACCGATTCCGCAAAACAATCCGCCGGCGATTTTCTCAAGGATCAACGTGCCGTGGGAGGAACAGTGCTGCGTCCGGCAATCACGACGGCATACAAGTACAAAGACGCCGATCGACCATTGAACGTAGTTATCCTCTCCGATGGAATGACTCAACAAAATGAGCAAGCCGAATTGATCGGACTTATTGGGAATGCCCCTCCATCGACCCGAGTTTTCTGCATCGGCATTGGTAACGAAGTCAATCGACCGCTCTTAAAGCAACTTGCTGAACGTGCCGGTGGCTTGGCGGCTTTCGTCTCCCTACAAGACGATTTCAAACGTCAATCGCAAGCTTTCCGGAGAAAACTCATGCGGCCTGTCGCAACCAATGTTCGGATTACGTTCAACGGCGTTGAGACATTCGATGTTCTTCCGGGTGCGCTGCCCGATCTATTCTATGGGGCACCCTTGCGAATGATCGGTCGATACAAACAAGGAGGTGTTTCCCAAGTAAGCGTCAGCGGAGAAGTCCTCGGCAAACCCTTTGAGCAAACCATTGATGTGTCGTTGCCAAAAGCTAGCGACGAGAACCCAGAAATTGAACGCATGTGGGCTTACTGCCGAGTGCAACAACTGATGAACGAAATGCGCGAAAAAGGAAACGCAACCGAGAAAGAAAGCGAAATCGTTCGCTTGTGCGAAGGCTACTCGATCGTCAGCGAATACGCCTCGTTCATCGTCTTGGAAAACGATGCGGAATACAAGCGATGGTCGATCCAACGCCGAAACGCAACGCGTGTACAACGAGATGATTCAGCTCGCAGTCGGCTGCGAATCCAACTCGAAAATCTTCGAGAACAATCCCTTGCAGCAATCGGGCCTAACAAGAATAACTCCCCTTCGAATTCGAGCGAATCGACAAGTCCAACTGCCGATCCGACCCAGATCCAATCCGCCAGCCCTACTGCCGAGAATAACGTAGCGGGTAGCCGTCCCTCGGATCTGTTCCTACCAACAAGTCAACAAACTTCACCTTCGTTTGCCGAACCCAGTCCGCGTTCCGCTTCAGATAGCAACAATGGCTTTTCAAACGCTTCGAACAGTAACAGCGGCTTCGACGGAGCAAACAACACTCTGCCGAGCTCAAGCAATGCTCGGAGTTCTAGAATTGGAAATTCTGGTGGTGGAGGGGGTGGCGGTGCCATTGACCCGCTGACATGCGCAGTTGCTCTGGGGATGGCTGGCGCATCGGCTTTGGCCGCTCGCCGCCGTCGTGTCAGCGAGACTCCTAGCGATGAAGCTGACTCCGTGAAGTAATTCTCAAGCAACTTGATAGATCCGAAAATGAAAGCTATGAATTCACTCAAGTCCATCTGGGAACACTTATGCGAAACGCCGATTGTCCTGCTGCTTAGCCTCTTGGCAATCGTTCCATTCGTGTTCCCTGGACTTGGGAATTTCTTTGAGTTTCAATTCGCGGATATATCCTTGAGCAACGCCCATGGTGTGGTTAGCTGCAATTGGCTGCACTGGTCTGCAAGCCATCTCTTTTGGGATCTTTTGATGTTCTATATTGTTGGAAGACTTTGCGAATTATCTGATCGCAAAGCATTCATTGCAGTCCTCTTGCTCAGCGCGCCTTTCATTCCCCTCGCGATACAGATCGCCTGCCCTGAACTCGGATCCTATCGAGGTCTTAGCGGCATTGATACAGCTCTCTTTGCTCTGCTTGGAACATGCCGTTTACGCGAGTCGATCCTCAAGAACGACTATCAAGGTGTCATGGTTTACGGACTACTTCTTGCAGCCATGTTCTTGAAGATCCTCTACGAGACGATTACCCATGACGTCCTTTTCGCAGACAAAAGCACCTTTACCCCGGTGGCGTTGGCGCACCTTACCGGCTCCCTCATCGGTATAGGGGTAGCAAGCAGTCCGGTAATTCAAGCTGTGCTGCGCGAGCAGCCCGGTGGTTCGATTTTAGCGGAGCCGCGCAAGCGGCCCGGTGGTTCGACTTTAGCGGTGCTGCGCGAGCAGCCCGGTGATACCGTAACTAAATCGATATGGCCTGAATGCCAATCAAACACCACAACGTCGTAAAGGCTATACGGTTCGCCGTTCGGTTGGACTTCAAGATGTTAGCCGCGTCCCAATTAGCCGCAAAGGCGCTAGCCAGCGGTTTTTGGCCGTGTACTCCAAACACCGGGCGGCTTGCGCCGCTCCGCTTCCATTATGCAACTTTAGCGGAGCTGCGCGAGCAGCCCGGTGGTTCGACTTTAGCGGTGCTGCGCGAGCAGCCCGGTGATACCGTAACCAAATCGGTATGGCCTGAATGCCAATCAAACACCACAACATCTTAAAGGCTATACGGTTCGACGTTCGGTTGGACTTCAAGGTGTTAGCCGCGTCCCAATTAGCCGCAAAGGCGCTTGTCAGCGGTTTTGGCCGTGTACTCCAAACACCGGGCGGCTTGCGCCGCTCCGCTTCCATTATGCAACTTTAGCGGAGCTGCGCGAGCAGCCCGGTGATACCGTAACCAAATCGGTATGGCCTGAATGCCAATCAAACACCACAACATCTTAAAGGCTATACGGTTCGACGTTCGGTTGGACTTCAAGATGTTAGCCGCGTCCCAATTAGCCGCAAAGGCGCTAGCCAGCGGTTTTTGGCCGTGTACTCCAAACACCGGGCGGCTTGCGCCGCTCCGCTTGAATTGGACTGGCCTCGCGCCGCTCCGCTTCCATTGTGAGTATCCGATGCGGGAACCAAGCGGAATGATTAGAATTGCGTTTAGAATAAGTTGGCCGCCCACCTCCTTATTCCATATCCAACATCCGACAGTGGGCATCCCACAGTGGACATCTCAAATCCGACTCACCAGAGCTCGACAAACAAATGATCCAACGATCCTATTTGCAAGTTACCAAGCGTTGGGCCATGGCACTCGGGTGCATGATGTTTGCGACTCAAGCTTCCGTCTCTCTTTGTGCCGATGATTCGACGGAAGACTTTGTGGAAAGTGAAGCCCATCAGATTCCTCCTGCTTCATCTGCCGAATCGACCCGCGAGTGGATTGATTTCCAAACTCCATCCGACGCTCAACAACTAATCGGACCGGACGGATCGTTACTCATCCCAGAGAACCCCAAAATCGCGTCGCAATGGACGTTTGCCGACGGAGTCCTTACCGCTTCACCAAAATGGGATAGCGTCCTGACCCCTGAGAGCTATGAAGACTTTGTGATGCACATCGAATTCAACGTCAATGAAGCTGGTGATGTCGAACACGAACGCAACGGTAATTCCGGTCTGTACCTACAACTTCGCTATGAATTACAGATTCTCAACTCCTTCAAAGTCCCCTTCGAGAAGTACTCAAGAACCGATTGTGGCTGTATCTACGGCATGAAGAAACCAGATCAGATGGCTTGCTTTCCAGCTGGTCAATGGCAATCTTTTGATGTCGCTTTTCGTGCGGCGCGGTTCAAGGATGGACGCAAGTCGGAGAATGCACGGATCACTGTCTATCAAAACCAATCCTTGATCCATGATGATTTCTCATTACCCCGCCACACAGGAGCAGGAAAAAAGGAAGGCCCTGAATCGATGCCGATCAAACTTCAAGGCCATCACAATCAAGTTCAGTTTCGCAACTTTTGGATCAAAGCCATCCACAAGACTAGCACCCCGTAAGGTTTATCTTCATCAAGCCAATATTCCACGCACGACTTTGCCGGATACATCCGTAAGCCGATAATCGCGACCGCTGTGTCGATAAGTCAACCGTTCGTGATCGATACCCATCAAATGCAATATGGTCGCATGCAAGTCATGGACATGAACCCGGTTCTCGATGGCGGATAATCCGAACTCATCGGTTGCTCCGAAGCTCATGCCACCTCGCACGCCACCACCGGCCATCCATACCGTAAACCCATAATGGTCATGGTCTCTGCCTTTCTGCCCTTCAGACGTGGGAGCTCGGCCGAATTCACCACCCCATATAACGAGGGTCTCGTCGAGCAATCCACGTTGCTTGAGATCCATCAGGAGCGCCGCAATCCCTTGATCGCAAGCTTCCGCGAGTCGTTTGTGCCCACCTGCGATGTCGTCATGCCCGGTATCCCATGCGATATCGAAGCCATCGATCGAATGCGATAATTGGACGCAACGCACGCCCCTCTCGATCAATCGACGAGCTAGTAAACAACCTTTGGCGTACTCGCTCGGACCATACATTTCCAGAGTCGCGGCGGTCTCCTGCTGAGTATCAAACGCTTCCGGTACCGCCATCTGCATTCGAAAAGCCATCTCCATCGTCTTCAGGCTCGTCTCAAGTTGTGGATCGGGCTGTTGCTCGATATGCAGTCGATTGAGACGTTCAAGCAACTCGACTTGTTGCCGCTGCTGATCCGGGTTCCACTTCGAGTTCTTGAGATTCTTCAGCACGCTCTCGACGCGCATCTGATGAATGTTGATATAAGTACCAGCATAAGCACCCGGCAAAAAGGAATTACCCCAATTAGCTAATGTCCCACGGGGCTGTGCATGCGGACTCATCGCGATGAAACCCGGGAGATCCTCATTCTCAGAACCAAGCCCATAGACGAGCCAAGAACCGAGACTAGGTCGATTGGGTTGCAAGCTACCAAGATTCATCATAAGGATTGCCCCGGCATGCTCAGGGATGTCGGTATGCATCGAGTGGATAAAGCAGATGTCATCGACGCACTCGGCGACCTTGGGGAAGATATCGCTGACCCACTTTCCACACTGACCGTATTGCTTGAATCCAAAGGGACTCGGCATCAATCCATTCTTAGTGTTTCGCAGAGACTTGCGATCGACCGATTCCGGACGCTTACCCGCATGCTCGGTAATCGCCGGCTTGTAGTCGAACGTATCGACCTGCGAAGGCCCTCCAGGCATAAAAAGCTGTATCACACGTTTTGCCTTGGGCGCAAAATGGGGCACAGCACGCACTGGATCAGCCAGGAGATTTTGATCGGCAAGAACACTCGCCAGACCCAAAGTCCCAAAGCCCGCTCCTATACGGCTGAGCATCTCTCGCCTACTTGTAGGATACCTTGGAAACATCTGGCTGCCCTCTAATGAAGTGGTTTGGCTGCGGCTAAGACTACAATTCTAACACGATTTGAATCGAACCACCGAACTACGGTAAATACATAAACTCGTTCGAACCGAGCAATGCTTGGCTGTATTGCTCCCATCGAGCCAACCTCTCAACTTGCCGGTCGCTTGTCTGGTCGCCAAGCCCCTCCGCAGACAAGCCTGTACCGAGAAACTCTAGTCCGATCGCAAGTTCCTTCTCGCTCGCAGAACGCTGGTACAGGATCTGATAAGCTCGCTCGACACGTACCGAATCCTCGTTGGATTCTTTCATCATTCTCTCAGCGAAAGATTTTGCACGTTGCTGAATGAACGGACTATTGAGCAGAAACAAATACTGTTGCGGTACGATGCTCGATGGTCGCTGAGCCACGGACGAACGCATCAGTGGGAAGTCGAAAAGTCGCAAGAACTCATCCGTTGCAAAGGCGTCTCCATTGCGGCTTACTTTAAAGTAGAGGGTCCGACGACGGCTTTCGATGTTCTCGGTCGGTGGACCTCCGACCGTTAGGTCTAACTCTCCGCAAACATCCAGGAGCGAGTCCCGCCACACTTCAGCATCCATTCGCCTGGGATTCATCCGCCAAATCCATCGATTATCTCCATCCTTGGCATAATTCTCCGAATCCTGCCTGCTGGACATCTGATAAGTCGCAGAGTTGAGAATCGCTCGATGAAGGTCTTTCATGGAACCACTATCAAGCAAACGGCGAGCTAGCCAATCGAGCAACTCCGGATGACTTGGCTTCTCTCCTAAAGCTCCAAAATTGTTCGGTGTGCGGACTAAGGCTTGTCCGAAATGATGCATCCAAACACGATTCACAAAGACGCGAGCAGCAAGCGGATTTGCTGGATCCGCGATCGCTTCGGCAAGCTCCAGGCGTCCACTCCCTTTCGCGAAGTTAACTCGATCGTCACCAGCGATAATTCGCAGGAAGCGTCTGGGTGCGATCGGCCCTGGTTTAAGGAGATTACCACGAATCGCAAGTGCCATATCCGCACTTCCTTTGTCACGCAGCGCATGCGTTTTAGCAAACATCGGCGGTGCTGATTTCTTGAGCTCCTCTAACTTGGCCTGACCGTTATCGATGAGCGTTTGAAGCTCCTTCTTCTTTTCATCCGAACCAAGTTCCGCCGCTCCATTCGCCTCTGAGACTTTCTGAAGTTCATTGCGCAGAGAACCGAGCATCTTCTCTTGCATCTGCATCATCGCTTGATGTTGGTTGAATGCTTCGACAACCTCATTGGTAACCAATGGAATATCCTCAGTTGCGCAGTTGTTGAAAATCCCTGCGAGCGAATAGTAGTCTTCTTGAGGAATCGGATCGAACTTGTGATCGTGACAACGGGCGCATGCGACTGTCAAACCGAGCAGACCTTGACTGAGCGTATCGATCCGATCGGAAAGGGTCTCCGCCTTGGCTTGAGCTGTACTGTCAGGGTCTCCCCCGTCGCTGATATAGTTCGGTCCTAAAGCGAGAAACCCAGTAGCGATCGCCGAAGATTTATCGCCGACAATATCGCCTGCGATTTGAAGTCTTAAAAAATCTGCGAACGGCATGTCTTGATCGAACGCGTCGGTCACCCAATCGCGGTATCGCCAAGCGTTTTCGTAGGAAGCGTTGTCGAGGAATCCACCAAAGCCGTCGCTGTAGCGAGCCACGTCAAGCCAGTGCCTTGCCCAACGCTCTGCATAGTGCTTGGAAGCGAGTAATTTCTCGACGTAGTCCGAGACGGCTTGGGTGGGATTACTGAGATATGCTTCTTCGAAAGCGCGGACTTCATCAATCGATGGAGGCAAGCCAACTAAATCGAAGCGGATTCGCCGGATCAACGTACGGGGGTCCGCGCTGGGTGAAGGTTGAAGTCCGTTCGCCACGAGTTCGCTTAAAACGAACTGGTCGATAGGGGATTTACACCATGACGTATCATCAAGACTTGGTGGTTCAGGGGTGGAGATAGGTTGAAAGGCCCAGTGTTCCGATCGCCATTTCGACCAATCGTATTCGGAGGATTTGTTGTTGGAGTTGCCGGCGCTCAAATCCCCCGGCCATGGAACACCCATTTCTACCCATCGAACAAGGTCGGTTATCTGCTCGTCCTTTAATTTGCGATCCGGAGGCATTTCGATTCCCTTCCAGGAGACCGCAGCGATCAAGAGGCTCTCATGCGGTTTGCTTGGAACAAGCGCCGCTCCTGAATCGCCACCTTGTATTGCAAACTCTCGACCATCGAGCCGAAGTTTCGCTTGGATAGATTTCGAATCCTCGCTGTGGCATTCGTAGCAGTGTTCGACGAGGATCGGTCGAATACGATTCTCAAAGAAGTCCAGTTGCTCTTGGGTAAAGGACTCTTCGGCAGGTTCTTGTGCGTTAGCAATAATGCTCCATCGCAACAGCCCAAGCAAAATGAACGAAGCGAGTAGAAGCGGGAGTCGAAGTTTTAGAGAGGAAATTAAGGGCACAGCCATACACTCCTGGTTTCTCTTAGTAGCCCCTTTCAATCGTCCCGAGGAAGCTTGGAAATTCATGGTTAACTTCGACGTTTACCGATCAGACATCCTTCCGGTCAATGTCGAAATCGACCGTACGCAACGGAGGGAGGTATTACGAGTCGATACGGGAATCTTAAGCATAGGCTAGTTCAAAAGGCCCGGGTGAGATTCGCCCCAATAAAATTAGGGATCTCCCAAAGTTTTAGTGGCCCAAGCAAACAACCTAAAGTGGTAATCCAAACGTAGGGTGGGGCTCCCGGCCCGCCTTCCCCTACCTTCCAACGCGATCGATATGAATCGACCGCGCTCTGATGCACCACCGTCTGGCGACGAGTGGCTACCTTCTCTGTGCCTCCGTGTCTCTGTGTTTCAAAACAACGCGCGAAGGGACTTTAAATCGTAGGGCGGGGCTCCCGGCCCGCCTTCCCCACTAACCAGCGCGACCACGATAGAATCAACCGTGCTCTGGTGCACCACCGTCTGGCGACGAG
>Ga0255126_1000183_pt1 | contig 26130 bp, 18 predicted proteins | sample Law_Miss_RepA_8d_FD_188556 | JGI IMG/M metagenome (GOLD analysis project Ga0255126, IMG submission 188556) | Freshwater microbial communities from St. Lawrence River, New York, United States - Law_Miss_RepA_8d | ecosystem: Environmental > Aquatic > Freshwater > River | place: USA: New York... | reverse complement strand
GGGCTCAATCGCTCGAATGTCGCAAAACCCGCCGTGGACTTCTTCCAAGGTTTACCGATATAAAAGTGATCAACTTCGACGAAGGATTTGCCTCCGATCGATGCGGAATGAACTCCCAGTTCCATATCCTCAGTCCAAAGAGCCCAAGCTACCCAATAAACAGCTCCCAGAAGCTCACTGTTCCGCGGGTCCACAGAAACGCCACCATTACCGTAGTAATATTCTATTTCATCCGACCAAGCTTCTTCACGGACCATTTCGAGGCCGCCGTATGGAAGCATTTGAATATCGAAGTAAGCAAGATAATTCTCTGGGATTTCCAACAAACGAAAAGACGTGATGGGCGTAGATGTCACACCTTGATGAAACACATAACTCAACGTCCCTGAAAGAGTCCCTTGTCCATCATTCTCATCCGTTGCTTGCGAAAAAGTCCAGTGATAGGTAATCACACCCGCTTGAACCGGTGCCATCAAAGCCAAAGCAAAAAACCAAAACCCAAGCAACCTTGATAACCGGTTCATAGTAAGTCCTCGCGTGATTGAACTACCGTCGGCAATTCTCAATTGCCTTCTCCATGTCCTTACTTGGATACTACGAATATGAACTATCGGAGGATAGGTGATATTTCGCCGCACAAAGTATTATTTAGGAAATATGCAGATGCCTTTAAAACATCAAAAGATGTATTTATTAACACCTCATACAATTGCTGAAAGATACTACTGAGTGAAAGCACCATACGTACTCATTGAATGCGCTACTGGCACTAAGAGAAAGCACTACTCACACGCGAAAGCCAACTCGTCATCAAAGCGGCTTGATCGCTCCTCACGCCCTACCGTCTGACTTGTCTGACCTGTCCGACTTGTCCGACCCATCCGCCCTGTCCGACCCATCCGACCCATCCGACCAGCCGCACTCGATGCGGTTTCATCGGTGAAAGCTCAAGGGTACAATCCACGCCCGAAGGAATTCCCCCCCGCCGCCCGCTTACCCCACCGAACGAAAACCGTTTTTGAATAGATTGGTCTCCCGCCATGATTGATTTGCGAAGCGATACAGTTACACGGCCTACGCCTGCGATGCGTGAAGCGATGCTACGCGCCGAGGTCGGCGATGATGTGATCGATATCGATCCAACGGTAGAAGCCTTACAATCAAGGACCGCAGAGTTGCTTGGAAAGCAAGCGGCAATCTTTATGCCAAGTGGCACAATGACCAATCAGATCGCCCTGCGAGTCCACTGCTTGCCCGGTGAAGAATTCTTGTGCGACGCAGAGTGCCATATCTACAACTACGAACAAGGAGCCTTTGCCCAGTTGAGCGGACTCGTTGCGCGCACCCTTATCGGTGAGCAAGGTGTATTGAGACTGAAAGATGTCGAAGGCAAAATCCGGCCTGATAATGAGCACATGGTACAAACGCGACTGCTGTGCTTGGAGAACACCCACAATCGAGGTAGCGGAAAAGTCTACCCGCAGGATGAGGTTCAGACTGTTTGCGATTGGGCCCATCAACATGGGTTACAAACCCACCTCGACGGCGCACGTCTTTTTAACGCTTCGGTTGCCACAGGACTTTCCGTCCGCGAACTTGCAGCTCCATTCGATTCAGTAAGCGTCTGTTTCAGCAAAGGGCTTGGAGCTCCAGTCGGCTCTTGCTTAGCAGGTACTAAATCATTCGTGGCCAAAGCCCGCCGGGCCCGAAAACTTTTCGGTGGAGGGATGAGACAATCCGGTGTGCTTGCGGCGGGAGCACTACACGCCCTAGAGCATCACGTAGAGCGGTTGCACGAAGACCACATGCATGCGAAGCGGCTTGCCAAAGCGATCCGCAATTCTCCGCATTTGAAAGTTATGGGTGACGAACCAGATACGAATATCGTGATTTTTCACGTTGATCCAGCTTGGGGGCCCGCTTCGGTTTTCGCAGAGAAACTTGCCTCCCATGGGGTTCGCTCGATGGCATTCAGCCCCACTAGCATCCGATTGGTCACCCACCTCGATGTCGACTCACAAGCCATCGAAAGGGCTTGTCAAGCGATCGAGGCGGTAGCCAAAAGAGACTAAACAAGCGATTAGTATCCGGCAAATTTCCTGATAGGGCCGACGATATAACCGGGGTTGTTCGCACCGGCGATAGTTCCTGCATCGAAGGAATTTCGCGCAGAGACAACCACCGAGATCGGATATGCGGCAACGCCCGCTGGCGGGTAAAGATAGACTTCCCAAAGGCTCGTCACTCCAGCCGCTACGGCTTGCATTTGCAACTGCATACGAGCGATCTGCATCATCTCTTGCTGATAAGCTTCCTTTTGCTGAGCTTGTTGGTACGCGGTTGCTTGGCTTTGCAAATACAGCGAATGCTGACGCTTCTCTTCAGGATCATCCGCTTCGTTGGCTTGATGGGCTGCCAACCACTCATCCCATTGCGGTTGCAAGATTCGCAATTCCATCTCTTTGAAGAAGAAGAACGGGATTCCGTACTCATCGCCGTTGGGGAACTCCATCAACACCCCTTCGCAGGTAAAGGTCTTTGCGTCGGCTCGCTGCGCGATGACCCAGTCTTGGAATTGCGAATCGTTCGCAAACGACTTCTGCTCGAAATGCTCCACGATTTTCGGGACCATTCGTCGGTAGATTTCGGGCAAGTTCTCGAACGGGCGGTCGTTGACATAGAGCTTTCCGCGACGACGTTGCAGCGTGACATCGCGTCGATCGAATCCCACGACCTTCCCAAAAATCGTCAAGCCGTTCTTAAGGCTCCAAGAATGCTTCTCGGAGGCCGCTTTCAATTGCCCTGCCGACTCGTCTTCGAAAACAAACTTCTGGTCTTCGTCCGACAGTTGTGCGATTTCGATTGCCAAGAGCTCGCGCCCTTTGACAGGTTGATCAAGTTTGATCACGATTTCCTTCGGGTCGGCTGCGACCAGAGTCCCGAGCACTTTGACACTCCCCGATTTATCCTTCCACTCCCTACCCAAGGCGGTCGAGCAAGCCAAAAGCGAAGCGGTAAGACTCAGAGCAAAGCATGCGATCGCCGTTCGTCGCGCGAGGCGATTCGAAGATGCTTGCGGTCGGCCGAGTAGGGATTGATAAAGAGAATCGTGCGAACTCATCGAATTTTTGTATCCATTAATGATGAAATGAAACGCTTCGGACCGACGACTTCTCGAAACAGCGTTAAAAGACCAAACTCATCCCGTCGGTTCGAATTGTACTCTTTGAAAATCCCCTTGAAAATCTCCGCAGAAAGTCGCTCCGCGTGAATCCTAACTTCCCCTCCAGATTTCGAGCGGTACGACTCAAACCTGGCCGCGTAAAACAAACCCTGGGTCGGCACCCGTGGATTCTTGACTCTTCGACTCTCGATCCGATCAGCGCTCCGAGGCTAGGGGAATGCGTCGATGTCATAGGGCACGATGGCAATTGGATTGGACGCGGTTTGTATCACCCGACAAGTCGGATCCGGGTTCGCATCTATTCCTTTGACCCCGAAGACACCCTCGATGCGGCGTGGATTGAGCAGCGCATCGCTCGCGCCGTAGAACTTAGAAAACAAATGCTCAATTGGATCCCATCGGATGCCATACGGTGGATTTTTAGCGAAGGGGACGCCATCAGCGGGCTCGTTGTTGACGATTACGCAGGACATCTTGTGGTCCAAATCACCGCCGCCGTCTTGATTCCATACATCGAGACCGTCGTCGCGCAATTAAGGGTGCTGGTCAACCCGAAAAGCATTTGGCTCGACATCGATGAGAAAACAGCCAAATCTGAGGGGATCGAACCACAAGCGAAGTTCCTATTGGGAGAAGCACCCGAAGTTCCCTTACAAATCAACGAAAACGGACTTCTTTGGCGAGTCGATTTACAAGGGGGACAGAAAACTGGTTACTATCTCGACCAACGCGAGAACCGGGCTGCGGCCGCCCGTTGGGCACCGCTAGGCGCAAAAGTCCTTGATGTTTGCACCTACGGTGGCGGATTCGCTTTGAATATTGCCAAACAAGACTCCACCGCGAGCATCACCGCAATCGATAGCAGCCCGAAGGCTCTTGAGATGGCAAGAGTTAACGCCGAGGAAAACGGGCTAGCCGATCAACTCGAATTCGAACAGCAGGATTTTTTCCAAGCCCTCTCAGATCGCGTCGACTCGAAGAGTGTTTATGACATGATCGTTCTAGATCCCCCGAAACTCGCCGGGGCAAGAGACAAAGTTCCACGGGCGCTGGCTGCTTACCATCGCCTGAACTACCTTGCCATGCGTTGCTTGCGTCCGGGTGGAATTCTCGTCACCTGCTCGTGCTCCGGCCGAGTATCCAGACCCGATTTCCTCGATACCCTCCTGGGAGTCGCCAAAAGACTCGGACGCGATGTTCAAATCCTTGAGCAACGCGGTGCGGCCGCCGACCACCCCGTCAATATCCACTGCCCCGAGACCGATTACCTAAAATGTCTGATCGCCAGAATCCTCTAAAAGTCAAATTCTCCCACCCTAAACTCTCTTTTGCACCCCAAACCCCAACTTTCCCACTACAAATATCAAATTCCTAGCAAAAAAATGACGGATTACCCCGGCAGTGTACTTGCTCGATTCCGCATGTCTTCGCTAAACTTTCACCCCTGATTTTCTCTGTAACGCCTGAGGAAATCCGCAAGGTTTTAAACCAAGATTTTGAAACGGAACCCACCCTGGGAAACCGATCAAAAGCAGGTATAACTTCGAATCTGATCGAATTGCCATCGAAAAGGTTTGAAAAGGGCTTCGAAAGCCCGAGAAATATGCCAAAGTGGCGGAATGGCAGACGCGCTGGACTCAAAATCCAGTGTCCGCAAGGACGTGTGGGTTCGACTCCCACCTTTGGTACTGAAAACGGTATTTTTAAGTTTCCTGAAGGAATTTTCCCAACGAGTTCGTATGCCAACCATTAACCAATTGGTTCGTCGCAACCGCGTTGTACAACGCAAGTCCACCAAGAGCCCAGTGCTCGAGCGATGCCCGCAAAAACAAGGCGTTTGCCTCATCGTTCGTACGATGACCCCGAAGAAGCCGAACTCGGCCCTCCGAAAGATCACTCGGGTTCGCCTGAGCAACGGCAAGGAAGTCACGGTCTACATTCCAGGTGAAGGCCACAACCTTCAAGAACACTCCATCGTTCTAATCCGTGGTGGTCGTGTGCGGGACTTGCCAGGGGTTCGATACCAAGTCGTTCGCGGTTGCCGCGATACCCTCGGTGTTAATGGCCGTAAGCAATCTCGAAGCCGTTACGGTGCCAAGAAGGCGTAAAGCCTTTTGACCCGCTCCACACCGAGTGCCATCGGCCCTCAGCCAATGGTTTACTAGGTGAAATCGTTCACTACAGCAAACAATTTCGTTCAACAGAGTACTGGTTCCCATGGGAAAGATCACCGCTTCACGCACGACCCTCCGTCCTGATCCACGGCACAATTCGTTGCTGGTTGCTAAATTCGTCAATTGCTTGATGTACGACGGCAAAAAGACAACCGCATACAACGTTTTCTACGATGCTCTCGACGAAATCGCCGAGAAGATCAAAGATCGCCCTGCTGTAGAAGTCTTCGAAACAGCGATCGAAAACGTCAAGCCCTACATCGAAGTACGATCCAAGCGGGTCGGTGGTGCTTCCTACCAAGTTCCAATGCAAGTCAACAAGAACCGCCAACAATCCCTAGCCTTCCGCTGGATTCTCGGCGCTGTCCGCGAAAAGAAGGGCCGAGCTACGGCTACCAAACTCGCTGACGAACTCATGGCAGCATACCGCAAAGAAGGTACAGCGATCACCAAGCGAGAAAACACCCACCGCATGGCTGACGCGAACAAGGCCTTCGCACACTTCGCTTGGTAGTCATACGACTCCGACCTCGCGAAAGCTAACGAACTCAAAACACCTCCAGCTCATCCTGGAGGTGTTTTCTTTTACGACCCCATTCCGCGCTGCAAACATTCTGCGGGAAGAACGATTTAGAGCATGACGGAATCGTTCCAAGAGCTCATCTCCTGCACTCCTAACGGCCTATACTGCCCCGCCGGCGATTTCTACATCGATCCCTGGCTACCCGTCGATAAAGCTGTCATCACCCATGCCCACTCCGATCATGCTCGAAGTGGCTCGAAGGCCTATTTGGCTACACCCGAAAGCGAACCGCTTCTGCGATTGCGACTCGGTCGCAATATTCAGCTACAGCCCCTGACCTACGGAAGCCCTATACGTATCGGCAAGGCGTCCGTCTCGTTGCATCCAGCAGGCCACATACTCGGTTCAGCCCAAGTTCGTATCGAAGTCCAAGGTAAAGTCCTCGTTGTCACTGGGGACTATAAACTTCAATCCGACCCGACCTGCACTCCTTGGGAACCGGTTCCTTGCCACGGCTTAATCACCGAATCGACCTTTGGACTCCCGGCCTTCCGCTGGCCAGATGTCAAAATCGTTGTCGAAGACATCTTGAAATGGTGGCAAGCGAACCAGCAAGCGAATCGCACGAGCGTCTTGCTTGGGTACTCAGTCGGTAAAACCCAACGAATTCTCTCGGAATTGATCGCGGTAGCAGGTGAGGGGATTGCGCATGAGATAGCCGTTCATGGTGCGATGCTGGGCACCAACGAAGCCTACAGGTGTGCCGGCGTAAATCTTCCTTCTTTTCCCTCAGCCACAGCGTTGAGCAAAGAGCACGATTGGTCGAAATCGCTGGTGTTCGCCCCTCCCTCTAGCCAATCCACCACCTGGATGAAGCGGTTTAAAGATCCATCGACGGCGATGGCGTCAGGCTGGATGGCGATTCGCGGGACACGCCGGCGTCGAGGCGTTGAGCGGGGTTTTGTCCTATCAGATCACGTTGATTGGCAAGATTTGCTCAGGGCGATTACGCACTACAGCCCTGAAGTCATTTGGGTAACGCACGGCTTCAGCGAGAGCACGGCGCGATATTTGAGCGAATGCGGAACAGGCGTTCTACCGGCGATTCCAGCAAGCGTGCTTCAAACTAAGTTCGCCGGTGAAGAAAGTGAAGCTACTCTTCCTGCTGAGGACGCCACTGCGATTGAGCAAACTGAAACTCACTGATCGCAGGAATTAGCATTGCCGCTGTCGCGAAACCGTACGAGAGGGTTACGGTGCTGAAGACCGTCAACTCCTGATTTCGAAGAATGAAACTGGTGATCGCGAAGAAGGTCAAGAACGGAAGCAAAAACGAAGTTAGAGTGATGGCGGGTGAAGGGTTCATGTTACCGAGCGCCATATACAGCCCCGTACCTCCCCCGAGAATAATGAACAAAAATGGGGCCAACTGTCGACCGAATGACCCACGAAACATAAGCATGATCAACATGCACATCGCAACGCCGAGGAACAAAAAGAAAACGGTTCCAAGACTGGTCCCAATCGCAGAGCGGCTTTGGCTGTAGATCATCCCGCAATGAATCCCAAGCATGGCGACGAAAACATCCATGACCAAAAGGGAAAGTACTAGGAAGACAAGATTCTCGGCTGAGAGTCCTCCAAACCACCAATAAGTGGCGGCCAGAACGATGGGAACAAGAACCATTTCCTTCGTTGCATATAGGACACCGGCGATTTTCCCGAGGACGAACGACCATGGAGTTATCTCGGTGACGAGCAGCAAATCCAAAGCTCCCGCATCCCGTTCGTTCGTAATGGAATTCACCGCTAAAGCATTGATCAATATCAGCGAAAACACCATCAAAGGAGCGAATAGCGCCACGGAATTCGACACTAAAGCATCACTGTAATTGCCTGAAGTGACCGTTGCCCCCGCCTCTGTCGATGGAAGGGTACGAATCAAGCCGAAGCCGATCAGGCCTGCGAGCAATAGATAGGCGATGCGGATAAAGAGAATCTTCCGTCCGTACGCCCACGTTTTAACTTCTCGCCAGAGGACGGGATTGTTCCACATCGCCCTCGGCTCGCGGCTCTTCCAGACTTTGACAGAGTTAGCTTGACCTGGGTTAGCGGACATCTCGGCATCGCTTGTTTCATACTCCGTCGCGACTGGGCGTCGCTCGCGGGATGGGTTCCAGACCCGCAGCATGCGGATCGAGAAGAGGGTCAAGCCTGCTGCGACGGTCGAGAAGACGACACTAGGCAAGATGGCATTTCCCAGAACACCCAGCCCGACGAACCATCGCGCAGAGGGAATCGGTTGTGCTAAATCCCAAACCGCCCTCAATGGGCTAATCAATGGTGCAAACCTGGGGGAGATTCCAGGTACGGCCCCAAAGGCTACCGCTTCGCCAAAGGCGATCCAGAGGGCGATCAACAGCGTTGTTACTGCAATCGCTTGAAAGGTTTTCTCTCGCCAAAAAGCTATTGTAGCCCCTAGCACGCAGCATAAAACCAGTGTCGAACCGGTCAGGAGCAAGCAACCGAAGGCTTGCTGCACCGAGACTCCGCCGAGCAAAGGGAGCAAGAAAACCACGGGGGCCGTTGCAATAAATGCGTTCAAGGAGGAGAGCAAACCCGCGCCGACCTTGCCAAGCACGACTTCGGAGTTCGACAAAGAAGTCATCAGCAACAAGGTCAGAGTTTGGCGATCTTTCTCAAAGCTCACTGCGGAAACACCGGCCAATGCAGCAACGAAGAGCAAGACGATGAGTTGGAATGGAGCGATCAACTGAAAGATCAGCACACCGAACCGAGCCAAATCCCCAGCGTTTTGAACGGGTTGGATCCCTGCTAGAAGCAACCAAGTCGTGCAGATGATCGCAAAGACCATCGCCAAAAAGGCAAGCCTCGCCACAAAATGCCTTGGGCGACGTGGTAATGTTGCATATTCGCGTTGAAAAATTGGTCCAATCATGCAACTAGTTTAGTCGCAATACCCTCCCGCGACAATCGAGCTCTATCCAGGCTCTCTGTGTTTCAAAAAAGAGGCACAGATCAAGCAGCCTTCCTTGCGCGGACTTTTGGAAACACGGAGGCACAGAGTTCACGGAGAGCCGCTTGTAATCTAAAGAACAAAAACCACCGGCTGGCGAGGGGTGGCTACGGCGAACGAGAACCATCGTCTGACGACAGGTGGCGACGGCGAACGAGTACCTCTCTCTGTGTCTCCGTGTCTCTGTGTTTCAAAAAAAGAATCACAGTCCCCACGGAGAGCCCGACCTAAGGCCTACCCTATCAGTTCCCTAACAACGCGTCCCTTCGTGTCGGTCAATCGGAAATCGCGGCCGGCGTAGGGGTAAGTAAGTTGTTCGTGATCGAGCCCAAGCAAAGCAAGTAGAGTTGCATGGAAATCGACAATCGGAACCGGGTTCTCCGTCGCTTCGACTCCGAAATCGCCGCTTCGCCCAAATTGCTGTCCAGCTTTCACCCCGCCACCTGCCATCCACAAGCTGAATGCTTTGTGGTTATGGTCACGTCCATCGCGACCTTGAGCGTAAGGCGTTCGGCCGAACTCACCAGACCATACGATCAACGTTTCATCAAGCATCCCACGTTGCTTCAAGTCAGTGATCAATCCGAAAATTGGCTTATCGATGGCTTCGCAATTGTTAGCCAATGCGCTTTGAATATTGCCGTGGTGATCCCAAGACCCTTGCGAGATTTCTATGAATCTCACACCGGCTTCGGCCATACGTCGAGCCATCAAACACTTGCTGCCAAATCCTTTCGTATCTTTTCGATCCAGACCATACAAAGCCTGTGTTTCCTGCGACTCGGACTTGATGTCCATCACCTTTGGCAATTCCGATTGCATCCGAAAAGCCAATTCATAGGAGTGGATAACCCCTTCAATTTCTTGATCCGCCGGATCGTTCTGCAACTTCTTTTGGTTCAGACTCTGAATGAAATCCAATTCGCGGCGTTGTCGCTCGCTGCCAACTAGGGGAGCAAGGTTAGCGATTTGGGTCTCATCGACTTCTCTATTGCCGTTCCCCAATCGCATCCCCTGGTAGTTCGCAGGAAGGAAGGAATTCCCGTAGTTCAATGCACTACCGCTCGGTGAGATGCTGATAAACCCAGGGATGCTTTCGTTTTCCGCACCCAGTCCATAGAGCACCCAGGATCCAACACTTGGCCGGACGAATTGGCTTGTTCCTGTGTGCATCCGAACGGTGGCTTGAGCGTGCGCGGGAACATCCGTTTGCATCGAGTTGACGATCGCCAGTTCATCTGCAACTTTTGAAAGCTCAGGGAACAGGTCCGAGATCCACAGTCCACTCTCCCCACGCTGACGAAACTCCCAAGGTGACTTCATCCATTTGCTACCTGACCTTGGACCACTCTCGCCGTCAGCTTTTGCAAGTTCGGGTTTGTAGTCAAAGGTATCTACGTGCGAAGGCCCCCCCCGCATGTACAGGAAGATCACTCGCTTGGCTTTTGCCGGGAAATGAGTCCCGAGCCCTTCGTCGTTACCCTTACCACCGGGTTTATCCTCACGGGCTTGCGCTGCACAAAGCGAAGAGAACGCCAACCAACCAAATCCGCAAGCTGCATGCTGTAGAACACTGCGACGACTCGACAAGTGCATTCGATGATTGCAAAGTGACATAATAGGTTCCGTGTGGGACTCGTGTTCAGTCTTTTTTATTAATCCAAATAACGAAATTCAGCCGTCGCCAGCAGTCCGCGAACAAGGCTTACCCAACCCGCTTCGCTGCTATCTGATTGTTTCAATAATTGATCCGCCAACCTAAGTTCATCACCGCTGGGCGTACGGGAAAGTATCTTGCGATACAACCAAGTGACCCTTTGCTCGAACGTGTCAGAACCTCGCCCTGGAAATGTCTCTATGGCGTTTTGAACGATCGTGTTCGCGTAACTCGCTACGGTTTGGTTGTTCAGCAAGTAGAGGGACTGTGATGGAACATTCGTAGAATCGCGTACGCCTTGAACCACAGTCGCGTCCGGCATATCGAAGAGTTCCAACACATCCGGAAATGCGTCGCGTGGCAGGGGCAAGTAAATCGAGCGGCAGGAATCCTCGGGGATGACCTCTCCCTTCTTTCGTTTCTTGCCTGTTGATACATCTACGCGATTTCGGTCTCCCTTGCGAGCGAGTGCAGTAGCAAGTACGGGGCTCTCATCGAGTCGCTCCGATATCTTTAACATCGAGTCTCGAATCTCTTCACCCATCAGCCTCCGGCTCTTCCCTTTCCAACAAAACATGTTTTCCGGATCTCGAAGCTGTGCATCTGGGTTCAATTCAATACTCGATAACTGATAGACTCGGCTGGTGAGGATCTTTCGCACTGTCGCGCGAACATCCCATCCGCTTTCCATAAAGTCCAATGCTAAATAGTCCAGCAGTTCGGGGTGCGAAGGTTCGCTTCCGGTGGTTCCAAAGTTATCCACGGTATCGACGATACCCCGGCCAATAGTCCAAGCCCAAAAGCGATTGACCGCTACGCGACTGGTCATCGGGTTATCCTTGCTCGTAATCCACGCAGCGAGCTGTAGTCGTCCACTTTTGTCATTCGGTATACGAAAGCTATCGGTACTTCCGAAAAGCTTCGGAACTTCCCTCTCGACCAACTCACCGGGCATATCAACGTCGCCTCTAGAGAATAGAGGACTGTCTGCAATTGTGGAATAAAACGCTTTTCGAGGGTTCGCTTCTACCCGTTTCGACTTCTTATTCTTACCCTTAACATCAGAGTCTTGCGCAATTGGTTTATCTGCAACACCCATCGCTAGAACCTTGGGTTTGTTATCCTCAGTTACGGTGGAAAGCAGAAACTCCAAATCGTTTAGTTTGTTGTTTAACTTATTGAGTTCTTGCTGGCGACTGCGATCAAGCATGCCGCCTGACTTCACTTCCTTGCGATTCGCTTGAATCTCGCGATTGATCACGGCGATTTGCTCGCGTAATTCTTTACGCTCAGCTCTCTTTTCGTTTAGTTGCTCTTCGCTGACAGCGGTAGGAAGTGTCGGCAGGCCGCAATTCTCCGACAACACAATCGATGGCATGTTGTTTCTTGCATTGTTCCCACCCGACGCACCATAAAACGTATTGGTGGAAAGGAATATTCCCGAAACGGCAGTGTATTGTCTTTGCGAGATAGGCTCGAACTTGTGATCGTGGCAGCGGGCACAAGCCATCGTCATTGCCATCGTCGCTTGAAACACCGTATCGATCTGCTCGTCAGCTTGATCGACTGCGAAGAGCTTCGGATTGTTTTCATTCAAGTTGCGTGAACCAATCGCTAGAAAGCCAGTTGCAACCACGTTGGCACTATGCTGATGCTCATCGTCTTCCTGGATCAAATCGCCGGCAATCTGTTCGATCAAGAAACGATCAAAAGGCTTGTTCGCTCGAAAAGCATCAACCACCCAATCGCGGTAACGCCAAGCATTGTTATACGGGATATTGACTTCTCTCCCCGAGGATTCCCCATAGCGAGCCACATCGAGCCAATGCCGCGCCCAATGCACCGCAAACGCGTCGGTTTGCATCAATCGATCGACGACACCCTCAATCAGTTCTTGGCGGTCAACCCCTGAACGATAGCTCGCCTGAAACGCATCTAACTCCTCGAGCGATGGAGGCAGCCCGGTAAGATCGTAATAAAGCCGTCTTAACAGAACCTCTGGAGTGGCATCTGAAACGGGCTTAATCCCGTGACGCTCATACCCCGCTTCTACGAATCGGTCGATCTGAGTCCAAGCCCACGTAGATGGCTTGCTCGCCTGATCCGCTCCCTTGTTGTTTTCTTGGGTTTCGCTTTGCAAAAGCGGCTGATAAGACCACCACTGTTTCGCAGCTTCGTCGGTCTTTCCATTCTCATTTCGTAAATCCTGGGCACCCGTCGGCTCTCGCCTAGGATCTGGCGCCCCGAGCTTTACCCAAGTCGCAAAGTCCTTCACCACCGAAGCCGAGAGCCGATCGGCATGCTCCTTCGGCGGCATCACAGAATCCGTGTCGGCTGTGCTGATCCGCTTGAGCAACAAGCTTTTCCGCATATCACCTGCGACAAGTACCGGACCAGACTCTCCCCCACGCAACATCCCTTCGCGCGAGTCCAATAAAAGCCCACCCTCAGCTTGTCCTGCCGATACGGAATGGCAGTCATAACAAGCCTTCACCAAAACCGGACGAATCCGAGACTCGAAAAAACTAAGTTCTTTGTTCGTCAAAGGTTTTGGATCCTGCTCTTGGGCCGCAACCTTAGACGCTCCAGCGGGAAACTCTCTACCGTCGAAAACTAAGCCCCATACAAGCAGATATGCAATCACTAATGCTCGTGATAAGGTCCTCACAGTGGACTTTGACGTCATTGTCTGATTAGAAAGCATATTCCTAAACCTAATGAACCCTAGGAACCATCAATGGCATTCTCACCGCGTCAAACGGCAAACCCTTTTAGAATTCGCAACACAAAAACCCATCACAGGTTTCGTCCGATTCATGAATTTTTCGACACTTTAATTCTATCGACCCCTTGTCACTGAAAATGCTGGCATAACGGTTTTTCGCTTTTTTTCAGTCAAAACCCAGCCATTGAACACCATTTCATCCCCTAACAGAAACCTACGATTGCGTGATTATTGAGTTGGTTTAGGATGCTGGTTTTCATCGATTTACCCGAAATTGCCCCAACCCGATTCAGTACAGGACACGCAATTGAGTAAAAAAACTAATCCTAGCGATTCCAACAAGTGGCACGGGATGGAAAAAACTCACGTGGCGATCGTCGGCATGGGAACCGTCGGAACCGGCGTCGCACGACTGTTGCTCGATCATGGCGACCGCCTTGCTCGCCATGCGGGCCGAGTGCTTTGGCTCGAGAAATCTCTCGTCCGCGATCTTTCGAAATCTCGCGGTATCGATAACTTGCCCGAAGGTATCTTAACGACGGACCTGTCGGAGATTCTTGATAACCCGGATATCCAAGTCGTCGCGCACCTTGTAGGCGGCATTGAGCCAGCGCGAACGATCATGTTGCAGCTTCTCGAAGCCGGCAAAGATGTGGTAACGGCCAACAAAGCTCTCTTGGCTCAGCACGGCTCGGAACTCTTTGACCGCGCCCGTGAACTCGGCAGAACCATCGCTTTCGAAGCAAGCGTTGGAGGCGGAATCCCGATCATCGCGAACATCACGCAATGCTTTACCGCGAACCAAATCCTATCGCTGCGAGGAATTCTAAACGGTACTAGCAACTACATCCTGACTCAGATGTCTGAAAAAGGAGCCGAGTATTCCGAAGCCTTGCTCCATGCGCAGCAACTTGGATACGCAGAAGCGGATCCGGCAATGGATGTCGACGGAAGCGATGCAGCTCAAAAACTTGCAATCCTCGCACACCTAGCTTTCGGAGTCCAAGTCAACTGGAAGGAAATCTACCGTCGTGGCTTAGAAGCCTTCACCCTCGAAGACATTCAATACGCAGACAAGTTAGATTACCGAATTCGGCTGATAGCAACCGCCCGATTGATCGAAGATAATCTCGAACTACACGTCTCTCCGACGTTGATTCGAAAGGGGAGACCTTTGGCCGAAGTCCGCGGGGCATACAACGCGATCTCCGTCGTCGGTGATGCAGTCGGGGATATGTTCTTTCATGGCCAAGGAGCAGGACAAATGCCAACGGCTTCGGCTGTCGTTGCCGATATGATCGACACCGCTGCTGGACGAACCGACATCACCTTCCGACGCCTTGAACTCTGGTCAGATCGTCAATGCGAAATCGAGTTGATCCCCTACCCGAGGACACGAGGCCGGTACTACATGCGATTCCTAGTCGCAGATGAACCAGGTGTGCTTTCTGAAATCACAGGAATCCTCGGAAAACACAAGATCTCTATCTCTTCGATCATTCAACATGAGCCGAAAGAACCTGCAGAACCTCGCAAGGTTCCCTTGATCATCATGACCCATGAATGCGAAGAAGTTCAAGCCTCCCGGGCTCATCTCGCTATAGAACAACTCGCTAGCGTCGACGAAAAGAGCTACAGACTGCGAGTGAGTGAGAATTGAAAATTACGCGAACAATCCGCTGATTCTCAAATGCTGATCGTAATGAGCCGTAGCAACCAATCCACTACCAACGTGCACATCCATATCGCGCGCTAAACTTGGTAATCCGGCTCGATGGATCTCCTTCTCCTGACTGGCATTGAAGAACAGCAAAATACCCCCAGAAGATCCTCCCGAAACGGCCCCGACTGTCGAGTCGTTGATCGAGCAAACGCGATATAACAAGCCACCGGGAATCCCATCGCAGACGTGCGATTTGCTCAGCGCACCATCTCCCCACTGAAACCTCAGTAACAGAGGTTCATGGACAGCTCCAAATGGATTGCTCCCCTTGTGTGTACCGGCAGCAAACAATTCTTGCCCGTTAGGCGATATGGCCATGGATCGCACTCCGCCAAACTCCGCATTCTGCCCCTTGTTCGGCGAATACAACGTCGAGCCATCAAAGGTTCTCACTAAGCTGCGATCATCCAACTTCCATGCGTGTATCTTGCCCATCAAATCAGCGGTAACCAAATGTTGTCCATCCGGATGAAAAGCCGCGCTGTAGATATGGCGTTCGTGAGCAGGCCAAGAAGCGATATTCTGACCGGTCTGCATGTCCCATAACTTGATCGTCCGATCGTTCCCCACCGAGACCAATAACTTACCATCAGCAGACCGCTCAACACCTCGTATCCACCCCTGGTGAGCTTCCACACTGCGAATGATCTTGGGTTCTGGTTCAGCAATGGACCACCAAATCAAACGACCTTCACACCCTCCGGATACCAACAGATCACCTGCCGGACTGAAAGTCAAAGCATGCACCCAACTCTCGTGCCCGATCAATGGAACCTTTTCGCCATTTGCAATGGTCCATCGTTGCAACTGAAAATCTTGCGTTGTGCTCACGCAATGCAAACCCGTCGGAGAAAAACGGCAAGCAAGCAACGGCGATTCGGTTTTCCACTGATGAATTACGTGGCTTTTCGAAATATCCAATTCGATCATACCAATACCTTCCAAATCGGTTCAGCGGCTGGATCGGCAATCGGTAGCTCACGTCCATCGACGATCAGCGACTGACTCGAGTCGACTCCGACAGATCGCAAAATCGTATGGAATATATCCCCGTGATCGACTTGCCCATCAACCACTTCGGTCCCCTCATCGTTGGTCTTACCAAACGCTGCGCCCCGGATCGTCTTTGCGCCGGCCATGACGACCGACCAAGCCTTGGACCAGTGGTCGCGTCCATAATAGAGGTTGATGTTCGGAGTTCGCCCGAATTCGCTCAACACCACTACCAACGTCTTCTCCAACATTCCACGCTGTGCCAAGTCATCGACAAACGTCGCAAAAGCTTCGTCAAACTCACCGACTTGCTCGATATGGAAATTGAAATTGTCGTTGTGCGTATCGTAATTCGAATGGGTTACCTGAACGAACGAGACGCCGTTTTCGAGCAATCGCCGCGCGACTAAACACTGACGCCCAAGCTCTGAGTTCCCGTAGCGATCCTGGGCCGCTTGAGGCTCTTTACTTACGTCGAAAACCTCGCGACGTTCCATTAACCGCAAGGCTTGCTCGTAGGAATGGGTATAAGCGTCCGTGACGGCCGAGCGGCGTTGCGTCAGAAACTGTTCGTTAATCCGCCGACGAAACTCATGTCGACGCGCTTCGGCCTCCGCAGTAATCGCATCGGGCTTCACGGAATTCTGCGGCGGCTTGTCCCCGCCTAAGTGAATGCTCGAATACTTCGGCCCCAAATAAGCTGCTTCATTGCCACGACCTCCCCCGCCACCCGGCGTGACGATAATGTGCCCCGGCAATCCGCTCTGATCGTCATGGAGCATCTTCGCTGCAACAGATCCAATTTGTGGATACTCAGCCGACGGTGTCTGACGACGTCCTGTGAGCATCATATAAGCTCCCTTACCGTGATCGTCCTCCGAAGTATTGACCCCTCGCAGTAAACAAAGATGATGCATCTGCTTAGCGGTCTTGGGCATCAACTCCGAGATGTGTATCCCCGGAACGCTCGTCGGTATCGCTCGAAATGGACCACCCGTCTTCGCCCCGGGCTTCGGATCCCAACTCTCCAACTGACTCAAACCACCATGCATGTTGAAAACAACAACTCGGTAATCGTTCTTCATTACTTCCCGTGCTGCTGCTCCCGTGGCTAACGAAGAAAGCGAACAAGCAGCACCGGCCATCGCCGACGTGCCGAGGAACCTACGACGATTGACGCTGTGATCCATTGACCCACACGCATAGTTTGCACGTTTCATAATTGATTCCCAATTGCTCTATCTGTGAATGATTAGCCGTCAATGCTTACTCGTAAACGCAATCCTAAATCGATCATTCTTTAAGGGTAAAGACGAAACTCAGCTCCCGCCAAAATCGCCCAAACCAACTCATGCACAACGGCAGGCCGTGTCTCTGGAGCTCCACCTAACTGCCCCGAGAGCCACTCAAGCTCCGCTGCGCTCGGCTGACGTCCTAGCAATCCTAAAGTCAACATTCGAGCCCCTTGTTGCACATCGGTAACCTGGGCAACACGTTGCGTTAAGTTGTTTCCATTAGGTGCCGACCACCCATAAACCGAACCACCGTTGGCAACATAAAGGGCTTGATCGGGCGACGCAAAAAAATCGTCGCTCGTCTGCCCTACTCCAGAAGCATACAAGTTCGAGAAGACGTCCACCGTAGATTGTAACTTGTCGAGCGCAACGCGCACCCCTTGCAACTGCCTAGCTCGCTGAGCGTCCGCCGGTGAATCCGCCGCAAGCGGTTGAGTTTTATTCAATTCTGCAAGCTCATTGCTGACCGTTGATGGCAATACGTTGGTAGCTGACAATACCGACCAACCCAACTGCTCGGGACTCAAAGCACGCTCCCCGGCGATTGCCAAAGCGCTTTGCAAGTCCTCTTCAAACTCGCCACGCAACAGCACACACTCTTCGACTCCCTTACCCCGCTTTGTCTCTAGTTCCTGAACACTCGCCTGAAGCTTTGCAAGGGAATCGGATTGAAGCTGCATCTTACCCTGCACTCCAGCCAACGCATCTTGAGCATTCTTTGCCAGCACTTGCATCTCGGCCAACTTGGATTGCACCAACGCCAACTCGCTCTGCTTCTGCGTCACCTCAGACTGCTTCGCACTCAAAACGCCATCGATCGCTTGGATCGCGGCATCGATGGCACCAACATCACTGATCAGCCCTTTCGACTCCATCAAGGAGCCTTTCGTCGCCACCAATTGATTCGCCTGCGTTTGAACCGTACGGACCTGTTCGTCCATCTGCGAAATTGTTTTATTCGTTTCAGTCATCGCAAGCTGCATCGAAGCAACCAGTTCCTCGCTCTTGGTTTTCTCTCCGGTCATGGCTGTCATCTGCTCCATGAGCCCACCCCGCTGCAACGCAAGTTCCGCAGATTGTTTTTCCATCGCGTAAATTTCGGCTGATCGATCGAACCATTGCAACCATCGCTCCAATTGCGCGACTCGCTGCTGATGCCCAGTGACACTTCTGCGCAACTCCTGATACTCTCTGCGAGCTCCAACCATCTTCTCGTCGGCAACACGCAACTGTTGCTCTACCGGATTTAATTTCTCAACGACCGCAAGGCACTTGGCCCGCTCGGCTTCCTTTGCACCGGCCAACGTATCTCGATTAGCCAATGCACCGGCCGTGGCTTGTTCAAGCGGCCCCAACTGAGGCTTGAGCGCCTCAGCTTTTGCAAGAGTCGATTGGATAGCGGTCGCTAACTCGGGATCATCTCCTAGCGCCTTCGCTTGATCTAATTTGCCTGCCGCTTCGGTGAGCAACTGAATTTTTTGACTTAATGCGTTTTGAGCCGCTACAGCTTTTTCATAAGCCCCATTTGCCTCAGACCATTTTTTGTTCGCTTCGTTGAAAACCCCTTCGGCTGCATCTAACTCCCCACGAATCGCTACACGCGACTTTTGAGCCTCCCGCCAAACGTCCATCGATAACTTTAGCGCCTGCTCACCAAGCTCTTGCTTCTGCTCCAATTCCTGCAATTGAGCGTTCAACAAATTCTTCTTAGCATCGATCTCCTGACGCCATTGCACCGCTTGTGCCGATTCGACTTGAATCACCCCACGCGAGTCAACTTGCGAGTTGAAAGGGATCGCTCGACCTCGTCGATACGTCTCGCTCAAACAAATCTGCTTGAGCACTTGATCCAACTGAAAATTCGAAGCGATCAGGGCATCGGTCAAAGCGGCCAGCAACGCAGGATTGCTGGCTGGATTATCGAAGTGATGCATGTCCAAGGGATGGACCAAGCCACGCCCGAAGGCCATGGCCCAAATGCGGTTCGCCCAATTCTCAGCAAACGCGCGATTGGCTCCTTGCATCTGCTCTGCCAGTAAATTCCGACGAGACTGTACAGGCGGGTTGGGCAACCCACCGAAAGCACCTTGCGGGGCCGCCGCAACCGAACGTTGGTCCGGTGCTAAATAAGGCTCAGCACTCTCCACGCTACCCGGTACACGCGACGCCGAACGGAAGGAAACACCTTTGTTAAAGACCGACTCAAACGGAGCATCCCCAGGTGCACGCTCCGCATACATCTGCAACTTCTGCTCTGCACCCTTCTCGTCGGTGGTCTTCCCCTCCACCAAACTGCTCGGAGATACAAATGCTAAAAGCCCGTGGTAATCGATCTGCAAGTAATCGTCGATCTGCGGATGATCATGACATTGTGCACACTGCATATCCTTGCCAAAGAATATCCGACCGATATCCCTAGCGATCGCATGCGGATCGCCTCCACGGTCCAAATAAAATCGCTGCTGTGCTCGCTCCTGCCGATTCCACCATGTACTGCGAACCACCCCTCGCAACGTCTCGTCTAACGGTACTTTGCCGTCCACCGTCTTTCGTAAATAAGCCAACCAAGTCGGACGATCCACATTCTGGAATGCTCGACGCTGCATCAACGTCTTGTCATACCAATCAACCATCCGTTCCTGGTGCATTGGATCCGCTAAGAAACGATCCACCCACTGCTCCCACCTTCCCTCCGGCGCACTAGCCAAAAACAAATCCATCTCCTCAGCCGTCGGTGCCGTATTGCGAAGATCCAACGACAATCGTCGAAGCGCTTGCGAATCGTCCATTCGGTCCGCTCGCAGCCATCCGAATTCCGGTGTCGACAATTCATCGATCCGCTGTGACAACGAAACAGCCTGTGCAAATGCCACGCTGCGGCCAGAAAGACCCGCCGTTATCAGCGCACACAGAAAGCCGAGAGCCAAAATTGCTCGGCGCCACGACGGATTCGCTCCGTTCATGTTCGGACTCACTGGAAGTTGGAGTAAGGTGGGATTCCAATCCAAGGAACCGGCTTAAGGAGCGCCGGATTACCCTAGTCGGAACTAAAAGGTAGGAGGGGTCTACGTATCAGTTATGCTTGCTCCAACGCGCCAAGTCAACAGGGCTACGCAGCCGATCCCTCCGCCCCGACGCCAACTCCCGGTTTGACTAGCCCATCTAACACCGCTTGAATTCGACTCTCTAATACAGAGATCTGGTCGAGGATTTGATCATATCGAGCGATCAATTCGTCGATCCGGTTTGGCTGATCGAGACGCAATGCACCCCCTTGATCATCCTCTCCTCCCCCTAGTTCGTCACCCACGCGTGCGTCACCAAGGTTGTCAACGTCGAGTTCGCCTTGAACTTCATCCGCTACCGAGCGAGCATTACCCATCATTGTGAAACCTGTTTGAGCCCATGTCGCATTCAGAGAAAGATTCCGAGCCTTATTGGGTCGCTTCGACCATCAAGATTGACAGTCAGCATCAAAACAACGGAAGTGCTCGTTATGCCGATCGCGCAAAATAGATAAGCTGCGCAGACTTTTCCCACCTATCCCTCGGCTCGTATTCCGGGCCCTGACAGCTAGATGCTCTTGGAATCCCCCTGCAATTGGTCATTTCCAACAACCCGTTGCCGACTGCTGGCGTTCCCCTCTTCCAAGCCAACGATGCGGTAAAGACTCAGCCCGGCAAAGCCGTATTGCTGTTGAAATTCCGCTAAAAACGCTTCGGGATTTTCAGATGGCAGCGAAATCCCACCGACGGGAATACCACGTTCTAAAACAACGGCGGGATGTGGGAGTGGGCGATGGTTTGAAGACACGTCAGCGCGGGTTTCTAAAGCTGGCTACTCAGTTGGGTTTCTGCAAGAACGCTTGGACACTTTGAACGAGTTGAGCATCGATGGGGCTTGAGCGATCGGTAATATCTCGACATACCGCTCCGCGAAAACCAATCCAATCTGCACCGAGGGGAACCACTTGCTGCAAATTCTTGATTCGCAACGATCCGGCGATGGCAATCTGAACCCCCGATGCATGCGATTGATCAATTTTTTCACTGAGCGACTCTACGGTTAAATGATCCAATAAACTCTTGCCATCCTTTACCGCCGTATCGATAAGGATCCGTTTGAGTCCGAACTCTTGAACCGCACGGAATACTTCTTCCCATCCCGGAGCGTCCACCCGTTGGTGATCCGCATAAAAAGCCAAGATCGCTTGCTCAGCCTTCGGCAGGAAATCTTTCAATCTGCCGAAACGATCCTTCCAATCCCCAACTTTCGCGCAGTGGCTCAGCCCCCACTTAATGGCTCCGCGCCCTGCAAGAATTTCTAGGGACGAACGATCTTCCTCGCAAAATCCATCGGGTAACGACCACTCCAACAGTTCTCCTCCCGCGATGCTCCACTGGAATCGATCCTCATTTTTCAAGTCGCAAATTCTTCGGGAAACTTCTTCGATGCATTCAATGTTTGGGCGGCCCAAAGCCCCGGCGAGCGGGTTCTTGAAATCGATCCATGGAACCCCCGCGCGCAGCGCAATTTCGAACTCTTCGGGAGAGTTCACACTTACAAGCATCTGGTTGCCGGTTGAATTAGGTATCATCAGAGATTACAACAATAGCTGAACATTCGCGGAGAGTGTCCAGGATTCTTGGGTTTAATCAGGTGAATCGCAAGTGCACCTGGAGGATTGAGGCTGGTTTTGGGCACAGTTTTTTCTTGGATCGATAACCAATCAGAACTTGATACCTGGGTCGCATCTCTGGCTCAGTTCCCCCTGATCGCTTTCGACACCGAGTTTGTCTCCGAAGACTCCTACCGCCCTATTTTATGTCTCATTCAAGTCGCAACGCCCGACGGAATCGCTGTGATCGATCCCCTCGCGGTAGAAGACCTGAGCGGCTTCTGGAAGATTCTTCTAGATCCCGAGAAGACCGTCGTAGTCCATGCGGGTCGAGAAGAATCCCTCTTCTGCTACCGCGCTACTGAATGCCAAATACCAAATCTATTTGATGTGCAAGTTGCTGCCGGTTTCTTGGGTATGGAATATCCAGCTTCTTACGGCAAAGTCGTTCATCGCATCGTCGGAAAAACGCTTGATAAAGAAGAGACCCGCTCGGATTGGCGATTGCGTCCCCTCTCACGCCACCAATTGGAATACGCTGCACAAGACGTGCGCGACCTGCTCGACATCTACCAAAATCTGTCCGATCGTTTACGCAAACACAATCGTCTCGAATGGCTCATCGACGAGACTCGAATTCGTCAAGCAGAGCTTTACGCCTTCGAATCGAGCGAGAACTGGCATCGACTCAGCGGCATCTCCGCGCTCTCTGGTCAATCCCTTAGCGTCGCGCGCGGACTGTGGAATTGGCGTGACTCTCTCGCGAAAGAGAAAAATGTTCCTCCTCGACGCATCCTCAGGGACGACCTGCTCGTAGAACTCGCTCGCAGAGGTTCCTTCGATCACAAACATCTCGCTTCGCTGCGGGGCATGGAATATCGAAACACCCGATCTTGGATTCCCGCAATCTCCGACGTCATCGAACAATCACTGCATACGGCCCCTCCAATCTGGCCTAAAAAACAACGCTACGGTAAAGGCCAGCCACCTGGAATGCTCACCCAATTCCTCTCCGCTGCCATGGCCTACATCTGCCATCAAAAACACATCTCGCCAATGCTCGTCGCAACATCCGATGACCTGAGGGATTTTGTACAATTCCGACTCGACCCGCATGCCAATACACAAGACCCACCGACACTTCTTCAAGGCTGGAGAGCAGAATTGGTCGGTCGAGAACTAGATGATTTGCTCGCTGGAAACCTAGCGATCGTTCTCGATAATCCCAAAAGCGAAATTCCTATTCGCTTTCTTGAAGTGAACAAAGTCAAGCGCTGAGCCCATCGCGTTGCATCAGTCGTCTAACGTCGGACTCCTGCCCGTATAGCACCAACACGTCTCCATCGCGCACGATGTCTCTCGGTCCGGGAATCCCTGGAATCATCACGCCATCGCGCCGCAACGCTAATACGACCACCCCGATATCCCAAGGCCGCGACTCTCGAAGCTCTCGGCCGACCAACGGGTTGTCTGCCTCCATCAAATACTCAGACACCCCATACCCATGATCAACCCGCAACAACAACTCGTAATCGAGCGCTCGGACTAAACCGGCTTGCTTCAACGACATCGCAATCAAAGAATCCAAACTCTTACGGACAATAGTCAATCGCCCTAATGCCACAAAAAGAAAGGCCACCAACACGGCCGCTACAATTACCATCAGCGACATGAAGACGTTTGTTCCCTGGACAAACGTCGCGACCGTGGTTGCCAACGCAGAGGTTAGCCCGATGTTTCCCACAAGAATCAAATCGCGGATAATCCGCCTTCGAACCGGATGATTGACCACCAACTCGGCTTCTTGAGTTGTAAACCCCACCCCGAAGAATGCTGAGTAACTCTGAAAGCTTGCCGTATCAAAACTCAATCCAGTCATCATCAGCGCCGTTGTAGCAACCCTAATCGCCAGCAACGAAACCAACGCGATAACTAACAGCGTAACAACCGCGGTCATTCGCTTACTCGATTGTCAGCTCCCCTTCCACCTAACCGGGAACCCGCATAAATCCGCGAAGCGTTATATCGCGGGACCGCCATCGGTGTCGGCCGCAAATCAAATCCTACGGACAACTTGCTGAAGTAAACCAACTGCTCTTTACGGGTCCCTTGATACAACTCAGGTACCTTGCGCTGATCGACCAGTTCAAGCAAAAGTCGAGGTTGCACAGCCGGCCCAACACTAATTCCAAACTCCGAAGTATCTGCCACCTGTCCCTTCGGTGAAAACCTTTCAATCACTTCTCGAATCCCCTGTACATACACGAATCGATTATTCGCATCTGCAGCACCCAAGGTATCAAAACCGCCTACCGTCACGATGCTCTGATCTCGATCATGAAACTGATAGGCCTCATAGCCCGCACTTCGCAACGCCTTCATGGCAATATAAGCTCGCTCAGCGGCTTGCTCCAATGCACTAGCCGACTCTCCTGTGCCTGATCCCTCTTTTCCACCCTGCCCCCACGAGAGCAACTGACTGTCCCCGCGAAAGGTCAACACGCGTACGGTGTAACTGCTCTTGCAATCCAAAAGCGAATGCTCGTTATAGCCAGGCTGCTTGTTCATGTCATAAACAAACTTCTCTAACTCAGGCGACTGAAAGAACTCAGCAGGCAACAAGGGGTTACGAGTCATGAATGCCCCAGACATAGGCCCCTGCTTTTTATCTTTCGACATACTGCTGAGCCACTTCTTCGCACGTCGAATGTTCTCTTCTTTCCCTTTACCGTCCTCGCTCTTCCCTTCGCCCGGTTCTTGGCTCATCAACGCCTTTGCTTGATAACTCTTGACCTTCTCGAGCATGGGCGAGACAGAAGGATGCTCCAAGGAATCGAACTCGCCTACCAATACGGCATAACCGTCTACGACTTTCGCATCCCGATACTTCATCACCTTCTGACTACCGTCCTCACGGATCCCGGAACCCAATACGGGAGCTGAATAGTCAAACTTTTTCTCTAAAAGAAATGTTGCTAACCCTAACTCGCGTTGCAACTCTTGAGCAAGCCCCTGCGCGTCAACCTTCGCATCCTCACCCTCAAAGGCATAAGCAAAAATCAACCAAGGCCCATGCTCCGGCTTGAGGTCTAAAACCTGCTTGCCGTCCTTGCCGCCCCGTTTAAAGATCCCGCCTAATGCCGACTGGCCATAGACATCGCCGGTCATCCCCACGAATAGCGCAAAAACACATGCGATCGAAACCACATAACGAATAGCAGATCGAAGTCCCGAAAGTCGCATCATCAGATTCCTTCCTGAAATTACGCGCATTGCACTATATTTTAGGAAGCCATTTCATCGGCAAAGTGCTTATTGCACGATGCGACTATGCTCCCCTCTTGGCAGAGATAGCAACTTCCAGGAACGACCGCAAGAGTGCTATTTTCCAATCCGACCGGCCGCCTTACGAAACGCTTCGAATTGCTCTCTTAAAGTCTCAGGGGGACGTAATCGCCCTCCCTCTTCACGCATACCTCGCAACCCGTCATCTCGATCCTTGAGACGATTTACCTTCTGCCCCGTACCACTCAACCCCAAGTTGCGTAATGCTTCCTCTAGCTCCGCACGCTTCGAAGGATCCTTGCGAGCCTCCTCTTTGGCCTGCTTCCATTTCTCCGCAAACTGACGCAAATCCTCGGCACTCCAATTCAAGCGTTTGAGCAACTCTGGATCCGGTTGATCCTTTTGCCGATCGATGTACTCCAACATCATATCGGTGGCCTGATTGGCATAGTCAATCCTCGCCTTATCAGAACCAAACTCTCCACCCTGACTCGCTTTGTTCTCCCCAGAACCTCCACTCTTCGGAGCACGTCCCGTGTGATTCATACCAGAACCGGCCGAGTTCGGCTCGCTCATCTTCGGCTTACCATCCTTGCCTCCCTCGTCGTTTCCAGAACCCGGACCTCCTCCTTGCTCCTGCTTGGACTTATCGCCGCGTCGCTCATCGGGATTACGGTTCGATTGCACATCAGGGGCCTGTGTTGGTTTTTTCCCGCCAGCCTCTTCACCACCAGACTTCTCTCCGCCAGACTTCTCTCCGCCAGACTTCTCGCCACCAGACTTCTCGCCACCAGACTTCTCGCCACCAGACTTCTCACCACCGGACTTCTCACCACCGGACGTCTCACCACCGGACTTCTCACCGCCAGTCTTCTCACCGCCAGTCTTCTCACCGCCAGTCTTCTCACCGCCAGTC
>Ga0255126_1000172_pt1 | contig 26866 bp, 18 predicted proteins | sample Law_Miss_RepA_8d_FD_188556 | JGI IMG/M metagenome (GOLD analysis project Ga0255126, IMG submission 188556) | Freshwater microbial communities from St. Lawrence River, New York, United States - Law_Miss_RepA_8d | ecosystem: Environmental > Aquatic > Freshwater > River | place: USA: New York... | reverse complement strand
GGATTACCTCACCGGAAGCCGTGCCTGGGTTTTGCACTCGAAGCTTGGTATCAGTGATAGTCGACTGACCAGTGCTAGTCGATTCAAGTCGTAGCACCTTAGCAGATTTTGATGTCAGCGATGCCGGATCGCAGGTCCAACCGTTAGGTAAATTGAGCTCACATTCAGGAGTTTGAGGATCAAATGTAATCCTCCACCGCACAAACGCTTGGATCTGATTCCCCTCGGCTGCAATTCGGGTAAACGATTCCAATCTATTTTTGCTAGAACGTTCCCGAACTTGAAACTCCAATGTAGGAGCCTGTTGGAACCAACTATATTCAAGACGCAATGAACCTTCGGTATTCCTTCTGGCCGACTCCAAGCGCACTTCGCTGGACCGAACGGCCAAGAATTCAGAACGACCTCCATCTTGAAGAATCGTCGTCCCAGCCAACACGTACGCGTTTCGGTTGCGAACTGGGGGAACGCGCAGCGTCTTCTGTGGATTCGGATCAGGAATTGATTCAGCGGTGTTATCCGTCTTTGTGCTGGAAGCCGAGTAAAGGAATTCCGCAGCCATTCGATGTCGATTCGCTATCGGACGCTCAGCCCCCTTGATAATCATCACATCGAGTTTATTGCGATCTACTTCGATGGGTGGCTCCCGATCATTGACCTGTAGCGATCGCAATTTGTATCCTTCAGGCATCTCCAATCGAAAAGGTGGTTGCTCTCCGGGAGGCTCCGTCCATTCCCATTCGTATTGAATACGCAAATCACGGCCACTTCCGCTGACTTGGATAGCCTGCTTCGTGACCAAGCGATCGAGTCCCCATTCGGTAGAAGGAACCGGGGCATTGGATCTCAGCTCACTCGAACCGAGATCTACAATCAGTGATACATCGGAGCGTCCGCTGAGTTCGACGCACCAGAATGAAGCATCGATCCCAGAGGGAGTGGGGGAAGCGTAGAGTGGATTTCGGTCAGGCCAATCAGCTAAGCGAGCGAGGACTTCGTTCCAATCGCTGAGTTTAATCGTTGTGACATCTGGAGATGTCACGCGTGCTTTACTTGGGAGTTGTAAGATCAAGCATCCGTTGGCGGAACGGGGAACCCGCAATCGATACTTCAATTGATTCGGTCCCGACTCAGACTCAGGCCGCAGCGACCAATTCGCCCAGAGATCTCCAACGCTATTTGCAATCCATGGATTTCCATCTTCGTCGTTACCCCAAAACGGCAGATTTCCATTTGTTCGCATGGCCGCATTCGAGCTCGGCCTGAGTTCACCCGGCTGTGATTCAACAGATTGCTTGAATTCACTCCTTCTTTTATCGCCATTCTCGGTCGCTTCAAAGAGATCCTCAGTTGCTAAATTCCAAGGGGCCAAGCGGCGTCGCTGGCTCGTTGTGTTGGTGCTTAGCTCACCTGCATCGAAACGCAATCGAGTGCGATCGGAGACAAGATCACGTCCTACCAAGCGTGCGACGGTATGCAACGAATACACGGTGGTAAATTCATCATCGATCCCCAAGTTCTCAACCCCATTCGATTGAGCTACAAGTTCAAGTAAGTTAGGGAGTCGCTCGAGCTCGATCGGTCGCATGCGGTCTAAGGTCAGCTCAGGCAGTTCACCTTGTGGAATAAAGATACGACGGATAGGGCGCATTCCAGAGCTAGCCGCCATCGGGGGAACCACACTATTTAGACCTTCGACATTTGCATTCAGAGCATTCCTATTCGCTTTTGAATCAAGTGGCTCTTGAGCGAGTAAGGCTGCCGAAGGGAACGGAGTCAGAAGGAGTTCGGTCCAGGCGACAAGAATCAACAGGATTCCGCGTACGACAGACCCGACAACAAAACGGCAAGGGGTCATGGACTTTCCTTGCCTTCCGCCGCAACGGTCGAACGAAGCAATACGGAACTCGGGGAGTTACGCTTGGGCACGATGTTATTTGAGTTCGCATTTGCCGCGTTATTTGAATTCGCATTAGATGCAGGGGTGTATTGCCGGCTGACAAACACGCTGCGCCGTCGAGCCCGTCGGTCCAGGACCCATCGGACCAAAGAATAAAATACAGCCAGCACCATCGAGGCAACCGCCCCTTGAAAAACCAATAAAGAAATGTCGAGTGCTACTTGAGAAAAAAGGAAGAATGCGCAAAGGAAACAAGCCCACAACCAAGGTCGCCGCATCCATCGTTGATCCTTCATTAACATGGTTAACCCAAGAACGAAGAGCGATGCGGGTAACCACACCAGTGCACTCGGCAAAAAAGTAGCTCGCAAGTCATCCGTGTATGCAAGGCTAGTCATGTCGTATTGGTTAACTTGCTGAGATACCACAGGCTGATGGGTAGCCTGGAACCGAGTCTCCAATTCTCCTTGCGTGTAACTTCCTGTGCGACGCAAGAAGAAATCTTGCCAATGCCATTGGTAGACCGGTAGCAGATTCTGAGAATTCCAAACCAAATATTCAGTACGTGGCACAAGCACTTGCCAAACCATGGCACCGGGTGCAGTCGAACCGACCACTTTGGTGCTCAAAGGCTTAACACTACGCCACCAACCACGTGGTGCTCGTTCCGAGGTGAAAACTTCCAATACGTGGGTTTTGGAATCGACTTCTCGATTGCCATCCCCTTCGGTCTGCACGGTTTTGCTCACCTCTGGCAGCGGAATAACTGCAACTCCGGATCGATCGATATCAACCCTGGCCGTAATCCGTTGACCATCGAGAATCCAATCTGCATCACGTTTCAGACCATCCGCAATGCTCACTTCGATCGCACTCAAATCCGTCGTGATCAGCGCGACATATCGATCGCGTTGGTCGAGAGCGTTTACGATGGTCTGCACCCACTCTCCTTCGATCAAAATGTTTCCAACATGAGTTCTTGCGGCGCGATGGACAGGGACCTCGGCATGGAGGGTAACAGGATCAACCTCGATCGATCCATTAGATTTCTCTTCGGATAAATGCCAACTCGCATCAGCAGCCGCTTGAACATTGACAGTTGCCGCGTCGACAACCCATCTTTCCTGTTCGCGTTCGGTTCCAATTGACGGCAACTCGAGATTCCATGTTGCTTGATCACCCGAAATTCCACCCATTGCAGACTGATTGCGAAAGCGACACTCCAAGAGGAAATCGAGTCGGTTATCTCCCTCGGTTGAAATCGGTGGCAACTGGACTCTTGCCTTCCTCTGGCCTGCGAGAGGAGGATCACTAGCGGAGAGCCAAGCCCATTCACACGGAATTCCGTCGACAAAAAATGACGTTTCCTGCGAATCGGCGGCAACACCTTCAGAATCTTTCTGGTTCGGTAGGTTGACAATGATCGCATCGGGACGAGACCCAAAAGCCCTTGCATTCCACAAGACACTCCACTCGTTGAACTGCTCTGCCAATCGCACCGATGCCGAAAGGTTGGCTGTTACAAATGATCCCTTCCTCGAACGAGCCCCTTTCCATCGAGCCGACTCAACTCCTTCTGAAACCAAATACTGCAAGTGATATGGTACAACCCCGGTCCCCCACCTCTCGACCCATTCCTTGTTCTTCGATCGTTCCGGTGGTATCGCAACTAGCCCGGAACTTTGAGTGATGTCCGTCGTTAGTCGGTACGGCCACGCGTAGAGTAGCAGTCGTCCTGGCACTGCGCGAACAACGCGTTGCTGGGATTCTTGGGATAACCAAGAAAGCTGCGGGACCGCTATCCCCACTTCAACGGCATTCGCTTCGATCGGGCGACTCAACACAAATTCAATTCTCCAATCCGATCCAGCTTTACTGTCGCTCGAGGCGGAATCGAACTCGTTTGGCGAACGAACTGCCGAAGCAGCCCCTGTTGCATCACTTAGCTTATCGCCACGGTTCTCAACGCGAGTATCCCCACGACCATCGTTTCGCGCGCCATCGCCTACATCGTTCAATCGAGCTGCGTTTGCACTTCGAATCCAAAGATTCGCTGCGATTGGCAACGACCACTTCAAATCATCACTGCCTGGCGATTGCGCACCCGTTGCAGCCGCGCGAAAACTCTCCAAAGGCAACGATACTTCCGATGGGTAAAGGACGATTCGTTCAGGCTTCCAACCTTGGGCTTCGAGTTGCATCAAAGGCAACTGAATTGGATCGGTCCCAAATCTCCAAACACCTCGCATGATGAGCTGCTTTTCGCGGACTTCCATTTGCAAATCCGATTGAATTTTCGGTTGATCGACGATCGTGGTCCACTGCGAAAGAATCGATGCAGGCTGAGATTCGAATTGAAATGTATACACCAACGAGTCACTTCCGTCGGCAGCTTGCGTCTGCCGTTGCAATTGAGCATTTCCTTCAGGTTTCCAATCAAGTGAAATACTCTTGGGTATGATCACATCGATCACTCCGGTGTGCCTATCGACCTCCTCGAATGCAATCGGAGCGAACAACACACTTGTTACCGACTCGGCTTTGGCCGTCGTCCACTCGATCGCGAGCTCCAATTCGGTTCTTGCAAATGACTCCTCGATCTCGATCCACCAGGATTCGGGTTTACCCGACGCTGTGGCATCCGTAGGTTTGCTCGAAGGGTCTTCGGTTCGGATCGCTTCGTTTAACGAAGGTGAAAGCTCAGCGTTTTGACCAGCATCTCGCACGATGCGGTAGTTTGGAAAAGTCGTCGATGCCGAATTCGTCTCTCGCAATGTGCTTCTAGGTGGAAGATTCCATAGAAATCGCTTTCCGCCAAGTTTCCAAGGACCTCGGATCGAAACAGTCGAAACCGCTCGCCACTGCGAAACGTCATTCGATGGTGAGAACTTCGTGTCACTCCGGACTTCGATCGCAGCAGTCGTCTCTCGTTCCAACTTGCGAGACCAGACCAAACTCAGGCTAGCCGACGAGGTCCGTATGATCGCGACAGAATGATCACCTTGAAGTTGAAAGGGTTCGATCACCTCGTTCCCGCCGCCGCTGGCACTAAGTTCCCAGTCCCCCTTTGGAAGTTTGAGTTTGACAACGGTCGCTGCTGCTGGGAGATCCAATCGCATCGAGGAACTTGTCGGCGAACTCGAAAGCTTGCACAACGCGTCAGCCTCAAACTTTCGCTCGGTTCCTCGGTTAGGCAATAACCGCCAAAGATACCCATTACCTCTGGAAACCAATGCAATGCTTCCGCTGCCATCGATCCCTTCGGCTTTCGGACCATAGGAAGGAAGCCATTGCAATTGCCCGAGTCCAAGTGGCACTTCCCATAAAACCTGGTTCGGTTGTTTCAGCAGCAAACTTGTTCGAGCACTCACCCTGGCGTAATCGCTCACCGGTTCGATCGTAAGATCCAATTGCGTCAAATTCGGCAACCCACCTCGGCCGTTCTCGCCTAACTGGTAATCCATCAGTCGGCGTTCAAAGTCTTCGTAGGTGGTCCGTGGTACGAGAACTTCTTCCCCCTTCTCGTTGCGCATGAGCATCAAATCCGGAAGGACTCCGGTTCCGAGTATCTCCGCACCACCATCCCTTGGCATTTGCCCTAATCCTTGCACTCCCGCCCCTGGGCTTGCTCCAGCCTGATTTGCCGGACCGACCGCAGGCATCGGCTCCTGGCCCATCGTTGTGCAAGTAGCAGGCAAGAAGATCGATGCAACAAAGCACAGAAGTACTTCGGCAAGAATCCGTAGTGCATCCTTTGCGGTGGGGCCAATTACGAAGGCCCCCTTGGCGCCAGGGCACCGGAAGTCGGGGTGCTGAGAGTAGGGGTATTGGGAGTCGGGGTGTTGGGCACACGTCCCTGTCCCTGCACCTTTTTCAGTGACACGCGAAACGATCAACGGAACGACATCCTCTGTTCGTGGAAAACTAACCCGTTAGGCCGAGAAGTCAGACTCTACTATTCTACGCAATTGGCGAACGGAGCAGGGGCATTTTACCCAATTCTCCCCACCAGACCGATCGGCCAAAGGCCCTAAATCGCTAGAACCGGTAGAAAGGTTGTTTTCGGAACGGTTGTGGCCCACAATAAGCGATACTTGATTCTACTGAAAATCTATGCTCCGTTTCCACCATCCGCTGTTCCCTCCTTCCAAGCGATCAAACTATGCCAAAGGCATCCTGGATCCCAGCACAACTGGCATTCGCAGCACTCGCTTTGACTGCTTCGATGTGTTTGTCCGGGTTTTCCCAAGATCCGTCAAAGCCGAATCTCAATAGTGCGGATGAGAATGTATCCACAACCGAAAGTCGAGAGCTTAGCCACACCGACGAGGAGACCGCCGAAACCACGGTAGACTATGTTCGCGATATTCGTCCTCTTTTTGAACGGCATTGTATCGAATGCCACGGACCTAAGCACCAGCGTTCAGGCTTGCGATTAGATTTCAAAAAAGGGGCGTTGCGTGGCGGTGACAGCGGTGCAGCACTAATTCCAGGCGATACTGAACAGAGCCCGCTCTTGGAATGGATAACAGCCCAAGATGATTCCGAGCGGATGCCTCCTGGGCCAGAACATGAACGACTTTCCGAAGCTTCCATCGAACTACTACGACGATGGATTGCAGAAGGTGCATCGTGGCCGGATGGAATCGATAGTGTGCAGGAAGCCGATCCGAAATCTCATTGGAGTTTCCGTCCGCTACAAACGTTCACTCCGGATGAGACGATCGATTCACTAGTTAGTCGAAAACTTGAGGCATCAGGGCTATCTCGATCTCCGGAAGCGACCCCAATGCAATGGTTGCGCCGCGTTTCTATCGATCTTCATGGTTTGCCCCCATCGCAGGAGTTGATCGCATGGTTTGCCGCACAGAATTTCGACGAACACCCTAGCGTTGGTGATCAACGTATCGAAACAGCTTACCGTCATGTCGTCGACGAATTGCTTGCCTCGCCGAGGTACGCCGAACGCTGGGCGCAACATTGGCTCGATGTGGTTCGATATGCAGATACGCACGGCTTTGAAGTCAACACCGAACGCCCTCATGCTTGGCACTATCGCGACTATGTCATCGACGCCTTGCACAAAGATACTCCCTATCAGCTAGGCCAAGACACTGCACCAGGATTTCTGATCACTGCCTCCGTTTTATTGCCGGGACAAATCGGGGCAGACGAACCTAGCAAACGACTCGCTCGGCAAGATGCAATCGACGAAATTTTAGTCAACATCGGTCAAACGTTCTTAGGATTGAGCATCGGTTGTGCACGTTGCCACGACCACAAGTTCGACCCAGTCTCACAAAAAGACTACTATGCGATGCAAGCCTTCGTTTCGGGGGTGGAATACGACGATCGAATCGTCACAACTCCCAGAACAATAGACTTGCGGTCGCGAGTAGAGGCTCTATCGAAAGAACGTATCGAGCTTGAACAAAAAATCGACCGTTGGGAACAACCCGCACGCTTGGTAACTCAATCCATCGAACTTCCGAACTCTGCGAAGAACGAAATAACCATTGCCCCGACTCGTACCCAATTCGTACGGATGGAAATCTTCGGGTCGAATCAACACCCAACGCTCGGCATCATCGAACCGTGCATCGATGAATTTGAAATTTGGACAAACCAAAACCCACCGCAAAACATCGCATTAGCCTCGCGTGGAACCATCGTGAAGGCATCGGGAAGTCGAGAATCGGCCACGCATCAATTGAAGTTTATCCACGATGGTGAATATGGAAACGCTTCGAGCTGGATGAGCGATCAGATGGGGCAAGGCTGGATCGAATTTCAATTGCCCGAAGCGGTGGAGATCTCGAAAATCACTTGGGGACGCGATCGAAATGGACAGTTTCAAGATCGCACGGCAACGGCATATCGGATCGAAGTCGGCGAAACTAGGTCCTCACTAAAAGTAGTCGCCGGGGTGGATCTACCTCGCCCAATGATCAATGCCAAGCGGAACTCAGACCGTTTCCCTCCGACGATTGCCACCGCAGCACGATTGCGGATCTTGGAGACAAACCGACTTGAGCCTTGCATCGATGAACTCGAAGTCTTCAGTACGGAAGGAGTCAACGTTGCACTAAGCCAGAACGGAGCGACTGCAACATCGACCGGAGATTCCGTTTCTATCGATCGCCATGAACTTAGATTCATCAATGATGGTCAGTACGGAAACGAACGAAGCTGGATGTCGAATCAAACCGGGCAGGGGGAAGTCACCCTCGAGTGGTTGAAACCAATACAAATCGATCGCATCGTTTGGGGCAGAGACCGTCAGGGGAAGTACTCCGATCGATTGCCGACAAAATACGTTTTGGAAGTGCGCACAGAAGATGGAACTTGGGTTCCTGTCGCCACGCAAGCTGACCGAGTGCCGTGGACGGCCGATGGTTCTAACGCTACTTCACAGCAAAACAGTGCATCACAAAACACTGCATCACAACATATTGGGGGACTTCTATCGTCCCTTGGTATTTCCGGAGGGACGATATCAGCCGAAGCTCTCGCCAGCATTCGCGAAATCGAAAAGAGACTCCAAACTATTCAACGAGAAATACAAGACGCTACCGAAGCCCAAAAAGCTTTTGCGGGTAAGTTTCGCTTACCGGATGAGATTCGGGTATTACATCGAGGTGATCCGGAACAACCCAAGGATCTTGTCTTTCCAGCGATCCCGAGATTTTTTGCCGAGTACGGCTCAGAAGCAAATCACTTCTCCGACCTTCAACTTGAACCGACCAGCGACGACGCCACGCGACGCTTGGCCCTTGCGAATTGGATTGCTGATCCGCGCAATCCACTTACCTCGCGAGTGATCGTCAACCGAATTTGGCAAGGTCACTTCGGAATCGGTTTAGTTGAAACATCGAATGACTTTGGATTAAACGGAACACCACCTTCGAATCCGGAACTTCTCGATTGGCTAGCTCAACATTTTCTTCAAGGGGGTGGTTCGTTGAAGGAATTGCATCGAACGATCGTCTTATCGCAAACTTATCGTCAATCGGCCGATGCTCCCAAAGAAAATGGGTCGATTGGTCGAGGGGTCGATGCGCAAGCGAGACTTCTTTGGAAGTATCCGAGAAAGAGAATGGAAGCCGAAGCGATTCGAGACACGATGTTAGCAGTCAGTGGCGAACTCAATTTACAAATGTTTGGAAGAGGATTCGACCTGTTTGCTCAGCGGGGTGGATTGAGCGGCTTTCAGCCTGTGGAGTCTTTTCCGCCCGAAGGGCTACGACGGATGATTTATGCACACAAGGTTCGGCGGGAACGAGAAGCGGTATTCGGTGCATTTGATTGTCCCGACGCTGGGCAAAGCACAGGACTGCGCCGAAGTTCCACAACACCGATTCAGGCTCTGAATCTTTTCAACTCTCCGTTTACGATTGAGCGATCCGAAGCGTTCGCGAAGCGGATCCGAAGCATTGCACCGAATGATGCCGCTTCTCAAATTCAAACAGCTTATGAACTGTGTTTGCAACGCAAACCAGAGGCAAGCGAAATCAACGAGGCAAGTCAGGTCGTAGAGCAGTACGGTTTGGAAGTTCTCTGCCGCTCATTGTTCAATTCCAACGAATTCCTATTCACTCCATGAACAATCCCTTTCATCCACTCCTAGACCGTCGAAGATTCCTGCAAAACTCTTCGAATGCACTTAGCTCCATTGCACTTGCAAGCTTGCTAAGTCGCGATCGAATGCTTGCTCAAGACACAGCTAATTCGTCACCTAATTCGACGTTCAATACGCAACGGACGGGAGGCGATGCCGGAGGAACACCGGGAGGAAATCCGGTAGGCGCAATGGGAGGAAATATCGAGCTCGATCCCAGGAATCCGTATGCACCTCGGCTAGGTCATTTTGATGCGAAAGCGAAGAATGTATTGGTGGTCTTTTGTGCGGGAGCTGTGAGCCAATTAGAAACATGGGATTACAAGCCGAAGCTTATCGAATGGGACGACCGCCCCCTTCCCGGTGGACCATCGGTAACGTTTCAAGGTCCCGCAGGGAACTTGGCTCGCCCTCAATACACTTTCCGACAACAAGGGCAGACAGGGAAGTGGGTAAGCGACTTGATACCTAACCTTGCAAGGTGGACCGACGACATCGCCTTTGTCCATTCTCTGACCAGTAAATCCAACACGCATGGACCAGCAGAGAATTTCTTATCCACTGGTTTCAACTTAGATGGTTTTCCAAGTTTAGGTGCTTGGGTAACGTATGCGCTCGGTAGTGAATGCGATGAGCTTCCAGCTTACGTCGCGATTCCAGATCCGCGTGGGGTACCACAAAACGGTTCGAACAACTGGGGACATGGATTTTTGCCTGCAGCGTTCCAAGGAACAACCTTGTCGGCAAGCTCACCGGTACGACATCTTCACCCGGCAGGTGTATCCCCGGAGAAAGACCTCGCGGCGCGGCGGTTTCTGGCACGTTTGCAAGAACGTCATCTTAAAGACCACCCGGATGACTCAGAGCTTGCAGCGCGGATCGCAAGCTATGAACTAGCGGCTCGGATGCAATTAAGCATCCCTGAAGTGGGAGACTTGAGTACCGAGCCAGACTATGTGCTCAAAGCCTATGGTGCTGACGACACGACAAACAAGGACAAAGCATCCTTCGCGCGCAATTGCATCTTAGCGAGACGATTGATTGAAAAAGGAGTTCGCTTCGTTCAGCTTTTCAATGGTGCTTATGCAAGTGCAGGTAAACTGAATTGGGATGGTCATAGCGATCTGAAAGCGCAATACGATGTGCATGCATCTATTCTCGACCAACCGCTCGCAGCCTTGCTCGATGATATGAAAACGCGTGGACTACTTGAGGATACGCTTGTGGTTTGGTGTACCGAATTCGGTCGAATGCCTTTTTTCCAAAAGGGTGCCAAGGGGCGTGATCACAATCCAGACGGGTTTACTTGCTGGCTAACAGGAGCAGGGGTAAGGGGTGGAGTAAGTCACGGTGCGACGGATGAATTGGGAGTCCGGGCTGTGGAAAACGTCCATCCATTGTATGATTTCAACGCTACGATCCTTCATTTACTGGGGCTCGATCATGAGCGCCTGACTTTTGAACACAACGGCATCCAGCGCCGTTTAACCAACGTCGAAGGTTCGGTAATCCGACAGCTTCTCCTGTAGGAAGTTGATCTCAGCCATCTCAAAGTAACTCAATAACGCAATGACCAACGACTCTGCATCCCTTCAAAAATCTTCGTTCAACTCCGACTACGAATCGCTGGACTTGCGACAAGTGCTTCAGACAGCCGACCAGATCGCGCAGCGAGCTGGGGCTATACTTGTGCAGATGCGGTCTTCTTTTGAGCTACGCGAGAAATCTGAAAAAGACCTCGTTACTGATGCAGATCTTGCCGCACAAATCGCTATTGCGACAGCGGTCGCTTCCGCGTTCCCGGATCACGGTTTTATCGGCGAAGAAGGATCCGCTGGGGTCTCCGAACGACAACGCCAGAACAACGAAACATCGCCATGGAAATGGGTTGTAGACCCGCTTGATGGAACGACCAATTACGCGCATGGTCTCTCGCAGTTCGCCGTGAGTATGGCTTTGACTTATGCTTCTGCGCCAGTTGTTGGTGTGGTCTACGACCCGGTTGCCGAAGAAAGCTATACAGCCATTTCCGGCCAAGGAGCTTGGCTAAACAACAAGCCTTTGAAATCGAGTGGTTGCCAGAAGCTATCGCATGCATTGGTAGCAGCGAGCTTTCCTCCGAAGTTAACGCGCGAATCGATGGAGATTCAACAGTTCATCGACATGCTGCTCGAATGTCGCAGTCTACGGCGTCTTGGTTCGGCCGCCTTGAATTTGTGCTACGTCGCAGCAGGTCGACTTGATGGTTACTGGGGAGGACGACTCAACGCTTGGGATATTGCAGCGGGAGTATTGATCGTCCGTGAAGCGGGTGGATGCATCACGAACCAAGCCGGAGAAGCCATCGATGTGTGGCGGGGAGATTTGATCTCTGCGGCAAGCGAACCGCTGCATCAACAGATACTCGGTGTCGTCGGTAGATCCAACAAGCAATAGTTTATCCCCGATTTGTACGAAGTATAGCAAACGAAATGCGGCAGCAACTGCGGCAGAGGCAGCAACGGCACCAGCAACTGCACCAGCCGTAGCAACGGCAGCAGCAACTGCAACTGCGATAGCAACGGCAAAAGTAGTACGTGTCTTAAAGAAAGTCCAACAGCGATGGCAATCGATCAAGCTTTTTCTCCTCTTCCAGAACGGGCATCTAGCTCCACCCAGCAGCACGCTTATTCGTATGGGCCTCGCATTGTTGCGATCGAGACGCTTGTTCCTCACGACGTCATGCCAGGATTGCTTGCTGTTCGAATCACAGCCAAGTCCAGTGATGGGTCGACCTATCAAGGCATGGGAGAGACGTACTATATCCCAACTGCGGCTTCGGCCGTAATCCATGATTTTTTCTCTCCAAGGCTGCTTGGTTCCGATGCTTTGGCGATCGAAAGCCATTGGCGATTTTTGTATGAGAGGATGATCGCTTTTGCCGGCACTGGTGCCGAACTGCGAGCTCTCTCGGCAGTTGACTTAGCCCTTTGGGATATCGCAGGTAAACTGCGTGGTGAACCGATCTGGCGACTTCTCGGCGGACCGGTGCGTTCTAGGATATCTGTCTACAACAGCAGTGGTGGACCGAGTTACGGACGTACCAATACCAAGATCCCCAGCGCCTCGGGTTGGCCTGGACACGGAGATCCCGGCCGGCCCGGCCCTCTGGAAGATAACTGGTCAAGCATCCATCAGCCTGTGGAATTAGCGAAGGAATTACAACAAGCTGGATACACAGCCATGAAACTGTGGTCGTTCGATGCCGTGTATCGACGCAGTGGAGGGCAGTTGCTTTCAAGAAAAGACATCGACGAAGGACTTGCCCCTTTTCGAGCGATTCGCGAATCGTTGGGTAACTCCATCGATTTGATGCTCGATGGGCATGGATTCTTTTCCCTTGGTGCGGCTAGACAAATCGCCAACGCCATGAAAGAAGTTCAACCGCTATGGCTCGAGGATATCTTGCGACCGGATTGCGTTCAGACCATGGCTGAATTCCGTCGAAGCATTGACGTTCCGGTTGCAGTCAGCGAAATGCTCGTTACTTCCGATGCGTACCGACGAGTCTTAGAAGCTGGTGCGGCAGACATGATCATGATCGATCCGACTTGGGCTGGTGGAATCACAGGCACAAAACGCATTGCGGAGCTTGCCCAAGGATATAACGTCCCGACCTTGATGCACGACTGCACCGGACCGATGACACTTCTGGCAGGTTTGCATATTGCTGGAAGCAACACAGGAGTAGCGTTCCAAGAGACAGTCAGAGCCCATTTGGCCACCCTGTATCCGCTATTGATCGAAGAGACGATCCGAGTGGAGCAGGGGTCGATTGAACTACCGGTTGCTCCTGGTATCGGCGCGAATTGGAAATCAAATCTCTTTGCAGCGGATCACCCAGGATATCGCATTAGTTCTCTGCAATCCTAGGTAGGCATTGATAAACACCGAACCGATGAAGTCAAAGCCGTGCGCATTGTATTGAGCTGTGTACCCCAAACAACGGATGGCTTGCGCCATTCCGCTTCCAATTTAAGCGGTGCCGCGCAAGCGGCCCGGTGACTTACGCTGCGCGGTGTTGGGATTTGCACGACTCACCGGATGGCTTGCGCCATTCCGCTTCAATTTTAAGCGGTACGGTGATGCGGCCTCGTGAGATCGTGGCCAATTCATTCGACGTTAAAATGGCATTGAACCGTGTAAACCAAACACCGGGCGGCTTGCGCCGCACCGCTTGAGTTGACCCACCGCTCCGCTTGAGTTGAGTCACCGGGCGGCTTGCATTGACCCACCGGGCGGCTTGCGCCGCACCGCTTCTATTCAGCATTTCGCTGCGCGCTGTGCAGCCCAAAACCGCATTTCTTTGAAACAGCGTCCCTTTTGAATTTACGATTTTGGGCTAATGTCTAATGCCTGCCGCCTAATGCCTAATGCCTCCAATCCAAGTTACTTATCACCTTTTTCGTCGGAATCTTCATCTTCATCATCATCGTGCTCTTCAGCGACCTTCTTCAGGAGCTTCTTAATCATGCCCTTGAGCTCGGAGACTTCGTTGCGCAACGCTTCGATTTCGCTCTTGAGTTCTCCGTTAACAGCGACTCCTGGTAGCATTGCAGCAATACCTGCGGCTCCTGCTTCTGGATTCATGTTTGGCAACGGTACACCGAAAGTGAACACACCTGACTTCATACTGGCGATGTCATCCCCGGAAACGATACTTCCCGCTTGAGGAGCCATCAAGAAATTCAGACCACCCTCCGTACCTTCCATTTTGGTCGGCTTGACCTTCACCGTGATCTCCTTACCGTCGCGATCTATAACCAACTTGATCGCTTCGTCAGCCTTACCTGCCGCTTGCACGGCTTCTTGCAAACTGGTAAAAGCCGTAACCTTCACTCCGTTGATCGACTCGATAACGTCACCTTCGAGGATACCGGCCTGACCGGCTGGGGAATCCTCTATGACTCGCTCGACGACCAAGCCACGATTGGACTTCTCGTCTCCTTCTTCATTCGTTGACTGTTCGATTGCAAGTCCGATTCGGTACGAGGGTCCTTGTTGTGCTAATAGCACTTCGCGTACTTGACCGTCGAGCAATTTCTCTTGAAGCATCTTTGGAATTCGCTTCTTGAGTTCCTCGATATCCTCAGCATCCTCGGCGATTTGGAACTGATACTGTCCTCCCTCAAGCGATTGGCCTTGCACGACCAGTGGCATCATTCCCTCGATCTTGCCACCTTCAAGGATCTTAAAACCCTGGATCTTTTTGCCATCGCCACCCTTGTCTCCATCGACAAGCGTAATCGTCACGGTGCCTTCTTTACCGTCGGATTTTCCATCCTTGGCATCTGAAGATTTGGGAACAACCATAATCCGTTGGCCCTTGACCACTTTGGGCTGTCCATCTTTATCCGTTTTTCCAAGTGCTTCAGCGTTAACAACAACCGTTTGAGTCTTGGTCACCGTCGTCTGTTCGCCCTGACCATGCTTCTCACCTCCATGAGCTCCATGACCTTTCATGGCTTGCTCAAGGCTCTTTTCAACTTGAGCGAGAATCTTGTCGCGTTGCTCTTCAGGTAGATCCTTGAGCTGTTCGCGAAGCTTCTTCATCATGTTTTCGGTAGAGTGATCGTCGGATGAGACGACAACGACTTGAGTCTTCGTCGACTGCGGTGGGTCTTCGGCCCGAAGCTGCTCGCTGGCGAGTGACGCAGAAGCGAAGGCAAGAGTAGAGAGCAATGCGTTTCGAACCATGAAATTCTTTTTCATTCTGAATGATCCTCTTGTGAACATGCTAAAACAAACTGAAAGCTGATTGTGCGTTATAGATTTACAGTATCGATCTGATCGACCGAAACATTGGATTAAGACAAATACAAGGCAATTAGAGCCCGTATGGTTTGAGGGAGACGTTATGGACAGGGACGATCACTTTGCGACCGTCATCAAGGTTGCCGGAATAGTATTGCGGTTGGACATCGAGCTGATACCCCTTTCTTTTTAACTGCTGATTCAATTTTGCGAATTCGATCGCTTCGTTTGCAAGCACCAAATTCGGATCGACATCTTTAGCGTCGAGCAAAGGAATTTCGCGTGGTATTTGATTTGCGCCGACCATGCGCATCCGCATGGGACTTTGACTCTGTTCGACAAGCCCGGTGCTTGAAGCCAATTCATTTTGCGAAGGGGAACTGGCACTTGAACCAAATTGCGAATTCGCATCTAGGTTTACCGGCGGCCTCCTGGACGAATAAAAGGTTCCGCCCAAATCCTGGGCGCCATTCCACGACATTGGTTGCCTACCTGCGAACCAACCGACGGCGAAAAGAACAGAAGCGGCGGTAGCAATGGCCATGATTTGAGACCATCGCACCTTCAAGGGTGCTTCGTTGCTCGCGGGCCGCAGAGTGCTCTCGGCGTTTTCGCCAAGTCTGACACCCTGGTCCACCAAGTTGGAATCCGAGACGGAGCGGGAATCAAGGGCAGAGTTGGCACTAAGGTCCGAGATGAGCGATGTGGTTTTTGGCAACTGCTGAAACCAAACAAGCTCTTCGAGGGCGGCTAATGCAAGGGACTTCCATTGCCCTTGGTCATTTCCGAGCGAAGCCAACAGGTCAGAGCGCTCGATATGCGATAGTTCGCCATCGATTAAACGTTGTCGCTGGAGTGGAGACATTTCAAAACCTTTTTGCGGCACCGCCGCATGATGAACCGATCATTCAATCGCAGAAAGCTGAGCTCGGAGTGCCCGTCGCGCTTTGAGCAATCGGTATTCAACCGTTTTCACCGTGATACCTAAATGCCTCGCTAGAGCTTCATAGCCCCAACCTTCGGTGTACTTCAACAGCAATATCTGACGGTCTTGAGCAGAAAGCTTGGCTAATCCACTCGCAAGGGACGCTTGATCCTCTTGGCCGAGCAGCCAAGCACCCGGGGCAGGTTCGCGATCGTTCGAGCGGACTTCGCCCTTCTCGATAACCCCCCGCACCAACTGCTTTCCTCGCCCTTGAGCTCGGTGATGATTGATGACTTTGCGAAGTGCGATGCGATAAAGCCACGGTGCGATCTTTTCAGGATCGCTCGGTGGATTCGCTTGACGCACAGCCGCCAGAGCCACTTCCTGCATCACATCCGCTGCGGCATCCCGGTCCGCCAGACGAGATCGGATGACAGTAGAGAGCCAACCTCGATGCAATTCGAGTGTCGTCCCCCAATCGATCTTCGCCTGATTCATTTCCAAGGTGCCCGAAGCTAACACTTTCCCAAATACTGCTTACAAATGCTGGTTTTGCCGTGCGGCAGAGCCAACGGCTGAGTAGTCGCTCGCCAAGCTCTCTCCCCTGAAATTTGAGAGAAAAATCACACAAACACTTCAAATACCCGCCGGATACCGCTAACCCTTGCAGGATCCCGCAGTAAATAACGATAGCTACAGATTTAATTGGCTGGCCAAATGCCGGCAGGAAACGATGGCAAACCTGGAAAATTACAAAACCTAGAAAATATCGGGTTCTCGCCCCGGATCGCTTCCTTCGAGAAAATCAAAATCGCATCCCAAGTGAGCTTGGGTCACGTGCTCGGCATACAACTTCAAATATCCTCGCGTCGCATGCGGCGCGGGGGCCTGCCAAGCAGCTTTGCGTCTTTGAAGCTCTTCCTCAGAAACGTCAAGATGGATACGACGCGCAGGGACATCGAGTTCGATAGTATCTCCGGATTGGACCCAAGCCAATGGGCCGCCGGCCCCTGATTCGGGAGAGATGTGCAGAACACATGTCCCGTAACTTGTACCACTCATTCGCGCATCGGAGATCCGAACCATATCGCGAACCCCTTGCTTCAAGAGCTTCTCCGGAATGGGCAACATTCCCCATTCAGGAAAGCCTGGTGCTCCCAACGGCCCACCGTTTTTAAGCACAAGCACCGAATCTGCGGTAACGGCCAACTCGGGATCGTTGATGCGCCGTTTCAAATCCGCGTAGTTCTCGAATACAACGGCTGGTCCACGGTGCACAAGGAGATTCTGTGCGCTTGCCGAGGACTTGATCACGCAACCTTCCGGGGCAAGGTTTCCTCGCAAGACACAAGTACCACCGTGTTCATAAAGTGGTTGATTTCGAGGTCGAATGACATCGCGATCGACCGTGATGGCTTCTTGGATCGAATCATTTATTGTCCTGCCGTCGATCTGCTTGGTCGAAACATCAAGCAGATCTTGAAGTTCTGCCCAGAGAGCAGGAAGTCCGCCCGCTAGGTGAAAATCTTCCATCAAGTATTTGCCGCTTGGACGAAGATTTGCAAGAACAGGTACGCGGCGAGACCATTGATCGTAATCATCGAGGGTGACGGGAAATCCTGCACGTCGGGCCATCGCGATCACATGCACAATCGCATTGGTTGACCCTGCGATCGCTAACTGCGTAACGATCGCGTTTATAAATGATCCTTGCGAGAGGATCTTCGAAGGGCGTGTTTGGTTCCAAGCCAGTTCGACAGCCATGCGTCCGGAGGCGACGGCTAATCGGCTATGTTCGGCAACCACAGCGGGTATGGAACTAGCTTTTGGCAAAGTGAATCCAAGAGCTTCAGCGATACAAGCCATGGTCGAGGCGGTTCCCATCGTCATGCAAGTTCCCGCCGAGCGAGCGATGCACGTTTCGATTTCCTTCCATTGCGAATCACACAAATTCCCAGCGCATCGCTCTGCCCAGTACTTCCAAGCGTCGGTACCACTGCCGAGCGTGACATCTCGCCAGTAGGATTTGAGCATTGGCCCTGCCGGCAGAAACAGACTTGGAATATCAGCGCTGATAGCTCCCATCAACAACGCCGGAACCGTCTTATCGCATCCCCCCATGAGCACAGCAGCGTCGACCGGATGGCATCTTAAGACTTCTTCGGTCTCCATAGCCAACAGGTTGCGATAGAGCATGGTGGTTGGTTTCATGAGCATTTCGCTCAAGCTCATCACCGGTATTTCCACCGGGAACCCACCAGCCTGATAGACCCCGCGTTTGACTTCCTCGACCCTCTCTTTGAAATGTGAATGGCAAGTATTCAGATCGCTCCAAGTGTTGAGAATTCCGATGACTGGCCGATTCTGGAAGTCTGCGTCATCGATCCCCATCCCTTTAAGCCGCGAGCGGTGACCGAAGCTACGCAGATCATCGGGTCCAAACCAACGGTGAGAGCGAAGTTGTTTTGGATCTCGCATGAGTATTCGATTGTCCTTCTGAGTGAACGCACTTGGCACCATACCAACTAGGCAGGCAGCTTAAGTCAGGAAACTAACACGGCAGCCTGTTAAATACGGCCGCGCGGTAACACGGCGGCCTGTTAATACGGCAGCGCGGTAGCAAGGCGGAATCAACGTGAAGTATTGAAGATACGATCGCCCGCATCTCCGAGTCCAGGCACGATGAACTTGTGTTCGTTAAGTTCTTGGTCGATTGCACCGACATAGATCGTTACATCGGGATGCTCAGACGTGATGGCTTCGATTCCTTCAGGGGCAGCGATCACGCTTAGGATCCGCACATCGCGAACGCCCCATTTCTTCAGCGCTGAGACGGCGGCTCGGATTGAGCCACCTGTTGCGAGCATCGGATCGAGTACAAATCCGACATGCGCTGGGTCTGTAGCCGGTAGTTTGCTGTAGTATTCCACCGGCTGAGCGGTCGCTTCATCGCGGTACATTCCCAAGTGCCAGACTTCGGCATTAGGAAGCAATTCGAGAACAGGCTCGACGAGCCCGAGTCCGGCTCGCAGAATTGGAACGATAGCGATTCTTTGTGCCAATCGTCCACCGCGTGTGATTGCCAAAGGTGTTTGCACTTCGATTGTGCTGAGGGTTAAATCCTCGGTGGCACGAACCGCCAGAAGCATCGACAGCAATCGAACTTGATTACGAAACAACGCAGGGGTTGTCTGCGAGGAACGCAGGATTGCTAGATGATGTTTTGCAAGTGGGTGATGCAGTTCGATGACGTTGGTCATAAGTTCTATCGTTCCAAATCAGTGATATCGACATAGCGGTAAGTACCGCGGTTTCGCTCGGCAAGCTCGCGGATCCAGCCACCGTCGTTTGGAGCAGGCCCGCGATTGAACTGAACGGTGTGTATGGTGGTCATCGCTCGCTCTGCGCGAGTCTGTATTTCAATCAATTGGGATTCAGTCATCGCTGGTTCCGCAGCATCGGTTAGAAAGAACAACACATCTGGGCCGAAGGATAATCCCATCTTCAGTCCGGGAATATGTTCCGTACCCCCGAGTGGCCGAATCGCTCTGACAAACCGAGAGGCTTTTTCTTTGTTCGTGTCGTTCGCCGCAAGCAATTTTCCGCCGGTGGTTGCCGGGCTTAGTGACCCAGGAGAATCGTTGTAGAAAACAACTTGGAACTGATTGCGTTCGGACAAAGAAGCGATGCTTTTCATCAGTTCGCTCTTAGCGAACTGCATGGGAGCTCCACCAAATTCGTCCATCGAAGCCGAACGGTCTAGTACATAGACAAAATTTGCCCCCGTTCCTCGAAGTCCCATGAAGCTTGCCGTTGTTTTGCCGCTGCCGCCGGCTCCAAGTCCAGATGAATTTGAACCGCCGGTGGCAGTACCTGTCTTCGAAAGCCCACTGCTCACTCCATTGGCCAAGCTTTGCACAGCCCCATCCGTCGATGGCGTTCCTACCGTTTTCGTTTGATAGTCCAAAAGATCTTTGGTCAATTCAGATACATCGACCGGTGCATCCGTAGAGCGAGGGCTTGCCGACTCTTCGGCATTCGGCGCATCCGCAGAATCCTCCCCACCGGATGCTTCAGAGGCGCTCAGTTCATATACGCTACCGGAGGAGGTTTGATGGAAGACAGCGATTCCAACCGGCCGATCCAACAGATCGCCAGTCCCCTTCAAACGAGGCTGAAAAAAGACCGCTAGCAGCAACAAGGTACCGGTGTGCAGCACGCAACTGATCAGCCAAGCTCTCACATCCCTCCAGCCTTGTGGAGCGTGATAACTAAAACCATCGGAAGCATCGCGAGTCATAAGCCGACGAGAGGCCAAAGCCGCAGCATCAGGCTCGGGCAACGTCACCTTTGGTTTGGAATCCCCTGGATTTAACTCGCTAGACACTGCTTCTTCTGGTTCCTTTCCTTGGGAAGCCTATTTCTGCATTTTGGCTTTGCACATCCGTACTGCTTCCGACCGCCGAATCACCTGGGGATATAATTCCCCCAACGGTGCAATTCGCCAGTACCTTATTGCAGTATAGTATTGCAGTCATAGTATTGCATACTCCGACAACTTTTTCAGCACGAACTACATCCCCACAACCAACTTTCCCCGCTAGGAACCTTCCGTCATGCAGGCACGACAGACTCCCTTGAAGTGGTCTCTGGTCACTCGATTGCTGATCCTCTACACGTTGACCAATCTCTTCATCGAAACACAAAGTTTATTGCTCCCAAGCTCGATGGGCGAATCGGCGCGGAACACCTGGGCGATTCTTCAACCGAGCATCGATCAAAACGCCTTTGGCCAAGAGCCCGTAGCGAAAGAAAAGCAGGGCGATCGGGCAACTGAACCGCAAGCCGAACCACCGGTAAAAGAGGAATCGATTGAGGGAGATATCACTAAAGTAATCGATGGGGATTCCATCAAGGTCCGCACGTCGGATGGAATGGAATACGAAATACAGATCGAAGGGACGGACGCCCCTGAGCTCAAACAACCCTTTGGCAAAGAGTCCGCCGAAGCCCTTCAAAAAATGCTCGGAACTTCGAAAGTCAAAGTGACTTGGCAAAAGAAGGACAACTTCGAACGTTTACTTGCGCAGGTTTACGTGGAGGACAAGCACATCAACTCCGAGATGATAAGGACCGGAAATGCTTGGCATTTCAAGCGTTACAATCAGTCGAAAAAACTTGCGGACTTGGAAATCGAAGCAAAAAAAGAGAGACTTGGCCTTTGGGGAACCGACAATCCACAAGCACCTTGGGATTATCGTAAAGAGAATCGAGCACCGGACAAACCCGATCGCTAAGCGATCCAAACAAGCAGTGCGGCATCCTCAAACTGCTTCTAGGGGGGTAAAAACCCTCGCGATATTCCCATCGCGAGTCCTCCGGGGTGGTGCTCCCGCTTCGCAGATGGCCCTGCCCAAAACAGGGTTCCCGTAGTACACTAGGGTTGCGGTTTGAGGGCAAATTGCCGTTTATGGCTTGCCCTCGAATAGCTGAAAGTCCCTTGATCACCCCGATAGTACCTAGGCCCTTGGATCTGATGTTTTCTCGCTTCATTCCACCTCTGCCTTTCAAATCCAAGGTAGGCAACTCATCTCTACGCACACCCTGCGTGGGTAATCCATTGAATGGCGGAACTGGACAATGCAGGAGTCGCGTTCGATGAGACAAGCATTGTTGAGCGACATCCATGGAAATCTAGAAGCACTACAAGCCGTGTTGGCTGATGTTGCCAAACAACAGGTCGATGAGATCATGTGTTTGGGTGACGTGGTCGGCTACGGTCCGAATCCGATCGAGTGCCTCGAACTCGTGATGAAAAAGTCCAAGCTGACGATCCTTGGAAATCACGACCAAGCTGCGGTGGTCGATCCAAGTGGATTTAATCCGATTGCCTTCCAAGCGATACAGTGGACTCGCAAGGAACTCAATCGCGGCCCATCCCGCGCGGTGAACAATCGATGGGACTACATCAACGAGCTCCCGAAGTCCTATCAAGCTGATAAATTTTTATTCGTTCACGGCTCCCCTTGCGACCCAACGAACGAATACGTGTTTCACGAAACGGTTTACGACCGCCACAAAATGGACCGATTGTTCGCAAAGGTCCCCCAGTACTGCTTCCAAGGCCACACCCATATCCCAGCGGTATTCACGCCGGATTGTGAATTCATCACCCCCGAAGACTGCGATTACACTTTTTCCTTGGGCCGCGAAAAACTGATGATCAACGTGGGAAGTGTCGGACAGCCCCGGGACGAAGACCCACGGGCTTGCTACACTATCGTCGACTACGACGCGAAGAAAATTTTCTTTCGACGTGTGGAATATGACATCGAAACTACGGTTGCCAAGATATACGCAATCGCGGAAATAGATAACCAACTAGGTGATCGACTACGATCCGGTCGGTGACACCTCCAACAGATACCTAGCCAGTGGCGGTAGAGGGGAATAACTACTTTGCGAACGGCAATCGTTAGCGATATCCACGGGAACCTTGAAGCCCTCACCGCAGTTTTGGCCGACATTAAGTCTCAAGGTTGCGAGCGCATCTTTTGTCTCGGTGATATCATCGGGTACGGCCCAAACCCACGCGAATGCCTTGACGTTGTGATGACCATGCAAATGTGTGTCATCGGCAACCATGATTATGGTGCTTTGATAGATCCCGAAGGTTTCAGCGCAGTGGCTGAACAAGCCATCTTCTGGACACGACAGCAAGTCGAACAGAGCATTAAGCCAGGAGATGCAAAAGATCGATTGAGTTTCCTCGCGAAACTACCCAGGGTCTACACCGAAGACGGTGTCATCTACGTTCACGGATCCGTTTCGAACCCCATCAACGAATATGTGTTCCCGGACGATGCTTACAGCCCTCGCAAAATGGAACGACTCTTCTCGTTGATCCAGCGTTATTCATTCCAAGGTCACACGCACACGCCTGGCATCTTCACCGCAGATCATCAATTCCTCGCACCTCCAGATGTTAACTTCCAATACGAACTGACCGACGCAAAAGCCATGATCAATGTCGGAAGTGTAGGGCAACCACGCGATGAGGATTGGCGATCGTGCTATGTCATTTACGATCATCCACACCTAACATTTCGTCGCATCGAATACGACGTTGCCAAGACTCGCGACAAAATTCTTGCTATTCCCGAACTCGATAGCTTTCTCGGTGAACGACTGCTTCGTGGCGACTGATTTCTCTCTCCCTGCGGGCCACCAAAGATGATCATCGAGGGAATTCTAACGACCGAAACCGTCGATGGGCGCATGCATATTGCTCCTATCGGTCCACACGTCGATCAAGCTCAATCGACTTGGGTTCTCAAGCCGTTCCAAACCTCAAAGACCTTTGCGAACCTCCATCGGACGAACCGAGCCATCTTCCATATCGTCGATGATGGTCTACTAGTAGTCCAAGCTGTGCTCGGGTTATGCAACGCACCGAACCAACCACCACCAGCACAATATTACAGTCCTTACGGATGGGTTCTGGATAATGCGTGCCGTGCGGTTGCACTACATGTCAACCATTGGGATGTAAGCGATCCAAGAGCCATCGCTCAGTGCACCGTCGAACAAGACTTCGCGGGCCGAGAGTTCTGGGGCTGGAATCGAGCTGCTCATAGCTTGCTCGAACTTTCCGTTCTTTGGAGCCGCAAACACTTGATCGCCCAAAACATACTTGATGAAGAGTTTGAAAAGCATCGAACGATCATTCTCAAAACAGCCGGAGACCGAGAAATCGAAGCCCTCCGGCTCCTCGATGCAGCAAGGCTTAGCTTCTCCCAAGAATCTGACAGCAGCCATCAAGCGCCGCCCAGCGCAATGAGGCTTTGAACGGGCCAGCGCAGCTTTGAACGGGCCAATAAAGCTGTGAAAATGCAAGCGCAGCTTTGAGCTGACCAACGCAACTTTGAACCGACGGGGATTTCGCGAATTTGCGTTATGGAAGTGGATCAGCGCAAGCGGCCGTCAGCACTAACTCTACACGGTAACCAGTGGCAGCCAGCGGCGTGTGGACACAAGCGCGGCTCGGTGCGTGGCCTTGAGGGACCCAATCATCCCAAATCGAATTGAACAACGGCAAGTCACTCGGATCCGGAAGATAAATCATTGCGGAAAGCAACTTCGCGCGATCGCTACCTACTAATTTTAACCTCTCGTCGACTTGCGAGAGAACTTGGTGAAACTGTGTCTGTGCGGAAGCTGTCGGGTCATCGGGTACTTCGACAAAGTACGCCACCCCCCGGTACGCTACGAGATCAGACCAACGTTTGGTAACCCCATACCGCACAATCGACTCGTCTTTGTTTGGTGGTAAGTCAGTCATGGTGTTCGCCGTCGTAGTTTTCAATTTTGCTTAGAATTTTAAGTCACCTGTTGGTCACGCACGGCACAAGTGTAGCTGATAAATCGCAAGGCTTCGAGTATAGTAGCAACCGCTTCGCTATGCCCGAATGCAAACAGTCGCCAGCCTTTGTCCTTTGTAGGGTTCCCTCAAGCATGCACCGAAAAATTAACAGCTCTCCCTCATGGCACCCCGTTGCGATCATCTCGTCGATTATCGCGTCGCTCCTCCTGCTGTTCACCCAGAGCTGCTACGCTCAGTCCGCTGATACGACAGAAGGCAACGTAAAGGCACTTCGCGATTCGTTGTTCTTTCACGCTCCCTTTGATACCAACGGCGATGCTCGCACAAGTCGCTCTGACGGTCGTCTCTACACGACGGAATCGCTTGCGAGGAAAGAATGGACCGTCGGCATTCAACGCGATGATGTCTCGATTGCCAAGGGGGCGGGAGTCTTTGGGGATTGCATTCGATTTACGGACAAGAATCCCAAAGTCCTCTGCTATCGTGGAGAAGTCCTACCTTACGGCAAAGGGCCATGGGCTGGCACCGTATGCTTTTGGATGCGTCTCGATGCCGACAAAGATCTTAAGCCTGGGTATTGCGATCCGATCCAGATCACGCAAAAAGCTTGGAACGACGCCGCTCTGTTCGTCGACTTCGATAAAGACATTCCTCGAGATTTTCGGTTGGGAGTATTCTCGAACTTAACCGACTGGAACCCTCAGAACGTTCCTTGGGAAAAATGGCCCGTTGAGAAACGACCAATGGTTACGGTAAAAAACCCAAGTTTCTCGCGCGAAGCTTGGAAACATGTCGCCTTTAGTTTTGAAAACATCAATGCCACAAACGATCGCCCTTCGAAAGCAGCTTTGTATCTCGATGGCAAACTCCAAGGGACCATCGTCGATCCCATGAAGTTCAGTTGGGAACTCGACAAGACCGCCATCATGATCGGGATCGAATATATCGGCGACCTCGACGAACTCATGCTGTTCGATCGGTCGCTTGATGAAAAAGAATTGCAGATGGTTATTCAAGGAAAGGTAAGTAAATAATGAGTCAATCGATACGACCAGTGACGGTCATCCGAGGATTTACAAAGAACACTCCTGGTAGCGTTCTGTATCGTTGCGGGGAAACGGTAGTTTTATGCACAGTGAGCTTAGAGGAAAAAGTTCCTGACTGGATGAGCGGTCGCGGAAAGGGTTGGATCACCGCTGAATACAACATGCTACCGGGCAGTACCCCACAGAGAAAATCCCGCGAACGAAGCGGTAAGGTCGACGGACGGACCACCGAAATTCAACGATTGATCGGTCGCTCATTTCGCGCGATCGCTGACCTTGAAAAACTCGGTGAACGCTCCCTGACCATCGATTGCGATGTTCTCCAAGCCGATGGCGGTACGCGAACGGCAGCGATCACTGGAGGAATGATCGCCCTGATCGATGCAGTAAACACCGTTTTCCGAGGTGCTCCCGCGAATATCTATCCGCTTCGCGATAGTGTCGCAGCAATCAGCGTCGGGATCGTCGACGGAAAACCTAGCTTGGACCTGGATTACTTGCGCGACGTGAGGGCCGATGTCGATATGAACGTGGTCATGACGGGCAAGAACAAGTTCGTCGAAATTCAAGGCACAGGCGAGGAAGCGACGTTTGATGAGAGCGAACTCGACTCGTTACTTGCACTTGCGAAGCAAGGCATCGCCAAATTGCATGCTGAGCAAAAGAATGCTCTCGGCGACGACTGGCCTTGGAAATAAACCATCAAGCCCCAACAGATATCTATCATAGATCCGCTTCGGCATAGATGCCCAGAAGGGCAGTCGCCGTTCAGAGCGGGTGATGGGATTCGAACCCACGACTTCCAGCTTGGGAAGCTAGCACTCTAGCCACTGAGTTACACCCGCATGTGATAGACTTGCGTGAGGATACTCCGAGAGCGAATGGAAGGCAAGGGCCGTCCCCTCCATTGCTTTGCGCGATAAACAGGAGGAGAATAATCGGTTTCGCTCCGCAAGGATGCTCATTCCGCACGTTCTCTTCATCGGTACACTTTTTGATCAGGCGAACTACTCATGTCATTCTCTCGGTTATTTCGTGCTGATCATCGCAATTCCCGAGTTATAAATACTCGAAACACCAACGTTTGGAGCATTGCTCTATGGCTTCGAGTCGCGAGAGAATCGATCGGGACAGTTGCCGTTTTTACCCTTGCAACCTCGACGTTGCTAGGAACTTCGGCAGAGGAGTTCAACATGAACAC
>Ga0255126_1000171_pt1 | contig 26950 bp, 23 predicted proteins | sample Law_Miss_RepA_8d_FD_188556 | JGI IMG/M metagenome (GOLD analysis project Ga0255126, IMG submission 188556) | Freshwater microbial communities from St. Lawrence River, New York, United States - Law_Miss_RepA_8d | ecosystem: Environmental > Aquatic > Freshwater > River | place: USA: New York... | reverse complement strand
AATCCCACACAGCAACCTGCATGGTCACGGTGCTGCCCGGAGCGAAACCGGTGAGGGTCGCGATCGCGCCCGGACCGCCGGCGGCGGCCGGATTCCAGCTACCAGGGTAGGTAGTGGTGGAAGCGCGGAACGGGGACGGAGCGAAGGAGCTGGTCAAGGTGCTAGCGGAAGCACCGTACCAGACCTGAGCAACGAAGCTGGTGCCCGTCAGGGGCTTGCCAGACGCGTCATTGACCAAAGCCAAACCGCGGTTGTTGAGGTTGATCTGTCCCTGACCGAAGGCCGAAACAGCCAGCGCCGAGGCGACAACGAGGTAAGCGAACTTATTCATGGTATATTCTGTTAAAAATGATTAGTTGACAGAGAAGTTCCGAGCGTAGGTGCGAGCAGTGCCCTTGAGGAAGAAGCCCTCGCCAACCTTGACGGTCGGAGCCGAGGGAGCCCAGGCGCCATCGACATATTCCTTGGCGGCGAAGCCGGAACCGGTCCACTGATAAACAACATCACCCTCGGCGGCGGTCAAACCACCAGCAGCGGCGTCAGCCAGACCACCGGCCAGAGGCACGGGGACGGTCAAGAGGTTGTAACCAGCGGCCAAAGCCTTGCTGTTGGCCAAGCTCACTTCACCGATCAAGGTGATCGTGGTGGCGGCCGGAACGTTGATGAAGAAGCCTTCACCCGGAGCCAAGGTCATGGCCGGAGCGTCCCAAGCGCCGTCAACGAACGCGTTGGCGACGTACTTGCCGCCGGTGAACTTGTAGACAGCAGTGCCATCCGGAACGTTCAGCACAGTGCCGATGGCGTTGTTGCCGTTGTTCAACTGATTGCCGATCAGGTTGTAACCCTTGGCGAGGCTCAGTCGGACATATCCAACGATGTTCTGGCTGGTCACCTGGGCGGAGCCAGAGACTGCACCGACAGCCGCGACGAAGGCGGCCAGGAGGAGCGATTTGGTGTTCATTGTGGTTTGATTTGTTCCGTGTGTGGGGAAGTTCTGTCAGGGCCTCAAGCGAGCGTCAACGGATTTTTCAGAAAAAAACCAGACTGTCTTTCGGCCGCTGTGGCGGTGTTGGCCAAGAGCATCGCGATGGTCATCGGACCGACCCCGCCTGGATTGGGCGTAATCCAAAGGCATTTGGGTTGCACTTCACCAAAGGCAACGTCGCCAACAAGGCGTGTTCCGCTCTTGCTGGAGGGATCGCTGAGGCGATTGACCCCCACGTCGATGACCACAGCCCCTTCGCGAACCATGTCGGCTCGGAGGAACTCCGGAACCCCCATTGCAGCGATGATCACATCGGCCCGGCGACAGTGTGCAGCGAGGTCGCGCGTAGCACTGTGGCACAGCGTGACCGTGCAATTGGCCCGAGACGACTTCTGAACCAGGATAGCCGCCATGGGCTTGCCCACGATGTTACCACGCCCCAGGACCACCACCTCGGCGCCGTTGAGCGGTACGCGGCTGCGCACCAGCAATTCGTGAACGCCCGCAGGCGTGCAGGGAAGAAACCCGCCCGCGTCGCCCAGCATGAGTCGCCCCACGTTGATGGGATGAAAGCCGTCCACATCTTTTTCAGGCGAGACCGCCGTGTAGATGACGGCCGCATCAATATGCAGTGGGAGCGGAGCCTGAACCAAAATACCGTGGCAGTGCGGATCGGCATTGAGGCGGGCGATGAGCACCAGCAATTCGGCCTGGGTCGTCGTCTCGGGAAGCACTGTGGTGTGGGAGAGAACTCCCAATTCCCGCGCCTTCTTCTCCTTCATACCCACATACACTTGGGAGGCCGGGTCTTCTCCGACTCGAACAAAAGCCAACCCCGGCTGGATGCCCTGATGCTTGAGAGCAGAGACGCGAACCAATGTCTCCTGGTGGATGTCGGCAGCGATGGCTCGACCGTCGATGAGATTGTTCATGGGAATTTGTTAGACCGCGATCAGACCGAGGCCGCGATCAGACCTGAGCAGGGTTGAGGCCGCTCAACGGGCTGAAACTTCTTCGATGGATTGCACGCGCAAGAGCACCTGGGTTCGATTGCGGGGATCCACGTATTCCTCGGCGACCACTTGAACCGTCTTACCGCGAAACCCCGCAATGGGAGTCTTAGGGTCCTGACCCACCAAGAAACCCAGCATCCCCTCACCTGCCTGCGGGCTGCGCAGTTGGTAATAGGACGGCGATTGGGGCTCCAGGCTCCGAACCACCTTGCCCACCCGGGTCACGATGCGAACCTTTTCAGGAGAATATTGGATCGACGACTGAGCGACGTCACCAGCCCGTTCTCCGGAGGTTGCCTTAGATGCCGTAGGGCTGGGCAAAATCGGATTGACCGCCACGGCCACTGAAACCGGAGCCGGAGCTGACGGAATGGCCAGCGAGGGCGGCGGTGTCGGCAATGACGGCGCGGGAGCCACAGCGAGTGCGGAGGACTTCGATCGGATCGGATTACGAACGGCCAGCGAAACCGGATCACCAGAAACCGGATCACCCTCTGCCGGGAGGATCCCACCGGTCTTGACCGCCGCGAGCTGGGCCGCCGGAGCGCCTGAAACTTCGATGAACTGGGCGCCCACGTAGGCCGAGAGGCCCGCGGGCGGTTCTACCTGAAGCCAGCCATCCGATTCACGGATCTCGGTGAGGGCCGCCCCTTTCTTGAGCACGCCCAACTCACCGTAATTGCGGCCGGGACCCACCCGCAACCGGGCCTCGGGAGCTTTGATTTGGTGTGAAGCCCGATCCACCAGTGGCCCATAGACCCAGACGGCAACCTTGGAGGGCAAGGCGATGCGAATGAAACCGTCTTTGCTGCTCCCTTGGGTTTCTACCGTTTCTCCTCGCTTCATCCAGACGAGCACTTCGCCATCCAAGGAGGGTTGGGACCGGACGTTAACCCGGTCGCCCCGGATCACAACCGTGTCCGCCAACGCAGGGATCGCGCAGGTCAGCGCTGCGAGGAGAAGGAATCGAGGACGAAGATTGAGGAACGAAAGGACCGAAACGGACGAACAATTCATGCGTTCGAAAGCAATGACCGGATTTCGGTCGGCGTCAATGCGCGCCACTTGCCCAGCGGTAATTCTCCCAGTTTGATAGGTCCGATCTGAGTCCGTCGCAGCTCGACGACCGTGTGCCCCAAGACCTCGAAGAGACGGCGAATTTCTCTATTCTTGCCTTGAGCCAACTCCAACTCCACAACGCTGTGGGAGTTGTTGGCATCGACCAATCGAATGCGTTCAACCTTCAGCATCTCACCCTCGTCTTCAACGCCCTGAGTGAAACGGGTCAGCTGTGAGGACTCCAATCGCCCCTCGACGACCGCCACATACTTTTTACGCACCCCGTACCGCGGGTGGGTCAGTTTCAGCGAGAAATCACCGTCATTGGTGAGGAAGATGAGCCCCTGACTATCTCGGTCCAACCGACCCACAGTGAATAGATTGGACCACTCGGCCGGCAGAAGGTGGGAGACGACACGGCGCGTTTCCGGATCGATTCGGGTACAAATGAAGCCGGGCGGCTTGTTCAGCGCGATGTAGAGCTTCTTGCGGGTCCGCACTGGCGCCCCCTCCACCGAGACCGCGTCGTGGAGCGGGTCTACCTTGGACCCCAACTCGGTCACCACGCGCCCGTTGATCGTCACCACCCCGCGGATAATCAACTTTTCGGAGGCGCGCCGCGAGGCGACACCGGCATCGGCAAGAAACTTCTGAAGTCGGACAGTGGACATGGGATGGGGGAAAATCGCGACGCCGATTGCGGGTTAAACTGAATCACCCACAACCGGCGTCATTGGAGTTTGAGTCCGTGATTCTGTACTTCAGCCCGACCCATCGGAGCCTGCGTTGAAGACGCAGGGGCTCTCCGGCCGGGCAGGCCGCACGATCACTCGGGCGGACGAGTCTTGCGCAGACCGGTCACGCGATCGCCTTCCTTCCACTGGGAACGGCCCTTGAGAACGGCGACGCGCTCGAAGCGCTTGAGGACATTACGTTTGGCCCCGGTGGTCCCGGAGGCGCGTAGGCTGTTGTGCTGCGACATAAAATCGAATGTTCCGCTTAGGACGATGAAGGCCCCTCGAATGGACCGACCGTCACCAGCGAGCCAGTGGTTGTAGCGGGAGGCGTGAGAGATGCAAATCGGATTTTTCAGAGAAATCGTATTCCCTGCCCTGCACCCTCCTTGTTTACCCTCACTTTCCGGATGCATTCCCAGCCACTCCAGGGAGAGGGTGAAGCCCATGCCGCTGGTGGCCCAATCAACATTTCGACCCCTAATAGGGCTGGGAAACCCCCACCTGCAAACCCTACTTCCGGCCATCGCGCGACACATACCTCCCCTGCCCTGGTCTCGGGAACGGTTGGAATTAGTGGATGGGGATTTTCTTGATTTGGATTGGCTCAATCCTGGGCAAGGCCGATTACTCATCCTTTCCCACGGCCTGGAAGGAAACTCCCGCCGGCCGTACGTCGCCGGCCTAGCACGGGCTGCGGCCCGCCGAAATTGGTCGGTGCTGGCCTGGAACTTCCGAGGCTGCTCCGGAGAACTCAACCGCCTGCCGCGATTTTACCACAGTGGGGCTTCCGAAGACCTCGCTGCGGTCGTGAGCCACGCGGCACAGACCGGTCGATTCGAGGTCCTGGCGCTCGCTGGATTCAGCCTCGGGGGTAATATGACGCTCAAATACTTGGGCGAACGCCACGCCTCAAGGGTGCCTGTGGCCGCCGGGGTTGCCCTTTCTACCCCGTGCGACTTGGCGGCGGCCTCGGCCGCGATGGAGACCCTCCGAGCCTGGCCCTACATGTCCCGATTCCAGAGGGATATCCTGCGCAAATGGACCCTTAAAAAAGCCCTGTTTCCGGGGCTGATCCCGGAGATTAACCCCCGCTGCCAGCGAACTTTTCGCCAGATCGACGACACCTTCACCGCACCTCTCCACGGGTTCACCCATGCGGAGGCCTACTGGCAAGCCTGCTCGGCCAACGCCTTCCTGCCGTCGATCCGAGTGCCCGCCCTCATCCTGAATGCGGCGGACGACCCGTTCCTGGCCCCCAGCTGTTTCCCGCACGAATTCGCCAGCCAAAGTCCTTGGGTTCATTTGGAGGTTCCAAAGCACGGCGGTCACGTTGGGTTCATGGACCGCTGGGGATCCCAGTGCGATTTGTGGTCCGAAGTTCGGGCCCTCGAGTTTCTGAAGTCGGTCTGCACGGTGTGAATCAGCCCCCTTCGTCGCTTGAACCGCGACAAACCCCGCGATCGAGGGCTTGCCAATCCCTATCCATCGTCCATCAACACGGTGTGCTTCACCGACTCGTCCTCGCGTTGTGCCTGTGGGTTAGCCCACTCCTGGCAGAAGACTGGCCCCGCCTCCTAGGGCCACGGCTCAATGCTACCAGCTCCGAAAGCGACCTCCTGCCCCGCATTCCCAGCAATGGACCGCCCGTGCGCTGGGACAAGGCCATCGGCACCGGATATGCGGCGCCATCGATCGCGCAGGGTCGACTCTTTCTCTTTCACCGCCAGGGAAACCAAGAACTCACCGAGGCCTGGGACGCCCAAACGGGCACCCCGATTTGGAAGCACACGCAACCCAGCGCGTACCGGGACCCCTATGGCTACAACAACGGACCTCGTTGCACACCGCTCCTTCATGACAACCGGGTGTACACCTTTGGGGCTGAAGGGCTTTTGAGCTGCCTCGAGGCCCAGACAGGTAAACAGCTCTGGCAACGCAACACGGCCGCGGAATTCGAAATTCCCGGAGCTTTCTTCGGTGTCGGCAGTACCCCGTTGATGGAAGGCGGGAAGCTGCTGGTCATGGTAGGCGGACAAACCAACGCCACGGTCATCGCGGTCGATCCGAAGACAGGGAAAACGCTCTGGGAATCGGTGGGCGAGAAGAATTGGACTGGCCAACCCATGCTCGGGTGGCCCGGTGAGCGAACCGTTCAGTGGCGGCGCTGGGAGAAGACCGCCAGCTACGCCTCCCTGATCGCCTCAGAAATTCACGGACGACGTGTCGTTCACGCCCTCACCCGCCAAGGACTCACGGTGCTCGATCCCAACGACGGCCAAGTACTCTTCAGCCGCTGGTTCCGCGCTCGAGCCGATGATTCCGTCAATGCCATGACCCCCTTGGTGATCGGGAACGATGTACTCATCTCCAGCGCCTATTACCGTTCCGGATCGGTACTGCTCCGCGGAGGCCCCGGGGCTACAAACTTTACCGAGATCTGGTCCGGCCTGGGATTGGAGATGCACTGGAGTCAACCCATCCGAGTCGGGGCTCATCTTTATGGCTTCAGTGGACGCAATGAGCCCGACGCGGTCTTGCGCTGTGTGGAGTACGAGACCGGCACGATGGCCTGGGAGCGCAGCGAACGCTGGCCACCCCACAGTGCCGAACAGCCCCCGGTCTTCGGCCGCGGCTCCTTCATTCTGGCCGAGGGCCGACTCCTGGCTCTGGGCGAAGGCGGCTTGCTCGGACTCTTCCAACCAAACCCGGTGCGTTGTGAGGAACTCGGACGCTGGCAGGTCCCCTCGTTGCATTACCCTTGCTGGGCCGGACCTGTCCTTTCAGGCGGCCTCCTGTACCTGCGCAGCGAAGACCGACTGGTGTGCCTGGACCTGCGCGCCACGGCCAAACCTTAAGTCTTGAGACCTTGAAGCGAATCGGTGATCGACCCCGACGGCGCGTCTGCCCTTTCCTCTCGCCCCATGGATCCGTGGCTATCCCTTGAAATTCGGACGCGACTCGACCTCGCGTTGGAGAGCCATCGTCACTGGACCGGTCGCGATCTGGTTCCTGAATTAGCAGCGATGGGAACTCCAGAGCGGTGCAACGCCGTGTGGTCGATGCCCAGGGTGCTGGTCTCCCACGGCCTCGAGGAGGACCCGGTTTTCTGGTACGGGAATCAGGCAGCCCTGACCCTTTGGGAGCTTGATTGGGAATCCTTCACGCGGACCCCTTCCCGCTACACAGCCGAAGCACCCCTTCGCCAGGAGCGCGCCGAACTGCTGGACCGGGTCACACGGGCAGGGTTCATCGACGATTATGCCGGGATCCGCATTTCCAAGACCGGGAAACGCTTCCGCATCTGGCAGGCCGTGGTGTGGAACCTGCGCGACCGACAGGGGGCGTTCGCCGGCCAAGCCGCCTCATTCACCGATTGGGAATTTCTACCATGAAGACCGCCGCCATCCTCGGAGCCTCCGCCGACCCCACCAAATTTGGACACAAAGCCGTCCTCGCCTACGCCCTTCAGGGCTACACGGTTTGGCCCGTGAACCCCAAAGAATCGCACATCGCCGGCCACCCCGCCTACCGCGACATTGCCTCTCTCCCGGGCCGCCCCGAGGTGATCAGCGCTTACTTACCACCCCCTATTTTGCTCGGAATTTTGCCCATCATTGCCCAAAGGGGCTGTGACGAACTCTGGCTTAATCCCGGCACTGATAGTCTGGAGGTCGTCGCAGAGGCTCAGCGCTTGGGTCTGCCGATGATCCGAGCCTGCAGCATTGTCGGGTTAGGCCTATCCCCCGCCCAACTCAATGGTTCTGAAGTGCTCGACTAAATCGCCTCCCACCCAAACCCGGAAGTTCACCCCAACACACTTGGACTGGACTGCGGGCGCCGTTGAGGTTCACTCACGGGATGGCTTCCTTGACCCATGCGCTCATGACCGCCGCCGCCTTGGCCGCCCTGCCTCTCTCCGCCGCCAAACACTTGCTCTACGTCGGCACCTACACCGGCCCGAAGAGCGAGGGTATCTATGCTTTCCGCTATGACGATGAGACTGGAACCGCCGAACCCCTCGGCCTGGCAGCCAAGTCCGCCAACCCTAGCTTCCTAGCAATCCATCCGAACGGGCGTTTTCTGTATGCGGTCAATGAGACCGACCAATGGCAAGGCAAGCCCGGCGGGTCGGTCAGCGCCTTCGCCATCGACACCGCCACGGGCAAACTGCGTGAACTGAACCAGCAATCCACGATGGGCAACAGCCCGTGCCATCTGTCCGTGGACACCACCGGAAATCACGTCCTGGTGGCCAATTATGGCGGTGGCAGCGTGTTATCTCTGCCCATCCAACCCGATGGCGGCCTCACCCGACACACCTTCCTCTCGCAGCACACCGGCGGGAGCAGGAACCCGGCCCGTCAAAAGGATCCGCACGCCCACTCGGTGAATCTTTCGCCGGACAACCGCTTCGCTTATGTCGCCGACCTGGGCACGGACCGCATCCATGCCTATGTGTTTGAATCGGCCCGAGGACTCACCGCTGCCAAGCCCCACCTCGACACCCGCTTGATGCCAGGAAGCGGGCCCCGTCACTTCGCCTTCAGCCCCGACGGTCATCACGCCTACGTCATCAACGAAATGCTCTGCACGGTGATCGCTTTCCGTCACGATCCCACTACTGGCAGGCTCTCTGAAGTGGGATCGGTTCCGACGGTCCCGGCCGGAACAGACATGACCGGGGTGTCCACGGCTGAGGTGAGGGTTCACCCCTCCGGGAGATTTGTCTTCGGCTCAAACCGGGGACACGATTCCATCGCCGTTTTTGCCAGAGACATGACCACCGGAGCCCTGACCCCAGTGGAAGTCCGCAAGATCGGAGGGCAGACCCCCCGAAACTTCGTCATCGATCCGTCGGGCCATTTCTTACTGGCCGCAGGACAAAGCTCGAACGACATCCGCTCGTTCCGCATCGATCCGACCACAGGCAAGCTCACACCGACGGAACAACACTGGGAGGTGGGTTCCCCAGTGTGCCTGCGGTTCGTACCCCTGAAGTGAATTAAACCAGGGCAGCCCATCGAGGGTCGGCCGATAGTTTGCGAACCAAGTCTTTGATCTTCTGGGACTCGGACTTGGAGGCCACCAAGGTGGCGTCATCGGTGAGCACCAGGATGCTGTCCTTGACACCGACGAGGGTAATGGGGGTGCGACCCCGGGTGCGACTATCGAAGACGATGTTACGGGCCGCATCCACGTGCACCACATCGCCGACGGCAGCATTGCCCTCGGCATCCTGCTTGAGGTGGCGGGCTAGCGCCGGCCAAGCCCCCAGGTCATCCCAGTCGAAACGACCATCGGCCACGACCACGTTTTGGGCTTTTTCCATCAAGGCGAAATCGACGCTGATCTTCCGAATCTCTGGGTATTCTTGAGCCAAGACTGTTTCAAGCCGCTTGGGCCCTTTGGCCGCCGCGGCAAACCAGCGCTGACAGGCTTGGTGCATCTCCGGCTGGTGCTCGGACAACGCGTTGGTGAGGGTCACAAACGACCATACGAACATTCCGGCATTCCATCGGTAATGCCCCGAGGCGAGGTATTCCTGAGCCTTTTCCAGGGAAGGTTTTTCCACGAACCTCTCGACCTTGAAGAAAGGGGTCTTGAGTGCCTTGCCCGCTGCGGGTGCCGGTAAGGCATTCCCGGAATGAATGTATCCATAGCCGGTCTCCGGGCCGGTGGGCTGAATTCCGATGGTGACGATCACCTGCCCTCGTGCCGCTACGTCCAAGGCGTCGGACAGCACCTGACGAAAACCCTTTTCGTCGTGGATGACATGGTCGGCCGGGAGCACCGCCATGACCGCAGTCGTCGAACGCGCCCCGACCACCGCCGCGCCCAATGCGACTGCGGCGCAGGTGTCGCGACCCACGGGCTCGCCAATGACATTTTCTTTGGGCAACTCCGGCAACTGCCGCCGGACTTCCGCCGCCTGAACGGCGTTGGTGATGATGAGGATGTTGGTCAACGGCACCAACGGTCGCACCCGATCCACGGCTTGCTGCAGAAAGGAACGCTCCCCCAAGAGGCGGATGAGTTGCTTGGGTGTCTTTTCACGACTCACGGGCCAGAACCGCTCGCCTCGTCCGCCAGCCATAATGATCACGAAACGGTCCGCCGAACCTCCGCGAACGACGGGCGCGGAAGAGGCTGTTTTCCGGGACACAGGCCGGGATGTCGCGGCGGGCGATTTTTTGACGTTCTTCAGGACCTTAGCGACTTTGGAAGCCGCCTGAGGGGACTTCGCCGGCGGGCGTTGAACCGGCTTTGCGGTACGGGCCGACTTCTTCGAGGACATTGGCTTCATGGATTCGATGTTCAGCCATCGAACACCAGGATTCACCCCGACTCCAAGGGTTTCATTCGACAACTGTGCGTTAATAAGCCCTCACAAGGGTCGGATAGCCACCTTCCACTCCAGTTCGAACCCGTCCTCCCGAAGCCGCTTCTGGAACTCGGCGGTCAAGTCCACCGTGGCATGGACCGCGGCCGGCGTGAGCTGACGATCCACGCAGAACGCAGCCAACGCCCCGGCCGCCTCTCCGATGTTCCACTCCACGGGGTGCAATCGATAGCAACCGTTGGCAATGTGAGTAACCCCCAGGCACTTGCCCGCAGCAATGAGGTTCTCCACCCGCCGCGGCAGCAGCGCGCCCAAAGGGATTTGGAACGGCAGACTGGAGACATCGACATAGTTGCGGCCACTGGTCGAAGGATGCAAATCGATGCGATAGGCTCCAACACCCACAGAATCCCGGAATGGCGTGGCCCGAACCGTCTCGGCGGCGGCACCGGTCTCGGCCTTACGGAGGTCGGTGGAAATATGGCGTTCGGTGACCGTGAACTTCGCGCGAATGCGACGGCTTTCACGAATGTATGGAGCCAGGGCAAACCCGTCGGGAGTACCCAGCACGCCAGCACTGGGCTTAAGACCTGGCCACCCCGTTCCGCCATCCGGTCGCGGCGCGTCGGTTTGCAACCAATAGATGAGGCTCCGACTCAACGCCTTGGCCTCAGCCTCACGCTGCCGACGTTGCTCCAGAGTAACACCCGGCCCCACCAGCGGGGCCAGCCAGTGATCATTCTGGGGCCAGTTCACCAGGCAGACTGAAGGATAAGCCTTTGGATCTTGGAACCGGGACGCATCACGAATGCGACGATACGTCCACAAGTTGGGAAACGCCCCTTCCCCCACCGGATCGAAGGGCAAGGTCCGAGGCTGAAGGGTGATGGGATGACAATGTTCCCAGGCAAACAATCGACCCGGCCATGATGGCGTCATCTTGGGTGCATAATCCCGCCACCGGGCGTAGTCGTCCGGGCGTTGGATTACATGATTTTGGCCTGCATGGTGTTCCAAGCCAAAGCACCAGGTGATGGCCTGCTGATCAAGCGGATCGGCTTTCTCTGGCGCGGAGGGCTCATCGGTTTCCGATCGAGATTCGGCCCCGGTCACATGTTCTACTCCGGCCAACGGCAACAAATCACCGAGTTCCGTAGCTTCCAGCACCCACGACGCCGACACCACCCGTCGACGACCTCCAGTCACTGCCTCAAAGGTCACCGATTCGATTCGATCTCCCTGCACCGAAGCGGCGACAGGACGATGCCCCAGCAAGAGGGTCAGCCGTCCGTTGGCAATGTGCGGAGCCAGCATCGATTCCAAAACAGCTAAAGCCAGTCGCGGCTCATGGCACAACCGGGAGACCCATCCGCCACCTGGATTCATCCGCGCCGCGGACCTTGAGGCTGCGTTCAGCGACGAGTGCCGCAGAAATCCAAGCCGAACCTCATCTCGGAACTGGCGGTAACTCCGAGTGCAGCCCGCCTCCTCGATCCAAGGATGCTCATCGGGCGGCACCCCCTGGGAGGTGAGTTGACCTCCGATCCAGAGAGTTTCCTCGGTCAGCACTACCCGCTGTCCCGCACGGCAGGCTGCCAAAGCGGCCGCCACACCCCCGACTCCACCTCCAACGATGAGTACCGTTGCGGACATCACGGTCATTCGGCGCTCGGACGCGGCCAAATCTGGGGCCGCAAGCCAACCGCCACCCCACCCCATCGCCGCCAAAAACGCTCGCCGATCCATGTCGGGCACGCTGACACCAAAAAGCCGAACGCGCGAGCCTGATACCGGACTCATCAGGACCCTCAGTCGCCGAATTTCTCAAAACACCCGTTACAAAAAATAATTCGTTTTTAGCAGATTTAAAAATCCCGTTCTCGAGGGCGATCCCTGTATGAAAAGGGAACTCCTATTGTGATAGACGCTCCCACAACCAATGCCCAGTGGCTTAATGACGCTAAGAATCTCTCAGACAATGAGACTTGGGTTCAGCTCTCGGCCACATACCGAGTCCCTATCCTGACCCATTGTGCAAAGAGCGGCCTAACGCCTCAGGAGGCCGAGGAGATTACCCAGGAAACCTTCTGCCAACTGGCCCTCCAGATGGGAAAGGCCGAAAACCACTGGGAACCCAAGAGCCTTCGAGCTTGGCTGACCGACGTCGTCAACCGGCACATTATCCACTTCTTCAAAAACACACCGCACCAGCCTCTCTCCCCCAAGGTGCTCACCTTGGTGCAGCAATGGATGGATCCGCTGAGCGGGGATGGAATCTCAACTGAAGAGCGCATCGAGGCCGAATCCCACCTTTGGTCCCTTTCTCTCAACCGGGCCCGCAGTCAGGTCTCACCCCGGCACTGGCAAATTTTTGACACCTACGTGATTCAGGGACTTTCCTCTCAGGAAGTCGCCCGGCACTTCAACACCAGCCACTTCAATGTTCGCCTGATCGCCCACCGTATTAAAAAGGTGGCTCGCCAGTCCTACAATCAACTCCTGAGTGAGGAGATGATTACTCCCAAGCCATGACCGGGTCTGGACCAGCGTTGCCCCCAGATTACGAGCTGATTCGACCCATTTCCCAGCGGCCGAATTCTTGGGTATTGTTAGTTCGCGATTCCCAATACCGCCCCTGCTGTCTCAAACTGAATTATTCGACAGACCCAGCCGAACTCCAGGAGCAGATCACCCTCCGCAATGCGCTCATGCGGGTGTCCCAGGAGACTCCCGGCCTGCTGCCAATGCTCGATTGGGGTGCCAATACCAATACTGGAATCCTGTGGGAAAAATTCCCGTTGGCTGACGATGTGACCGGGACCATGCCCGAGGATTTTGCCGCCTACCGCCCCATGACCTTGGCCGAGTGGTGTCGGCAAAACCCCGAGCCCCTCACCCAGACTGTGATTTCATGGGGCATCCGTTTGGCCTCGGCGCTCACCGCACTTCATGACGAAGGGTTGCTCCACCTGGACATCAAGCCCTCAAACATCCTCTTCCTCGATGGGCTTCCCACCTTGGGCGACTACGGTTCGGTGAGCAAATCGGCGCAGCCCCATCGGCACATGGGCTCCGATGGTTACTACCCTCCCGATAAGCACGGTTCACACGCGCTCGATGTCTTTGCTCTCGGACGCACCCTCTATGAGGTCTGGAGCGGCTTTGAACGCTACCAATTTCCGAACCTGCCTACCCGCTTGCTCAACGCCCCGGAGTGGGAAGCGCATGGCTGGATGTTGAACGAGTCTTTGATCCGAGCCACGGACGTGCGTGTCACCCGACGTTTCTCCAAAGCAGCCCAATTTGGGCAGGCGCTCTCCGAGGCCGATGAGGGGCGAACCCGACTCTCCCGACGCAAGGCGGCCGCAGCGCTGCTGACCCTGGGTGCCGCGGTTGGCGGATTCTCTATCGTCCGAAACCTACCCTCCCACCATGCGGTGTGGCACCACCGATCCAAGGCCCGGTTCGGCTACGAGCAATGGATCGCCAACGAGCTCACCTGCGACTGGAAGACCCGGATGCTCTACTGCGTCACGGCCGATGCCCGTGGGTCCTTCTTTCAGCGCTACGACTTGGAGCGCTTTCAATGGAAGTACACTGCCCATCCGAAAGGCCCGCATCGCATCCTCTTTTCCACCTACTCACCATGGTCGGAAGAACTCATTTTCTGCGAATCGGTTTCCGGTCAGGTGTTCCGGATGCCCTTGGATGGATCCCCACCGGAGCCCCTGCCTACCCAGCTATTGAACCAGTTGGATTTTACGGGTTCGGGTTACGTCAACCCGATCCAACAGCGCATCGGCCAGTTTGGCGGATACGGCAATTTCCGGGTGCACAACCGCCGCCACGAATACAACTCCAAGACCGGGCTTTGGGAACAAATCTCCGAGACATCTCCCCAATTGCCTTGGCCGCGGGGAGGCGCACAGATTTTTCCCGGAAAAGACCGTAAGACTTGGTTCATGATGGGCGGCTTCGGAAACCGGGTGGGACAGGAAGGGCTTCGGGAAGCGAACCTCAAATCCTTCACAGGCACCTTTTACCCGTTGGGGGATTTTTGGCGACTTGATCTGACCACCCAACAGTGGCGTCCGTTGTTGGGGATCCAGGAATGGACCCCACCGGGGCTGCAAAAAGGAATTTATCACCCGGCTCTGGACTCGGTGCTCTTCCTCACAGGCAGCGAACCGACCCGTCCGGCTCAGGCACACGTTCATCTGTGGACCGAATCCGGAGAACACCTACCTCAAGCCCTCCCCAATCGAGGCGACTCACCTCCTCCACTGTTTCGCTGCTGGACGCTGCTGGTCGAACCCGGTTCGGGGGATCTTTGGGTCTTCGCCGATGAGGGGATCTTTACGGTCAAGATCCAGGCCGCCTGAGTCTTCAATTGTTCTCCCTCCTCTCACCACGAAGACTTCCACATCCGTTTGAGCGGACTGAATCAGGCGCCAACCGAAATAAACTACCCGAGTTGATCGTACTTCCGGCCGAGAGCAGAGGGCGGGATGGTTCGACCAAAAGAATCACCTCCGCCAAAAAACGGAACGGTGACAGACTCGAGTCGAATCAAAAAACTTCGTTGGAAAACGCTTGATCCAAGAGCTCCTCGTCCTTAGTTTCACCTCTCCTTTGTGCACCCGTAGCTCAATTGGATAGAGCGGCTGACTACGGATCAGCAGGTTCCAGGTTCAACTCCTGGCGGGTGCACCAGATTCTTCCCTCTCGATTCCTTTCCCTTTCCCCAGCAACGTCTTGAAATCCGCGGAAAGCTGTGGTTTTGAGATCTGCGGTTTTGTCAGGCCCTCGGATCCGTTTTTCCAGGACGAGCACCAGCGTTTCTTCCTTTTTCCGGATGAGGCCGAATGCGTCCGGAGCCCACCAGACTTGATAAGAATTCCCTCGGGGAACCGACGACCTCAGGCCAGATCGATGATCCGCTAAGTTCCTGTGCTCAGTAGTTTTCAAACCGGCCGATTTGTTTGGTTTTCACACCGTGACTGACAGTTGGTTTTTGCCCCCCCCGGATGTTGTCCGAGGACTTCCGAGATAGGGATAGGGATGGCCCCGCTGCCACCTCCCCGATAGGGACCGAGTCTCTCGGGCCATCCCTACCTCGCCCGGCAGCCCAGGGAACGGACGGTGAGACACCGTCCCTACCGACTTGCCGCTACCGGTGAGACACCGTCTTTACCGACGACGTGGCGCTTTCGGAGAAATCGCCCTACCTCGGAGGTGCTCGGGTAAGGTTGGGTTCCTTCCTCCTTCCTCCTTCCTTCTTCCTTTTTTCTTCTTTCTCCTGAGCCGATCAACCCACCCACCGTCGGTGTTGAGCAAAGGCCGGGCGCAGCGACCGAGCCAGTTCTTCCTGCAATTGCTGGAGACCTTGATAGACCTCGACATTGGCGGCTTTGGGAACCGTGGTCTCGTTGGCGATCACGGAGACAAAACGCTCAGTGATCTCAGAGATGCCCACAGTCTCTCCCTTCTCCCGCCGCCAACACCAGAGGGCCTGAAGAGCCGCTCCATAGGCAGCCCCCTCGGCGACTTTGAGAGTGACCACCTCGGCATTAAACACATCGGCCATAATCTGTCTCCACAGTTTGGACTTGGCCCCACCGCCGGTCGCGCGAACTTGTTGAGCGGTAACTCCCAGTGTTGCGAGTCGACGCAGACCATAGTTCATACCCAGAGTCACACCCTCCATGGCCGCGCGGGCATAATGCGCCGAGGTGAAGGTCTTCGGACGAACCCCGAAAAACACCCCGGTGCCGTCCGGGATATTGGGGGTTCGCTCTCCTTCGAGGTACGGCAGAAGCATCAAACCGTCGGAACCCGCCGGAGCCTTGGCCGCCAATTTTTCGAACTGGGCGTGATCTAGATTTGCCTCGGATCGAACCATCTCCGTGGCCACCGTGACATTCATGGTGCAAAGCAACGGCAACCATCGGTTGGTCGAATCGCAAAAGGCAGCGATCTCACCGGCCGGGTCGATCACGGGCTTCTCGGCACAGGCATAGATCGTGCCGCTGGTCCCGAAACTGGCCGTGATGACGCCCTCGCGGGTGTTTCCCGTGCCAATGGCCCCCATCATGTTGTCACCACCGCCGGCGCTGACTACGACACCAGGATTGAGTCCTAAAGTCTTGGCCGTCTTGGCCGACAAGTGACCGGCCGGACGATCACTGGGTGAAAGTGCGGGCAACTTGCCTTCTAACTCGGGATCGATGGCGCGTATCACCGCAGACGACCAGCGACGCCGGCGGACATCCATGAGGGCCGTGCCCGAGGCGTCGCCATACTCCATGAACTTGTCGCCGGTGAGCCAGAAATTGAGGTAGTCGTGAGGCAGTAGAACCGTGGCCAATCGGGCAAAGTTCTCTGGCTCATGCCGCTTCAGCCAAAGGATCTTGGGAGCGGTGAACCCTGGCAGAACGGCATTGCCGAGGGCTTGATGAGTTTTCTTGGTCCCGCCCATCGCAGCCGTGATCTCCGCGCACTCCGGAGCCGTCACCGTGTCGCACCACAGCTTGGCCGGACGGATAACCCGATTCTGCGCGTCGAGGGCCACAAATCCGTGTTGTTGGCCACTGACACCAATGGCGACGACTTCCGTCGCCTTAGCCTTGGCTGACTTCAGGGCCGCCTGGATGGCACGGGTCGTGGCCCGCACCCATTGGGCGGGGTCCTGTTCCTTGGCTCCGGCCGGGAGACCGGACAAGAGGGTGTGGGGGGCCGAGCCCTCCCCTAGGACGCGGCCGGAGACCGCGTCGACAATCAGTGCCTTGGTGGATTGCGTGCCGGAATCGATGCCGATGAGGAGCGAGCGTTGAGCCATAGGAAGGTGGGCGCATCGTGAAATCAGCCCACCTCGCTGTCGAGCCTTGGCCATCGCCTCACTTCAGGCAGTCACTCAATGCATGTGCAGCGGGGACATAAAGTACAACCGCCCCTCCGGCAACCGCGACTGAAGGGGCAAGCCTAAGTCTACCTTGACCGATCCGGAGCGGGCTTGCCCCAGCAGCGAGAGGAAACCCGGAAAGCGGAAGTGGGGCTGATAGGTAATCAGTTTGGCGCCATCCAGACGGGCCAACTGAAGTGCGCGATCTAAGGCCACTTCGAAATTTCCCAACTCATCGACTAGGCCCAGATTCAAGGCCTGTTGACCGGACAGGATCCGGCCATCGGCGAACTCGGTCCAATTGGAAGCTAGTTTGCGACCCTCCGTGATCCCGTCTTTCAGGTTCAACTCGGCCGCGTGATTGCGACCGGTGCGGATGATGTCTTTGAACTTGGCAAAGCTCTCATCGATCATTCCCTGAAGGATGGCGCGTTCTTCAGGCAGGACCTCTTCGGGCAGTTTTTCTCCGCTCATCATGTCCTTGAGCTTGCCGCTCTTAGTGATGTCCGGCCGTACACCCACCTTGTCCATCAGGCCGCGGTAATTGTAGCTGTGAAAGATCACACCGATGCTGCCGGTCATGGTCAACTCATTGGCCACAATCCAACGGCAGGGGGCGCTCACGTAATAACCACCCGAGGCTGCCAGCGAACCCATGGAGGCGACGACGGGGATGTCGTGTTCTTTCTGAAACCTCTCGAGCAGCAGGTAGATCTCGTCGCTGGCCAACACTTCACCACCCGGTGAATCCACCTTCAGAATAACAGCAGACACCCCTTCGACCGCCGCCCGCTCCAACTGGTCACTCACCAACTCCACCAGTGAAGAACCGATGTCCGAAAGGACCTCGCCGCTAATGACCCCTTCCAGGCTAATCACCGCCACCTTGTCTTCAAAGGGGGAGTCACGCACCAACACCTCGTGCAATTCGGCCGCACCCGGCGACTGGGTTGAATGATGATGGGTCCAATTGCGATCCGACTTGCCTGCCCCAATCAACCCGAGGGCCAGCAGAGCAAAAACCAGCATCACCGAAACACCCACGGCCACCCACTTCCAGGCACCCCCCCTAGGCCGTTCCGTCGGCCCCTTGCCATGAACTGCCGGCTGCGGACGGCCAGACGTTTGAACCGGTGGCATTGGGAGGACCGGGGGAACCTGCAAGGGAACCGTGTTGGCGACCGGAGGCACTCCTCCAGCTTCAGCCCCCGAAGACGACGACTCAGACGAATCCATGAATGATTAAAGCTAAATTCCATCGACCGATCCTGCAAGGTCATCAGAACGCTCATCAGAGCGGAGCCTTTGGGCACTACGAGGCCCGAGACCTGGGCAACCCTTGAGTCTGGTGAGCGGTGTGAGTCGAAAAAACCCTAAGGCAAGCCCTACGGATGAGCCCTCTCGGGATGAGGGCTTTCAACCACCGTTTCCGCCGGCTTGGCGGCACCCCGACGACGCCGAGCCTCATTCCAACGCTGCCGCTGATCCGGGCTCAAAAGCCCCTCGATTTCACTCCGGGCGGCCTCGATCTCACCTCGGGCGCGCGGAGCCACTGGAGCCCATAAGTCTCGAAGGCGAGCTTGAGCACTCTTCAAAAGGGACCCGATCTCCTCCCGTTGCTTGTCCGTCAAATCCAACTCCCGAGTCCAACGGGCCATCGCTTCCAACTGGGCATTTCCTGGAGCCTTAATGATCGTCCCTGCAGACCGATTGGAAGATCCGACGGCTTGTGAGGTCAACGGGCTCGGAATCGCCGGACTGGTTACTACTGAGCTGGTTACTACTGGATTTCGGATTACCTCCCGACGGGGGCGTTCGCGGAGCATCCGACCAACTAAGCCTGTGCTCACCCCGCCGGTAAGGACTCCAGCGGCAAAGATCACCAAGGCTGCGAGAACAATCCGCGTGGTGTTCACCAGGATTCTCCCTCTTCGAGATCCTCAATGAGGACCGAGGCAATTTCGTCACCGGCCCCATGCATCGCTTCGGCCACGGAACCCAACTCCCGCACCGTGCGGGGCCGTTCCTCTTCAACGAAAAGAATCATCGCAACCAAACAGACTGCGGCCGCAAAACCGGTCGTGGAGAACGCCGCTTTCCAAAAAACCGAAGCCCACCGCCGCAGGGATTCATTGGGCTCGACCCGATGGATGGCCGACAGAACACGGGCCTCAAAACCGGGTGGAACCCCCTGCTCAACCTTGTCGGTTAGAGCCGCACGAATCAGCGTTTGATAGAGGATATTGCGATTCATCGACGGTAACTCCGTGGTAGACGCTGAGAGATGGAACAGGGTTACCGTAAAAGGACTTCTGAAATCCGCCAACTGAGGAAACTGATCCCAATCGCAAAACGCCACCGGGCGGAAAACGCACTAAAACCCATTCCCGCGACCTAACCTCACAGGAACTCCCCAGGCCCAGAGGCATGCCTAGCGGAAATCCAGAATCACACGGCTAAAGAAAGGTGTCTGTCTGCAGCCGAGATAAAACTCGCTTCATTTCGGCACGAGCCCGAAAAGCCCGCACTTTAACCAACGTCTGCGACCAGCCTGTGATCTTGGAAATCTCCTTCACGGATCGGTCTTCCAATTCGAGGAGGGTGAGCACCAACCGATGCGCTGGACTCAGTTGCTCAAAGACCTTTCGCACCAAGGATCGAGCTGCCTCCGCGTGATGATCCCCTCGATCCGGACTCGCGGCGTGACGGTCGAGCCACTCGTTCTCCTCAACTGAAAGGTCACTAAGACTGTCTTCGCGCTGACGTCGTTGACTGCGCAATGCATCCAGGCAGGCGCGTGTGGCCATGCGCATCAACCAATGTTCGAAAGGGGCCTGGCCTCGCCAAGAATCCAATCGGGAGAAGGCCTTCACCAAGACGTCTTGAACCAAATCAGCAACGTCTTCTTCCCGACGCAAATAGCGACGCGCCAAAGCAAACAACCGGGTTTGGTGACGGGTCACCAGCACTCCAAATCTTTCGGTTTCGCCCGCCAACACCCTGCGGATGATCTCTGTATCGGAGAAGGCTTCCGGAGCCAGGGTCGGTTCGGAGTTAGACTCAGATTTAGACTCAGATTCAGATTCAGATTCGGATTCGAACTGACGCTCAGATTTGAGCTCAGCTTGGGACTTAAACTCAGACTTGGAAGTCCAAGCCTGCTCCCCAAACCTCAGATGGATGGCAACATTCACGCGGAGAGTTTCGCTCGTAGGTTTCCCGATCAGATCATCGTGAAGCTACGCTGGCCCAAACCTACCCAATTGAGTCTGCAAGGATTATGCCAATACTAAGGCCTGGTGGAATTTCAGCCGGAACCGTTCTTGGATACGGCAGTGGGTCTGCGGTGCGGAGGCCCGCAAAACTCCAGCGTGAAAAGATTCCCCCCCGAAAACACGGTCTCACGACGGCTGAAAACGGTCGTTTTTGTTAAACCCCACCAAGTCTTCACCAAGTCTTCACCAAGACTCCACCGAGGCCGCATTGGTTTATTTTAATGGCCAGTCGGGAGCCTGACTGAAACCAACTCTCTGCCGGCTTTCGAGCACCCCGTCCACTCTTCCACTCGATTCACCCAAACTCTGGGTGCTATTCCCCACTCAAAAAGAACTTGGGCCCATTGCCCCAAAGCTCCATCCATCATTCGCAAGCCATGCCGGCAGCCCCATGCGCCCTGCGCCAAAACCAAGGGTTACCCAATGAAGCTCGTAGGAGGATCGAAGAGTTGTCGCCTGGCAGGCACACCACCTACGGTCGGAGATGCAGTTGACCGACCGATGGGTATTGATCACCGGTGCTTCGAGCGGATTCGGAGCCGCGGCCGCCGAAGCGTTTGCCCGGGCGGGTTGCCGACTGGTCCTGGGGGCTCGTCGTCAGGACCGCTTGGCCCAGGTGGCATCGGCCTGCCGCACGCTCGGAGTTTTGGCTGAGTTCCACGAACTCGATGTGGCCTCCACGGGCTCAGTGACCGCGTTTACCCAATGGATGCAAACCCTCACACCGCAGGTGGATGTACTCATCAACAACGCCGGCGGTGCCCATGGATTAGACACCGTAGCGACCGGGCGCGATGAAGACTGGGAGGCCATGGTTCAGTCCAATTTTTTGGGACTAGCACGAGTCACCCGCGCAGTTCTTCCAATGATCCCGCACCACCAGGGATCCAGTATCCTCAACATCGGATCCATCGCCGGCCACCAGGCCTATGAGGGCGGATCCATTTACTGCGGAGTAAAGGCTGCCGAGCGCAGCATCACCCAGGCCCTGCGCCTGGAGCTTAATGGCACGGGGATCCGCGTCTGCTCACTCGATCCAGGCATGGCCCTCACCGAATTTTCCGACGTCCGCTTTCGCGGGGATACAGTCCGGGCTGGGCAGGTTTATCGGGGCGTGGAACCCCTCGTAGCACAGGACATCGCGGAAACGCTGGTCTGGATGGCTTCGCGACCTGCGCACGTCAACATCGACGAGATCATCATCAAGCCCACCGATCAGGCGGCCATCCACAAGGTTCACCGCCGCACCACCACCACAGTCTGAGGTGTCTGAGACACTCCTCGTCTGGCAGCCCAGGGAATGGACGGTGAGACACCGTCCCTACCAAACTGCTGCCACCTCCCCGGTAGGGCTCGAGTCTCTCGGGCCATCCCTACCTCGTCTGGCAGCCCAGGGAATGGACGGTGAGACACCGTCCCTACCAAACTGCTGCCACCTCCCCGGTAGGGCTCGAGTCTCTCGGGCCATCCCTACCTCGCCCGGCAACCCAGGGAACGGACGGTGAGACACCGTCCCTACCAGATCGGCCCGTCACACGCACCCCTCACCTCAAGTGGGGAATTTTAATTGCCACCAAGGGGGGGAATAATTGTCGTTGAACACACGGGGAGACATCGCCCCAAGGTCTGCCTAAAAAAGGAACCTCACCTCGAGGGACCCACTAGGGACTCAGGGCCAGACAAAGCCCGGATACTTGGTGCGGATTTGGGCACGCAGCTTGGGGTAGGATACTTCCCGCCAACGCGGAAAATTCGAGACAACTTCCAGTCGCTTGCCGTCCGGAGCTTGCAGAGCCAGGCGAATCGGAATGGCGTCTTCACCGACCGTCGGGTGCGTCTTAAGTTGGAAGCATTCGGTCAACTTGACTTGGGCTTCCGGACCCGAGATTTCGTCAGCCTCAGCCTCGGGATCCGGCTCCACATAGGTGAGCTTGAGTCGACGGCCTTCCAGCCAAGGCAGGTGCACGGGCATGAGTTCGTCGAGCCAGGCGATTTGTTCGGGAGCCAGATGGGCCCGAAACGCTTCTTTGAGCGAGGCCACTTGAGCCTGCTTCACCAGAGTTAACCCCCGAAAAGCGCGATCCAACGCAGCCACGAGCGCAGCACCGTCGAAGGCCGGGAATTCTAACTGCGGCAAGGCCCGAGCTATCAGATTTACCCGGGCTATGAACTGCTTGAGTTCGTGATCCAATTGAGGGAGATCAAATCCACCGCGGGCAAAGGCCTCCGCCAGACAGCGTCCGGACAGCTCGGGATCGGACTCCCGTTGGTGCTCTGTAGCCACCACGAGGTCTAGGAAGCAAATGCGCCGCACCGGCGAAACTCGCTTGTGAAGCCGGTCAAACACATGATCGACCGAGGTATGAAAGTGCTGCGGAAAGAGCTCGCGCAACCACTCCGACTTCACGGCCGTGGCCAATCCCAGGAGGGTCAGAACACCCCCGCTGCGACCGGATACCTCTCGAATGCTACCCACGACCATCAACTCCGCCTGCTGCACCACCGACTCGCGCATCAAACTGCCGGTGCGCCCTTCGGTGAGGAGACAGTCCAGCGATCCGGAGTCCTTTCGGACGCACACTTGGTCTACGAATCCGGCACAAAGGGACTTGAGCAACCCCTCATCCCCCGCCTCGGCAGAGGCCGCCCCGGAATCGCGAGTCATCATCTTCTCGCGCTCGGCAATGCGCACCAGTTGCTGAAACGTGTCTTCCACCTGCCGGGCTGTTTGGGCGTGGATGCCATGCCGGCGACAGGCCTCCAGTGAGAAGTGTGCGTTTCGCGCATACTGATGCGCCCGGAGCAATGTGTGGAAGTCGCTCTGAGTACTGCCCTCGAACAACTCCCGGGCATCGGCCGAAGAAGGGTCCTCCCGATTAACCCGCATGAGCAGATCGCGACCGCTGACCAACGCGGCGCAAAGACAGGCCGCTGGCACACAACCGCGGCGCGAGGCCTCGACGAGCAAGCGAGCGAAGCGCGGGTGCATCGGCAAGCGGAGCATTTGACGCCCCACCGGCGTGAGGTCGGAGCCGGAGCTCTCCGCTCCGTGCCCCTCTTCCAGCGCCCCCAAGATGTGCAGCAATCGCTCGGCCCGAAGGACGGCCGCCTTATCGGGTGCGTCTAACCAATCGAAGGTGGCCGCCTGACGCACACCCAACGAGTGGAGGAGCAGAACCACCTCGGCCAGATCCGCTCGCTGGATTTCAGGGGTGTTGCGAGCAGGTCGATTGAGATGCCCGCTTTCGGTCCACAACCGCCAGCACGTACCCGGCGCGGTGCGCCCGGCTCGCCCCGCCCTCTGGTCGGCCGAGGCCCGACTAATTTCCTCAACCATCAGCGTCTGGATTCCTCGCTCGGCATCGTAGCGAGCCATCCGCGCCAAACCGCCATCGACCACGTGACGGATCCCGTCAATGGTCACCGAGGTTTCCGCCACATTAGTAGAGACCACGATCTTGCGCAGCGGACTGGGTTGGAACGCCCGATCCTGATCGTCGGGGCCCAGTTCGCCGTGAAGCGGAATGAGCGATACCCGCTCACCCAGGCGGGCTGCCGCCAAGGCCCCCAAAGCAGCCTGAATCTCGCCCTTGCCGGGCATGAACACCAAAATGTCCCCCTCCCAGCCGGCCTCGACAATCCGCTCCACCTTGTCAGCGGCCAATTCATGGACCGGCCGACTGTCGCCGTAATCGAGCCACTGCATTTCCACCGGAAATGTCCGCCCTTCCGAAACCAAGATTGGGGCTGAAGCCGGAGCAATCCCACCCGGAGGCAAATCGCTGACCCCCTGTCCCGTCACGGGGGCGGGCACCGAAACCGAGGCCGCCAAATACCGTGCCACCGGTTCAGCCTCCAGCGTAGCGGACATCACCACCAGACGCAGGTCCGGCCTCTCGGTGGCCTGAAGTCTCTTGGCCAGCGCCAACGCCACATCGCTCAGTAAATTGCGCTCGTGGAACTCATCGAAAATCAGCACACCAATCTGGCTGAGTCGCGGGTCATCCTGAATCCATCGCAAAAGGATTCCCTCGGTAATAAAAGCAATCCGGGTCGCGTCGCCGATCCGGTCTTCGAACCGCACCTGGTAACCCACCTCCGCACCGAGCCGAACTTGCCGTTCCCAAGCCACCCGAGTGGCCACAGTCCGTGCCGCTACCCTCCGCGGCTGCAGGACAACGATTTGCTGACCCTCCGGAACAAGGCCTGCATCCAGGATCATCTGAGGCACCTGGGTGGTCTTGCCCGACCCCGTGGCCGCGACCAAGACGAGTTGATTGCCCTCGGTGAGCGTGCGGATCAGGTCGGCATGGAGCCGCCAGATGGGAAGACCGTTATCAGGCACAGTGGGTCAGGCTTTCGCGATGAAAACGAAATAGATCATGACGGCCTCCATGAGAACCGACACACCCAGAAGCATCCCTGAAGGCATGAACTTGCCGGTCTTCCGCAAACGCATAAAGAACACCGCCTGAAGCACGATGAGGACCCCGACGGCCACCGTTCCTGGCAATTGCCCCAGGGCCACGAGCGCCAACGGAATCGCCGAGCCCATCGATGCGATGAGGGAAGCCTTGGACTTAGCCTTCAGGAACCCCATAAGCCCGCCGGCGACCAGGAGGGCGATGAAGATCCACAATAGAATGACAGCCATCGGATGCATGGGCCGGAGGGAATACGGCGAACAGGCCGTTGAGGCGATCACCAATCTGAGGTCTGTCGGGTCATCGATCGGGGCGGATGCATGTCTTCACCGCCCGATTGCCCTGGGCCATGGAACGAAAGAGTTCAGGCAACTCGTCCAACGAAGCCTCGCCATCGACAAAGTCCCCCACCCGAATCACGCCTCGCTCGATCAAATCCAGAGCGGCGCGGATGGATCGGGGTGTATGGTGAAAGCTGGCCAGAAGCGTTAGGTTGGAATAGTGCAATAAACCGGTGTCGAGCGTGACCGAAGTACCAGCCGGACAGCCGCCAAAGAAATTCACCCGCCCTCCCTTGCGCACGAGCCGAGTCGCCGCTTCCCAGGCCGTCGGCTTGCCCACCGCCTCAAAGACCGCATCGAACGCAGTGAACGGCTCCGCGGCCCGGATCGCAGCATCCAAATCCTCGCGGCCCTCCATGTCCACCACGCTCGAAGCCCCGAGACGCCGCGCCAGGGCTAATCGAGCCTCGCCGCGACCGGCTACCGCCACGACACACCCAGCCTCTACGGCCAGAGCGATAGCAAATAACCCAATGGGACCCGCACCCATCACCAGCACCCGTTCTTGGGACTTCAATTGAAGATCCTGAATCCCCTGAACCACGCACGCCAAGGGTTCGGTCAGCGCCGCGGCCTCGAAGAGAGTCTCTGGACGCAACCGCATTAAATTCTTCGCCACGATCCGGGCCGGTAAAACAATCGACTCCGCATACGCGCCATTAAGAAAGAGGAGGTCATCGCAAAGATTTTCCTGACCGTCCGCACAGCGCCCACACTGGCCACAGGGAGCTGAATTAGCGCAAACCACCCGATCACCCACAAACCAACCCACAGCCCCTGGCGCGACCTCGACAATTGTCCCAGCCAATTCATGACCAAAGACGCACGGCGGCGTCAGCATCCGGGCGTGGTAGCCGCGGCGGTACACCTTCAGATCGGTACCACAAGTCAGGGCGGCCCCGATCCGAACCCGAACCTCGCCGGCCAAAAGGCCCCCTTCCTCGAGTGATTCCACCCGAATCTCCTCCCGCCCGTACAGCACCGCTGCCTTCATGCACTGACGTTCCTCGCCCCGCCCCCCACCGACCAGCAAGAAACAAGCAAGAGAGGCACCCGGGCCACGAAACGAGGCAGACGCAGAACCATCGGTTCAGGAACCCGCAGAGAGAAACCCCCAAAATTCTCGGCAAAGAAAACGAGTCAGAGAAAACTGCGAAGGGAGGAAATCACTGTCCAGAGGACAAGAACACCGAGTGGGTGTCTCAGCGAACCGAATCCGAAGCACCACCAATTTTGAAATACTCAACAAATCTGAAGCACTGAACCTCCGGTGAGAGAGGGTGATTTAGAGCGTTGAGAATTTGGAGGGCTTGGAGGAAGCGTCGGAGATTTTGAACGTCGGAGATTCTAAATTGTGGGAATTTAAAACTCAGGAAGGTGGAGCGTTGGCGTTGCCCCGGCTTTCGGGCTGAAGTGGTGGAGCCGAGGAGATTCGAACTCCTGACCCCCACAATGCCATTGTGGTGCTCTACCAACTGAGCTACGACCCCACTGGCCCGAAAGCGGCGCGCACTTTAGGAATTCCAGTCGAACTGTCAAAGCACATTTCCGAAATACTTTCAAAACTCCGACAACCCAGCTCCCCAAGAAACCCTCCAACGAGACCTTTTTCCCTCCTCCAAGCCCCTCAATATCTCCGCCAATCAGACGAAAAATTTAGATCGAACAACCTCACTCTAGACCGAAAAAAAATCTCATCTATTACCCAAGCACCTCCGAGGTAGGGCGATTTCTCCGAGAGCGCCACGTCCGCAGACACGGACCCCCGTAGAGATCAGTCCGCCGTAGAGATCAGTCCGCCGCAGATACGGACCGCTCGGAGATCGGTCCCTACCTAGGAGGTCCTCGGACTACATCCGGCGGGCAAAAAACATC